>ENA-UESE01000737-UESE01000737.1-human-gut-metagenome-genome-assembly--contig:-NODE-737-length-32972-cov-126.067427_pt1 | contig 32972 bp, 36 predicted proteins | sample MGYA00242995_ERZ507996 | MGnify/ENA primary metagenome ERZ507996 (study PRJEB26167, sample SAMN06115489) | human gut metagenome | host: Homo sapiens | place: China:Sichuan | collected 2015-04-15... | reverse complement strand
ATATAGGCCTCAGAGGCCCCTGCCGTTCATGAAACAACTCGCTATGGCCACCTCATGCTCCTCAATTTGGATATCAGTGCCGTCCCTCCTTTTAGAAAAATAGCGAAAACTTGCGCAAAAAGTAGGGGGGACGAGGGGAAAAACGCTGTTCTTCCAACATCTTCGCAGTTAGCTTCCGGTTTGTGTGAATGCCTGTCAAGTATGTAAAGTATGTAATAAAAAAAGTCTGAACCTTTTGAGTTCAGACTTTTTTATGGTTGCTTTAGCTCTAGTCTAAAAGTGAACCGAGTGATAAAACAGGTCTTGTTCTGTTTGACGGCATGTAAAAGTTCCATGTTTCAGCTTCGGAATGTCTTCGCCAATACCATGAAGCCAGTTCGCTTTGACACTGTCCTAAACCGATAAGTGTTTGGTTAATCTCTTTCATATTATCGGCAATCATCTCTTGGCTAAAAAGTGTTGGCTTTCCGTCTTTGAGATAAAGAAGCCCAATGACGTTACTTTCTCTTCCGTCTTCTCGGGGAAGAACTGAAGTAAACGGTTCTAGCAACATTCTTTCTCCGTTTTTCAGGATGATGTGTTTGGGTTTTACTCCAGCCTGAATTTCGTTGGATGCAATACCATTTTCCCACTCTACGCTTAATACTAATTTCTTTGTTTTCATAATTGTAGTTTTTTTATTGTTCATAATTATATTTTTTTTACATTTATATAATACCATATATTCATTGCTGTAACAAATAAAAAAAATATGAAACTTTTGTAACATCGAAAGGGATTAGGATGAACGTAATTGGTATGGTCAGGTATTCTGTTGATGCTGCTTTTGCTAAAGATCATCCGGATAAATGTTTTAAGTTATGGGAAGAACCTTATTTTACAGAGCGCCTGGCGATGTTTAAAGCTATAACTCTGAGAAGCTTTGCCCAACAGACAAATAAGAGTTTTGTTTTGCTGGTATATCATTCTGTGAATATGCCTGATGATAAGAAAGCTATTTTTATGAATTTGGCTAAAGAATTTTCTTTTATGCACAATGTTTTTATTTCCGGAGCCAAGATGGAAATTCCGGATGATTTGCGGCAACGGCGCCTCTTGACTTTCAGGATTGATAATGATGACGGCGTGCCGACTGATTTTATTGACAAGCTGATGACTATTTATCGGCAAGAGGGGGAGTTTTATGATAATGTCGCTTTGACAATTCCCAGAATTCGCAAGATAGCCCATATTTCTGCCGATAAGTATCAGACGGATCATTCTATTTTTGCTGCTAATGCCATTGGTTTGGCTTATCTGTCAACAGATGGTGAAAATATTATGAATTGCGGCAATCATCGTTTGGTTCCGTATCATTACCGGACTTTGTTTTTGGAAGGAACCGGCGGTTTGCAGGTTATTCACGGCACAAATGTCGCCAACGGGTTTAAAAAAGTTTATGATAAAAAATCCGTCATGGAGATTCTCAGCGAAAAGGAGATGAGAGATTTGCTGACTTTAGAGGGGTATCCGGATATGGATATTGATGAAATTCCGATTTTGCCACAGCCTTATTAAGCGTGTTTTGTTTAATATTTGACAAGTTTCTGCAAATGTTTGTTTGAAAATGTTTTATTCTTTTTTTAAGGGGTGGCAGAGTATCCTTATGGCAGGTTATGTTTTATTCCGGGGTATCATTATGGGAAATGATAATGAGACATATGATGTTGCAGAAGGACGAAATGCGGCAGATGGCTTTGGATTACCCCGGGAAGGAAGTTCAGGAGCAGATACAAAAACTTCGCGGGATTGAAAATTTGGAGAAGCAGGTGAAAGAAACATCTGCCGAAACGAGAGGGAAGCAGAAGTCTCAACAGGCAGATGGACAGCAGAATGCAGCAGCGCAGCAAGCGGCACAGGCTCAGGCTTCAGCAGGGCGCTAGCTGCATTTGAGAGCGGCAAATCTTGCAATTTGACAAAATGATTTGCCTGTGTTAGGGTATAGCTGTTTTAATTATCATTTTGTTTTACTAAATATTTTATATAATTATGGGAAGAAATATAAGAAGCCGTATTGTCAGACCGACAATTTCTTACAGTTGTGAAAAGCTGAAAGGCCTGAAAGCTAAAAAGAGTGATGATGATACAGTTGCGCCTTTATCTTACGGCGAGCGTATTGATCAATTTGTCAGCAGTCCGCAGTTTGCACTTTATTGTCAAAAACAAAATGTGCAGGATGGCGAAGTTATTCAAATTGCCGTTCCTGCTGATTTGGCTGATGCAGTGACGCTGGTTTGCGATGACGCGGAAGAACCGATTGTTGTTGAGGGGATAAAAGTTATTCGTAGCCGGGATTATCAGCGTAAACAATTTTATGTTTGCGACACGCCTTTCTGGCTGGCTCAGGAGTGGCAAAAACGGGCAAAACGTTTGCTCTTTTCGCGAACTTACGTTGTGCAGGGCGAGCAAGCTTCCTTGCTGTTAGACAACAATGACTGGCAGGATGAAAACAAAGTCAGCCGGGCATTCAGTGTTCTATGGCAGCATTGGGACTGTACAGTGCCTTTGGGCAGACAACTGCTGTGCAAGACGGTTGAACTGACAAGCGGGCGTTTATGCAGTTTGGCTTTCAGTGTGTCGGCAGGCTTGGAAAAGAGGTTGATTTGCGACATTAATAACGGGGCTGTTTTATTGGCTGATGTTGCGGATATTAAAGCCGAAAAAGTGGTTTTGTTGAGTGGCAGTTCTTTATGGACGAGTTTTGTGCGGCTCTATATTGACAGTCAAAAACCGCTGCGGTTATCTTGTTATGCAAAGAAGATAATTCGCCGCTAAAATCGGATAAGGGAATGAAATCTGGAGATTTCGTTCCCTTTTTTGTATCCGGAGATTGTTGCAGTTTTGTTAAATTTGGAACGGCAGTCTAATAAATATTGACCAAAATGGTTTAAAATGCTATTCTGTAAAAGATAAAATATAATTATAAACAATTAAATACATACAATTATGGCAGCAATAGATTTGACTTTCGGTACACAGCTTTCAATCGATTACGGAACAAAGAGAGGTACGGGAAAAAGAACTTCTAACAGAAGCACTGACAAAATTGCGAAATTTATCCGTTCTTATGAATTGGGAATGTTTTGCGATTTTAATGTCCTTCCCGAAACCGGTTCTTTAATTCAGATTGCAGTATCCCGAGAGAACGGAGCATATCCAATCGACAAAGACGGAAATTATATCTGTGATTTCTTGATTAACCGAGACGGCGAGGGGGATAAAAATTTCAAAGCAAAGAGATTTATTACCAAGCCGAGTATTGGCGAAAAAGAAATTTTCCATGCGGAAACTTATTTTGTTTGGAAAACGCAGACCGGACGCTGGGCGGCTTTCAGAGTTTTGAACGATGAAGACCAGCTTTCCAGAAACAAAGTTGCGGCAGCGGTTGAGGCTTATGCGGATTTGAAAGGCTATACAGTTATTTCAAAACCCGTAGTTGTTGAAAACGGTGCGGCAAAATATTGGAAGACCGTATGTACTGATGGGGATGCAAAGAGAGAAATTTTTGTTAACTTTGACAACGGCAAGATGAGTGATTGTCCGTTCGGAAGCTTTGAAACTCAGGTTAAAAATGTTCCCGAGTACGGCATCTTGAAGACAAAATTCAATTTCTTCCGTTATCTTGGAAGCGGTATTTTTTCTCGCAATTAAAAAAGAAAGGTGTCGGTTGTAATAACCGGCCCTTTTTGTTTTTAAATTTTAGTCGTGGGGATATATATTAATATTTGACAAAACGTCGAAAATATGCTATTCAAGATATGTGTTAAGTATTTTTATGTTAAATTTTTTAATATTATAATTATGAGTATGAATAATGATTTTTACGGAAACGTACCTGAAATTGATAAGGTATCTCCGGCAGAAGTACAGGCTAAATCCAGAAATTATTACCCCAAGGCGCCGAGTTTTGAGAAGAAAGTTACCAAGCTGTTAGACTCTAAGTTTAATATGCAGGCTTTTGCGGAAACGCGGGAATTGCGGGAAGGGCAGTTGTTTCAGTTGCAGAATCCGAGTGAAAAAAATGTTTATGTGGTGGATTTGGGATATGATTTTTCAAAACGCAAGCCCAATATGATAGGTGATATTTTTGTTGCGCTCGGCGATGAAAGCGGTTGTTTCAATTATGTGGCGACTTATCTGGAATCAAAGAACAGCGGTTCTTATCAGCGTTTTGCCAAAAGGGTTCTCGAATCGCGGACTTATATGATTGTCCGGCGGGGAAAATCATATGTGGCGGAACAGCTCTTGGGAAATCGCGACTGGTTGGAGCTTGGAAAATGTACGCAGGCGGTTGACCGGATTGTGAAATTTCATAACAGTCATGTGGTGGATAAAGCTTTGCGTTTGAAGCCTTTGACGGAGATGGGAATGTTTGAATGCATTCTGCATCTGGACAAAGGAATGAATCCGCATTTGAAAGCCGTGAGAATTCAGACTTATGTTGATGCCAAAGGTGTTAAGACGCATTTTGCTATTTCGATGAACTCTGGCAAAATGTGGGTGTTGAATGACAAGCAGCTGGAAGTGGTTGCCGATGTTTCCAAAAAGAACAGTATCATGACGAATTTTATCATGATTAAGAAGACGGGTGGTGATGGGAATTATGCCGTCGTTGCCTAGAGAAGAAGAGCGCGAAATTTTTCGCGCTTCTTTTTTGTGCTTCAAAGGCGGGGATTGGGGTGAAAATAAAAAAAATTGTTTTCTTATGTGTTTTCTTATTGAAAATTTAAACAATATTGCTTAAGTTAACTTCTGTATTAGTTGTTTTGCAATTAAGAATGATAAAAACCATATGGAGATAATAATATGAAAAAACTTTTGAGTTTGTTCTGTGCAATTGCATTTATGGCAGGTTGTTCTGCTTTTGATTCTAATGGCGGCCTTTTCGGCGGCAGCGAATGCGAATCCAGAGAAGCCCGTGACTTCATGTCCAATGCCGAAGACAGAGTATTCTTTGCTTATGACAGTTCTTCCTTGTCCAACAATGCCGTTGAAGCTTTGCAGACACAGGTTAAATGGCTGAAGAAGAATGACAAAGTTGATGTCATTGTTCAGGGTTACTGCGATGAAAGAGGTACAAGAGAATACAACTTGGCTTTGGGTGAACGCCGCGCCAATGCTGTTAAGCAGTACCTGATTTCTCAGGGCGTTTCTGCCAACAGAATTTCCACCATTTCTTATGGTAAAGAAAGACCGGCAGTACTGGGCAGCAACGAAGCCGCTTGGGCTCAGAACCGTCGTGCCATCACTGTTGTTAAAGCTAACTAATTTTAGCGGCAGAGCATGAATTGAGGGCGCATTTCCTAAGGGGAAGTGCGCTTTTTTTACGATGTAGACAGGTGGAAGTTTGTGCTTGTGTCCATGGTTCTTTTGCTTTAATCTAGGGCGTAATTAACGGTTATCAGAAGAGGTTGATTATGAATAAGTTGAAAATTTCGGCATTGGCTTTGATTGTTGCGGCATGGGGAATGCCGGTTCAGGCGCAGACGGTGCAGTCTTTGAGCCGTGAGATGGATGAAATGCGTGAGGAGCTGCAGATTTTGCAGCGCAAGATTTATCGTGAAAATTCTTCCAATGATATGCCGACGGCGACGTCTTCCAACGTTCAGGTGCGTTTAAGCCAGTTTGAGGAGCAGGTTCGCGATTTGGTCGGCCGGATGGATGAGTTTGATTATAAGCTTAAGCAGATTGACGAGCGTTTCAACGTTATGAATCAGGATATTGACGTTCGTTTTAAAATGCTGGAAGGAAAACCGATTAATAACACCGGGCTGGGTACGTCCGCGCCGACGGCAAAGAAGTATGATGCGCCGGTTGCCAAAGGCGCGCCGAAGGCAATTGCCGGTGAAAGCGTAAGCGGCGAAGAACTGGCGCCGCTGGTTTTGCCTAAAAAAACAGAGGCAGCGAAGCCGACAGTTTCCAAGCAGGGCGTTAAGGAGATTTATCAGCAGGGGCTGGATAATTTTAACGCTTCCAAATATGGGGAAGCCGAAAAGAAGTTTAATCAGGTTTTGAAAGATTATCCCAAAGACGCGTTGGCCGGAAACGCGCAGTACTGGTTGGGCGAAGTGTTTTATGCTCGGGCGGAGTATCCTAAGGCGGCCGTCGCTTTCGGCAAGGCTTACAAAAATTACAAGGACGGCAACAAAGGCGCCGACAGCATTTACAAGTTGGGCATGACCATGCAGAAAATGAATAAAAACGCAGAGGCCTGCGCCGCATATAAGAGCTTGCCGACTGAATTTCCGAAAGCTGAAAAAGCTGTTAAAGATAAGGCTGCGGCGGCAGCTAAGAAGTTGAAGTGTAAATAAAGCGTTTTTATGCGGTCTTTTTTCGACAAATATCCGGTTGCGGACAAGGTTATTGCGGCGGGTGTGTCCGGTGGGGCAGACTCGCTGGCTTTGGTTTTGCGCCTGAAAGAATGGGGCGATGCCAACGATAAGAAGATTGTCGCACTGACGGTTGACCACGGCCTGCGTTCCGAAGCGGCGGCGGAGGCGGCTTATGTTGCCGAAGTGATGCAGCGTTTTGGAATCGAACACCATGTTTTGCGTTGGGAAGGTGAAAAGCCGGTTCATGGGATTGAAGAAGCGGCGCGGGAAGCGCGTTATGGTCTGATTGCCGCCTGGTGCTGGGAAGCCGGCGTGCGGGTTCTGGCGACAGGGCATCATCGCCGTGACCAGGCCGAAACCTTTTTGCTGCGTCTTATCCGCGGCAGCGGCGTTAGCGGGTTGAGCGGAATTTTGCCGGTAAGTGAGCGTTTGGGGCTGATGATTATCCGTCCGCAGCTGTTTGACGCGCCTGATGATTTGAAGGCTTATCTGGAGCAGTGCGGCGTTGCCTGGGTTGAGGATCCGTCAAATCGTAACGAGGATTTTCTGCGGGTGAAAATCAGAAATTATCTTCCCGTTTTGTCGGCGGAGCTGGGGTTGACGGAAGAACGTCTGGCGGCGACGGCCGGCATTTTGGAAAAAACGCGTTCGTTTCTGGACAGCGAAGTGGCGAAGTTTGTTAAAAATCATTGCCGTTTTTGGGAAAAATGCGGTTGTTCTTTTGCCGAAAGCGTGTTCTTTACGCTTCATGAAGAATTGCAATACCGGGTTTTGACGCAGCTGTTCAAACAAATCGGCGGTAAGGCTTATGCGCCTGAGGCCAGAGAAGTTTTGCGGGTGGCCGGACTTGTCCGCAGCGGCAGTTTTAACGGCTGTACGCTGGGGGGCTGTATGGTTATTTTGCGTTACGACAGGCTTTGGATTGTCCGGGAGGACAGAAACGTCCGGAAAATCAGCCGCCGGGAGTGGGATGATTATGTGGCGGCTCATCCGCAATACGGGCGTTTGAGGCTGCCTTATAAGCTGAAATGTCTGTTGGCCGGAGAAGAATGCGGAAATCGGGCTTGAGTTTTACGGGGATTGCCCCTATATATAGGAAGAAGTAATTATTTTTTTGAAGGAATCGTCATGCAGCAGTCAAAGATGATGTACTGGATAGCCGCAGCGTTGTTGCTGTTTGTGCTGGTTGGAGGAATGGGCGCCGGAAATCCGAAAGGGAACGGTGAAACACTGGCCTTTTCCGATTTTATGAATATGGCGGAAACGCAAACGGTCAGCGAGGTTTTGATTGAGGGCGCCGATATTACCGGGACGCTGACGAATGGCAAAAAATTCTACACCTATTCGCCTTATGATCCGTCAATGGTCGAAACGCTGCGCAAAAACGGCGTGAAGGTGGAGGCGCGTCCGGAAGACACTTCTTCTTCGACATTCTGGGGTGTTGTCGTTTCCTGGTTTCCGATGATTTTGCTTATCGGCGTGTGGATTTATTTTATGCGCCAGGCTAACTCCGGCAACAACAAGGCGATGAGTTTCGGAAAATCCCGCGCCAGGTTGATTGAAAACAATAAGAAGGTTACTTTTGCCGATGTGGCCGGGTGTGACGAATCCAAACAGGAGTTGGAAGAAGTTATTGACTTTTTGAAAGACCCGTCAAAATTTCAGCGTTTGGGCGGAAAAATTCCGAAGGGCGTATTGCTGGTCGGCCCTCCGGGAACGGGTAAAACGCTGCTGGCCAAGGCGGTTGCCGGCGAAGCCGATGTCCCTTTCTTTTCCATTTCCGGTTCGGATTTTGTGGAGATGTTTGTCGGTGTCGGTGCGTCGCGCGTCAGAGATATGTTTGCTCAGGCTAAGAAAAATTCGCCGTGCATTTTGTTTATTGACGAGATTGATGCCGTCGGCCGTCATCGCGGTGCCGGTTTGGGCGGCGGCAATGATGAGCGCGAGCAGACATTGAACCAGCTGTTGGTGGAGATGGATGGTTTTGATGCCAATGAAAACGTTATTCTGATTGCGGCAACCAACCGTCCCGATGTTCTTGACCCGGCTTTGTTGCGTCCGGGGCGTTTTGACCGCCAGGTGACGGTATCCAATCCGGACATTAAGGGACGCGAGGAAATCTTAAAGGTTCATGTTAAAAAAGTTCCGCTGGCCAAGGATGTCAATTTGTCGGTTATTGCCCGCGGCACGCCCGGCTTTTCCGGTGCAGATTTAGCCAATCTGGTTAATGAAGCCGCGCTGCTGGCTGCCCGCAAGAACAAGCGCAAAGTCACGTCAAAAGATTTTGACGAGGCAAAAGATAAGGTACTGATGGGCAATGAGCGCAAATCCATGGCGATGGATGAAAAGGAAAAAATGCTGACGGCTTATCATGAGGCGGGGCATGCAATTTGCGGTTTGTTTACCGACGGCGCCGATCCAATTCACAAAGCGACGATTATTCCGCGCGGGCGGGCTTTGGGCATGGTGCAGTATTTGCCGGAGAAAGACCGTTATTCCTTTACCCGTCAGCAAATGCTGGCCCGGCTGGTTTCTGTTATGGGCGGCCGTGCTGCCGAGGAAATTAAGTTCGGCCATGATGAGGTGACGTCGGGCGCGTCTTCCGACATTGCTGCGGCGACGAATCTGGCGCGTTCAATGGTGACGGAATGGGGAATGAGCGATACGCTCGGCCCGGTTTTGTATGCTGAAAATTCCGGTGAGGTTTTTCTCGGCAAATCAGTGACACAGAACAAGAATATGAGCGAGGAAACCGCCCGCCAGGTTGATGCGGAAATCAAGCGTCTGGTAACGGAAGGCCATGACAAGGCTGTCACCCTGCTTAAGGAAAAAAGCAAGGAATGGGAGCTGTTGGCACAGGCTTTAATGGAATATGAAACCCTGACCGGGGAAGATATTCAGGCCGTTATCAAAGGCGAAAAAATCGACGTGAACAAAGAAGCGCCGGTGCCGGAAGAAAAACGGACCAAGTCTTCTGTTCCCGAGGTGTAAAAGTAAAAGGCAGTTTATAAAAAAACTGCCTTTTTGATGTAAGGATGAAAAATTAAAAAGCCAGCACCGGGCGAACATAGCTGTAGTCGTCGCCCTTATCGTGGCCGTTCAGGTTGTCACAAGCGTAGCACCATGTCCACGCGTTGGTGGTATCGTACTCGGACGACGACCAGTTCCAATGGTCATGAACGGACAAGCCCGGTAACGATTCGCCCCCGGCTTTTGACAAGCCAGAGTTAATTTTATCATAGTTGTTCATCATTGAACGAGCAACACCACCAGCCGGCAAACACCATTTTCCTTTAGTCGCAGGAACAGAACTCGGTGCATAATTTACCGCAGCCCATGCCGCCGGATAAGTACTAGAGTTTCCTTGTTTGATAATTTTCTGCGTATTTCCGCAACTGTCAAAATCCTGTTCAACAGCCGAAACACTTGTGTAATTCGGTAAATCCGGAATATCGACATATTCTACTGACCATGGCATCCTTCCCAAATCTTTCAGTGCCAGAGCCTGACCGCAATTATCACCGCCGATATAGACAACCACGCCAATCGGCGTCTTGCCACTGACTTTATCATCCGTACAGGTGCCGTCACTGTTTAATAGCTGTCCGATAGAGCAGTTTTTGGCATAGCCGGTACATTGACCGAGAACAGCTTTTTCCTCTTTGGGCTCTGGACAATACCAGCCGTTTCCTACCGGGCATTTTAAGCATCCGCCTTTGTTGGTGTTTTCTTTGTAGCCCATTGCAGCGCAGTCCGGCGTGGTTGTGCATTGCGCATAAGTCGCATTCGGAATTAAGGACAGACTTGTCCCTATAAGTAAAAATTTAAGTTTCATCATCAAGCTCCTTTGTTTTGGTTAAAACAAACTCCCCTGTGTTAACAAAACAAAGGAGAGTGGAGCCGAAAAACTGTCACTATACAGTTGCTTCTATTCAATATATTCAAAGACACTCCACTCCAAGAGTGGATATTTCCATAGTGAGGTGTTTTCGACACCACAGACAGAACGCCTGTCTGCACTTTTTAGTGTAACGAAGAGGGCTGAAAATGTAAAGAGGATTTTTTGATGTGGATGGCGGTTGAAATATTGTGACACAAGGTTTGAGTGGACAGGCGGAGTTTGGGGTTGCGTTTTGCGGGTTTTTGTTTACAATCAACACATAGGTTTAATTTCTGGAGATTTGAAATATGGGAAACAAACTTTTTGGGACAGACGGTGTACGCGGCGTGGCCAACCAATATCCGATGACGATTAAATTTGCCATGAATTTGGCTCAGGCTTGCGCGGTTTTAGTTTGCAAGGACAAAAAGAAAGTGGCTATTGCCAAAGATACCCGTATCTCCGGAGATATGCTGGAGGCAGCGTTGACTGCCGGTTTTACGGCTCAGGGCGTTGACGTTTTGAAGCTCGGCATTTTGCCGACGCCGGCATTGACAACGGTGACCGACAGTTTGGGTGTGGACATGGCCGTGATGATTACGGCGTCGCATAACCCTTTTCACGATAACGGCATTAAATTAATTGATGCCAAGGGAAACAAATTTTCAGACAAAGTGACGGCAGAAGTTGAAGATTTGATTATGAAAGGCGAATTTTCCGGTAATCCTGACACTATCGGCCGGGTTTTGCAAAATGACGAGGCGTTGGACTGTTATCTGGCGGTGGTCAAGTCAATTTGCAATGGCGCGGAACAGCCGCTTAAAGGTCTGAAAATGGTTGTTGACTGTGCGAACGGCGCTTTTTCAAAAATTATGCCGCAGCTGTTTATGAGTCTTGGTGCCGGGGTTATTTCACTGGCGCATGAGCCGGACGGGTATAACATTAATAAGGACTGCGGTTCGCAGCATGTGGAAAAGATGCTGGAAACCGTCAGGGGGGCACATGCGCATATCGGCATTGCCTGTGACGGTGACGGTGACCGTATTATTGTTTGCGATGAAAACGGCAGTAAAATTCCCAGCGAGCAGCTGATAGCCTTTTTGGCGCGTTATATGAAAGAAAACGGCATGCTTAAGGGGCGGCCGGTTGTTTCCACCATCCTTTCTAACACCGGGCTGGACAGTTTTGTGGCCGGTTTGGGCGTGGATTATTATGCGACCAAGGTCGGCGAGCGCTATATCATTGAAAAAATGCAGGAAACCGGTGGCGCGGTCGGCGGTGAGGAATCCGGGCATATTGTTCTCGGCGATTACTCCAAGACCGGGGACGCATTGGTTGTTGGGCTGTTTTTGTGTTTGGGTCTGGTTAAAAGCGGCAAGAGGATGAGTGCGTTATTCCCGGTTTTTGCATTTGACCCGTTTGTTTTTGAAAATATTCGTTTCAGCAATAATGAAGCTGTTCGGGAGGTTGTGGCCGATGAACAGGTTAAGGCTGTGGTCGAAAAAGCGAAAAAGGCAATTGAAGGGCAAGGACGGGTTGTTTTCAGACCGTCGGGAACAGAGCCTTTGGTCAGAATTTGGGTCGGCGGCAAGAATGAGGCTCAAGTTCAAGCGCTGAGCGCAGAAATCATCAACACGGTTTTGAGTGTCAAGAAACAGTAGTCAGGGTTTAATATATTGTTAATTTTTTGTTTACTTTGATACGATATGCTGTATCTTGTGAAAAATACTGACAATATTTAAGGAGTTCGGTATGAATAACATTCTCAAAGAAAATTATGACTGGTCCAAATATAAGGCTTCTCCGGCAGTGCGGCGCGGAGATATGTCGATGATTGCAGCGACGGTGATTAAGAGCGGCAATCTGGTGTCAACGCCAAACCGTCAGCGTTTTGTCTGGCCGAGAGGGCTGGAAGAAAGCGGCAGCCGGGTTTTGACCCGCCGGGTTTGGGGACGCGAAAAATAGTAAAAGTTCGTATAGCACATTATCTAGAGCGATTTTCCCCCGGTCAGAGAAATGCTCATTTACTACTATGTAAACTCCGCTTTTTCTGCCGTTAAAATCACTCTATCTAACGCACTCTCCAAACTTTTACAGCGGCTAAGGGGAAAGTTTTGAGTGTGTTATCGGTTTATTGTTGAAAGGTTCTGATGTTCAGAGGTTTGGCAGCGTTGTTCAAAAGCGGGTTAATTCTTAATCCTATGGTTTTGTCGGGGATTGCTTTTGGTATTTTTATGGCCGCAGCGGTGGATATGGCCAAGGTGTTTGCTTTGTATAAAGACTGGCATTTTTATCTGTTAGCGGCAGTGTGGGCGGTTTTATACAATTTCGGATTTCAGAAACGTTATCATGACGGCGGCGAGGGGCTGGATTATTTGACTATGCTGCAAAATGCGCTGGGCTCTGCCGCGATGTTTTTGATTTCAGTTTTTTGCGCTGCGTCTTTTGTTTTCTTTATCTTTTTTTGAAGCTGAGGCAGCTTCACCCCATTGGTTCGCTGTTGGTTGATTGTGCGTAATGAGGCGCGATGCTTAGATTGGAACTGCTGATATTTTTCACATCCCACCGTCTAGCTTCGTAAGCTCGTGCCTCGCTAACTCCGCGTCGGTCATCTGAAATGTAACGCTCGCTTTGCGTCGCTTTCGCTAGCTTGCGAGCTGAACATTTCAGTTCTGTCGTTGAAAAATGCTCCGGTGAAGCATTTTTCTACCTCCAGTCTCCTCACCACGGGGAGGAATAATCTGATTTTTTATTTTTGAATTATCCTCAAATAAGCACAATTTAGTCCCTCCCTTAAGGTAGGGGAGGTTAGGTGGGGTGTGACGAGCAGGGCGAGTTTTTGCTTGATGGCGTTTCGTCTTTGTTGAGGGTTTTAGATGCTGAGACAAGCTCAGCATGACAATTGGATGGATGGTTGGGGATGACGTTCTTATAAAAAGATTGCAACTTCAATTTCAACATGTTAAAATTGCAATTAGGTGGTGGAGTTTGCCGCCAAGGGCGTAGTAACCCTTTTAGTAGTAGTCGTTATGCATAGTTGCGACTTAAAACAAGTATATGCTGATATCTGCCAGGATATGTGCTAAGAGGCGGATGTCGGCGTTATAAGGCTTTGCACGAAAGCGCTGAGCCATTGACTACTATATGGTTACTAACATCCGCCCGCCTTCTTCATGAAGCGGGTTTTGTTTTAACTTAAAGCAAGGATGTTTTTAACATGAATATTAATTTTAAATTTTTGCTCTTAGGGACAGGTTTATCCTTAGTTCCGAATATAACTTATGCGCAATGTGCGGTTACTGATTGTCAGCAGTTGGGCTATACGTCGTTAAAATCCTGTGACGGTGGATTGAAATGTCCCTTTGGCGAATACTGGGCTTGTCCCAAAGTCGAAGAAAAAGGCGTTCTTGGACAATGTACCGGTTATGCCAAGAACTGTAAAATCGGACAGATTCTTAATAACGACGGCAGCTGTTCGAATAGCGTTGTCAGCGGCAAGACGCCTATCGGTGTTGTTGTGTATATCGGAGGTAATTGTGGTCAAGCTTTGGCTTTACAAGATTTGGGAGGTAAGCAATGGTCAAAAAGAATATTGATATTCCTGACTTACCGAATTATGAGAGTGTTTCGGATGTAGAACAAGATTTTGATAGTTGTGGAAATACGCAAAAGATTATAAAACAAGGTGATTTTAGTACGTATCCGGCGGCGTGGGCTGCGGTAAACTATGTGCCGAGTTCTGCTCCGACAACAAAAGGAAAATGGTGCTTGCCGGCTGGTGGTATTGCTCGGTCAATGATGAATAATTATGATAAGATTAATTCAGGATTGTTAAAAGCCGAGGGTGAATTATTACCGGAACTATCTGAGCATAATCGTTGGAATTGGTCGTCATCTGAGTTTAACTATTTCTGTGCATGGCATTGGGATTATGCTAGTAATAAGCTACATTTCAACTTTGTGAATAGTAGCTATGTTAAAACTCTGGGCTGGATTTCTGTTCGTCCGGTGATAGAGTTTTAGTTTTGGGAGTTGGAAAAATATGTAAATAAAAAGGCGGAAGGTTTGAGGCTTCCGCTTTTTATAATGAGATGTCGACGTTTTGTCCGAGGCTTGAGGAGGTCGGGACGGTACGTTCCGGATCCAGAAGAATCTCAAGAGCCTGCTGCTGCATTTCAACCTGATTTTTTATCAGGGACATCTGCATATTTTGCACGGCAAGCGCATAAGAACTGATAGCACCTAAATCAGACATATTTTTCTCCTTAATTACCAATTCAGTATAGCATAAAATCTTTAATTTATCACTAAATTTTTTTAGACGAAACAGTGGACATATTTATTGTCTTATGCTAAGCTTTGGTGTGTTTTTTGACGGAGAAATGTGAAAAAATGGAATGGACGGCGGAAAAACAGAAATTTGACGAGCAGATTGCCCGGGAGATTGTGCAGGAGAAAAGGTTTGACATCTTGCGCAAAAATTTTCCGACGGCCACGGAGATGACGCTTTATTCCAATGAGGTTTATCCTTATCCCTATCGCCGCAACAGCGTGTTGGCGCTTTTGGTGCAGGCAGAAGACGCCGCTTTGACGGAGCGTTTTTTTAAGACGTATTTTGATAATGAATTGGTGGCGGATGTGGAAAGAGATTTTCTGGAAGGGACAAATCAAATCGGTCAGGCGATGGATTATCATTATTTTCGCGGTGACTTGCCGGATGAGGTTTTGCAGCAGGAGGCGGCTTTTCTGGGAAAGACGTTTGTTGCGGACGAGAAGCGGCGGCATTCGCCCGAACGGCGGAAGATTTATGCTTTTTTGAAAAGCGAGCGGGAAAAGCTGGCGGCGCGGAAGCCTGTTTCTCTTTATTTTTCAACGCAGGAAACTGAAGTTGACAGAGGCAACGGGCGGCTGATGGAAAGTGAGTATGTTAATGAAGCTTCTGTCTGGTTACGGGAAAAATATCCGTTCAGGGATTTGGCTTTCTGCAATAATGCGGGGCATTATATTGAGCAGGCGGAGGTTACGGCCGCGTTGAAAAAAAGTTTTGCGACGCAGGTATTTAAGCAGCTGCGGCATCCTGATGCGTTTTTCTGGGCAGGGGATTTGTTGCGGAATTTTGAAAAACAGGCGCGCGGAGAAGTCGGGTTTGAATCGGGGCGTGAGTTGTATTTCGGTCTGAAGAACGGAATTGTCGTGTTTAACCAGACGGCGGATAATGCGCCATCAAATTCCAAAGAGAGCGCAAGGGAGCTGGCTTATTTGCAATATGGTTATGACTATGGGTTGGTTATGGGGTTGAACAACGCCTATTTGAACGAGAGGCATGATTATGAGAAAATTCTCAATCATGAGTTGGCGCACGGTGTGGATTTGCGGCAGGAACAGGCGGATGACAAAGCCTTTTCCGAGAGTGATTTTATGAAGCTTGCCGATATGGCGCTCTATGTCCAACGTCATCCGCTGGTGAATTTTGTTGCCCGGAATTATGTGCATGAGGCACGGCGGAGCGAGGTGTTGGCAAGAATCGCCGAGAAAGACGAACACGGTGTTCCGCTGCTGGATGCCGTCAATTTGATGTTTCGGCGTTATACGGCGCTGAAGCTTGATAAAGACAAAGACGGCATGGCGCAGATGGCGCGGGCGGTACAGGATAACGTTAAAAATTACAAAGCTTGGAAGGATATGTTTTATACCTTTGAGGCCTGGACGTCGGTTGATAATTATTATGATGATTTTCAAGGCTATGCGTTTGATTTTGACAGTACGGCAGCCAAGCTGGAAAAAAGTTTTTATCATAAGTTTTTGAGGTTGTACGGTATGAGAAAAGATGTTGAAAAGGCGCTTTCGGCGGAAGTTTGTCAGATTGCCGGCAAGGTTTTGAAGCCGAAGGAGGCTGTTGATGACAAGGTAAAAAAAGACGGGCGAGCTTTTTATTTGTGGTGCAAAAATTTAAAGGACAGATTATATTAAGCAGAGTTTTTACAGAATCGGGATAAGACATTGTTTGATATTAAGCAGGGATTGGAGATTTTAAAGAAGCATATTGAGATTGCGCCGGAAAAACCGGGCGTTTATCGGATGCTGGGCGCTGACGACAAGGTTTTGTATGTCGGCAAGGCCAAGAATATCAAAAAGCGAATCGTCAATTATTCCCATATCAACCGGCTGCCGCTCCGGCTGCAGCGTATGGTGTCCGAAATCAGGCGGATGGAGTTTATCATCGTCGAGAACGAGGCCAAGGCGCTGCTGATGGAAAATGAGCTGATTAAGCAGCTGGAACCGAAATATAATATTCTGCTGAAAGATGACAAGACTTTTCCGCATTTGGTGATAGATGTCGAATCCGAGTATCCGTCGCTGCGGAAATATCGCGGCAAACGCAATGACAAAAGCAAATATTTCGGCCCCTTTGCCAGTATCGGTGCGGTAAACAGCGTACTCGACATTATTCAGAAAGCTTTTTTGCTGCGTTCCTGCCGGGACAGCGTTTTTAACAATCGCGACCGTCCCTGTCTGCTTTATCAAATCAAACGGTGTTCGGCGCCGTGTGTCGGACGGATTTCAAAAGAAGATTACCGGGCTTTGGTGCGTGAGGCGGTTGATTTTCTGGAAGGCAAAAATACCAAAATTCAGGACGAGCTTTCCAAACTGATGAAAGAAGCCAGCGACAATATGGATTATGAGCTGGCAATGGTTTATCGCGACAGAATCCGCGCCTTGACGAATGTTCAGGCCGGAAACATGGTTGAGTATGCCGATATTAAATCAACGGATATTGTGGCGTTGGCGCGCAAGGGCGACATGGTCTGCATTCAGGTCTTTTTTATCCGCGGCGGGCAGAACTGCGGCAATGTGCCGTATTTTCCCAAACAGGCGGAAGGCGCGGAAGACGGAGAGATTTTAGAGGCTTTTCTCAGCAGTTTTTACAACAACCATATTCCGCCGCGGGAGATTGTGGTTTCCGAGCCGCTGCCCAATCGGGAGTTTTTGGAAGAAGCACTGCATTGCCGGATTAATACCTATCAGCGCGGTAACAAGCACAAACTGATGCTTAATGCTGTGGAGAACGCGCTGGCGTCGATTGAACGCAAGCTGGCGATGGATGCGTCGGTCAATGCCAATCTTGAAGAAATGGCGCGTATTTTCGGTTTGGAACGTCTGCCGCAGCGAATCGAAATTTATGACAACTCGCATATTCAGGGAAGCTATGCCATCGGCGCCATGGTGGTGGCAACGCCGGAGGGTTTTGACAAGAAACAGTACCGGACGTTTAACATCAAAAATCCGGCTATCACCAATGATGACTTTGCGATGATGAAAGAGGTTCTGACGCGGCGGTTTGACAAGATGACGGCGGAGAATCGTCCGGATGTGATTTTGCTGGACGGTGGTTTGGGGCAGCTGCATGCCGTGCATGAGGCTTTGAAAGGCTATGATTTGAGCGGTATTCATATTATCGCCATTTCCAAGGGGCCGGATCGCAACGCCGGTAAGGAATTTTATCATCAGTTGGGGCGGGAGAGTTTTTCGCTGCCGTTTCAGTCGCCGATTGCGTTTTATATGCAGAATCTGCGCGACGAATCGCACCGTTTTGCCATTGGGACACACCGCAAACGGCGCGGCAAATCCATTTATAAATCGCGCTTGGACGAGATTGAGGGAATCGGCGCTGGAAGGAAGCGCGATTTGCTGAACTTTTTCGGTTCGGTGGAGGAGATTTCGCAGGCAAGCGTCAAAGATATCGAAAAGGTGGCCGGTATCAGTAAAAAAACGGCGGAAAAAATTTATAATTACTTCCATACTTAGAAAAACTGCAATATGATATCAACAGAAGTGAATATTATTAAATGGAGCGTAACTCGTGTATAATCTTCCTAATATTTTGACGATTTCCAGAATCGTGGTGATTCCGGTCATCTTTTTATCTATTTACATCAACTCGATTACCTGGTCGGTTTTGACGGCCGTGCTGTTTATTATTGCCGCCATTACCGATTATCTTGACGGTTATCTGGCGCGCAGCCGCAACGAAACCTCCGCTTTCGGGCGTTTGCTGGATCCAATTGCCGACAAGCTGCTGGTGGTTGCCGCTTTGCTGATTATTGTCGCCAACGGTATGGTTCACAAAATCAGCTATATCCCTGTCGTGATTATTTTGTGTCGCGAGGTTTTGGTTTCCGGTTTGCGGGAATTTTTGGCGGAAGTTAACGTCGGGATGCCGGTGACGCGTTTGGCCAAGTGGAAAACCGCTTTTCAGATGACGGCTTTGTCTTTGATTTTGCTCGGCCGCACCAGTGATGTTTTTGCCGTCGGCGGCGAAGTTTTGCTGTGGGTTGCCGGTGTATTGACATTTATTACCGGGTATCAGTATTTTGACCGAGGTTTGGCTTATGTTAAAGGCATTGAGGGCGAAAAAGCCATTAAGGCTGAGGTGAAAGCCGCGACCCGCAAGGTTATTGACGCCGCAGTTAAAGTCAAGGAAGCGGTTAAGGAAAAAACGAAAAAGGCGGCGAAAAAACACGCTTCTGCAAAAGCAGCCGCAAAGGCCGAAAAGCCGGCTTCCGCTCCCAAAGCTGCTAAAAAGGCTGTGAAAAAATAGTCGTGCCGAGGGTTTATGGAAAAAGAAAAATCTCATCTTCTGGTCGTTGATGACGATACCAGACTGCGTTCTCTCCTGCAAAGATTTTTGCGGGAGAGCGGCTTTATGGTATCAGCGGCGAAAGATGCTGCGGAGGCGCGGCGGCGTTTGGAAGAATATGATTTTGATTTGTTGGTTGTCGATATTATGATGCCGAATGAGAACGGGCTGGAATTTTTAAGCAAACTGCGCGAAGAAAATGACGTGCCGGTTATTCTCTTGACGGCAATGGGTGAAACCAGCGACCGGATTGCCGGGCTGGAAAGCGGCGCGGATGATTATTTGCCGAAACCGTTTGAGCCGAAAGAACTGGTTTTACGGATTAAAAGCATTTTGAAGCGGGCGCCGAAAGCGGCAACGCAAGCTGTGGAGATTCTTAATCTCGGGCTTTGCATTTATAATCTTTCGACCAAAGAACTGACAAGCAAACAAGGACAGGTTATTCATATTACGCCGGTCGAGCAATCGCTCCTCTCCGTTTTGGGGCAGAAATACGGCCAGGTTTTTTCCCGTGAGAAACTGGCGGAAATCCTCGGTGCCGGACAGAGTCCGCGTTCCATAGACGTGCAAATAACCCGTTTGCGCAAGAAAATTGAAAAAGATTCCAAAAATCCCCGGTTTTTACAGACGGTCAGGGGGAAGGGGTATATGTTGTTGCCCGAATAAAACTTTTAAAAGTTCGTATAGCGTGTTATCTAGAGCAGTTTTACGGTGGTTCGAAAAATCCATGTACTATTTTGTACATTAGGATTTTTCTCACACCTAGAAACTACTCTATCTGACGTATTCTCCAAACTTTTTTAGAGCTGTGGGGAAGGTGTGTATGGGGTTAAAATGTCCTCTTAGCTCCGTAAATAGTGAGGTTAAGAGGAAAATTTGTTGATAATTTTAGAAAGTAATTACAGGATGAACAGCAAAATCCCAAAGTTTAAGGGTGAGCTGAAGTCCTATTTCATTCCATCTCCATGTTTGTGCGTTATCGAATTCAGATGATGTATGTTTCCAATTACCAGTTATCAGTCCGGAATTAACTTTGTCGTAATGTTCATTCATTGCTAAAGCCACACCAGCAGCAGGTAAACACCATTTGCCCTTTGTTGCGGGAGCTTCGTTTGGTGCATAGTTTACAGCGGCCCATGCTGCTGGATATTGGTTTGCATCTCCAGCTTTAATTATTTTTTGTGTGTTGCTGCAGCTATTAAAGTCTTTTGCTGCATTTGAGTTACTGTCGTAGTTTGTTAAATTTGGAATATCAATTTCTTCATTTGACCATCTCATATTTCCTAAATCCTGCATTGCCATAGCCTGTCCGCAATTATCGTCGCCAATGTAGACAACAACACCAATCGGCGTTTTGCCGGAAACTTTATTGGTTGTACAAGTTCCGTCACTATTGAGTATATCGCCGATTTTGCAGTTCTTGGCATAACCGGTACATTCACCGAGAACAGCTTTTTCTTCAACCTTTGGGCAAGCCCAGTATTCGCCAAACGGACATTTCAATCCGTTATCACATTTTTGAAGAGAAGTATAGCCTAGCTGTTGACAATCGGTAACCGCACATTGCGCATAGGTTATATTTGGAATTAAGGACAGACTTGTCCCTAAGAGTAAAAATTTTGTATTATTCATGATGAACATCCTTTGTTTTAAGGTTAAACAAAACCCACGTTTTTATAAAAAGTGGGTCGGATGTTCGAAACCATAATGAACTTAAAATGGCTCAGTGCTTTCGCGCACAGCCTTATAACACTGACATCCGTCCCCTAGCACATATTTGGACAGATACCAGCATATTCTTATTTTCGGTCGCAATGATGCTCAACGACCAAGTTCATTAAAGGGTTTCGACGCCCTCGGCGGCAAACTCTGCTGCTTAAGGTTAAGGGTAGCATAGGGGAAAATTATTGGCAAGATATTTTTTGTTTGATTGAGGTTTGTCATCGTTGAAGGGTTTAGATGTTGAGATGAATTCAATATGACAGTCGGATGGAAGATTTTGAGCCGGCGTCAAAGATGAAAATATTTTGTAATCTTTTGTTAGTTTATTTTACTGGAATTTATTTTGATTTGATTCTACTATCAAGGCAGTTAATTCAGAGGAGAAACGATAATGCATGTTAAATTTCCAAAAAAAGTGGACAGCACTTTAAGGTATTTGAAGCTGAAGCTTTTGCCGAAGACGTTGTTCTTTCGGACAATGCTGTTGATTTTTATACCACTGATTGTGGTACAGGTTGTTTTGATTGTGGCTTTTTTTGACGGCAACTGGGCCAGAATGGGCAAAAAGCTTTCCGATAACCTGACGTCGGACATGGCTTTTATTATTCAGAGTACAAAAGATGATCCTGTCCGGGTGAAGGAACTGGAAAACCTTGCTTATAAAAACTGGGATTTAACGGTTAAATATTATTCCAATGACGAGAAAAACGTTGTTTTGAGCAAAGCGAACAAAAACAACAAAATGATTACCGGATTTTTGGAAGAATCTTTGCAGAAGACTTTTCCTGAGTATGCGACTAATGTTTATATGAGCCCCAAGCGCGATTTGTTGTGGATTTTTGTGGATACGCCGGAAGGAATGTATCAGTTTACGACCGCCGGAAAGAATATTTTCAGCACGGCGATGTTCAGCTTTTTGGCCTGGATGGTCGGAACGTCGATTTTGCTGTTCCTGGTGGCGGTTTTGTTCCTGAGAATTCAGGTTCGTTCCATTGCCGATTTGGCGCGTTTTTCCGAGGATTTCGGAAAGGGTATCGACAACAAAGACTTTAAACCGTATGGGTCTTCCGAGGTACGCAAAGCCGGTTTGGCGTTTATTAAAATGAAAGAGAGAATCCAGCGCCAAATCAGCGAACGGACGCAGATGCTGGCAGGTGTTTCGCATGATTTGCGCACGCCGCTGACACGGATGAAACTGCAGGCGGAAATGATGCCGGCCGGAGAGGATAAAAACGACTTTATTCAGGATATTACCGAGATGGAGAAAATGCTTGACGGTTATCTTGATTTTGTCAGCGGTGAAGGCGGGGAAAAGTCTATCTTCATTGACATGAACGAGTTGATTTTGAGCATTTTGAACAAATTCCGCAACAAAAACGCGCTTATCCGTTACTCGACCAATGACCAGGTGAGCGCCATTCAAGGACGGGAACAGGCTTTGAAACGCGCTTTGACCAATGTTATTTCCAATGCGTTTGATTACGGCAAAACGGTGGCCGTGGCGCTGGAGAGCAACAATAACAATTTGCAGGTGACAATCGACGATGACGGCCCGGGGATTCCCAAAGACAAGCGTGAGGAAGTGTTTAAGGCGTTTTACCGTTTGGAGGGTTCCCGTAACAAGGAAACCGGCGGCGTCGGTCTGGGGTTGTCTATTACCAAGGATGTTATTACATCTCATGGCGGTAAAATCGAAATGCAGGACAGTGAGATGGGAGGCTTGAGGGTACTCATCAGCATTCCCTTATAGCACGGTTATACGCCGCTTTTCGTTATTTTGATAAAAATCCCGGTTTCTGTGAGAAGCCGGGATTTTGTTAAAAGCATATTAATAAAATATCTTTATACTGGTTTTAAGGTATTATCGTTTTGGAGATTTGCTCAATGGATGATTATCAGCAACAGGAGGGCTCGGCGCCTCAAAATGAACAGTCTGCGCAGCAGTATGCTGATATGATGGGAAAAGAAGAAGTTACCGCGGATTATGCACTTAATCCCGGAGAAGTTGAGTTGTCCGTTCCGCAGAAGATTGTTTATGAACCTCCTGTGATTGAGGATAAAAAAACGGCGCCGGAAGCGGAAGTTTTTGTAAAGCCGGATTTGCCCGAGTTGGTTTTTGAGGAGGCACAGGCCGATGTGGACGGTGTTGCGCTGACTATTCCGCCGCAGGCTGTCGGGCATCGTAATGCCGAGCTGGAAATTAAGCCGCTGTATGTCAAGCCGCAAGGGGTCGGTGTAGATGTGTTGAATGAAAATTTCGGCGAGGATAACAGCAACGGCGAGATAGACGCGGCGGCCGTTGTGATTACGGATGTTGACAATATGCCGGCGGCGGGACAAACGGAAGAAACGTTTCTGGAAGAAGAAAACGCCGCGCCGGCGGTTGATGTTGCGGCAGAAGAAAGCGTTGCGGAAAGTGTGATGTCGGAAGCAGCGGCAGAGGATGAGCCGGTTGCGGCTGAGGAAGAAACGCCCAGTTTCTTGCATGGCTGGTCTGATGATGATGACGAAACACCGGAGACTCTGTTGGGAAAAGTTTTGGATATGGAAGATACCGGCGAGGGGCTTGCGGTTGATGATGTGAGCCTGGATGTTGACGATGACGAATCGCCATTAGAACGTTTTGTCAGCGATGATTTTGTGCCGGAAACAGTGCCGGAGGAAGAGGCGGGCGATATGCCGGAAATGCGGGAAGAAACTGTGCCCCTTGTTGAGAGTGTTGTTGCGGCGGAAGAAACGGCGGAGGCGGAAGATATAACAGAACTGCCGACGGAAATAATTCCGGACATTTCTGAAGAACCGCAGGCGGAGGAACTTTCCGGATTGTGGCAAGATGACGATTTGCTGGCGGAAGCGGAAACAGAACCTGAGCCTGAACTTGAAACGCAATGGCAGCCAGTGGCGGGAGAAGCTGAGGCTGTTTTGGCGGAAGAGCCGGAAGTGTCAGGTGTTCCGCAAGAAGAAGTTGAAAATGTTTTGGCTTTGAAGGCAGAAACATCAGACCCCGCTGTTTTGCAGCCTGTTGCCGCGGCGGTTTCCGTTCCGGCGGAGGAAGCGTTGCAAGCGCCAGGAGCCGGTGAGAAAATTTATAATTTTAATCGGCAGAGCGGCATACAAAAATTTGTGGCGGAAGAGCGTAACGGGGTTATTGTTCTTAATGATTTGGATTATGAGAAAAACGAGCTGAAAAGCTGGAATTTGCTGTTTATTGAAAACACTTGGCAGGAAGTTCCCCGTGATACTAAGGAAATTGCGGTACCGATGAAGCAGGCGTCTTTCCGGGTGGCTGAGGTTATTCAGCAGGGGATGCTGCCGCTCAGACTGTATAATCAGGAAAATTTCGGCTTTGAAACGCTCGGTAATGCGCTGAGCGTGGGGAACGGCAAGATAATCTCCGGTTTGAACAGCGATAAAGCGCTTATGATAAATGATTTTATCGTGCAGCGTTTACAGAATTTTGAAGGTAGGGAATTAAACTTCAATCGGTCGCGGGCTGGTTTGTTGACAGGGCCGGACGGCGCGCTGCTGTATTTTGCCGGGGTGGTTAAAATTGTGATTCCGGCGGCTCAGAGCGTCAAAAAAACTTTACAAGACAATATGAAACGTATTGCCAAGAGATACAGCGGAAGCTTGGCTGACAATTACGGCCGATACAGTGCGGCAAGTTTGGGCGGCGAGTTTGAAGCAGCGCCGGAGCGTAACTCGATTTATTTGAAAATCGGCAAGTCCGCTTATGGCTGGAGCGTCAGATTTGACAACGGTTTAGTGATGAGCATGGCTGATGTTCGCGAATATCAGCTGCGCAACGGCAAACTTCCCCAGCCGGACGGCATTATCGCCTATGGCAATAAGCAGTTGTTATTCCGCGGCTGTGTGCGTATTGTGATTTATCAGGAAGCAGAGTATTTTAGTTATAAGTCTTGACAGTAACAAAGCTCCAAAATGATTTGGAGCTTTGTTTTAAGTCTAAAAAGCAAGAAGCGTTAAGGAATGGGCGATGGAGCGGGGAGCGTTATCATCTCTCCGAGCTTCAGGTTATATTCTTGCGGTTCGAAGTAGCTCAGGCCGCTGCCGGAAGTAAAGGTCATTTCTCCGAAATAAATTTTGCTGTCAACATCGTAAAAATCGACGCGGACGAAAGAAAAGCCTTTGCATAAAATTTCAGCCAATTCTACCATTTTATCAAAATTTTTCGGTTTTTTGGGGAGCTTTTCTTTGGGCATGCGACCTATCTTAAAAGGCATTTCCTGCCAGTTGCGGTCATAAAACGCACGTTTGGGATTATCGCCGAAGAAATCTAATTCGAAAAGGCAGAATTCAAATTTTCCGTTGAAGCAGAACATTTTGTATTCAATCGGATTGTTAGGAATATCTAAATATTTTTCCACCAGAATTTTAGGATGGATGTGTTTATATTGCATTTCAAGCCCGGCGTGAAACGCGAAGTTTGTTTTCAGCCATTTTTTGAATTTTTTCTCCGTGTCTTTGGCATCAAATAGTTTCTTGTCTTTGACAATGACATTCCAAGAGGCGCCATGGTTGCATTTTAGGGCAAATTGTTCCGGCAGTTTGTTCAGATCTATTTGTTTAAAGCTGTCATAAGCGCCGAGCAGCGGCGTCAGATATTCTTCCCCGATTTTTTCTTTTATCCATTCCCGAACCAGATATTTGTCGGCAAGTCGGGTTTTGAGTGGCGTAGCGTCATATAGTTTCAGCCATTGGATTTTTTCGTTGAAAGTTTGCGGATTGCTTAAATCAAGTTTTAATCCAGTGGCTTTTTGATACCACTTAGCCAGTTCTTCAGGATATTTTTCAGAGGGGAGTTTTGTGTAATAGGTGTATACGCGTCTTATCTGTTCTTTGGTTTTATCTTTTTTATGATAAAAGTTTTGCAATTTTTCTTTTATTTTATGCCACAGGTTTTCTTTTTTGTTTTCCATGTTTTTGGGGGACGAAAATTTGTTGTGAAAACTTTCGGCGCTTTTCAATAAAAGCCGAACGTTTTCCCATTCTTTTTTGGAGAAAAGCGTTTTATCAAGTTCTTTGTTTTTTTGGCCGAAAAGAAAATCTTCACGGAAGCGTTCCAGAAACATCGGCTTAAATTCATCGGCCACACGGTAGTAGGTGAACATATAATTCAGGTACATCAGGACATAGTAGATGCCGATGAATTTTTGCAAATTGTTTTGGTTAATGAAGCGGCGAATAAAAGCGTACTCGTCACACATGCAGAAAACTTTGGCTTTTGACTTGACCGATGAATTGGGATTGTCGCGGCGCAGCTGGTAAAAGTCTTCATTAATGAAATACATTCTTTGGGCCAGGGCATAAGTCTGGAAGAAAAAGCCGTTGTCCTGATAAGAAGCACCCGGCGTTTCGTTGAAACGGATATTGTTCTCCTTGAGAAAGCGGGTATTGTACAATCCTGTCCAGATAACATTGTTGGTCTGTTTGAAAACGGTGACATCATCTGAGGCTTTTAGGACGCGGTTGTAGAACTGCGGCGCGGCGACCGGTGTATATTCAAAAGTCCGTTCGTCTTCGTCGCCGTAGAATTTGCGAAAGTCAGCCTTGAGGAGGTCTAAATTTAGTTCTTTGGCCAGTTTGTATTGTTTTTCATACATATCCGGACGGATATAGTCGTCAGATTCTACAATGCCGATATATTCTCCTGAGGCCGTGTCCAATCCCATATTCATTGAGTGGCCGTAGCCGGAATTGGCTTTGTTAATGATTTTGACGCGCTTGTCTTTTTTGGCGTATTCTTCACAGATTGCCGGAGAGTTGTCCGTCGAGCCGTCGTTTATCAGAATGATTTCAATGTCTTGTAATGTCTGGTTAAGAATACTGTCAATGCATTCATGCAGATATTTTTCAACATTGTAGATAGGGACGAGAATTGAGACTTTCGCTTGTTTGGACATGCTTATTTCCTTTTGCTTATTTCCTGATAAATTTTAAAAGTGTACCAGGGGAACAATAAATACGATTTAAGGAAGTCCACACAGCTTCGGATATTGTGCTTTATGCGTTTGCCGAGGGCGTGCGGATGATATTTCAACAGGTATTCCTTATATTCATCCTGATTGTAAAAATATGATTTGGAATGTTTGTTTATGCCGAATTCAATAAAGTATTGGTGCTTTAGGTTATGCGCCAGCTGCCTTCTAACTTTTTTGTCGCGCACGCTGTTGACATGCCACAGAGAGAAATGGAGCGCAAGGTTGACAAAGCTTTGTTCTATCAAATTGTATATGCCGTCTTTTTGCGCTTCATCCCGGATGATTTTCAGAGATTCATAAAAGGCCGAACTTGATTTGTGGCGGTTGTTTGAAACCGACTGGGTATTTTTGACCCGGTAGCTGATGAGAATGTCGTCAATATAGGTAATCCGTTCGGCTTTGATAATGGCTGAGAGCGTAAACGCCGTATCTTCGGATGATTTAAACGGCGGAAAGCGTAGATTGTGTTGTTTGACGAATTTGTTTAGGAATAGTTTATCCTCGGCCCAGCCGACGCTTATCTGGAAAATGTGCTGCGGAACATCCCTGTAAGAGAAGACACTTTTGCCATTAAGCAGGTCAGAACGAATGCTCAGAGGAATCGGAATTATCTGCCCGGTCTGGGTGTTGAACATCTGCATGCGGCAGATTGTGATATCCGCTTTGTTTTTTTCCGCCTGGTTGTATAGTTTTTCAAGGGCGTTTGGTTCAAATATGTCGTCACTGTCCCAAAAGCAGATGTATTTTCCCGAGGCATTATCAATACCGGTGTTTCTGGCAACACCGGGACCGCCGTTTTGCTGGCTGATTACTTTGAGGTTTTTGTGTTTTTTCTGATAATTTTTCAGAATGTTGAGGCTGTTGTCCGTTGAACCGTCGTCAACGCAGATTAATTCAATATCCGGCATTGTCTGAGCAAAGATACTATCCAAGCATTCTGGAAGGTATTTTTCCGTATTGTAGACCGGGGTGACTATTGAGATAAGCGGTGCTTGTGCCATGTTTTTATACTTATGTTATTAATGACGAATATAAACTTTTTATAAGATAGGATAGTAGTAAAAAATATTGAAAATATCAAGGGTTTTACGCGCTATGTTCGTAAGTGCCGCAAATAGTAAAAAAAATCCCGGATATTTCCGGGATTTTAATCAGGAGGAAAAGGTTATTTCTTAAGCGGGAAAACGCTGACGTTGGTGTTGGGATAAACGCTGTTGGCGACGGGGTTTTCCTGTTCAAGAATGTCAAACGCTTTGCTCGGCGTTTTCGTCTTGCGCGGACTGCGGATATTCGGCGCCAGCGGATAGGCGTCTTTGGGCAGGCGCAGCAGCATGTACCCGGTGCCGCCGCCGTAAGACGGGCCGGAAAGGCCGATGGAATAATAGCCGCCGATATAGCCGTAGTCCAAATCAATATAGTCAATGGAGAAAACTGTTTTTATTGATGTCTGGCCGATGGCGTTCATTTTGCACATATAGCCCGGGTCTTCCATGATGATGTTGGAGGTGCTTTTGGCGAACAGAACGGTTTGCGCTGGCAGGCAGTCCGGTGTCTGGCCGTTGTAAGTGACGTTGTAATTGATAACCAGATTTATCTGGGTGTTGTCTTTGGCAACGCTGACATCAGTTAATTTAAAGGAATCTATATAGAAATATCCCGGGACGATGCCGATGGTAATCGGCAACTGAATATAATTTTCCGTGCAGGTGTGGCTACTGGGATCAGCTTCGCAGACCATGCCGGTCTGGCGGCTGTTGTTTTGCAGCAGATGAAGCAGGCTGTTATGGATATACTCGCGGCTCATGGACAGCTTGGCCGGGGCGCATTGTTTTGTGCGACAGACGATGACTGAATTGGGGTGTCTCAGGTGCGCGTTTTCAACCTGGGTTTCCTGCAAAAAAGGATCGCGCAGAAAATCCTGCAGGCTGCGGGTTCTCAGACCGCATCCGGAAAGCGCGACGACAGCTGCGCCGAACAGCAATTTTTTCATAAGACTGACAGACACTTTAACTTCCTTTTATCTGCTTAATGCGTTTATAAACTGTGGTTATCATAGGACAAACTTTTCAAAACGACAAAGTTTTTTTTCAGGTTATTAAGCACATTTTAAATGCCTGGGCGTAAAATCCGGTGCAGGGAGATTTGTATATGTATAAAGTATGGGTTTTTGCCGCCGGGGTTTTGTTTCTTGCCGCGGGTGCCGCTTCGGCAGCGCAGAAGGTGAAAGTTATTGACGGGGACAGCATTGTGGTCAACGGCGTGGAAATGCGCCTGGAAGGGATTGACGCGCCTGAGTATCATCAGGTTTGTTATGATGCGGACAAAAAAGGCTACCGCTGCGGCATCAAGGCGCGCGACTATCTGCTCCGGTTGACGGCCGGGAAAAAAGTCAGCTGCAAAAAATTGAGCGTCGATCGTTATAAAAGACAGGTATCGGTTTGCTATGCCGGCGGTCTGGATATCAACCGCGAAATGGTATCGGCCGGCTGGGCCGTGGCTTATAACCGCTACTCTGATGACTATGTCGGCGCGGAAAAAGAAGCCAGAAAACAGCGGCGGGGAATTTGGCAGGGAAAATTTATGAAACCGGAATTATGGCGCCGCTTAAACGACTAAAAAAATACAAAAAATGCAAAATTAATGAATTTTTTATAGAGATTCTTGTTGACAGCGGTAATTTCTTATGTATATTGCAAACAAAGGATTTATGTTTAATCTAAAATAATTGGATGGATAAAAATGTACGCAGTAATTAAAACAGGCGGAAAACAATATAAAGTAACATCTGGTGATGTTGTTAAGATTGAAAAAATCGCCGGTGAAGAAGGTAAAGAAGTTATTTTTAACGAAGTTTTGGCTTTGGACGGCGTTATCGGTACTCCGCTGGTTGGCGGCGCTTCCGTTAAGGCCACTGTTCTGAAACAGGCTAAAGATGCCAAAGTTATTGTTTTCAAGAAGAAAAGAAGACAGAACTATCGTCGTAAAAACGGCCACAGACAGCAGATTACGCTGGTAAAAATTACCGATATTTGTGGCAAGTAATCAGGTTTTGAGGAGAATTTAGTTATGGCACATAAGAAATCAGGCGGTAGCTCTAACAACGGACGCGACTCTATCGGACGTCGTTTAGGTTTGAAGAAATCCGGCGGTCAGGCTGTTATTCCGGGAAATATCATTATTCGTCAGCGCGGTACAAAGTACCACCCGGGTGAAAATGTCGGAATGGGCAAAGACCACACGATTTTTGCAACAGCCGAAGGCAAAGTTGAGTTCAGCAAAAAAGCCGGTGACAAGACTGTTGTTTCAGTTGTTTCTGAAAATTAGTTTTTCGTTATGAAATCGGAAGGAGGGGGCTGTTTAAAAACCCCCTTTTTCTATTGTAAAAGGTGATTATATCAGAAGAGGCCGGATGAATATCCGCAATCTGCAAAAATTAAGGTAAAAAGATGAAATTTCTGGATCAGGCGAAAATATTTATAAAGTCCGGTGACGGCGGCGCAGGCTGCGTTTCGTTTCGCCGGGAAAAGTATATTGAATTTGGCGGTCCGAACGGTGGTGACGGCGGCAAAGGCGGCAGCGTTTATTTTGAAGCCGTTGAGAATCTCAATACCTTAATCGACTTTCGCTATCAGCAGCATTTCAAAGCGCCGAAGGGGCAGAACGGCATGGGGTCGCAGATGACCGGCGCCAAGGGGGCGGATATTGTCATTAAGGTTCCGGTCGGAACGGAAATCGTGGCGGAAGACGGCGAAACGGTTATTGCCGACATGGTGGAACCGGGGCAGAAGTTTATGATTGCCAAAGGCGGCGATGGTGGCCGGGGAAACATGCAGTTTAAAAATGCGGTCAATCAGGCACCGCGTTATGCTGAACCGGGATGGCCGGGGCAGGAAATGTGGGTCTGGTTGCGGTTAAAGGTTATTGCTGATGTTGGTTTGGTTGGTTTGCCGAATGCGGGAAAGTCGACTTTTCTTTCCGTGGTTACCAAAGCGCGCCCGAAAATCGCTGATTATCCTTTTACGACCCTGCATCCGAATTTGGGTGTAGCGTGGGTTGACAATTATGAACTGGTTATTGCCGATATTCCGGGACTGATTGAAGGGGCGCATGAGGGCGTCGGCCTTGGCGACCGTTTTCTGAAGCATGTTGAGCGTTGCGCGGCTTTGCTGCATTTGATTGATGCCAATGCTGAGGATGTTGTTGCCGTTTATAAGTCAATTCGTCGGGAGCTTGATTTGTACAGCGAAAAAATGGCGGAGAAGCCGGAAGTTGTGGTTTTGAACAAGATTGACACCCTGACTGCGGCAGAAACCGCAGATAAGGTTAAGGCTTTGGAAAAAGCTTCCGGGAAAAAAGTTTTTGCCATTTCCGCAGTTGCGCAGACGGGGTTGCTGCCGGCGCTTCGCGAAGTGAGCAAATATGTTACCCGGAACAGAAAGAAACTTGAAGAAGAACAGCCTCAACAGGAAACTGAGGTTAAAAAAACGTGGTCACCTTTGGATTAAAGGAGTTGGTATTGTGGCAAAGGCAGCTGTTAAACAAGCAGAAATAATGAATGATGATGAAAAGATTTTGGATATCGTCAGCAAGACTTTAGATGACAATAAGGCCGAAGATATTGTGGTTATGGATTTGCGCGGCAAAACGTCCATTTCCAATTTTATGGTGATTGCCAGCGGTACGTCACAGCGTCACGTGGCTTCACTGGCGGACAAGATTTATGAAAATCTGAAAGCGGCCGGTTATAAGTCGACAATGGAAGGCGAAACGAAAGCTGACTGGGTTTTGATTGACGCTTTTGACGTGATTGTTCATATTTTTAAGCCGGAAGTGCGCGAGTTCTACAATATTGAAAAAATGTGGAGCACGGTTGCGCAAATCAGGTCAGCCGGCAACTAAATATTTTATAAAAAAGAACGGAATCTTTGCAGGGATTCCGTTCTTTTGATTTTTAAAACAGGAAGTGTTCGACCGTAAGGAACAAGACAGCCAGAATGAATAAAATCAGGGTGCCGGTAATGAGTTTTTTTACGGAACGCCGTTCGGCAACGATGTGCGGGCTGTTTTGATACAGAGGCGAATAAAAGCAGATGATGTTATTGCCTTTGCGGATTTTGAAAAATCCCTGTGTGCCTTGATATCTGAAAAATGTTACGTAAAGAACCGGAGATGGTTGATAATCAAAACTGAAGTTAGTCATGATTGGGATTGACTCGTCTACAATGTCATTTGCTTTGACTTCACTTTTGGTGATTTCTGAAAGCGCTTGGATAACTTGTTCCGGGGTTACGAAACCGTCGGCTTCTTCAAGCGGGTAGGTCAGTTCCAGTTTGGGAATGTCTTTTCCTTCACGGCGGCGTTCTTCGCATTTTTGCAAATATTCCTGAATGAGTGCGTAATAATTTGTTTTCATAATATTAATTTTATAATTGTAAGTAATTATTGTGATTATGAGCGTATCAGGCGGCAGAGTCAATAGTCTTGACAAAATAACAGCTAAATTTTACATTCGGAGAGAAAGGGTAAAGTCATGAAAGCAACAATTCTGGCCATCGGCAAATGTAAGCGCGGTTCTCCCGAAGCGGAGATTATCGGAGAGTATGTCAAACGTTCTTCCTGGGATGTAATGATTAAGGAAAAAGACAATGCCAATCAGGAAGATGAGGCGCATTTTTTGCAGGATAATATTCCTCCGGCGGCAAAGGTGATTGTTTTGGATGAGCGCGGCGCTAATATGAGCAGTCTTGATTTGGCGGGGAAAATAGAGGGGTGGATGCTTAACGGTTGTTCCGAAGTCTGTTTCCTTATCGGCGGGGCGGATGGGCATTTGCCGTCAACCCGGGATAAGGCTGATTTGCTTCTTTCGTTCGGAAAGCTGACTTTGCCGCATATGCTTATGCGCGCTGTTTTGTCCGAGCAGATTTACCGGGTACAGACAATTATCAATCACCATCCCTATCATCGTGCATAATATTTTCACTTCTGTAAGCCTCCGATTTTTCGGAGGTTTTTTTGTGTCATTTTTCCCTCTTCTTATGAAAAATAGGGATTGTAACATGGAATTTTTTATGTTATATTAGAGTCGTGATGATAAGAGCGGAGGATGTAGAGATGAGTACTTCAAGAGTGATATTACTGTCCACTTTAAGCCTGATTTGTCTTAAAGGCGGTTTTGCTTATGCCGATATTCATCCCGCCATCCCGGTTGCAGGTACCCACACATGTCACACACACAACACCTTGACCCAAAACCACCCGCTCTTGTCACACCTGCGGCTGGCTGCGGACGGGGAGCCCCCGCTGGCGCAAGCTCGCGGCGGAATGTTCCGTACAGAAAGAAGCGCGATGCTTACATCGTG
>ENA-UESE01000709-UESE01000709.1-human-gut-metagenome-genome-assembly--contig:-NODE-709-length-33796-cov-3.971322_pt1 | contig 33796 bp, 30 predicted proteins | sample MGYA00242995_ERZ507996 | MGnify/ENA primary metagenome ERZ507996 (study PRJEB26167, sample SAMN06115489) | human gut metagenome | host: Homo sapiens | place: China:Sichuan | collected 2015-04-15... | reverse complement strand
ATCCTCGCGGAGCGTTTTTTATTTCATAGGAAGGTTCTACTTTCACACATGAATGTATCACGGTATTTCCTATGAAACAAAAGAGGTGCAGCCACACAAACCATGTGGCTGCACCTCTTTTTATGTTCTTTTCTATCTTCTTTTTTATATTCTTTTTCTATTATATATCTCTTTTATATCCCGTCTTCTTATCCGCGCGGATGCGCCTTCAGATAAACCTCCCGCATCTGCAGATCTTTCGCCTGCGCATATATTTGCGTTGTGGAAATATCCGAATGTCCCAGCATCTCCTGCACCGATTTTAAGTCCGCCCCGTTGCCGACCATATGCGCCGCAAAGGAGTGTCTCAACATATGCGGCGTAATCTCCGCTTCTATTCCCGCCTTTTTGCCGTAGCCCTTCATCAGCTTCCAGAATCCCTGGCGGCTCATCGGCTGCCCGGAACAGTTCGTAAACAGGCGGTCTTCCTTCTCATCTGATATAAGCTTCGGCCTGCCCTCTGCAAGATAAGCTTCCAGTGCCTTGCGCGCAATCGTTCCAAACGGAATGATCCGTTCCTTATGTCCATCCGAGCAGATCAGATACTCCATCCGCAGATTCACATCCGACACCCTCAGTGAAATCAGCTCGGACACACGGATGCCTGTCGCATACAATAACTCCAGCATGGCTTTATCCCGCAGTTCCTTCGGCGATGTACCTCCCGGCTGTTCCAAAAGGCGCGTCACCTCTTCCGTCGTCAATACTGTCGGCATTTTCTTCTCAATCCGCGGCGCCTTTAAACGCTCGGACGGATCTACTGCCAGTCTCCGCTCCTTCTCCATATAATGATAGAACGCCTTCATGGACGCAATGCTTCGCGAGATCGTCGCAGGCTTTCTTCCTTCCTTTTCCAGATAGATGACGTAGGATGTCAGACTTGTAGCCGTCACCTCATTCACATCGCAGATTCCCTGTGTCAGAAGATACTGATTCATTTTCTTCAAATCACGCGCATAAGAAACCTCCGTGTTCTCTGAGGTATTCTTCTCCTGATGTAAATATTGAATGAAATTCTGTATGTCCTGCGTCATAACTTTTACCTGCCCCGCCACTCATTTGTTCACTGCATTGCTCCGCTGTATGCGGCTTTCTTCTCTATCGAAAAATGTACCGCAAACGCGGTACATCATTCATTATAATCAGAACCAAACCGAAAAGCAATCGCATTTTTCCCTTATAATTCGGGCATTTAGAGCGAAACTACAATATCTCGTTTCCCTTATTTTCTCCGTACCATATATTGTAATCATTTTAAAAATTTTAGCAAAAAATTTTTAAAACCCAGGCGAATACTGCCGGATTGACAAAGCTCTCCACAAACGTTCCCAATAACACACAGCCTGTCACAAGCCCCGCTTCCGCCAGCTGCCGCGTCCGATCCTGCCAGCTGTTCCATCCCACGATTCTGCTCTGTCTTTTCTTACTGTTCGCATAGAAAAGCAGCGCCGCCGTATAAAAAATCCACTGCGGCAGCAATCCGGCAAGAATGATCAGGCAGCCATATCCTCCGTATTCCATAATTCCGACAACAAGCAGGAATCCGAATCCTGCTGAGAGCATGCTCTTTGCCAGCACGGAAAACACCTTTCCGTCAACCGCTCTTCCAAGTAAAAAGATGAGAACCAGCATCTGCATGCGCACCATAACCACATGACCAAACAACTGATTCCCATCCACTTTTTGATAAGCATACTGTTGCAGAAATGTCTGATTCAGCAGTTGTCCATGTATCTGCCGATTTGCGCCAAGCAGATTAGTCAGAACAATTCCGCCCAGAAATGCCAGCATCACAATACATCCTTCCCGCTTCAAACATTGCACTCCGCTCATATCTTTTCTGTATTATATTTATGCGGATCTCCTAGTCCTGATTCAGCAGATTCTTATATGCTAAAATTCCGGCAACCGTTTTGGCATCCTGGATGGTTCCCGCATAGATCATATCACACAATTCATCCACCCCGTAGGCGGCAACATCAATAAATTCCCCCTCATCGAGATGCTGATGTCCGGGCTTTAAATTTTTTGCCAGATAGACATCAATAAACTCGTCACAGAATGCGACTGTCGTCTTAAGAGATAAGATTCTGGTCAGATCGTCGCTGCAATAGCCGGTCTCCTCCTCCAGTTCCCTTGCTGCACATACCCTGGTATCCTCCGTCACGCTGTCGCGCGAACCTGCCGGAATCTCCAGAGTCATGCGGTCGATCGCATTCCGGTACTGCTTTACCATCAGGATCTTTCCATCCCCGCGCACCGGCACAACGGCCGCCGCTCCCTTGCGGTGTGAGATAAAGTCCCATGTCTCCTGCTTTCCATCCGGAAGTTCCATGGTATCCTCATACATATCCAGAATTGCACCATGTTTTATCAGTTCTCTCTTGACTCTCTTTACCTGCTGATCCATATTACCCATCCTTTCTATTCTGCATCTGATATAACATCCCCGCCTTCGCCGCAATGCGGCCTCCGCGAAGCATTTTGCCCTACAGGAAACATCTTCCACGCTTTAACATCACACGGTATTTCCTATGAAAAAGAATCTCGCTTGCGAGATTCTCCGCGCGCGAGCGGTTCGCAAAGCGATATTTTCCTTACCGCGAGCTGCGCATCCTCGCGGAGCGTTTTTTATTTCATAGGAAGGTGCTGCTTTCACACATGAAGGCAGCACCTTCCTATGAAATGAAAAAAGCTGCCGCTTCACGATTTCTCGGTTATGCGACAACTTTTCTCTGCTCTCTTTGTTATTTCGCGTAGTCGGTTACTCTCGATTCACGAATTACATTTACTTTAATCTGTCCTGGGTATTCCATTTCCGCTTCAATCTTCTTGGAAATATCGCGTGCCATCAATACCATATCTGCATCGCTGACCTGTTCTGGAACAACCATAACTCGAATCTCCCTGCCTGCCTGAATAGCAAATGACTTCTCTACGCCCTTAAATCCGTTTGAAATATCCTCTAACTGTTTTAATCTGTTTGAGTAGGTCTCTAATGTCTCTCTTCTCGCTCCGGGTCTTGCCGCACTGATCGTATCAGCCGCCTGTACAATACATGCAATCAGAGACTCCGGCTCCACGTCACCATGATGTGCTTCCACAGCATTGATGATAATCGGTGATTCCTTGTACTTTCTACACAAATCCACACCAATCTGAATATGGGAACCTTCCATATCATGATCTACTGATTTTCCGATATCATGCAGTAAACCTGCACGTTTTGCAGTTCTGACATCCACACCGATCTCAGCAGCCAGCAATCCGGATAACTGGGCTACTTCGATGGAATGCTTCAATGCATTCTGTCCATAACTCGTCCGGAACTTCATTCTGCCGAGCAATCGGACAAGTTCCGGATGAATTCCGTGAACTCCAACCTCTAAGGTTGCAGCCTCACCTTCTTCACGGATCATTGTCTCGACTTCCTTCTGTGCCTTTTCGACCATCTCCTCAATTCTGGCCGGATGAATACGTCCGTCCACAATCAGCTTCTCCAAAGCAATGCGGGCAACTTCCCTTCTGATCGGATCAAATCCAGATAAGATTACTGCCTCCGGTGTATCATCGATAATCAGATCCACACCGGTGAGTGTCTCGAGCGTGCGGATATTACGTCCCTCACGTCCGATAATTCTACCCTTCATCTCGTCATTCGGAAGCTGGACAACCGAAATGGTTGTCTCAGCGACGTGGTCAGCCGCACATTTCTGAATCGCTGTCACCACATATTCCTTTGCCTTCTTGTCCGCCTCTTCCTTGGCTCTGTGTTCCATTTCTTTGATCAATTTTGCAGTATCAAGTTTTACATCTTCTTCAACGGTTTTTAAGAGATATTCCTTTGCCTGTTCGGAGGTTAATCCGGAGATTCTTTCCAGTTCCTGTAACCGCTCTTCATTGAGCTTTGCGACCTGCGCTTTCTGTTTGTTGATCTCTTCTTCCTTTGCAGCAAAACCCGCTTCGCGTCTCTCGATTGACTCAAGCTTCTTGTCCAGATTCTCTTCCTTCTGTACAACACGACGCTCGCTGCGCTGAATCTCTGCCCGGCGTTCTTTTACTTCCTTATCCAGATCGTTCTTCACACGAATGGATTCTTCCTTCGCCTCAAGCATTGCCTCGCGCTTCTTGGTCTCCGCTGTCTTCACCGCCTCATCAATAATCTCTCTTGCCTTCTCTTCTGCGTTCCCAATCTTGGCTTCCGTCACCTTCTTATGGTAAGCAGATGTAACAAAATAGACCACGATGGCAGTCACTGCGATAGCAACAACAACAGCAATCACTGTCTCCACAGGAGCACCTCCTTTATTAAGTTTTCATTGTACATATAACACATATAACATAAAAACATAATCGTTATCTGTCATAAATTACAACACATAAATTTTATTCTATTTCATGAATTATGTCAAGTGAATAACTGTACAATATGCATAATATTGCATTTCATTTTTACAAAAATACAAGATATTGTACTGAAATTTATTTTAAAATTCGTCGAAAAAATGCTCTTCGCGCATCACTGCAAGAATATCACTGCTCTTAAAACCGCGCCTCATGAGGAACTGATACATCCGCTGCTGTTCCCTGCGGTCTGCCTGCGCCGCATCGTAGTGCCGCTTCTCTAAAAGCTCCGCAATCTGTGCCCGCTCATCCGACACAAACTCCTCCGCGAGTGCCTGCTCAATCTGCTCCCGCCCTACCCCCTTTTTCATGAGGTCCATCTTTAAGCGCTGGCTGCTCTTCTTCTGCTGGTGATAGTGGATATACTGCTTCGCATAACGTAGGTCATCGATATAGTGATACTGCTTTACATACTCCACCGCCGCCGCAACACACTCCTCGGGATAACCGTTCTGGCGGAGCTTTTCACAGAGCTGCGACTCCGTGCGGTCCATGCGCTCCAGCAGAAACAGTGCACGCTTTTTGGCTCTCTTTCCGACAATCTCCGTCAGAATCTTCTCATATAGTGATACCGGCAGATACGCATCCTCCGTCATCAAAAGCCTGCTCTCCGCCTGCGGCAGTCCCCGGATCTCGCTCCGGTAGAGTGTAAATTCGGTTCCGTTGTCAAACCGGAAAAACACCCGTCCCTTCTCACGTCTGGCTACTTCCTTTACCTGGACTTCCTGCATGATCTGTCTGTCGCACTCCTATCCTTATTCTGCCGGCAGTTCTTCCGGAGTACGTCCTGTTGTCTTTCCCGCACTCTTCTCATCCGGCTGTTCTGCAGCCTCATCTTCCTCAGGGCTGTACTTTGCACGTACCTTCGCTTCCACTTCCTCACAGATCAGCGGATTCTCCTTCAGGTAGTTCTTGGCATTCTCGCGTCCCTGACCGATCTTCTCGCCGTTGTAGGCATACCATGCACCGGATTTGTTGATGATACCGGCATCCGCAGCCAGATCGAGGATATCTCCCTCCTTGGAAATACCCTGTCCGAACATAATATCAAACTCTGCCTCCTTGAACGGCGGTGCCACCTTGTTCTTCACAATCTTCACGCGCGTATGGTTGCCGACAACCTCGCCGCCCTGCTTTAACGCCTCCACTCTACGCACATCCAGACGCACCGAAGAATAGAACTTCAGCGCACGACCGCCGGTCGTCGTCTCCGGATTACCGAACATAACGCCGATCTTCTCACGCAGCTGGTTGATAAAAATGACGATACAGTTCGACTTGCTGACAATCGATGTCAGCTTACGGAGCGCCTGGCTCATCAGGCGCGCCTGCAGTCCCACATGGGAATCTCCCATATCGCCGTCGATCTCCGCCTTCGGTACCAGCGCAGCCACAGAGTCCACAATCACAATATCGACTGCTCCGGAACGCACCATCGTCTCTGCGATCTCAAGCGCCTGCTCCCCGCAGTCCGGCTGTGATATGTAGAGGTTGTCGATGTCGACACCGATATTCTTCGCATAGACCGGATCAAGCGCATGCTCCGCATCAATAAATCCGGCGATGCCGCCTCTCTTCTGTACCTCTGCCACCGCATGCAGTGCAACCGTCGTCTTACCACTGGATTCCGGTCCGTAGATCTCTATGATACGTCCCTTCGGCAGACCACCGATTCCAAGCGCCAGATCAAGACTCAATGATCCGGTCGGAACCGCCTCCACATTCATGTGTGCAGAATTATCGCCCAGCTTCATGACCGATCCCTTGCCGTACTGCTTCTCAATATGTGAAATCGCCGCGTCAAGCGCTTTTAACTTCTCTTCCTTTGTCGTAGGTCTCTCATCCCTTGTCAGTTTATCGTCCTTAGCCATTCTCTTTCCTCCATGCGAACCGTCCGCGCACGAATTGCGAACTTATGTTCGTTTTTCTGTTCTAATAGTAGTATACTTCCGGGAAAATGTCAACCACAAACCCGAAAAATAAGTAACACCTCAATGAATTCCGTGGCGGATACCGCCTGATGACCGCTCCAGCAGCCCTGATTGCACAGCAGGACTTCCCTGCCTGCATGATTTGATAAAAAGACGCCCCTCCAAAAAACGGGTATGCCTTATACTACCATATCCGCCCCATATCCGCAATCACAAATTACCGGAAAACCGGACATTTTCTCACATTGCTTTTCGTTGTATTCCTGCAAATCTGTGTTATAATGACCTCTGACAAAACTACGATCTGATTTCTGGAGGTATCTATGGAAAAACTGTTGTTCTTCGGACTTACCGACGCTGAATTTCAAAAGATAAAACCGGTTGCATCCCGGCTGAAACTGCACTGCGAGCAGATTCCCGTTTCGATGTACCACAATACGCTCGGCGCAATCGCATCCGGCCGGGCGGTTCCTGCCGGCATCCCCGCCGCTCCCGGCACACCTGTCCCCGCCAGCCTCACGGCTGCTTTAGGCGCAGATGCCCCTGCCGGTGCCTCCGCCGTTTCCGCTGCCTGCGGCATACCCGAAGCCGGCAGCACTCCGGCAGCCGTCTCCCGCGACCGTCTGCTCGTCATGTGCCAGCTGCCCGAGCGCCGGATGGACAAGCTGCTGTTTGAACTGCGCCGCATCGACGCCCCCATCGACTACAAGGCTGTACTCACGCCCACAAACGCCGGATGGACGATTCCACGTCTTCTCATGGAAATGCACTCAGAAAAAGCCGCTTACACCGCAAAAAACCGTTAAAGGGACTGTCGCAATAAGCATAGCTCGCTTTGCATCGATAAGTAATATTATAAGAAACGCACTTGGGGATTTCATGTGGAAATGCAAATGGAATATTCGTTTGAGAAAAATGTGAGCATTTCTTCCGGCTGAATGTTTGCATCGGATTCCGTGTCTCTTCCACGTTTGGACAATCCGACGGGGGCATGTCCGACACACCGGAGACAATGGGCGGACTTTCTGGTGTCCCTAATGGCACCTCTTCACAGACAATATAAAACCGCGCGAACCGAACTCGCCGGCATCTGCTATTGAAAATAGGGCAGATGCCGACTCAGACAGCGGCTTCGCGCGGTTATGTTTTGTTCAGAGGTGCCATAAGGGACACACACAAAAGTCCTACAAATTGTCTTCCGGGATGCGGACATGACCCGCGGAGTGCTCCAAACTTGGAAAGACACGGATCATCGAAGATGCAAACATTCGGCTGGTTAGAAATTCCACATTTTTTGAACCGAATTTCCATCTGCATTTTCATCTGAAATCCCACGGTGTGATCTTCTGATAATATTACTTATCGCCCAAAAGCTCTATGCTTATTGCGGCAATTCCCTTCTCTAACGCTTTGTTATCTATTCTGCTTCGCAGCATGCAAGCAGATCTAAGATTTCCTCTCTCGTCTGCAGTCCGATCGCTTTTTTCTTAAAAATGCCGTACTGCATCACAACGAGCATCGGAATGCTCATCACCTGATACTTTAACGCAAGCGCCGCCTGCTCGTCCACATTGACGCTTCCGAACTTCACCTTTCCGGCAAGCTCCTCGGACAGCGCCTCAAATACCGGCGACTGCATTTTACACGGTCCGCACCACTCTGCCCAGAAATCCAGAATGACCGGCACCCTTGCCGCCAGCACCTCGTCCTCAAAATTTTCATTTGTAATCGTAACAACTGCCATATTCTGCTTCCTTTCTGTGCATTCCGCCGGCACTGTTTTCTGCCGGCAGCTGCTCTGACACACGCTCTATTCCCTGCCGAACTCCGAGAGTACCAGACCTTCGTTCCGGTCTAATACCATGCCGACACTCCATGCATTGACAAACAGTAACAGCGGTCTGCCCTTCAGATCCTGAATCTTCTTCATATCCGAGGTTCCGACCAGCTTATCCATATCGATGTCCTCATTCTCAATCCACCGGATATGCTCATACGGAAGCGTATCCATGCGGATTTCCACATTGTACTCATTCTCGAGGCGGTATTTCAACACATCGAACTGCAGTACACCGACCACGCCGACGATGACCTCCTCCATTCCCATATTGTACTCCTGGAAAATCTGGATCGCACCTTCCTGCGCAATCTGCTGCATACCCTTCATGAACTGCTTGCGCTTCATCGTATCCACCTGCCGCACTCTCGCAAAATGCTCCGGTGCGAACGTCGGGATTCCCTCGAATTTGAACGGCTTCGCCGTGGTGAGTGTATCTCCGATGGAAAAAATACCCGGATCAAACACACCGATGATGTCTCCCGCATACGCCTCGTCCACGATATGACGCTCCTGCGCCATCATCTGCTGCGGCTGCGAAAGCTTGATCTTTTTATTGCCGCCCTGCACGTGTGTCACTTCCATGCCGGCGGTAAACTTGCCCGAGCAGATGCGCATAAACGCAATTCGGTCACGGTGTGCCTTGTTCATGTTTGCCTGAATCTTGAATACAAACGCAGAGAAATTCTCACCAAACGGATCAACTTCTCCGATATCCGCCTTGCGCGGCAGCGGCGAGTAAGTCATCTTTAAGAAATGCTGCAAAAAGGTCTCCACACCGAAATTCGTCAATGCCGAACCAAAAAATACCGGGGAAAGTTCTCCCTTCGTCACGAGTTCCTGATCAAACTCCGCGCTCGCTCCGTCCAGAAGCTCGATCTCCTCCATCAGCTTATCATACGCGTCCTGTCGAATCTCTGCAATCAGCTCCGGATCGTCCACGGAAATATGCTGCTCCGTACCTTCCTTGGTTCCCTTTAATGTATCGGAAAACGTCATAATCTCTCTTGTGTTGCGGTCATAGACCCCCTTAAAATTCTTACCGGAACCGATCGGCCAGTTGATCGGGCAGGTCGCAATGCCAAGCTCCTTCTCGATCTCATCAAGAAGATCAAACGTGTCGTTCGCATCGCGGTCCATCTTGTTGATGAATGTAAAAATCGGAATATGGCGCATCACACAGACCTTGAACAGCTTTCTGGTCTGCGCCTCGACACCCTTGGAACCGTCGATTACCATGACGGCAGAATCCGCCGCCATCAAGGTACGGTAAGTATCCTCCGAGAAGTCCTGATGTCCCGGTGTATCAAGGATGTTGATGCAGTAACCCCCGTAATTGAACTGCAGTACCGATGACGTGACGGAAATACCTCTCTCCTTCTCAATCTCCATCCAGTCGGACACTGCATGACGCGCCGTCGCTTTTCCCTTGACGGAACCCGCCAGATTGATTGCTCCTCCATAGAGCAGGAACTTCTCCGTCAGCGTCGTCTTACCGGCATCCGGGTGGGAAATAATTGCAAACGTACGTCTCTTTTCAATCTCTTTTCTTAAATCAGCCAAACTATCTATCCTCCAAAAAACAAATCACTTCAAAAATGCCAACGCAGCAAAGCCGAAACTTTGCATACGTTGGCACTATAACATAATTTCATGAAAAATGCAAAAACTTCTCTTCCGAAGATCTGTACTATTTCTTAAATACCGGAATCGCCTCGCCCGCGCACTCCGGGGTCAGATCAAAGTAGGACAGAATCGTCGCTGCAATGTCGGAAAAGCTCTTTCTTGTTCCGAAATTCTCCCCTGCCCGCACCGGTGCTCCGTACATCACAAGCGGCGTATACTCTCTGGAATGATCCGTGGACGGTGTACTCGGATCGCAGCCGTGATCTGCCGTAATCATCAACACGTCCTCCTCACCCATCGCTGCTAAAAGCTCCGGCAGGCGCTCATCGAAGTACGTCAGTGCTTTTGCGTAGCCTTCGACATCATTGCGGTGTCCGTAGAGCATGTCATAATCCACCAGATTCGTAAAGCACAGTCCGTTAAACTCCTTCTTCATATAATCAAGCGTCTTGTTGATACCGTCCTCATTTCCGGTCGTGCGGACATACTCTGTGATGCCCTTCTCCGCGAAAATATCGATGATCTTGCCGACAGAAAGCACGTCAAAGCCGGCTCCCGAGAGCTGGTCTAACATCGTCACTTTCGGCGGCTGCAAGGAAAAATCATGTCTGCGGGTCGTGCGGGTAAAGTTCCCCGGCGTTCCGGTGAACGGTCTCGCGATCACACGGCCGACGCCGTGCTCTCCGCGCAGCATATCTCGCGCGATCTGGCAGTATTCATACAGCTTCTCCACCGGAACGATATCCTCATGTGCAGCCACCTGAAACACAGAATCCGCTGATGTATACACGATCAGATCGCCGGTCTTAAGATGCTCCTCCCCGTAGTCGCGGATGACGTCCGTACCGGAATACGGCTTGTTGCAGAGCACGCCCCTTCCTGTCTTTTGGGAAAATTCCTCAATAATCTCCTGCGGGAAACCATTCGGGTAGGTCGGCAGCGGCTTGGGTGAGATGACGCCTGCAATCTCCCAGTGGCCGATCGTTGTATCTTTTCCCTTTGACACCTCCGTCATGCGGGCAACCGCTCCGGCAGGAGTTGTCTCCTTTTCTCCGATCTCCACGCCGTCGATATTAAAAAAGCCAAGCTTTCTCATGTTCGGCATAGAAAAATAAGGGCTCATGGACGCGGCTTTGATGGTGTTGCTTCCCGCATCCCCGTAATCTGCAGCATCCGGCATCTCGCCGATCCCCACGCTGTCCAATACAATCAAAAATACTCTCTTCATCCTATCTATCTCCCTTCCTCAAAAACTGCATGATCACATCATAGTTCTCCGCCTGATGTGGAAACGTGCATTTCATGCAGGACTTGATCTGTACTTCTCTTCCGTCCTCCCGTCTGCTCTTAATATACTCCGGATTCCCCGGGCAATGACGTCTCTCATAGAGCGGACAATAGCAGAACAGGCAGTTCATCTCCTCAATGCCCTCATGGCACGGATAATACTGACATTCCCGGTTGGAAAAAAAGCGATATGAATTCTCTGTCATTATACCACCTCCTCATCGTCTTTGACAATAAGCGTCGTAAGATAGCTTCCGCTCTCCCCAAGCGCCTCCACTCCCAGGCGGATCCGCTCATCCGCCATTCCGCAGTTCTCCACACAGTAGACGGACATTTTTTTCTCCTTCTGCTGTTCTTCCAACAGCGCTTTTAAATGCGCGAGACTTTTTCCGGATTTCATGTACACCCGGGTGCCGGAAAGCGCCATCGTCTCCTCCATCTCGTACGATCCCGGAATCACATGGATCTCATCCCGGTTATCCCCGAGCGATATTCCAAGACTCGCCGCAGCCGCGCAAAAGGACGGCACGCCGCTTATCATTTTAACATTCCCGCCCCACGCCGCGACCCTGCGGTGGATATAACCGTATGTGGAATAGACGGACGGATCTCCGATCGTTAAAAATGCCACAATCTTTCCTTCGGTAAGATAAGAAACAATCCGCGCAAAAATCTCCTCGTGTGCCCTGCGCAGCTTTTCTTTCTCCTTTGTCATCGGAAACGGCAGGCAGACAAGTTCCTTTTTCTCAATCCCGGGGTACGCCTGCCTTGCGATCTGATACGCATGACATCCCGCCGCATCCGCCGCCGGAAGCACGATAAGATCGCTCTCCTCCATGCAGCGGAGCGCCTTTACGGTCACCAGCTCCGGATCGCCGGGACCCACGCCGATCCCGTAGAGGGTTCCCATGCAGTGCCGCAGATGTCTAAAATAGCACTCTCTCACCGGCTCATACTCTCCAATCCCCTTTAACAGGCAGACCGGTTCATATCCCGCCTCGCGGAGTGCGGCAGCAAAGGAATCCTCCTCTCCTGCCATATCATGATTGGCATGATCTCCCGCAACCAGCATAAACGGCGCCACAAGCACACGTCCGCTCTTATGCCTTGAGGCCCTCATCCTCCCGATCACATCGTCAATCGTAACGCTTCCCTCCACGGTCGCCACATAGACGTCGTTCTCTGTCACCTGTGCAAGCACACATTCCAGACGCTCGTAGCTCTCATCCGCCGCATGCTCACTTCCATGACCCATAAAAATCACCGGCGAAGATCCCGCCTCCGCCGCCACCGATTCCCAGAGAGCCTCCGCCGTTCTCTGATAATCCTCCGGTGTCTTAAGCAGCGCATCCGCAATCCGAACGTCCTCAAACCACGGTGCACAGTCTGTTACCTCCTGCTTCATCCGGTGGTTCTCAATCCCGTCAATGATGTGGGTCGGAAATACGATCACACGCCGCACCCCGGCATCGCGCATCCGGCAAAGCGCCTGCCTCACATCATCTTTCGTGATGCCGTCCCGCTCTCTTAACACATTCCTCACAGTGCTGCTGGAATACGCCTCCTCCACCAGATCATGTGGATACTGCTCTCTGACAAGCGCCACCATCTGATCGATATTCTTTTCTCTTGTCTCCTGATAAGTCGTTCCAAAGCTCACGACCAATATGCCACGCTCCATCGCGCACCTCTCTTTCTCTGCCGCCGGTACACATGCCCTCCCCGATGCATTCACCGTTCCGGCACACCTGCTGTCTCCAATTCACACGCCATCCCCGATTTCAGATTCCTTCCAAATGATACAGTGCCTCTACAGGAATCAGCTTTCCAAGTGTTTTTGCATACTCGCACAGTGCACGGTTCGCTTCGTTGTAAGGCCCAAAGGTTTCCGCACAGCAGATGCACGTCTCACACGTCTTTATCCACGACCTCGCCTCCGCAATCTCCTCCTCTGTGACCGGGAAAAACGGCTTCACGGAAACCACCCGGCTTGCCGCGGCACACGCATCCTGATATTCCACATCATTTTCCATCAGAATTCCCGCCGCAAACGGCACATTTTTCCGCTGTAAGGCATGATAGACCGGTATGCCGCTGCCAGCCCCACCGATCACAAAGAGCTTTGGCCGGCTTTTATTTCCACGCAGATACACGGCGCCTGTCCGCGGATCAAAACACTCTGCATCCACCCCGTATAATTTTTGAATATAATCGCCTGAAAATACTTCCTCAGGCGTCCCGGTTTTTCCGATGTGGTCTCCCTCCACACAGGCGATCACATCCGATACCTTTAACGCCAGATCCAGTTCGTGGAGCGACATGACAACCGCCATATTTCTTTCTGCCGCGAGTCTTCGGATACTGGATAAAATGTCGATCTTGTAGCGCATGTCCAGGTAGGAAGTCGGTTCGTCCAGAATCAGAATCCGCGGCTCCTGGCAGATGGCGCGCGCTAGCATCACCCGCTGTCTCTGTCCGTCGCTGATCTGTGAAAAATTCCGGTCCGCGGTGTCCCTGGCATGCACCAGCTGCATGGCGTCATCCACAAGCTTCCAGTCTTCTGCGGAGAGAATCCCGAGCCTTCCGGTATACGGATACCTGCCGGTCGCAACCACCTCGCGGCAGGTCATAAACTCCGGATGAAGCCGTTCCGTCATCACCATCGCAAGCGTCCGCGCGACTTCCTCTTCCCGCATCCGGCTCATGGCTGTCCCCTCCAGAAAGATCGTTCCTCCAAGCTCTGCAAGCTGTCTGGTCACGGTTTTTAATATCGTGGATTTGCCTGCACCGTTCGGTCCGATCAGCGTCAGGACGTTTCCGGGACTTACATGCAGCGAAATATGGTTAAGCAGAGCTTTTCTGCCGTACCCTGCCGCCACATCCTCAAGCCTGATTCCAGACTCTTTTTTCCTCTGTTCCATCACACGTTCCTCCGTTACCTGTCCTCATTCCTGCGCAGCATCATCACAATCACTACCGGCACCAGAAATACGGCTGTCACCGAACTGATCGAAAGCTCCGTCGGAGCAAACACCGTCCTCGCAAAGCCGTCGCAAAACAGCGTGATAATTGCCCCGCCCAGAAAACAGCCCGGTATCAGCAAAAGCGGTTTCGCCGTCTTCATCGCCGTCTTCACCAGATGCGGAACCGCAATTCCCACAAAGGAGATCGGTCCGGCAAAGGCCGTCACGCAGGCAGACAGCAGACTCGACAGCAGAATCAGCAATACGCGAAGCAGACGGATCTTAACGCCCATGTTTCTCGCATACGCCTCGCCCATCTGATACGCACCGATCGGTTTTGCCAGAAAAAAGGTCACTCCCATCGTGACTGCCACCACCGCTGTCATCATCCGCACATTCGACCAGGTCATTCCGGAGAGACTGCCCATCGACCAGTTGTGAAGGTTCACAATGTTGGAGTCATCCGCAAACGTCACGCAGAAATCCGTGATTGCCGAACAGATATAGCCGATCATAATGCCGCATACCACAAGCATGGACATTTTTTTTACCCGGCAGGAAATTAAGAGCACGAACCCCATCGCAAGCATCGATCCGGCAAACGCCGCCACAATCATGCCGAGCGAACTGATCGCCCTGCCCATTTCCAAAAGGGCAATCATCGTCAGCGCAACCACAAGCTTCGCCCCGGATGAGATGCCAAGCACATAAGGTCCCGCAATCGGATTCTGAAAAAATGACTGCAGCAGAAATCCCGCAACAGAGAGCGCTCCCCCCAGAATAACTGCCGCACAGATCCGGGGCAGGCGGATCTCCCAGACAATCTGCCGCGCCGTCTCATCCGCCGTGCCTCCAAAGCGGTGCAGCAGAATGTCCGCAATCTCACTTCCCGTCATCTTGACACTTCCGGAACCGATATTAAAGAAAAACAACCCGCCAAGCAGCAGGATCATCGCGCCAAAGGCTATCACATACCGTTTCATTCTTACCTCACGTGTTTTAAAAACCGATAATTATCATCTGTCTCATCCACAAGCACCTTGTGCAGATCCTCAATGAAATCACAGGTTCCCGTGGATTCCTGAAAGAAATTGCTTCCGGTACAATATACATTTCCCTCTTTTACCGCCTTAAAATCAGAAAACAGCGTGCTTTTTGCCAGAAGTTCATCGACACTGTAAAGCTCCCCCTCGATCGTACTGTTGTAGATGAGGATGTCGGCGTCCTTCGCTGCCGCATAAAAATCCTCCATCTGCATGTTCATCGTGGACAGGGCATTCTCCTCCGCCGAAAGACGGTCGTTTAGGACGTAGGTGCCGCCGGCGAGTCCGATCATCTGCGCAATATAGTCATTCGGCTTGCGGACATTGACCGCTCCGTTCGCCGTGATATAAAAAAAGGCCACCGTGCGGCCTGTATCTTCCTTTTCCATGATTGGTTCTATTTTTTTTAGCTGTTCTTCATAAAATGCATCGGCTTCCTGTTCTTTTCCATACAAAAGACCATATAACCGGATCCACTCCAGTCTTCCGAGCGGATGTTCTTCATAGCTGGAACGTTCCACCATGACCGGTATGCCAAGGCTCTCCAGCTTTTCTTTTACCTCCGGATTATGTCCGATCATCGTATTCTCCAGTGCAAAGTTGCACCCTTCCTTTAAAATCAGTTCATAGTCCGGTTCATTGTATTTTCCAGCATACAGCATACGGCCGTCTTCCATTGCAGCCGCAGCTTTCTCTATATACCAGTCCGACTCCTTTACTCCTGTAAGCCGGATGTCAGAAAGCGCTCCGATCTCACGGATCATATCCATCACCGATGAGGATACCAGATACGTGTGATCCAGCGGCTGTTTTAACACAACCACATCCTCCGGCACATGTTCCGGTACCGGAACATTCTCCGGCACCAGCAAAAAACGGCTGTCATCAGCCATTGTAATCAGATCATACTCCCCGTATTGTTCCACACGATACTGCGTGGCATAAGAGAGATCCCACTGCCCCGTCTTCGTCAGTTCCGAAAAGTCCGTCTCTTTTAACGCAAATGACAGTGTGTACTCAATCTCATGCGGCATGCTCATCGCCGTCGTATCCGCAATCACCGAGATCTCACATGGCAGCTTTTCAATCGGAATCGTAAACGTCGAGTTCTCTCCTGCCTCTGCCTCGTTGTAGCAGGTCTCATCCTCTACCATCATGTAATCATAATACGGGCTGCTCCACACGATGGTGGCATATATTTTGCCGTCCTTCACCGTAATCGCCGCCGGTGAGTCCACCGTCGCCCTGCCGCTGCCGCCGGTGAGCGTAACGTCCGCCTGATAGGTTCCGTCCGCCAGTTTTTCGCTCTGCGGCGTGTGGCACGCTGTGAGGAAACAGATCACAGACAGCAGGCATACGATCAGTTCTGTTACTTTCTTCTTCATCTCTTACTCCGCAACCGGGTCGGATACACTCACCTTGTGATCGTACCACACACCCTTGGTTCCAATAATTGCCAGATCAAATTCCTGATCCAGTGCTTCCACCGGAATATCGAATCCGTACACTTCCTCGGATGTTCCGTCACTGTAGGTTACGGTATCCTTCGTCGGCTCAAGCAGCTTGGCTCCGCTCTTCTGCGCGTCCTCGGCGGTTCCCGGATACAGATTTACGATACTCTGTGACACAAGACTTACGTGAATGGTCATCTTGCCATCCTTGACGGTAAGTGTGCCGCGTCCGGCACATGCCTCATTGACATGGAACATACTGCTGTCAGTGTCGAAGACGGCACTGTACGTGCCGTCCTCCAGATCTCCTGCTGTGGTTGCTGCTGCTACAGTATCTACGCTGCCGAGCGAATCGATCGCATCCTGTGTATGGGATACATACAGCTGCTCGATCGTATCGATTCTTCCCAGACCTGCAATCTGGCATGTGACGCTCTCAAACGCTCCGTCTGCCTCAAACATGCTCTTCCAGGAATCATCATCATCCCCTGCCATATCGTTGTTGGCATGATCTCCTGCCACTACCATGAGCGGTCTTAATACCACTTTCGTGTAACCGGCTTCCTTGACTGCCTCGATCACTGCCTCACATGCAGTCTCTTCCGGCTCCCCTTCTACGGTGCCGATGAAGACATTCGCGTAGTTTAAGTCCTTCATCACACTTGCCATCTGGCTGTAGCTTACCTTCGCAGTATGAGCGGTTCCATGTCCCATGAATACGAATGCGGTACCATCCTCTGCTGCCGCATCCAGGGAGTCATAACCTGCCTCTGCAACTGCCTCTGCCGTGATCGCCTTTGCAACGGCTTCCTTATCGTCATTGATCACGGTTGCATCTGTGCCAACCTCACCGAGGAGCGGTTCTGCAACTGCAACGGATGTAAACTGATCGCGGTACTTCTCCACCGCTTCCATCAGCTCGTCATACTCTGCGCCATGCATCAGATGTGTCGGCTGAATCACAAGATTCTTCACCCCATTTGCCACCGCGCGGTCTAACGCCTGGTCTACATTGTCGATCTTCTCATCGTCTCTCGCCTGTACATGATTGATGATAATCTGTGCGGTAAACGCTCTTCTTACCGACCAGTCCGGATAAGCCTCCGCGATTGCTTTTTCCACGCCTCCGATATCCTCAGTACGGCTGTCATTGAAAGATGTTCCGAAACTTACGACAAGGATCTCATTCTCACCGATCTCATCCTCATTTAACGGATCGTCCTTGGAAGCGTCTCCGGTATCTCTTCCGAAATAATCCGGATCTGCGTTCTCACCTTCGACAAGTTCCTTCTGTGCGTCAGTCAATGCATCCCATGCCGCCTTTGCCTCTGCACACTGCGCATCGGTCTCATCCGTGCGCTCCTGCACGTAGATTGCATCGATCAGCGCAGCAACATGATCTGCCGCATCCTGATCGGATACTGTCTCTGTCCCGGTCTCCGCAACAGCCTCTGTCTGTGCTGTCTGCACGTTCTCCTCTGTGGTTGTCTCTGTCTTACTGCCGCATCCACCGATCATGCCAGCTGCAAGTGTCAGGCTTAGTAAGAGTGCCAGTGTCTTTTTTTTCATAATTCCTCCTGCTGATGATTGTATATTTTCCATAAAACAACAGAAAGAAACTCCGCTCTATGAAACATAGAAACGGAGCAGCTGATCAACACACAAAAGTACGACCAATTACTCGTGATCCGGAATCTCTTCCTGTACTATCATAACTGGCAGGTTTCCTGGCTGATAGATCCTCATGCAGCTACTTACCTTCCCGGCGCATGCGCGCCAGTGGCGTAAAGCTTTCGTATCTGCACTCCCTAATCACAGTGACGAGATCGTACAGGATTCCCACCTGTTTCCCTTTTAACCGGTACAAAGGCTCATCTGTACATCTTCTGCACATACCTTTGCACCGGCACCAGTTACTTTTTTATGAAATTAAAAACATATTACCATTGCATGTTTATTTTTTCAAGTAGATTCTGTCCGCCGCCTTTTTCAGGAAACGGTACGCGTATTCCGGATTGGAGTAATAATATAGATGCGGGAATCCCATCCATTGCGACGGACTCTCATGAACGCACTCCCACGATCTTCCGTTTACCGGCTTTTTGGCCACCGCACCCACGCCGTTGTCCGTGCTGTCATAATAGTGAAACTCATGCCCCGCAATCTGTGCGCCCGCCGGAAGGAAGTTCTCCTCCTTTTCCGTAAGCATCACATAGCCGAAGCGCACCAGTTTCCCGGTATTTATAGCCGACGCCGGAATCACTCCCGCCATCGGATAGCACACTCCCTCATCGTCACAGAGCGTCTCATGCAGATAGAGGAATCCGCCACACTCCGCGATCGTCGGCAGACCGTCCGCCACCGCGTCGTGCACCGCTTTTCGCATTGGGATGTTTTTCGACAGCGCTTTTGCATGCAGTTCCGGATATCCGCCGCCTAAGATCAGTCCTGCAATCCCCTCCGGCAGGCTCTCATCCTGTAACGGAGAGAACGGCACCAGCTCGGCTCCCGCCTCCCGCAGTAGCTGCAGATTGTCCTCATAGTAAAAACCAAACGCCGCGTCTCTTGCAATTCCGATTCTTACATCCGCAATCTTTTTTTTCGGCACCGGATCTGTCTCCAGCGCTTCTGCGGATGCGGCAATCGCAAGAAGCTTCCCGCAGTCAAGCGTTTTTCCGAGCGTATCCGCCACCGTCTGAATCTGCTTTTTCACATCCGCAATCTCTTCGGGCATCACAAGTCCTAAATGTCTGCTGTCCCAGTGCAGTTCCTTTAACTTCGGCAGACACCCCAGCACTGGCAGCGACAGCTCGCGCTCTATTTCGGGACGGATTGTCTCACAGAATGTCACCGATGTCTGATTTAAGATCACGCCCCGGATCAGATGATGCCGGTCATAGTCCAGAAAGCCCCTTATGACCGGCAGAATGGAACGCCCCATTCCATGTGCGTTCACCACCAGAATCACAGGCGTCTTCGTCACCTCTGCCAGATGGTAGGACGATCCCTCCTTGCGGATTCCACCGAGGCCGTCGTAAAGTCCCATCACGCCCTCCATCACCGCAAGGTCTGCGCCCTCTGCCGCGCGCGCAAAAAGGCTTTTCGTCAGTCTCTCCCCAGTGAAAAAAGTGTCCAGATTCCGGGAAGGGACGCCGAGCACCGTCCGATGGAACATCGGATCGATATAGTCCGGCCCGCACTTGATGGCACTGACGCTTTTTCCTTCCTGTGAAAAAAGCATCATCAGCGCACAGGAAAGAAGCGTCTTGCCGCTCCCGCTTCCCGCCGCCGCAATCATGATTCTGGGAATGTTCATCTTACCTCTCCTCCCGTCTGTCCGGTTTTTGTTCTTCCCCCTCGCCGTTCTCCGACAGGGAAAACGAGATCACATAGATCGGATTCTCCGCCTGCATCAGATGATGGGAACCTGCTTTTTTTGCGCGGCTGACCGCAATCTGTGTGATCTCTTCCTCACAGATCAAAAGCTCCTTCCACAGTGCCACAACCTCGGCGACCGTCTCAAGCGAGACGGCATTTAAGACAACGCGCACGTTCGGATTTTTCTCCCGGAGTGCCAGAAGAATCTCCCGCAGCCTGCCGCCGCTTCCGCCGATGAACGCGTGCGTCGGCACCGGGAGTTCCCCAAGACATTCCGGTGCCTCCCCCTTTACGACAACAAGGTTCTTCACGCCTGCACGCGATGCATTTTCCGCAATCAGTCCACAGGCTTCCTCTCCATGTTCCACGGCATACACCCGCAGCTGTTTTGACCGCAGCGCCGCCTCCACCGCAATCGAGCCGGTTCCGCTTCCAATATCATAAAATACGCTCTGACTCTTTAACCCGAGCCTGCACAGAGACAGCCAGCGGATCTCCTCCTTCGTCATGGGGACTCGTCCACGCACGAACCAGCGGTCAGGGACTCCCGGAGCGAGCGTCTCCCCCTGTGCCCCCGGATTTTCAATCAGGCAGGCATAGAGTCCATCGTCCTTTAACGTCCGGCACACTTCCGGCGTTCCGTGCCAGATCCGCTCTTCCTTGTAGGAAAGCTGGTATCCGATGGTAAGCTCCACCCCGGACAGTCCCGCCGCCTCAAGTTCTTCCCCGATGCGGATTAGATCGCTTCTGCCTGAAACAATCAGAAATACATTTTCCTCACTGCGCACATACGCTGTAACATCCGCCTCTCTCCCGTGTGTGCTGACTATCTTCGCGTCCTGCCAGCTTTTACCTGCGCGCGCCGCCAGATAGGAGAGCGAGGAGATTCCAGGACAGATGGTGATCCCGGCCTGTAATTTTCCAAGGCGCACTTCTTCCTGCAATGCCTTATACACCGCCTCTGCGCCGCTGTAAAATCCGGTATCACCGGAAAATAAGATGGCAATCCGCCCGATTTTTCTTTCCCTGCAGGAATAAATATACGGAAGAAGATCTGCGGGAAGGTACGCCTCCCGTTTCTCTGCATCCGGCGCGATCAGGGTATCCGCCGCGGCAAGCAGCCGCTTCGCTCCGCAGACCGCCTTCGCCTGCCCAATCGCCTCCCTTGCCTCTCCGGTGAACAACTTTGTGTTCCCCATCCCGATTCCCACAAGAGAAATCTGCAGCGGCTGACGCTTCGTCCCGCTCTTTTTCCCGCAGAGCGTTTCAATTTCGGACAGGACTTTTTCCATGCTCATCCCGCCCGCCTGCTCCGGATTCTGAATCATGACCACCGGGATTTTCGTGTGCTCTGCCGCGCGGATCTTCTCCGGAAATCCGCCCGCCTGTCCGCTCTCCTTGGTCACCAGCACGCCGATGTCATACTGCCGGATCAGCGCCTCGTTGAGCTCCGTTCCAAAAGGTCCCTGCATGGCAATGATCTGCTTCCCCGGAATCTGTTCCCTGTGGCAGATTTCGATGCTCTCCACCCCCGGAAGCACACGCACAAAAAGTCTCTCACGGATCTCCTCCCGGGCGGCATATGCGTGCAGTTCCTTGCTGCCCGTCGTAAGAAGAATGTTCCCCGGCAGCTTAGACAGCAGTTCTACACATTCCTGCGTGTCCGCCACCGTATGTATCATCCACTCGTGCTCTGCGATCTCACGCTCCGCTGCCGTGCTCCGGCTGAGCCTTAAATAGGGAAGATTGGTCTTTTTTGCGCTCTCTTTGATGTGCTCCGTCACCTCCACCGCGTAGGGATGCGTGGCGTCCACCACTGCAAGAAATGTACCGGTTCGCATGAGTTCTTCCATCTCCGGTTCGCCCATCCGCCCTTCCCGGATCACAAGATGCTCCTGCTGACGCATCACTTCCCTGCCGTACTCGGTCGCCACACTCGCCATACAGTCAATCTGTCTGGCACAGAGTGCCTCCGCCAATTCTCTTCCCTCCGTTGTCCCGGAAAAAATCAATATTTCTGCCATATTCTCTCCATTTCCAGACCTCTTATCCGCGCTCCTTCGCACGCGCCCTGGCGCCTGCCCCGATCTGATAGCCGCGCTTTGTGACAAGCTTATCTCCCATAATGACCGACTGTGAGTTGCCGATAAATACCGTGGTAAACATATTCACCTGAATCTCACGAAGTTCCTGCAGGGTGCAGGTGTGTGCCGTCTCCCCGTCTCTTCCGATGTTTTCCACATAGCCGCAGGCACGCGTTCCCTTCGCCCCGGCATCCAGCAGAATATCACAGGCGCGCTGCAGATAATCTGCGCGCTTCCTGCTCGACGGATTGTAGAGCGCTATCGCGAAATCCCCCAGAACAGCTGCCCGAAGCCGCGCTTTAATCTGCTCCCACGGAGTCAGAAGATCGCTTAAGCTGATCACGCAGAAGTCATGGTTTAACGGCGCGCCGAGCACTGCCGCACCACTGCTTGCCGCGGTAATCCCCGGTACCACCGTAAGTTCACAGGACGGATATTCTGCGCTCATCTCATACATGAGTGACGCCATCCCGTAGATTCCTGCGTCCCCGCTACAGATCAGCGCTACGCGCTTTCCCTTCTTGGCCTCCTCATAGCACATCCTGCATCGCTCCACTTCCTGGCGCATCGGAGTCGACAAAAACGTTTTCCCCAAAAATCGTTCCCCGAGAAGATTCAGATACACCGTATATCCCACAATTACGTCACAGGAATCCAGCACGGTGAGCGCTTCCTGTGTCATATCTTCCTCTCTGCCCGGTCCCATTCCGACAATATAGATTTCATGTTTCATCAAAACTTCACACTCCATTTTTTCTCTGCTATGGCAAGCGTCTTGCCCTCACATGCCGTCTTTTGCACCAGAAGTCTGCCGCCCTCCCCCGCCGCGCAGACCGCCGCGCGCTCACACACATTATCCACGCCGACCTGTTGCGCCACAAAGCCGGATGACGTGAATGTACCGTCCACACACTGCAGGCGCCCGGCCGGATAAGTGAGAAAAGGAACCGCTAACTGCTCTGCCAGTGCCAGAATTCCTACCTCATCCGCTTTTACATCGACCGACGCGATTCCCGCCACCGCCATGCTGGAAAGCTTCTCTTTTTCCAGGGTCTCCCGCACAAACGCTTCCAGTTCCTCTTCGCTTTTGCCCCTTCTGCACCCGACGCCAAGCAGCAGGCAGGACGGAATCAGCCATAAGCTGCATCGTTCCCCGGCTTCGCACTGCGGCGCGACCAGCACATCCACCGGCTCCTTTGGCGGATACGGTACCAGTCTTACCTCCGGCGGAATCTCTCCTTCACATTCTCCGGCGACGGACATGGTAAGATACCCGGCGCGCAGAAGCCCGGCGGACACCCGGGCGATTCCGTCATGACCGGCAACGGCAAGACGGTTTGACGCTGCAAACACATCCACCGCAAAAAGCCCGTTCACATCCGTCGCCGTGGTGAGCACGGCAGTCGCACCGAGGGCTCTTGAAAGTTCCCCGGCAAGCCGGTTGGCTCCCCCATAATGACCTGCAAGAAGCGGGATCACAAACTGCCCCGCCTCATCCGCCACGAGCACCGGAACATCGGAAAGCTTATCTTTTACATGCGGTGCGATACTCCTGACCGCAATCCCGCATGCCCCGATAAACAGGAGCGCATTTCCCGCCGCAAACTGTTTTCCTGTCCATTCGGCAAGTGGCTGATCCACGGAAATCCCTATCCCCTCTGCCCGGGCGTCGCTGCATTTTGTATATAATTTACAGGACCATACGGCATCCATCGCTTCCTGAATGTGTTCTGCCAGTTCTGCCCCCCTGTAAGTAAAGCTGATGACAGCTATGTCCGTCTTCTTCACTTTGTCTCTCCCTGTTCCTTTTTTGCCTTCCGGTATCCCGTGGTAAACCCGGGATCATACAGCTTCGAGCGCTCATACCCCGGCGCTGCCAGCACATCTCCCACCAGAATCAGCGCCGTCTTCGTAATCTGATGCTCCACCGCCACCGCAGCAAGCGTCTCCACCGTGCACACGTACGCCTCCTCGTCCGGCCAGGTCGCCTTATAGACGATCGCTGCCGGCGTATCCGGCGCATACCCTCCGTCCATCAGTCTTTTCGACAGTTCTTTTACCATTCCCGCACTTAAGTAGACTGCCATGGACGCCTGATGTGCGGCAAAACTCTCGATGCTCTCCCGCTCCGGCACTGCCGTGCGTCCTGCCATCCGCGTGATAATCAGGCTCTGCGAGATCCCCGGCAGCGTATACTCCAGATTCAGATCCGCCGCCGCGCCAAAGCATGCGCTGACGCCGGGACAGCTCTCATAGGAAATCCCCTCTGCTGCAAGTACATCCATCTGTTCACGCACCGCCCCGTAGAGACTCGGCTCCCCGGTGTGAAGCCGCACGGTGGTAAGCCCTTTTTCCTCCGCCTCCCGGATGACCGCAAGCACTTCCTCCAACGTCATTTTTGCGCTGTCATAGATCTTTGCCCCGCTTCCGGCATAAGAAAGAAGCTCCGGATTCACGAGCGATCCCGCATAGATAATGACATCCGCCTGCTCCAGCAGTCTCATTCCGCGGACCGTGATTAAATCCTTTGCTCCCGGACCCGCCCCGACAAAATATACCATACCGTTTCCTCCTTAAACTGCGTTACTGCAAATGTTCTTCTTCCTCGCGGATTCGTTCCAGAAGTTCTACCGCACCGTCGCTTCTCGCCAGCTCGCCGTACCCGTTCGCATAGAGAATGCATTCCACACGCAGTTCCTCTTTCACCCGCTTCTTTAAATAAAAAAGAATCTTTTTCATTAAAAGTTCCATCGTCGCGGAAAGACATCCGTCCTGCGCAATGTAGGCGAGCGCCTCCTCCGTCACAAGACAGTCTAAGATCTTCCCCAGCGTATCGGGCGCACACCCGGCGCGGTATGCCGCAGCCATCAGAAGCTCCATGCGCGCGTCCGCCTCCCTGGAATGTGTGTCCATAATTCCGCCGGAGAGCTTTACCAGCTTTCCGATGTGTCCGGTCAGAAGCACCGCCTCAAATCCGAGCTCCACCGCCATATCCATCGTCTTCCCGATAAAATTGCTGCACTTGACGCTGCGGTCCAGATCGAACCCGTAAGCGCGCTTCATATATTCCAGACCGTAATTTCCCGGTGAGATTGCCGCAAACCGGTGTCCCTCTTCGCGCTTCTGCTTAAGCTCCACATAGATCGTGTCAAGGAGCGCCTGACTGCTCATGGGCTCCACAATCCCGGTCGTTCCAAGGATTGAGATACCGCCCACAATACCGAGTCTCGGGTTGAACGTCTTTTGGGCAAGTTCCTCTCCCCCCTGCACCGAAATCTCCACCAAAAGGCTCCCCGCATAATCGGTAAGCGCACACACTTCTTCCACCTCGCGGGTAATCATCTCCCGCGGCACATGATTGATCGCCGCGCTCCCGACGGGCTGGTCTAACCCCGGCCTTGTGACAGTTCCGACACCCGTGCCTCCCGTAATAAGAATCTGCGGTTTTCCGCAGTCTTTTTCCTGTTTCTGCTCCTGCCAGGATACTTCCGCAAAAATCAGTGTTCCCGTCGTGATGTCCGGATCATCTCCGCCATCTTTTCTGACAGCGCAGCGCACGGAATGCTCCGTGCGGCTGATCTCTTCCATCCTGGCATGGTAGAGGATGCCTTTTGGCGTGGTGATGGTAATCTCGTGCTTTTCTCTGCCGGTAAGAAGCATATAAGCCGCCGCCTTTGCCGCCGCTGCGGCGCAGCTTCCCGTCGTAAATCCATAGCGCATGGGTTCACCTCCCAAGCTCGTAGAGAATCGCATTGCAGATGGCAGCCGCGACATTGCTGCCGCCCTTTCTTCCACGGTTTACAATATGCGGTATCTTCGTCTGTAAAATCAGTTCCTTCGCCGCCTCCACATTGACAAACCCAACCGGAACGCCGATGATGAACGCCGGGCGGTAGCCCTCCTCTATCATCCCGTATAGCTGGATTAAGGCTGTCGGCGCATTTCCGATCGCAAAGATGACCGGTTTTTCGATCTTTGCCGCCCGTTCCATGCTCACGGTGGCGCGGGTGACGCCCCGCTCCTTCGCCTCTCTTGCCACATCCTCGTCCGCCATAAAGCAGTGTACCGATCCGCCGTAGCGTGCGAGCACGCGCTTGTTGATGCCGGAGAGCGCCATGTTGGTGTCCGTCACAATGTCCGCACCCTCTGTGATGAGCCACTTTGCCGTCTCCACCGCTCCCGTAGAGTAGGTCATCGTCTGCGCATAGGAAAAATCGGCGCTCGTGTGGATCACACGCTTCGTGACCATTGCTTCCTCCACAGGCAGCGTAATCCCCCGAAGCTGCAATTCTTCCTCGATGATGGAAAAGCTGCGCTTCTCTATCTCCTGCGGCATCACATACTCGATTCCGTCGGGCACTGCTGCCGGCTTTTTATCCTCTTTGCCGTTTTCCACCACGCTGCTTCCCGTCACCTGCACCAGCGCTGCAAGCAGGCGTTCATTCTCCTCGCGCCGTCTGACCGCAATCCGGTAATATCCCCCGGAAAGTCCCCGGTAGTTGCTGCAGTCGCGGATCAGAATCCCCTTCTTTAAGAGCTCTTTTGCCAGCGGACGCCCGTCCTTTATCATCAGGAAATTGGCGTTTGACGCAAACACAGTGATGCCAATTTTCAGCAGCTGTTCCCTAAGCCAGTCACGCTCCCGGCATACAAACGTCACCGAATGCTTTACATATGCGCGCTGCCCGCAGGCCACACATCCTGCCTGCTGCGCAAATACCGACAGATTCCACTCCGGCAGATCACCTCTCACCGCTTCCGTAAGAGCGATGTCGCGGCAGACGAGATAGCCGAGCCGCACCCCCGGCATGGCATAGAGTTTTGTAAATGCCCGCACGATCACAACCCCCGGATAATTCCGATACTTTTTTAAAAAGGAATAGCGTTCTTCCTCTCCGGTGAACGTCACAAAACATTCGTCCAGAATCAGGGTCACGCCGTTCTTCTGACATCGCTCCGCAATCTTCTCCAACAGTTCCGGCTCCACCACCGTACCCACCGGATTATTCGGGACTGCCAGAAAAACCGCATCCACGTCCTCCCCGATGGCAGTAAGGAAGCGCTCCGTCACCGCATAGCCGTCCGCCTCAAGCAGCTCGTGGCAGCAGATCTCTGCTCCCACGGACTTTGCTGCATGCTCGTATCCGTAAAATGACGGCACAGCAAGCAGCACCTTTTTTGCGTGAACCGCTCTTAAAATGGCGGGAAACAGTTCTGACGCACCGTTTCCGCACACAATATCCGCAGGCGCTATCCCTTTTTCCCCGGCAATGGCATCCCGCAATGCCTCCGACCGGATATCCGGATACCGCTCACACCATGCCACCGCCGCCTCAAGCGCCTCACGCACTCTCTGCGGCATCCCGAACGGATTGACGTTCACGGAAAAATCAAGCGATACCTGATTGCGGTATATGTCTCCTCCATGTATGTTCTGCTGCACCATCCCGGTTCTTCCTCCTGTTCTGTCTCTATGCTACCACACAATGGCTGTCACGCACAACCAGACAGCCATACAAATTCCCCATCCGAGAAATGCCATCCCGTACAGCAGGCGGTTGGCACGTCTGATGTCCTCTGTCTCCACTGCTCTTAGCGGATCACCGATGTAGGGCTTTTTTACGATTTTTCCAAAATAGCTGGCATCCCCCGCCAGTCTTATGCCGAGTGCTCCCGCACATGCCGCCTCAGTCTGTGCGGAGTTCGGGCTGGCATGCTGATACCGGTCCCGCTTAAAGATTTTCATAGCATTCTTCTGATCGAATTCTTTTCCTAGGAAACAACAGGATAAGATCATGAGCATGGCGCTGATGCGCGCCGGAATAAAGTTGACAACATCGTCCAGCTTTGCCGCCGCCGTGCCAAATGCGTGATACCGGTCATTTTTATATCCTACCATCGAGTCCATGGTGTTGACCGCCTTATAAGAAAAACCGCCCACCGGTCCAAACAGCGCCAGATAAAACATCGGCGCGATCACTCCGTCGGAGGCATTCTCCGCCACGGTCTCGATCGCCGCCTTCGCCACGCCCTCCTCATCCAGACGTTCCGTATCTCTGCCGACGATCATAGAGACCGCCTTTCTCGCCCCGCGCAGATCATGTTCCGAAAGCCGCCTGTACACCTTCATGCTCTCCGTCTTTAAGCACTTCGTGGCAAGCATCTGGTAGGTCATAATGCTCTCTGCAATGATCCCCGCCGCCGGATGGATCTGATACGCCGCAAAAAGGACTACTGCCGCAAAAAAGAACACCAATAGAAGCACGAACGCCACAAGCCACCTTCCTTTTTTTCTCTCGGCGGCTTCGTCCCGCACCGCGCCGTCTGTCTCTCCAAGCAGCTTTCGATCCAGCCAACCGATCAGACGCCCGATCCACCGGATCGGATGCGGCAGCCAGTACGGATCGCCGAACAGAAGATCCATCACAAATCCGATTGTAAACGCCGCCATATGATATACCGAGAGCATGTCATTCCTCCAACTTTCTCACATCCGCAATTTTTATCGTATCCCTTAAAACATTTCCTGCCACATCAAATTCCACAGACAGCCGTCCTTTGTATCCCTTCGCATTTGCGCACTGGTAGTCGTAATAACTGCCCTCCGCAAAAGCGTCCAGAAGCGCCATGATCGTTCCGCCGTGCACGACGAGCGCAAGCGACGACAGAGACCTCTCCCGCGTCCACATTTCCTTAAGCAGCTTACAAAATCCCTCCACGCACCGTCTCTGGAACTGCTCTCTGCTCTCCCCCTGCGGGAACGGCAGCGTTCCGTTACTGTCGATCCATGCCTGGTAGCGGGCATCCGCTTTCAGTTCCTCATAGTTATGCCCTTCAAACGCGCCAAAATCCATCTCCCGGAACTGATCGACCACGCATGACGCCTGTCCGGGGTACAACAGCTCTACCGTCTGTCTGCAGCGCTTCAGCGGACTTGCCGCAACGCACGCTGCCGCGGGATAAACGCCTTTTTCCCGCAATGCAAGAAGCTGCTCTCTGCCTTTTTTTGAAAGCGGTTCATCCGTTGTTCCGATGTAGCGGTGCTCCTCATTCCCGGGTGTCATGCCGTGACGGATCAGTGATATGTCTGCCTCGTACCTCATTTGATCCGTTCTCCGATCCCGCACACAATGCGCTCCACGCGGTCCGCCTTTTCTGCCAGCCCGCACAGCAGCCTGCCGGTCGTCTCCCGGTACTCGCGCTCCTCATGGTCCAGCGGCACAATTCCGTTGCCGATCTCATCACTGATAATGATGCAGTCCGGGTGTTCCAGAAGCAGCCTGCCGGTCAGCTCTCTTACATCCGCTCCATCCTTAAGCAGCCTCTTCACCCACAGATGGTAGTGGTTACAGACCGGCGCCTCCTTGGATGTTCTCCCGGTAAACGTCTCTGTGGCTCCGTCCCACACCGGATGTTTTTCCCCCGGATGCCTCCCTTTGACATAAGCAAGTTTTCCCTGTGCATATCCGCCAATGTATAGTTCCATGTGTTATCCTTTCTGATGCGTCATCCCGCAATGCTTCATTCCTAGCCGATCAGCCCTGCCGCCGCCACAAGCACCGCCATCACACCCTCGCACAGCGTCACAAAATACCCCGCGAGGTCTCCGGTAATACCGCCAAATTCCTGGTAACTCTTCTGTCTGTAGTACGCGTAGGTAAGCCCTGCTGCCGCACACGCAAGAGCACCGGTTTTCACCGATACGGCAAGCATCAGCCCGACGCAGAGTACAAGCTGCAGATACAGCGCCGTTAGCACCACCCGCCGGTGCGCCTCGCTCGCGAACTGATAGAGCATCCCGTTCGTCTTGGCACAGCGCAGGGATACGACACCGATCCCGCTTAAGGTGCGCGACAAAAAAAAGCCTGCGGCAAGTACTAAAATCTGTTCTTTTTCCGTGATCATGGACACTGCTCCCAGATAGATCAGCTCATACATCACAAAACAGATCACGGCAAACGCGCCGATGTGGGAATCTTTTAAAATCTCCAGTTTGCGCTCCCTGTCGCGGTAAGAATGCAGCGCGTCCATGGTGTCCATAAACCCGTCCGCATGAAATCCGCCGGATATTGCAAGCGGCAGAACCGCTCCGACCGCCGCCCGGGCAGTGGACGGGATCCCATACACGCCCGCAAACCGGTTCCACAACAGGAAACACAATCCGATCACCGCTCCGACCCACGGGAAGAAGCACAGCGTATAGCGCATGTCCTTCTCCTTCCACGCGAACTGCGGCACCGGAATTTTAGAATAAATCGAAAATGCTATAAAAAAAGACTTTATCACGGACATGCCGGTGCTCCTTTCTGTCTGTGTCCCTGTTTCTCTGCCACCGCTACCGGAAGCTTTCCCTTTCTTGCAACGGGAATTCCCGCAATCACTTCCACCACAACGTCCGAACGCTCTGCCAGTCTCACATTGATGCTGCCGAGCGCCCGAAGATATTCCATGGTGGAAGCGTCATAGACGATGCCATCCTCAAACACATTGTTGGTGACAATGACAAGTTCTTCCGTCTCCTGCGCCAGCACGCCAATCTGCGTGACAATCTTTTCCGCGACCTGCTCACTGCCCGCCGGTTCTTCCGTGTCAAACATTTCATTGGCAGCCAGATTCGACATGCACTCCAGGAGCACCACGCCGCCACCGGCCTCCCGAAGTGCGGGAAGGCACTGCATGATGTCCGTCGGCTGCTCGATCGTCACAAAGCCTTTGCCTGCGCGCATCCTTTTATGGCGCTCCACCTTTTTTTGCCCCTCCTCGCCGAACACATGCATGGTTGCCAGGTAGAAGTGCCTTTTCTCTTTTTGACACTCCAATGCCACTTTTTCCGCATAAGCTGACTTTCCGCTGCCGCTTCCGCCGATCACCAGAATCATGTCCTACTCCTCTCTGAGGCTACCCGAATCTGTGATACGGTGCCACATCAATATCCGCAAACGTGGTGCGCTCGCCGTAGATCGTCCGCGCAATGTCCAGCAGTCCGCACATCATCACAGCTCCGGTTCCCTCTCCCAGCGCCAGTCCCGCATCTAACACCGGGCGGATTCCCAGTTCTTCCAATATGCGCTCCACCGCCGGTTCCCTGCTCTTGTGTGACGGTATCACGTAATCGCGCACGCCGGGAATCATCCGCTCCGCCGCAAGCGCAGCCACCGCACTGATGACTCCGTCAACGACCACCGGCACATGTGCCAGGGCGCCGCCGATAAACACGCCGGAAAGTCCGGCGATATCCAGTCCGCCCACTGCGCACAGCACATCAAATGCGTCCGCCTGATAGAGTTCATGCATCTGGATTCCCTCTTCGACCACCGCAATCTTGCGTAAAAGCGCCGTGTCACTGAGTCCGGCTCCCTTTCCGGTGATCTCCTTCGGATCGCAGGATAACAGTGCCGCCGCCACCGCACTGCTGGTCGTCGTGTTGCCGATTCCCATCTCACCGGTCGCAAGCAGCTTATAGCCCTCGTGCGCAAGCCGCTTCGCAAGCTCCATGCCGATCTCAATCGCCGCCAGTGTCTCCTGCTCCGTCATCGCCCGTTCCTTGATAAAATTTCTGGTTCCGCGACGCACTTTGCACGGCAGCACGCCCTCCGGCGATCCCTCTTCGTTGATTCCGATGTCCACCGGTATTACCTCGACGCCGGCTGCTTTTGCCATCCGGCAGACGGAGCTCGTCCCTCTCCCCATGGCTGCCGCCACCTTCGCCGTCACATCCTGTCCGGACTGGCTGATCTTCTCCTCCACAATTCCGTTGTCCGCACACATCACAACCACTGCTTTTCTGGAAATATCAAGGGCGGGATCACGCCGGATTGCTCCGATGCGGGCAAACAATTCCTCAAATTCTCCCATCCCGTCCAGCGGCTTTGCAAGCGCATCCCAGTTGCCGAGGACTTCCTTATAGACCGCCTGATCCGGCGGCTCTATCTTCAACTGTCTCATCTGCTGTCTGTCTAACATCCCACACACCTCTCTCTTTTGTCACTCATATTCCCGCATCATCTTATAGATCGCATCGAGATCCAGATACTTGCGCAGCGTTGCCGCCAGCTTGTCGTACTGCTGCTCCTTGAACAATCCGTAGTCCACGCCGTCCTCCCCGAGCACGAGTCCCTTCCTCTCTGCGAGGTGCCGCACGATCTTCCCGGCGATTGAGCCATGGTCAAAAATGCCGTGCACGTAGGTGCCGCACACATTTCCCGCAAAGATGCCGTCCGTGCGTTCCTTCCCGGTAATCTCGTCGCGGATCCTGCAGAAAGGTTCGCAGTCCCCCTCCGGTCTGCTGATTCCCATGTGAATCTCATAGCCGTTCAGTTCACATCCGTCCAGCATCCCGCCAAGAATCTCTCCGCCAACCCGGGTTCGCACTTTCTGTTCCCCCAGCTCTGTCGTGACCGGAAGTAATCCCATTCCCCGGATCACACCGCCCGTCTCCACGCCGTGCGGGTCCGCAATCTGTTTTCCGAGCATCTGGTAGCCGCCGCAGATTCCAAAAATGAACGTCTCCGCGCTTCTGTGAAGAATCGCTGCCTCCAGACCGTTCTGGCGCATCCATTTTAAATCCTCCATCGTATTCTTGCTTCCCGGCAGAAGGATCATATCGGGATGATGCAGCTTTTCCACCGAATCGACATAGCGCAGCGACACATCCTCAAACTGCTCAAATACCGAGAAATCCGTAAAATTGGAGATGCGCGGAAAACGTATCACTGCAATGTCGACCGCCGCCTCCTGCCTCGCATCAAACCGGGTCGTCAGACTGTCCTCATCCTCGAGGGAAATCTGCATGTACGGCACCACCCCGACGACCGGAACGCCGCCGCGCTCTTCCAGCATCCGGATTCCCGGCGCAAGAATGGACACATCGCCCCGGAATTTATTGATGATAAATCCTTTTACCCGCCTGCGCTCCGACTCCTCCAGAAGAAGCTGTGTCCCGAGCAGCTGCGCGAACACTCCGCCCCGGTCAATATCTCCGGCGATCAGCACCGGCGCATTCAAAAATTCCGCCAGCCCCATGTTCACGATATCGTTCTCCCTGAGATTGATCTCTGCCGGACTTCCGGCACCCTCCACGACGATCACATCGTACCTGGATGCAAGGGAATTGTAGGCATCCATGATGTCCGGGATCAGGCTTTTTTTCATCTTAAAATATTCTGACGCCGGATAATTTCCACGAACCTCCCCGTTTACGATGAGCTGGGAGCCCATGTTGGAGGTGGGCTTTAGGAGGATCGGGTTCATCGCCGCCTCCGGTTCGATTCCCGCCGCCTCCGCCTGCATGACCTGAGCACGGCCCATCTCAAGCCCGTCCCGCGTAATATAAGAATTCAGGGCCATATTCTGGGACTTAAACGGTGCCGTCCTGAGCCCGTCCTGCTTAAAGATCCGGCAGAGCCCCGCCGCAAGAAAACTCTTCCCCGCATTCGACATGGTCCCCTGGATCATGATCACTTTTGCCATTTTGATTCCTCCACTGTGTGCCTTGTTTTTACAGCAATTCCAGAATGATCTCCCACACCGCACAGAGCCCCATCAGTATCCACGACGTCAGGTAGAGAAGTCTGTTTGCCCTGCGGATATCCTCCCGTTCCACCGGACGCAGATCATCTCCGATATATTTTTTCTTTACGAGTTTTCCAAAGTACCACGCGTCCCCGGCAAGGCGCACCCGCAGCGCTCCGGCACAGACCGACTCTGTCTGCGCGGAATTCGGGCTCGCATGGTTGAAACGGTCCCTCAGGAAG
>ENA-UESE01000706-UESE01000706.1-human-gut-metagenome-genome-assembly--contig:-NODE-706-length-33904-cov-16.513466_pt1 | contig 33904 bp, 28 predicted proteins | sample MGYA00242995_ERZ507996 | MGnify/ENA primary metagenome ERZ507996 (study PRJEB26167, sample SAMN06115489) | human gut metagenome | host: Homo sapiens | place: China:Sichuan | collected 2015-04-15... | reverse complement strand
CTGAAAGCCTCCGAGGACGAGGCCATGGCGGAGACCATCGCCAAGGTCCTCTACCCTGAGGATAACCACTACGAGGGAAAGTCCCTGCGGCTGAAGCAGCAGTATTTCTTCGTTTCTGCCACGGTGCAGTCCATTGTCACCAAGCATCTGGAGACCTATGGCACCCTGAAGAACTTCCATGAGAAAAACATCATTCAGATCAATGACACCCATCCGGCTCTGGTGATTCCGGAGCTGATGCGGATCTTCATGGACGAGGCGGGCATGAACTGGGACGAGGCGTGGGACATCACCTCTCGCTCCGTGGCCTATACCAACCACACGGTCCTTTCCGAGGCGCTGGAGCGCTGGCCTCAGCAGCTGGTGGAGACCCTGCTGCCCCGCGTGTGGCAGATCATTCAGGAGATCGCCCGCCGCTGGCAGGAAAAGGTGGAGAATTTCTTCCACGATCCCTCTGTTACTGAAAAGATGGCTATTGTCTGGGGCGGCGAGGTACGGATGGCCAACCTGTGCGTTGCAGGCGGCCTGTCCGTCAACGGCGTGTCCGGCCTCCATTCCGAGATCCTGAAAAAGGACGTATTCAAAAATTCCTATGCCATGGAGCCCTGGAAATTCACCAACGTCACCAACGGCATCGACCACCGCCGCTGGCTCAGTGAGATCAATCCGGGTCTGGACGGTCTGGTGCGGGATCTGGCCGGTGGAGACGACTACCTGCTCCATCCTCAGGCGCTGAAAAAGCTGGATGCCTATGCGGACGATTCGGCTGTCCTCAAGCGTCTGGACGAGATCAAGTGGCAGAATAAGGTGAAGTTTGCCGACTACGCCCGGAAAGCTCAGGGTGTGACCCTGGACCCCAACGCCATTTTCGACGTGCAGGTGAAGCGGCTTCACGAATATAAGCGTCAGCTGCTGAACGTATTGCATATCATCACCCTGTATCAGCAGTTGCAGGACGATCCCAACTGCATCACCCGGCCCCACACCTTCCTGTTCGGCGCCAAGGCTGCGCCGGGTTACGCTGTGGCCAAGCGGATCATCCACCTCATCAACTCTCTGGCGGATGATATTTCCCATGATCCCCGCTGCCGGGGCAAGCTGCAGGTGGTGTTCCTGGAGAACTACCGGGTGTCTCTGGCCGAGCATCTGATGCCCGCCAGCGAGGTCTCTCAGCAGATCTCCACCGCCGGCAAGGAGGCCAGCGGCACCGGCAACATGAAGTTCATGATGAACGGTGCCCTCACCGTGGGTACTTTGGACGGCGCCAACGTGGAGATGCACGATGTGCTGGGCGATGAGAACATGTTCCTCTTCGGCCTCCATGCCGATCAGGCTGCTACACTGAAGCGGGAGGGCTATGTGCCCCAGCGCTATATCAGCCACGATCCTCAGATGGAGCGGTGCCTGAACGCCCTGCGGAAGGGTTTCCGGGACGGCGTCAGCTACGAGGACCTCTACCAGCGGCTCATCAGTCAGGACGAGTACCTCCTGCTGGCGGACTACCGGGCCTATTGCGACGCCGAGCGCCGCATGGCAGAGACCTATGAAAACCGGGAGACCTGGAACCGCATGAGTCTCCACAACATCGCCCGCAGCGGCATTTTCGCCGCCGACCGGGCTGTGGCGGAATATGCCGACAACATCTGGGACGTTCCCCACAGATAATCAGATTTGATCCACTATCAGCGCCGCCCAAAAGGGCGGCGCTGATATTTTTCACTCCTTCTGCCTTTGGAGTGTCCGCGAAGGAGAAAGTATTTAGATAAATTTCTAAATACCTGTTGACAGCCTGCGGGACATGTGCTATTTTATATTTAGAAAATTTTCTAAATACCATGTAAAGGAGAACTGCGGATGGCCTTTGCAGAGACCTTTAAGGCGCTGTCGGACCCGGTGCGGCGAGAAATTCTGAACCTGCTGAAGGGCGGGCGTCTGACGGCGGGCGAGATTGCCGGGCAGTTTGACATGACGGCGGCCACCGTGTCCTATCATTTATCCCAGCTGAAAAAAGCCGGTTTGATTTTCGAGAGCCGGGAGAAGAATTTTATCTATTACAGCCTCAATGCCTCTGTGCTGGAGGAAGTCCTGCTGTGGTTACAGGACTTGAAGGGGGAAAGAAAAAAATGAAGAACAACAAGAGGGAAATGCTGCTGACTTCGCTGGTCTGCCTGCTGCCGCTGTTCGCGGGCGCGGCGCTCTACCCGCGTTTGCCGGAGACCATGGTGACACATTGGGACTTTTCTGGCAACGCAAACGGCTGGTCGTCGCGTGCCGCCACTGTGTTCGGCCTGCCGCTGTTTATTTTGGCACTGCATCTCGTCTGCTTTTACGCCGAGAGCCGTGAGACGAAGAAAAATAGGAATCCTGTATTGCGGACGGTGCTGCTGTGGTTCTGCCCGGCCGTATCGCTGCTCGGCGGGGCGGTCACCCTCGGCACAGGGCTGGGCTATGAGATGCACATCAGCACAGTGGTACCGGTGTTCGTGGGACTGCTGTTCCTGATCCTTGGTAACTACCTGCCGAAGATCCGGCAGAACCGCACCATGGGCATCAAGCTGCCGTGGACGCTGCAAAGCGAGGAAAATTGGACCCGGACCCACCGATTGAGCGGCTTTTTGTGGGTGCTGTGCGGTCTTGTGATGATCCCCCTCTCCCTGCTGCGGCTGTGGAGCGGTTGGCTGTTTGGGGTGCTGCTGGCGGTGATGGTTCTGATCCCTGCCGTCTATTCCTACGCGCTTCACAGAAAAGGCATCTGACACAGAATAAAAGCGAGAACCCCCTGCGAAATGGATGCGTCCATTTCGCAGGGGGCGTTTCTTGTTGTTTTTGCGTCGATCCTGATGTTACACAGAGAACAGCAGGTCGCTGTATACCGGGAAGGGCCACCGCTCGGCGGGGGTCAGCTCCTCCAGCCGGTCCGCCAGTTCACGGGCCTTTTCCATATCCGGGATTAGGTGATCATGGCTGTAAGCCATGGCCTTCTTAGCGTCTGCCGGGATCTTGCTGAGGTCCCGCTCCATTTTTTCCGTGGCAGCATAGAGCTTATCCGTCAGTTGGCCCATTTCACGGGCCACGGCGTCATCTGCCTTATGGCTGACGCCCATCTGCTCCTTCTTCCAGCCTCGCTCGCACAGCTCCGCCGTCACCGCGGATACGGCGGGCAGGATCTGCCGCCGCAGCATATCCGCCATGGTCCGGGCCTCGATGGTCAGGACCGTGGTGTAGTTCTCGATGTGGATCTCCGCACGGGCGTTGATCTCCTCTTTCGTGTAAATCCCATGCTTGACGAAGAGGTCCACGTTTTTCTTGGCGGTGTAGACCGGCAGAGCGTCCGCTGCGGATTTCAGGTTGCTGAGGCCACGCTTTTCCGCCTCGGCGATCCAGGCGTCATCATATCCGTTGCCGTTGAAAATGATCCGCTGATGGTCGGTATAGACCTTTTTGATGAGCTTTTCCAGATCCGACTGGAAATTCTTGGACTTTTCCAGTTGGTCGGCAAACTGCTGCAATTCCTCCGCCATGATGGTGTTCAAAGCAATGTTGGGACCGGAGATAGACTGGCTGGAGCCAAGCATCCGGAACTCAAACTTATTGCCGGTGAAGGCCATGGGAGAGGTGCGGTTCCGGTCCGTGTTGTCCTGGGGAATGGGGGGCATGGCGTCCACGCCGATCTGGAGGGTGCGTTTGCCGGCCTCCTTGAACTCCGTACCGCGGATGATGGACTGCACGATGGCATCCAGTTCGTCACCCAGGAAGATGGAGAGGACTGCGGGAGGTGCTTCGGAAGCGCCCAGACGGTGATCGTTGCCGGGAAATGCCACCGTAGCCCGCAGGAAGTCCTGATACTCGTCCACGCCCTTGACAAAGGCCGCCAGGAACAGCAGGAACTGGGCATTCTGGCTGGGAGTCTTGCCGGGCTTGAAGAGGTTCTTGCCTGTGTCGGTGTTCAGGGACCAGTTATCGTGCTTGCCGGAGCCGTTGACGCCGGCAAAGGGCTTTTCATCCAGAAGGCATACCAGATCGTGCTTTTCTGCGATTTTTTTCATGACCTCCATGGTGAGCTGATTGTGGTCGCAGGCTGTGTTGGCGTCTGTATAGACGGGGGCCATCTCGTGCTGAGCGGGGGCCGCCTCATTGTGCTTGGTCTTGCTGTAAATACCCAAAGCCCAGAGGTTTTCGTCCAGGTCCTTCATGAAGGCTGCTACCCGGGGACGGATGGCGCCGTAATAGTGGTCATCCAGCTCCTGACCGCGGGGAGGCTTGGCGCCGAAGAGGGTGCGGCCGGTCATCCGCAGGTCCTCCCGCTGGTTGTACATCTTCTTATCCACCAGGAAGTACTCCTGCTCCGGGCCGACACAGGGCGTGACCTTGCGGGTCTCCGTGTCTCCGAACAGCCGCAGGATACGGATGGCCTGACGGCTCACGTCCTCCATGGACCGCAGCAACGGCGTCTTTTTGTCCAGCGCGTGACCGCCGTAGGAGCACAGGATGGTGGGGATGCAGAGGGTGCCCTCCTTGATAAAGGCAAAGGAGGAGGGGTCCCAAGCGGTGTAGCCCCGGGCCTCAAAGGTGGCCCGCAGGCCGCCGGAGGGGAAGGAGGAGGCGTCCGCCTCACCCCGCACCAGGTTCTTGCCGGAAAATTCCAAGATCACCCGGCCGCCCTCGGCAGGGGCGATGAAGCTGTCATGCTTTTCCGCCGTGAAGCCAGTCATCGGCTGGAACCAGTGGGTATAGTGGGTGCAGCCCCGCTCCACCGCCCAGGTCTTCATGGCCCCGGCAATCTCATTGGCGGCAGCCAATTCCAGAGATGCTCCATCGGTGACGCAGCGCTTCCACGCCTGATAGCAGGCGCCGGACAGCCGCTCCTTCATGGTTTCCTCATTGAATACTCTGCTGCCGAACAGTTCGGGCAGTTTCAGTTCGCTCATGGCGGTCCCTCCGTTCAAGACGATAAAATATCAAGTTTATCCTACCATAAATTCATGTAAACGCAAGAAAAACATTGAAAAATCTCACAATATGAAACTGAGTGTATCACGGGGCCGTCCCCCTGTCAAACGGTAAACTGCACAAATACGGCTCCGTCCGGCGGCTTGGGTCTGTCTGCGGTTTTTTTTACCTTTTCTTCCCCGGCATCTTTCCAAAACCGACGGCCTGTGCTATACTTTTATTTATGTGTTTAAAAACAAAAGATAAGGGGCGTTCATCATGGGAGCCATTGGGTTTGACAATCAAAAATATCTCACTACGCAGTCTGAACAAATCAAAAAGCGGATCCACCAGTTCGGCGGGAAGCTGTATCTGGAATTCGGCGGGAAGCTGTTTGACGACTATCATGCCTCCCGGGTACTGCCGGGCTTTGAACCGGACAGCAAGATCCGGATGCTTCAGCAGTTGAAGGATGATGTGGAGATCGTCATCGCCATCAACGCCGGGGACATTGAGAAGAATAAAATGCGGGGGGATCTGGGTATCACCTATGATGAGGACGTCCTCCGCCTGATTGATATTTTCCGGGACATGGGGCTGTATGTGGGCAGCGTGGTGCTGACCCGTTACAGCGGACAGGATGCGGCGAACGCTTTCCTTCACCGGCTGGAAAAGCTGGGGATCCGCTGCTACCGGCACTATCCCATCGCCGGATATCCCTCCGATGTGGCCCATATCGTCAGCGATGAGGGCCTGGGCAAAAATGACTACATTGAGACCAGCCATTCCCTGATCGTGGTAACGGCTCCCGGCCCCGGCAGCGGCAAAATGGCTACCTGCCTGAGTCAGCTGTATCACGATCACAAGCGGGGCGTCGATGCCGGCTATGCCAAGTTTGAGACCTTCCCCATCTGGAACCTGCCCTTGAAGCATCCGGTCAACCTTGCCTATGAGGCCGCTACCGCCGATCTGGATGATGTGAACATGATCGACCCCTTCCATCTGGAGGCCTACGGCATCACTACCGTCAATTATAACCGGGATGTAGAGATTTTCCCGGTGCTCAACGCCATTTTCGAGAAGATTCAGGGCAAATCCCCCTACAAATCCCCCACGGACATGGGCGTGAACATGGCGGGGAACTGCATTGTAGACGACGAGGTATGCCGCGCCGCCTCCCGTATGGAGATCCTGCGGCGGTATTACACCGCGAAAACCGAGCTGGTCCAGGGCAAGGGGGCGGAGGAGACTGTCCGCAAGCTGGAACTGGTGATGCAGCAGGCCGGCGTGACGCCGGAGATCTGCCCCGCCGTAGCAGCGGCGCTGGACAAGGCGGAAGCCACCGGCGCTCCCGCCGGCGCCATGGTGCTGCCGGATGGCCGGATCATCACCGGCAAGACCTCCGGGACATTGGGGGCTGCGGCGGCGCTGCTGCTGAATGCTCTGAAGGCTTTGGGAAATATCGACGATCAGTTTGAACTGATCTCCAAGCAGGTCTTAGAGCCTGTCTGCCATCTGAAAACCACCTATTTGGATCACCGTAACCCCCGACTCCACACCGACGAGGTACTGCTGACCCTGGCGATCTCCGCCCTGACCAACCCGCTGGCGGACCTTGCCAAGCGGCAGCTGCCCGGTCTCCGGGACAGTGAGGCCCACTTTTCCGTCATCATCAGCGAGGAGGATCTGAAAATCTTCAAGCGTCTGGGTGTCCGGGTGAGCTGTGAACCGAAGTATGAGACCAAGCGGCTCTATCACCGCTGAGAACATTTGCCCCTGCGCTTGACACATCAGAAAGGAGACGGCGTGTGACACCGAAGATCGTCTGCGTCGCAGGCCCCACCGCCTGCGGCAAAACCACACTGGGCGTTCTGCTGGCCCGGCGCTTTCACGGAGAGGTGGTCTCTGCCGACTCCATGCAGATCTACCGGGGCATGACCGTCGGCACCGCCGCCCCTACGGAGGCGGAAATGCAGGGGGTTCCCCACCACATGATCGCCGTGGCGGAGCCCAGCGAACAGTGGAGCGCCGCAGAATACGTGGCGAAGGCCACGCCCATCGTGGATGACATCCTTTTCCGGGGAAAGCTGCCCATTCTGGTGGGCGGCACCGGATTGTGGATGGACGCCCTGATCCGGGGACACGGCTTCGCCGGCGGACACGCCGGCGGAGAGGTGCGCCGGGAATTGGAGACCCGGTTTGACCGGGACGGCATTGAGCCGCTGCTGGCAGAGCTGCGGCAGGTGGACCCGGAAAGCGCCGCACGGCTCCATCCCGCCGACACCAAGCGCATTCTCCGAGCGCTGGAGGTCTATCTGGAAACGGGCGAGACCATCTCCGCCCACAATGCTGCCACCCGCCAACTGCCTCCCCGGTATGACGCAGTATGGATCGGCCTGCAATTCGCAGACCGGGCCGACATGAAGGCGCTCATCGACCGCCGTGTGGACAAGATGGCGGAGGAGGGGCTTTTAGAGGAAGTCCAAGCTCTGCTGGCCATGGGACTGCCCCGGAATGCCACCGCCATGCAGGCCATCGGCTATAAGGAGTTTTTGGGCGTACTGGACGGGACCCTTACGGAGCAGGAGGCACTGGAGTTGGTCAAGCTCCGCTCCCGGCAGTATGCCAAGCGCCAGCTCACCTGGCTGCGGCGGAATCCGGCTATTCACTGGATCTATTGGGAAAAAGACCGTGATTTTGCCCGTGCCCTCCAGATTTCGACAGAAATTTTGACCGCTTCTGGCTTAGGATAAGACCAGGGGCGGCGGTCATCGACCGACAGAGACAGCGTACCGCTGGCACAGCCGCTCCCAAATAAAGAAGGAGCGGAATACTATGCAGAAAAAAATCAATTTACAGGATCTCTTCCTCCTGCGTCTTCGGCAGGAGCGGCTGCCCGTCACCGTGTTTTTGATGAACGGGTTCCAGATGCGGGGCACCGTTACCGGCTACGATCCCTTCGTGGTGGTGCTGGAAAGCGACGGCAGGCAGCAGGTGATTTACAAACACGCCATTTCCACAGTGGTCCCCCTTCGTCCGGTGGCCCTGCGGGAAAGTGAGGAGGAAGCCGCCCTGTAACGATACGAGGCGTACATGAATCGATCATCCTTTGTAAGCAAGCTGTTCACGCCGGTCATCACCCTTCTGGTTCTGGCCTATTTCGGCTATCAGATCTACGGCTATGTAAGCGACCCCTTTTCCACCACTCTGGCCTACACCTATCAGGTGGAGGATACGGTGGACATCAGCGGCTATGTGGTCCGGCAGGAGCAGGTGCTCACCGGCGATACCGGCGGCCTTATGCGGCTGCGGAAAAACGAGGGCGAGCGGGTCGGCACCGGCGGGGCCGTGGCCACCGTCTACGCCGATCAGGCGTCTTTGGACCGGCAGAACGAGATCGAAACCCTGAATAACCGCATCGAGCAGCTGGAATACGCTCAGGAATCCATGCTGGGCGCGGAGGTCACGCTGAAGCTGGACAGCCAGATCGCCCGGTCCCTGCTGGATTACCGGACCGTCGTGGCGGCGGGACGGCTGGACGCAGCGGAGAGCCGGGGGCAGGAACTGCGGTCTTTGGTCCTCAAGCGGGATTATACCTATTCCGGCACCGAGGATCTCAGCGGACAGCTGCAGGAACTGAAAAATCAGTTGAAAACCCTGCGGTCTCAGGCTGCTAACTCTGTAAAGACCATCCGGTCTCCCCGGTCCGGTTTGTTTTCCGCCGTGGTGGACGGCTACGAATCCGTTCTGACGCCGGACAGTTTGTCCGCGCTGACTCCCAGTGCTCTGAATAAGCTGTCCCCTGCCGAGATCCCCGCCAACACCGGAAAGCTGATCCTGGGGGACAGCTGGTATTATGTGGGCGTGGTCTCCGCGCAGGAGGCCCAGACCCTTCAGACCCGCCAGAACCGTCTGGGAACCGGAGAGAGCCTGTCCCTCCGGTTTACCAAGAATGTAGACCGGGACCTGTCGGTCACGCTGTTGTCCGTGGGCGCGGAGGAAAACGGCCGCTGTGTGGTGACTTTCCAGGGGAATACATATTTGCAGGAACTGACGCTCCTGCGCCGCCAGAGCGCCGAGATCATTCTGGATACCACCGATGGACTGCGGGTCCCTCTGGCTGCGCTGCGTGTGGCCACCCAGACCGTTACGGAAAAGGACCCGGAAACCGAGGAGACTGCCAGCAAGGAGGTCAATGTCACCGGTGTTTACTGCGTCTCCGGCGCAAAGGCCCGGTTCAAGCCGGTAGAGGTGCTGCTCACCGGTGACGATTACGCTGTGGTCCGGTCTGCTGGCTCCACGGAGAAGCTGCGGCTGCGGCCCGGTGACGAGATCATCGTTGCCGCACGGGATCTGTATGACGGAAAAGTTGTTTCATAAAGAAAGAGAGGGATGTTCTATGTCCATTCAGACAAATATTCAGGAGGTCCGTCAGCGGATCGCCGCCGCCTGCGGAGAATGCGGCCGGGACCCCAAGGAGATCACGCTGGTAGGCGCCAGCAAGATGAATGACGCCGCCGCCTGCCGGGAGGCCATCGCCGCTGGGATCGACGTGCTGGGCGAAAACCGGGTCCAGGAGATGACGGAGAAGCTGAGCCAGAACGCCTATGACGGCGCGCCGCTCCACTTCATCGGTCATCTCCAGCGGAACAAGGTCAAGCAGGTGGTGGGCAAGGTAGCCCTGATCCAATCCGTGGGGTCTCTCCCCCTGCTGGAAGCCGTTGAAAAAGAGGCGGAAAAGCAGGACATCGTTCAGGACATTCTTCTGGAGGTGAACATCGGCGGCGAGGAGGCCAAGAGCGGCTTTGCCCCTGCTCAGTTGGAGGACGCCGCCAGAGCAGCTCAGGCCATGTCCCATGTCCGGGTCCGGGGATTGATGACGATTCCCCCCGCAGACAGCGACCGGGACACCAATATTCGCTATTTTCAGGAAGTCCGGGCACTTTATGTTGACATCAACGAGAAATTGTTCCATAATGAATTAAAGTGCCTTTCTATGGGCATGAGCGGCGATTTTGAGGATGCTATCCGAAATGGCGCCACCATGGTCCGTGTGGGCACCGCGATTTTCGGTGCCCGGTATTATCCCACTTGATTGCAGGAGGTTTTGGCTTATGGGTATTTTGGACGAGCTGAAGAAGCTGACCCATCCCTATGATGACGAGGATGAGGAATATGAGGATTTTGAGGAACCCCGTGAGCGCTCCTTCGATGACCGCCGCAACAAAGCGGAGGATCGCCGGAATAAGGTGGTAAACATCCATGCCACCACGCAGCTGAAGGTGGTGTTGGTGAAGCCGGACCGCTTTGAGAACGCCTCGGAGATCGCCGATCAATTGAAGGACAAGCGGACGGTGGTGCTGAATCTGGAATCCACCAACAAGGATGTGGCCCGGCGGCTCATCGACTTCCTTTCCGGCGTGGCCTATGCCGGCGAGGGCAAGATCAAAAAGGTTGCCGCAAACACCTATATCATCACGCCTTACCACGTGGAACTGGAGGGCGATCTCATCGACGAGCTGGAAAGCAACGGCTTATATTTCTAAGCAGGGAGGATATTGGATATGCTGACACCTCAGGAGGTTTCGACCCATTCCTTTGCCAAGGCGTCCTTTGGCGGCTACAACATGGCCATGGTGGACGAATTTCTGGATGAGCTGACTGACGATTATACCGCTCTCTACAAAGAAAACGCGGCGCTGAAAGCCAAATTGAAGGTTCTGGTGGAGAAGGTGGAGGAATACCGTGCCACCGAGGATTCCATGCGGGCCACCCTGCTCACCGCTCAGCGGATGGCGGATTCCATCGTGAAGGAAGCCGAGCAGAAGCGGGATCAGATGATGACGCAGGCGGAGATTGACGCCAAGCTGAAGATCAACTGCCTGAAAAACGAGGCTGCCGCCGCAGAGGAACGTCTGCGGAAAGGCAAGGAGGAACTGGAGAAGTTTTCTGTTGCCGTCCGGGCTGTGTGCGATAAGGAGATCCAGCTTTTGAATGAGCTGCCTCAGGCCCCGGTGGAGTTGCCTCAGGAGGAAGCCAAACCGGAGGACTCCGTTCAGGAGATCGAGGACAGCGTCATGGCCGCGTTCAGCGAAGCAGCGCCGGAGGAGGACGGCGACACGGCGGAGACCCAGACGGAAGCGTCTGAGCCTGTTGCCGAAGCGACGGATCCCGCCGCTGACACCAGCGATCCCTTTGGGGATTTTCCCGACCTTTCCAGCACACGCCAGATCAATCTGGACGAACTGAAATTCGGCCGTAATTACAATACTTGACAAAAAGCGGCCTGCAAGGCCGCTTTTTGCTCTTTCAGGAGGTAGCTATATGGAAACGCAAGCGCCGATCATCGCCTTCCTGTACGACTTCGACAAGACTCTGTGCACCACGGACATGGAGGACTACGCCTTCATCCCCTCCCTTGGGTATACCCCGGCAGAATTCTGGGGCAGGGCCAACGCCTTTGGCTGGGAAAACCGGATGGACGGCCTGCTGGCCTATATGTACACCATGATCCAGGAGTGCGCCGCGCAGAATATCAAGCTGGACCGGGCCTTCCTGAACCACTGCGGTGAGTCCATCCAACTGTTCCCCGGCGTCCGGGAGTGGTTTGCCCGGATCAACGCCTTTGGGGAGAGTCTGGGCGTTCAGGTGGAGCACTATGTCATTTCCTCCGGCCTCCGGGAGATCATCGAGGGCAGCGGAATCGCTCAGGAATTCCGGGAGATCTATGCCTGCGAGTTCTACTACAACGAAAATGGCGACGCCTGCTGGCCCAAGCTGGACGTCAACTTTACCAATAAGACCCAGTTTGTCTACAGGATCAATAAGGGGATTCTGGATGTGTCCCGGGATAAGGAACTGAACGACTCCATGCCGGACGATTCCAAGCGGGTCCCCTTTACCAACATGATCTATATGGGAGACGGTCTTTCCGACGTGCCTTGTATGAAAATGATGCGGGCCTACGGCGGACAGGCCATCGCCGTCTATCAGGCCAGCAACCGGCAGGGTGTGGAAAAGCTGCTGGCGGACGGACGGGTGGATTTCATTTTCCCGGCAGACTACCGGGAGGGCATGGAGCTGGACCGCACCGTCCGGGACATCCTCCGGAAAATGACCATCACCGACCGGCTGCTGGAGGTCAACAACCGCCAGCTCCGCAGCATCGGCGGCGATGTACTTCCCAATCAGGTGGGACTGTTTTGAACACGGAATATCTGAATGATCGGAAAACCGGCGCAGAAAATGCGCCGGTTTTTTCTGTTTTTCCAGGAAAATCTCTTTACTTACAGTATCGTTTCTGTTAAACTATACGCTGTGTATTGAATCAATTCAGCCGGGGCAGCGCCCCGGCTGTTTCACGGAGGGTATCCATGGCAACAGAATTTTCCAGAACGCTGTCTCTGCTGCGGAAAGAGCGGGGGGTTTCTCAGCGGGTGGCCGCTGCGGATTTGGGGGTGTCTCAGGCCCTTTTGAGCCATTATGAAAACGGTATCCGGGAGCCGGGCCTTGCCTTTGTGTCCAAGGTCTGCGACTACTATCATGTCTCCGCAGACTATATGCTGGGCCGGACGCTGGCCCGGGACGGCAGTATGCTGACTGCCGAAGAGATCCTCAATGCCGCTGAGCCGGGCAATGTGCTCCAGGGCAGCGTGCTGGCCACCCTGCGGGGCAAGCTCATCACCAGCGCCAGCGGCGTGCTGTTCGGCCTGCTGGGCAAGCTGGGAGACAAGGATGCCATCAACGCCGCGGCGGACAGTCTGGGCTGCCACATCTATCTGCTTTACCGGCTGCTCCACCGGGCTGCCGGAGGCAGCACTGCCTATTTTGCTCTGCCCGAGGAGGACTGCGCCGCAGGCGCTGCCTCCGCCGGGGCCTCTCTGGCCCGGACGGACTACGCCCGTGCGCTGGCGAAACTGTCCCGTGAAAAGGCCGCCTTCCCGGATATGTCTCATGAGACGCTTAACAGTGCCTTTCCCGGCCGGAGCCAGGGTATGATCCAAGTCCTCAGCACGGCGGACGGCCAGCTCAACCGCCTGAATCAGTCCGGCCTGAAATGAGTGTGCAGTCTCTGGCCTTTCTGGCCTTTTTGACCGTCACCGTCTGCGTCTGCCGTCTGCTGCCCAAGGAGCGAACCTGGGTGCTTTTGGCGGCCAGTCTGGTGTTTTACCTCTGGGGCGGTGCTCCATCGGCCCTGTGGGGCTGCGGACTGCTGGCGGTGTCCTCTTTTGTCAGCTATCTTGCAGCCAACACGCTGCGAAAGCACCGCCGAAAAAGCGTCCTTCTTGCCGTCGTCTGCTATCACATCGCCGTGCTGGGTGTGTTCAAGTACACTGGCTTTTTCACCGGCGGCGCGGTACGGATGCCCTTCGTGCCCTTGGGTATCAGCTTTTTCACCTTCCAGCAGATCTGGTATCTTCGGGAGGTCTATGCCGGGACCTTTTCACAGGTCCCCACTCCGGCAGAATACCTGACCTACAGCTTCTTTTTCCCCACGGTGTCCTCCGGTCCCATCTTGAAGCCGGGGAATTTCTTCCCCCAGCTGCGGGAGACCTCTCCCCTGCCCCAGGATACCGCAGCCGGTCTGTACGCCATCGGTCTCGGCCTTGCCAAAAAGGTGCTGCTGGCGGACAATCTGGGCGTGCTGGTGAACAACGGCTGGAGCAGCCTCTCTGAGCTGACGGCTCTGACTGCGTGGTGCGTGATCCTTGGCTACACGCTTCAGCTTTACTTCGACTTTTCCGGATATTGCGACCTTGCTGCCGGCTGCGCCCGGCTGCTGGGACTGCGGCTGCCCATCAACTTCGACTCTCCTTACCGGAGCCTATCTGTTACGGAGTTCTGGAAACGCTGGCACATGACCCTGACGGCCTTCCTTCGGGAGAACGTCTACTTTCCCCTGGGCGGCAGCCGAAAGGGCCGGGGGCGTACATACCTGAACATTCTGGTGGTGTACCTCGTCAGCGGCATCTGGCACGGCGCGGGGTGGACCTTCATCCTATGGGGCCTGCTTCACGGGCTGGCGCAGGTTCTGGAACGCCTGTGGGGAAAACGGCGGGACGCTCTGCCCCGCTGGGTTCGGTGGGCCATGACCTTCCTCTTTATCAACCTTGCGTGGGTCTTTTTCCGGGCGCCGGATGTGTCCTCTGCCCTGCTTTTGCTGAAAACCGCCGTTACCGGCGGGATGGGCGGGATCCGCCTGTGGCTGGTGAACGGCTTGTTCCGCCGGGAGATCAGCGCGCTGGAGCTGCTGCTCCCGGTCATCGGCCCCTATACAGCCTACCTGCGGGTGGCGCTGATCTTGGGGATCGGGCTGCTGGCGGCTTTGTGGCCCCGGAACGTCATCCGTCAGATGGATACGTTCCGTCCCAACTGGCGCAGCGGCCTGTATGTGCTGGCGTGGACGGTATGGGCCATTTTGTCCTTCACCGGCGTGGTGACATTCATCTATTCCAACTTCTAAAGAAAGGAGGCCCCGCCATGGAACAGCGCGCCTATCAAAAATGGACCCGGGGCCTACTTTTGGGGCTTGTGCTTGTGCTGACGGCCTGCGCCGCCATTGTATACAGGGTGGACCCTTGCTTTTACTACCGGATGCCCACGGACCGGGAGCCTGTTTTTTTCAGTGAACGCTACCAGACGGCGGGTATCGTCCGCAACAACCCGGCGGACGTGGTGCTGCTTGGCTCCTCCATGACCGCCAACTGCTACGGCAGTCAGCTTGAGACCGTTTTCGGCGGCACGGGCCTGCGGCTCACCATTCCTGACGGCTATTTCAGTGAATTCGATCAGGTGATGGGCCTGCTGATGCGGACCCACCCGCCCAAGCGGGTGCTGTTCGCCATGGATACCAATATTTTCACCCGGTCTCCTGACGGTGTTACCGGTGCAATGCCCGATTATCTCTATGACGCCAGTACCATCAATGACGTGAAATACCTGTTGAATAAGGACGTGCTCTATTACAGCCTCTACGCCCTGATGGCCCAGCGCTGGGACGAGGGCGAAACGCTGGACAAGGGATTTTCGTGGATGGATACCGTCTGGTGGAACCACATGACCGCCTTGGAGGAATATACCCGGCCGGACATCGCACCGGAGCCGATGCCCCGGGACGGCCTGCTGGCGGACGCCGCCAAAAATCTGGCGGTGGCGGCAAGCTGGGCGGAGCGGTACCCGGAGGTGGAATTTGATTTTTACTTTTCCCCTTACAGCATCCTCTATTGGGACAAGATCGGCCGCATGGGAGAGACGGACGCCGTGTTTGCGGCGCTGGAGCTGGCCTGTGAAACGCTGCTGCCCTACGAGAACGTCACCCTTCACGGACTGCTGTTTGACCGGGATATCATCGAGCACCTGGACTACTACTGTGACTACGTTCACCACTCCGACGAGGCGGGCGCGCTGGCGCTGGAAAAGATCCATTCCGGTACCGATCGGCTGACCGAGAAAAATTATCGGGAAACTCTCGCCAACTGGCATGACTTTGTGGTAAACTACGACTACGATAAATTCTGGGACGATTACTACTGGTATCAGTTCCATACACCGGCAGGCGCAAAGACCTGACCGTTTCACATGAAACCTGAGAATTCCGTCCCTTGGGACGTTTGCCTACGGAGGTTTTTTCTATGACCAAGCAATCCAATATCCGAAATTTCTCCATCATTGCTCACATCGACCACGGCAAGTCCACTCTGGCGGACCGGCTGCTGGAGATCTGCGGCGCCGTTTCCCAGCGCCAGATGGAAAATCAGCTTTTAGACAACATGGATCTGGAGCGGGAGCGGGGCATCACCATCAAGGCCCGTGCCGTGAAGCTGAACTACAAGGCTCAGGACGGCGAGACCTATGAACTGAACCTCATCGACACGCCGGGCCATGTGGACTTCAACTACGAGGTTTCCCGGTCGCTGGCCGCCTGTGAGGGCGCTGTTCTGGTGGTGGACTCCACACAGGGCGTGGAGGCCCAGACCTTGGCCAACACTTATCTGGCTATGGAGCACGATCTGGAGATCCTCCCCGTGTTCAACAAGATCGACCTGCCTGCTGCGGACCCTCTGAAGTCCAAGCAGGAGGTAGAGGACATCATCGGCCTGCCCGCCATGGACGCCCCGGAAATCTCCGCCAAGATGGGCATCAACATCGAGGCGGTGCTGGAGGATATTGTCCGCAATGTTCCGGCTCCCAAGGGTGATCCCAAGGCCCCGCTGAAGGCGCTGGTCTTTGACAGCCAGTATGACAGCTATCGGGGCGTGGTGGTGTATTTCCGCATCATGGAGGGCACCATGCGCACCGGTCAGACCATCAAAATGATGGCCACCGGAGCGTCCTATCAGATCGTGGAGTGCGGTCATCTGCTGCCCTTGGGTCTGGAGCCCTGCGATTCCCTGTCTGCCGGTGAGGTGGGCTATTTTACAGCTTCTATCAAGACCGTCAGTGATACCCGGATCGGTGACACCATCACCGACGCGGCGAACCCCACGGCGGAGCCCCTGCCGGGCTACCGGCCGGTGCAGTCCATGGTCTACTGCGGCATTTACACCGAGGATGGCTCCAAGTACCCCGACCTGCGGGACGCGCTGGAAAAATTGCAGCTGAATGACGCATCCCTGAGCTTCGAGCCGGAGTCCTCCGCCGCTCTGGGCTTCGGTTTTCGCTGCGGCTTCTTGGGAATGCTCCACATGGAGGTCATTCAGGAGCGTTTGGAACGGGAATTTGACCTGGATCTGGTGACCACCCTCCCCTCCGTTATCTACCACGTTTATAAGACCAACGGCGAACTGGTGACGGTGGACAATCCCCACAACTACCCGGACCCCTCCCTCATCGAGCGGGCGGAGGAGCCTTACGTCAAGGTGAACATCATCGCCCCCAACGAGTATGTGGGCAACATCATGCCCATGTGTCAGGACCGCCGGGGCGAGTTCAAGGATATGCAGTATCTGGACACACATCTGGTGGAGCTGCATTACCAGATGCCCCTGAACGAGATCATTTATGACTTTTTCGATGCCCTGAAGGCCAACACCAAGGGCTACGCCTCTCTGGACTATGAGCTTTCCGGCTACCGTCCCAGCGATCTGGTGAAGGTGGACCTGCTGCTCAACGGCGATCAGGTGGATGCGCTGAGCTTCATCGCCCACCGGGACAAGGCCTACCCCCGTGCCCGCCGTCTGTGCGAGAAGCTGAAGGAGAACATTCCCCGCCAGCTCTTTGAGATCCCCATTCAGGCGGCCATCGGCGGCCGGGTCATCGCCCGGGAGACCGTGAAGGCCATGCGGAAGGACGTGCTGGCCAAGTGCTACGGCGGCGACGTCACCCGTAAGAAAAAGCTGCTGGAAAAGCAGAAGGAAGGCAAAAAGAAGATGCGGGCCTTGGGCACTGTCCAAATGCCCACGGAGGCGTTCCTGGCTGTCCTCAAGCTGGATGAATAATCTCTTTTTGCCTTCCTGCGAGCCGCAAAGCGGCGAGCCGGCGCTGTGCGCCGTTATTTCAATCAGCTTTTGAAACGCGGAGCGTTTTCAAAAGGCAAAAAGAAGATGCGGGTCTAAACAGGGCTCCCGCCGAAACCCAGCGTTAGCGGTTTCGGTGGGAAAAGGAGGCGCAAGGGAGCAAATGAACGCTTTGCCGCAGGCGGAGCGGAAGTTAAGCGGACTTTGCGACGACGCGCAGATGCCTACCGAAGCCTTCCTGGCTGTCCTCAAACTGGACGAGTAACACGTTTTTCAACCCTATATCTGCCATATAAACGAAACAGCCCCCGCCCGGATTACCGGACGGGGGCTGTTTTGCATGTTTACATCAGGTTGTAGAGAATCTTGGCCATTTGGCCGCGGGTGATGTTGCTGTGGGGCTTGAAGCTGCCGTCACTGTAGCCGTTGATGACCCCCTGAGCCGCCATGGTGCGGATGTAGTAGTCGGCGTAGCCGGGGATCTTGCCGCTGTCGGTGAAGGTCAGGTCCGCCAGCGCGTAGCCCTTAGCCTGGGTGCGGCCGATCATGGCGGCAGCCTGGGCGCGGGTCAAAGCGTTGTTGGGATTGAAATACAGGCGGCCGTTTTTCTCCGCGCCGGAGATGACGCCTTCGGTATAAAGTGCCTTGACTGCGGGAATGGCGTATTCCGGGATGATGTCCAGATCCGCGAAGGGCAGAGACACATCAGCGTACTTGCTCTCGTCCAGCTTCAGATAGCGGTAGAGCATGACGGCGAACTGGGCCCGGCTGATATTCTGGTTGGGGCGGAAGGTGCCGTCACTGTAGCCGGTGGTAATGTTGGCATTATACAGGAAGTCCACATAGGTGGCGGCCCAGTAATCATTGATGTCACTGAACTTGTGGTCCACGTTGTAGGAATCGATGTCCACGCTGGCCCGGCCGATATTGCCGGAGGCATCCACAGCGGTAACGGTAATCCGCAGGGCATCCCCGCTCTCACCGGGGGCGGGGAGCGTGTACTGGAAGGAACCGGTCTTGGCATCATAGTTTTCCAGAGGCTCCGCGACACCGTTTCTCGTCACCGTAATGGAGGAAGCGGGCAGAACGCCGTCCACCAGATCGGAGACCTTCACGCTGATCGTCTGAGTCTGCTCATCCAGTGCGGCTGTCACCGTCGGCGGGGCGTTATCCACCGTGCCGGGGAAGGCGGCTACCAGTTGGTCGATATAAACTGTGCCGCTGCGGGGGGTGTCGGCGTAGGTCACCTGAATATGGTCCCAAGTGGCATCCGTAGTGGAGGGTGCATAAATGACCACGCCGCTCAGGGTGAAGTACTGGGGCAGCGGCACGTTGATCTGCTTCCAGCCGGTGAAGTCCAGCGTGGTGACGGGCAACTCCAGGTCGCTCTTGATGTCACCGGTGTAGAGGAAAGAGAGCTGGTTGCCGGAGCCGTCGCCGTAGACCCAGAGGTTCAGGGCTGTGTAGGGCGTTTGCAGATTGGAGAAGGAGCCTGCCATGGCCTGAGAATAGTAGCCGGTGTCCTCCGGGAGCACATAGTCCAGCTTTCCGGCGTAATGGCCTCGCTGGACATAGTCGCTGGCATTGGTGCGGGAAACCGTCAAATAGTAGCCGCTGAAGAAGCGCGTATCCGGAGTTTCAAAGTCCTCGATGGTTTGCAGGGCCACCTGAGCCACCGTGACGGGGATAGTCAGGCTCTTGTCCCCGGCGGAGACCGTCAGGTTTCCGGTGCCGGGGGCGGAGGCGGTGAACACGCCGTGCTCATCCACCGTGCCGATGTCCCCGGAAACAGACCAGGTAAAGGCTTCATTGGTTGCCGTCAGAGGCAGATGGTTCCAGACGGCCCCAGCGGTGAGAGCGGTCTTGCTGCCGGGGGTCACGGTAAGCTCCGTCAGGTTGGAGGCACCGTTTTTCAGGGTCAGATTGTCCGGGTTGCGGATGGCGTGGACCACGGTGCTGCCCTTGGCCCCCCGGCCAGAGGCCGTCACGGTGATATCGCCGCCGGAGGCGGGGGTAGTCAGCAGATAGCGGCCGTCCTCTTGCTCCGCAATGCTGCCGGCGCTGGCGGACAGTGTATAGCTGGCATCCATGGGGATGTAATTGCTGTCCACACCGGAGGCTGTGACGGACACGGCACTGCCGGCCAGCACATAGTCACCGGCGGCGTTGACGTAGAAATGATCCAGCCGCCCGCTGGAGCGGTCCGAGGCCACTAAAAACACCTGATTTGTGACCTTGCGCCCGGTCTCGGAGGGACGGTTGATGATGGTGGCCGCTGTGGAATCCGGCGTTGTCACCGCCAGATTGGTGGAGCCGCCGCCGTCCAGACACAGAACCGTCTGGCAGCCCAGTTCCAACAGCCGCTCCCCTACCTGAGACAGAGACGCGCCGATGGAATAGCCGGTCTTGCGGCCATCGATGGTGTAGAAGACCAAGGTGCCGTCCGCCTTCTGGCCCACGGCGGTGCGGGGATTGCTCCCGGCGGCCAGGTTGGGGACCACAGCTCCGTTTTCCGCCAGACAGTAGAGCGCGCCGATGGCATACTCTACATCCTCCCAGCCATCGTTGGCGGAGACGGTGAGGGTCAGTTCACTTCCCTGTGGGATGTTTTGCAGTGCGGTGGTATAGTAGCTGTCCGCCTGCAAATTGGCGGAGAGAACGATCTGATCCGGCGCAAGGCTGGTGACGGCGGTCTCTTCCACCCTGTTAACCCGGAGGGTGACAGTGGAGCCGATGGCCAGCTTCCCCTGCTCCACGGTGCAGACTACATTGATACCGGGTTCCGTGGTGCCGGTGGTGTGCTTGGCGTTAAAATCGTATGTATAGAGGTAAAGGCCGCTGTTGGTGCGGGCCTTGTTCACCGCCGCCACCGGCCGGACCAGCTCTGTGGAGTTTCCGAAGCCGTCATCCACGGCATAACCCAGATTTGCGGAGACCTTGACGCCGGGTTTGCCCAAAATGGCAGAGCCGTCCGCCCGGAAGCCGATGGCGTAATATCCGGCGTCACTGCTGCGGAGCAGTCCTTCCGTCACCACCATGCCAATGGGCAGGCCGGTGGAGACATTATAGAAATCGCCGTTGATGCCGGCCACCACCCGGTAGCCGTCCTCTTCCAGCAGCGCGGCCATGTCCGCTACGCTGGAACGGTCTGTCAGCGCGTCGCCGTAGGTGACGATGGGGGTCACAGCCTTGTTAGGCGTGTAGGTGATGAGATTTTCCGTCCGGAGATCGGAGTAAGTTGTACTCCAGAATACATTGGTGGAAAGCTGGGTCTCCTGGTGGAGAAGTGTGTCCTTGGCGGACAGATCCTCCCCCAGCGCGTTTGACGCGGCGGCGGGCAGAGTCAGCGCGCTGATGAGACTGAGGGACAGCAGCAGGGATGTGAGTTTACGGATGCGATGCTTCATAGGAACCTCCTATCGGTACAGGTCCGGGAAACTCCGGACAGGGTGGTCTACATAACACCCATAGCATAGCATAGATGCAGGATGAAGTAAATGAAAAAAGTGTTACAAAATCGGTGGGATCTTCCAGTAAGTCCGCAGCCTTTGACGGCGGAAAGCTGTTGCAAAAAAGGAAGGTTTCCGTTATAATATTCATGCGAAAAGGAGGCGGCAATATGACAGTAACGGTTGATGATAAGCGCTGCATCGGCTGCGGTATGTGCGCCGCCGCCGTACCGGAGGTGTTTCAGGTCATTGGGCGGGTGTCCACGGTGCTCTCCCAGCCTGCGAAGGAACGGTTCTTCCGGGTATTGGATGCCGCAAACGGCTGTCCGGTGAACGCGATCCAGGCAGAGCGGCGTTGAAAAAACGAGACCGCAAAAAAAGAAAAAGAAAATCAGAAAAATGGCTTGACAATTTTCTGCCCATCTGTTATAGTAATTCGTGCCTATTTGAGGCAGATATGGCGGCGTAGCTCAGCTGGCTAGAGCATTCGGTTCATACCCGGAGTGTCACTGGTTCAAGTCCAGTCGCCGCTACCATGATCCGGAGACGTCACGTGACGTCTCCCGGATCTTCCCGGCCCGTTGGTCAAGTGGTTAAGACACGGCCCTTTCACGGCTGTAACATGGGTTCGAATCCCGTACGGGTCACCAACCTATCAGACGTCGTGAGTGGCGTCTGATAGGCCAACTAAAAAATGGAGGCTTAGCTCAGCTGGTTAGAGCGCATGCTTCACACGCATGAGGCCACTGGTTCGAGTCCAGTAGTCTCCACCAAAAATCACCGGAATCGCCTGATTCCGGTGATTTTTTTCGTAATTCGCAACTTTTTTGGACGCTTAATTTTTGACGTTTCTTCAAGACTCACACGCTGACCCACACGGGGAAAGGGCCGGAAAGTACCGGACAGGGCCAGACAGGAAATTTTCTGTCTGGCCCTGTGTTTTTTGCCGTACTTACCGCATCTGCTGGCTGATGACCCCACCGATGGTGTCCGCGGCGTCCTGTTTCATTTGGGCCGTGGCGTGGGTGTAGGTATTCAGCGTGAACCCCGCCGAGTAGTGGCCCAGCGCGCCAGACAGTGTTTTCACGTCCACCCCGCTTTTCAGCGACAGCGTGGCGAAGGTGTGTCTGAGATCGTGAAACCGGATGTGCTCCGCGCCGATGGCCTTCAAAATTTTGTCATGGGTTCGGCGGAAAGCGTCCGGGTCATACATGGTTCCGGTCTTGGGCGACGGGAACAGATATGGGTTGCGAGGGTGCTTTTTGTGCTCGGCAATTAACAGGTCAACTGCCTGCCGCGGGAGGGCCAGCGTTCGCACGGAGTTGCGAGTTTTCGGCGGACTGACCACCAGTTCCCCGTTGATTCGATTTACCTGCTTGGTGACGGAAAGCGTTTTGCTCTCTACATCTAAGTCCGTCCATTGGAGGGCCAGCAGTTCACCGCGCCGTAGGCCGGTGGTCAGCTCCAAGTAAAAGGCCGCCAGCAACCCTCTTTTTTCTGCTTCGGCAAGATACAGGCCGATTTTCTCTTGCGGCAGAATCTTCATTTCCCGTTTCTCAAGCTGCGGCAGCTTGCATCCTTGGGCGGGATTGGTGAGAATCAGCCGCTCGGATACCGCCTGCTCCAAGCAGTTGTGCAGCAGCGTGTGGACGCCCCGAACCACTCTGGGGCTGAGGCTTTTGTCCTTGAGTTCAGGAAAATTTTTGCGCTGAACTCGTCCGCTCTTTTGGAGGTTGTTGTAGAAACGTTGGATCTGGATGGTGGTCAGCTTGTCCAGCGGGACGTCCCCTATTCCGGGGATGATGTGGTTCTCGATGTAGTTGGTGTAGTAGGCTTTGGTATTGGGGCGGATGCGTGGCTCGGCGTAGACCTCGTACCACGTCCGCACCCATGACGCAACAGTAAAGCTGCCAGCTTTGGATACATCCAGCCGCTGGCTTTCGCTGATCGCGGTCTTAAGTTTCTCCTTGACTTCGGTCTGCGTCTTGCCCAGCACGTTCTTGATGATCCGTTTTCCGCTCTCCGGGTCATAGCCTGCGGTGTAACGGCCTTCCCAGCGGCCGTCTTTCCGCTTGCGGATGTTCCCTTCCCCATTTGCTCGTCTTTTCGGCATAAAATCAGCCTCCTTTGCCAACGAACAATACCGTAACCAAGGGAACAAAAGCTATCGGAAAACCGGACTGTTATCAAAAAGTTATCATTTGCCCCTCGGAGCCGTGCCGCCTTATCTTTGTCTATTGCGGCGCAATTTTTGCGCTGCCGGGGAACGCTCTTCTTTGGTTACAGCGGTGCGATTTTTGAACGGTCAAGAAGCCTTTCCATTGACTACAGCGGCGCAAAATATGTACGATCTGCGCTGAAAATCGCTCTTACTTGGAAATCACTTTTTCGGGTAGTTGAAAACGGCGAATTTCTCAACCGCCTGCGGAATGTCCACCTTGAAAAGTCCGCTGTTACGGGAGTCTGACGCCCCTCGCGTTCACCCAAGACCGCGAAAACGCCCGCCAAGGTGCACCTTAGACTGCGGTTTCAAAACCCCGGAAAGCCCCGCACTGCGGGGCTTTGTGGCTGAGAGGTGCCCGATTAGGGGCACCTCTCTTTATCTTGTGCTAAAATCGAACGGCCTTCACCACTCAGAAAACCTTCCTGTAAAGTTCGGCTTTTCGCCCCAAATCGTTCCCGCAAATATCGTCAAAAAGTTACCGCCACAATGCTGCTTCAAACCGCTTTTCATCGCATTTTTCAACTTCTCTCACAAACGGCCCACGTTTGCTTCACAGGCAAAAGTGGGTACACACTCGCCTTTCAGAGAAAGATCGCACACGGCGGCTCACACGCCGAAACAGGGGCGTTTCGGATGGGGGGTGGTATCACTACCCTCGGAGCGTTCCGCACATTCACAAACATCCCCGGGCCGGGTATCAGAACGGCGCACTTTGCCGTTTTTGGGTCTTGGCCGGGGGCACTCCCGAAGAACGCAGAAAGCCTTCGGGACAGCGATGCGCTTATGCGCGTCGCTGTTCCGAGGCGTCGCGGCCCCGCTGGGCTGCGTGATCCAGTGAGTGCGCTATTGAGTATGTGGTGAACATGATTTGCTACGCATCGGCCACCTCTCTATCGGTGGTTTCCACTCACTGCTACAGTACGTCGCAGATCTTAAGAGCTTGCTTCAAGTCGGCGATGATGTCCTCAGCGTCTTCCAGGCCCACGCTGAATCGGAAAAACCCCTCCTGATAAATTGAAGGATAGTGTGGGAGTTTGTCACTGTTCCTGTCATAATAGACAATCAGACTTTCCACGTCACCCAAGGACACCGCATGAGTTATCAGATGCAGGCTATCCAGAAATTTCTGGTGAGTTTTTTCATCGCCCTTGATGTCAAAAGAGATCATGCCGGAATACTGACCGTTCATCAGCTTCAAAGCCCGGTTGTGCTGGGGATGACTCTCCAGGCCGGGATACCAAACAAAGCGAACGGCGGGACATTTTTCCAGATACCGCGCCACCGCCAGGGCAACAACGCTGTGCTGCTTCATGCGAAGGGGCGCGGTCACCAGGCCCCGGGCTATCAGCCAAGTATTAAAGGGGCTGAGGATTCCGCCGTAGTTTACCATGGCCAGTTCCTTAAGGCGATCGATTAAATCTGTATTGCCCATGACGCATCCCCCTAGGGAGTCGCCATGCCCGTTGATGTATTTGGTCATGCTATGGATTTCCAAATCCGCTCCATGCTTCAGAGAATAGAGACAGACGGGGCCGGCAAAGGTGGCGTCCACAGACAACAGGGCCCCGTTTGTATGTGCAATGGCAGCAATAGCGTCCAGGTCGCTGATACCCGTGGTGGGATTTCCAGGGGTTTCCACATGGATGAGCTTTGTGTTGGGGCGTACGGCGGCCCGTACGGCGTCGGTATCCGTGGTGTCCAGAAGGGTAACTTCCACGCCATATTTTTTCGGCAGATATTCCCGGAACAGAAGGTTGGTGGCGCTGTAGCAGACCTCGGAAACGATGGCATGGTCGCCGCTATTAAGGAAAGTGGTAAAGGTCGCCGCTAAGGCCGCCACGCCACTGGCGAACACTGCGCAGTCTTGGGCTCCGGTGAGGGCGCAAAGTTTATCCTGAAGGACCATCTGGTTAGGATTTCGATTGCGGCAGTATATATTGCTGTGGATTCCGCTCCAGTCCACCGGGGTCCCGTCTGTAGGAATACGGTAGTTAGAGGTCATATAGATGGGTTCGTTGATAGCTCCGAAGATGTCATCCTTTCGGGCACCGCCGTGAACGGCGGTGGTCTGGGTATGCATAGGTCCTGTCATTTCATATTCTCCCCTCATATCGTCCTGCGGGAACAGAAAAGAGGCCCGATTCGGAAGAACCGGGCCTCTCCTGTTTCAGGCCTTAAAGAGCCTCTTTTTAGAACACGGTCAAAGCCTGGTCAAAGTCCCGCCAGATATCCTCAATGTCTTCGCAACCGACAGATACGCGGATCAAGCTGTCGGTAATGCCGCTGGCAAGACGGAGTTGCGGGTCCATCCGTCTGTGTGAAGAATGCCTCGGAACCGAGATCGTGGTCCGAATACCGCCCAGCGAGGCGGCATAGTGGATAATCTCCAGTTTCCGCAGGAATGCGTTGAGGTGGTCATAGGTCCCGTTTATCACGTCAAAACTTAGCATTGCGCCATAGCGGCCTTGGAACATCCTCTTGGCCAACTCATGCTGGGGATGGCTCTTCAAAGACGGGTGTAGCACCTTTGTCACACAGGGGTGGGACTCCAGCCGTTCCGCCAGAATCTTGGCATTGGCGTAGGCCTTTTCCATCCTGAGCGCCATGGTGCGCAGCCCCCGTTGGACCATGTAAGAGGTCATTGCATCGGCACCGCAACCCAATACCCATTGATGGGCGGTGCAGTTTTGGATAAACACCGCCGATCCGGTAATCGCGCCGCACAGCGCATCGCAATGCCCACCCATGAACTTGGTCAGGCTGTTGATAACAACATCCGCGCCGTGCTCCAGCGGGCGGAACCCGTAGGCGGTCATGAAGGTGTTATCTACAAACAGCAGCGCTCCATTCTCATGAGCCGCATTGGACAAGGCATCCACGTCCGGGACCATAATCGTAGGATTGGACGCGCTTTCCGTGTAAATCACTTTGGTATTAGGGCGGATATTGGCCCGGACCTGCTCCATATCGTTGATATCAATGCAGGTATTTTCCACCCCGTAGCGAGAGAACAGCAGGTTGAACAGGTCGAAGGTTTCTCCGTACAGCGTGTGGTCGGAAAGGATATGATCTCCTGCGCTCAAAGTGGAGAGCAGGGCGGTGGAAATCGCAGCCATGCCGGAGGAACACACCAGTGTATCCTCGCCGCCCTCCAGGCGGCTGACGATTTTACCCAGCGCCGTGCGGTTCGGATTGCTGGTCCGGTTGTAGATGAATCCCTTGTCCTCGATCATGTGATAGGCATCATCCAGATCGGTGACATTGAAGACTGTGGTCATATAAATCGGCATGGACTCCGGGTATCGGGTGAGCTCCGTATCACAATACGCTCCGGCGTGAATCAAATCTGTATCCAAGCTGTGCGTCAAATCACATTTGCCCAGCAAAACTAGGTCCTCCCTTCAATTCTTTTGGGAAAGTCCGATGGAAAGCAGCGGCTCACTGGCGCGTACCGCCAGGGAGACAATCAGATATACCACCTTTCCATCCACTTCTGAATAAATTTCCTGAATCGTCTGTCCCAGCAAGTCCCGGACCTCGCCGACCTTTTGGCCCCGGGCAACCTCGTCGCCCAGGCCGACCGTGGGATACCAGGCACCGTCCGCCGGGGAGTTCGGGGTGAACGCGCCAAACAGCTCCTCCGCCGGCGTTTCCGGGAGCACAGGATTGCCGGGAATACAGCCGGCATAACGCAGCAGGTTTGTCATAATGCGCTTATAAGCATCCACATCCTCTCTGGACCAGAGCCCGCGTCCCCCAAGCTCAATCATCAAGCTGGGCACACCTCGGACTGCGGCGGATACCGCCGCAGTGGACGCAATGGGCGCCTTAACCTTGAAGCGGGCCGCTACCAGGTCCGCCATGCTTCTGCAGGTCTCCGCCACAGAGGCGTCAGGCACCTCGGGGAAGTAGGGGTAGTACACTTGCACCGGCAGGGACTCCTGAAGATCTCCCCCGTGGAGGTCAAAGTAGAGGTCTGCGCGGTCCTGAAACTCGTGGGTCAGCACATAGGCGATTTGCTCCGCCAATGTCCCAGTAGCGTCTCCCGGAAAGGCACGGTTGATATTCTTTCCGTCTTCCGGAGTATAATAGGAAGTACGCGTCATAAAGGAACTAACGCAGACCGGATGGACCAGCACAATCTGCCCGGATACTTTTCCAGGGTCCAGTTCAGCCGCCAGTTCCAGTGCCGTTTGGATGCAGGGATATTCCCCACCGTGCACGCCGCTGGTAATCAGAACCGTTTTGCCTTCTTTTCTGCCGTTGATCACTGTGATAGGCATAGTATGCCCGCTGCCCAGAATGGGGGCATAGCCCTGCCGCTTCTCCCCAGGGAGCGCCTGCACGCCTCCAAATACAACTGCTTCTTTCACGGACAATCCTCCTTTACTGATCTAAAGGGATAAACCCGCCGGTCAGTCGAACTCTTTCAGCGCCTCGGTAAAGTCGGCGATGAGATCTTCCGGCTCCTCAATGCCCACAGAGATGCGGATCATGCCGGGCGTGATGCCGATTTTACGACGCTCGGCGTCGGGGGTATGACCGTGAGAAGATGTGCAAGGATGCTGCAATGCTGTGCGCACGCCGCCCAGAGAAGGAACATAGTGGGCGAAGTGCAGTTTGCCCAGGAACTTGTCCATCTTATCCAGGTCCTCCGGGACAATAATGCTCATCATGGCGCTCATCTGATCACCCTTGAACAGGCGGGTGGCCAGTTCATGCTGCGGGAAGCTCTCCAAAGAAGGATGGTTGACCTTCGTGACATGAGGGTCCTGTTCCAGAGCGGCGGCCAATTTGGCGGCATTGGACATCTGCTTGGGCACACGCAGTCCTATTGTATGGATGCCGCGCATGATCATCCAGGAGGCAAAGGGGTCTCCGGGAGTGCCGCAGTACATACTGACAGGGGTGATCTGGTCAATCAATTTGGCGGAGGCCGTAACAGAGCCGCCCAGTGCATCGCTGTGTCCATTGATGAATTTGGTCATACTGTTGATGACGATGTCCGCGCCGAAGTCCAGAGGGCGAATAGCCAGCGGGGTGGTGAAGGTGTTGTCTACAATCAGCATAGCACCATTTTTGTGAGCCAGTTCCGCGCAAGCCGGAATATCTGCCAGATTCATGCAGGGATTAGCAGCGACCTCACAGTAGATGATGGCGGTGTTCGGCTTGACAGCGGATTCCACGTCGGTCATGTTGTCAAAGCTGACGGATGTGGTTTCCACTCCAAATTTGGTCAGGAGTTTCTGCATAACATCCAGCGTTTCACCATAGCAGCAAGAACCATAAACAACGTGGTCGCCAGGCTTCAGAAAGGTCAGCAGAGTGCTGGTGATAGCACCCATGCCGGAAGAACAGATCAGTGATTTCTCACCATTCTCCAGGTAGGAGATAACTTCGGCCAGCGCCTGGCGGTTTGGATTGCAGGTGCGAATGTAAGTGAAATCCTGAGCAGAGGAGATCTTGCTGTAAGCTTCCTTCGCCTCAGACAGCGTCTTCCAGGTGAAGGCAGTGGTTTCGAACAGGGGGATCGCCTCGGGCGAAAACTCCAGGCCAGGAATAGATTCGCCTTTGTAAAGCAGTTCGGAAGCCACTGAATATTGTGTGTTCATAATAGTTCTCCTTTCATGATTTGATAGGTATCAATGTTTCAGCAGTTTAGCATCATGCTGTTTAGCCGCCTCGTTAGGCTCGGTGTCATAGAAATATTTGAAATTAGGCTCAATGCTACCAATGCCCATATAACGGGCTTTATAATCCTTCAACAGCTTGAAATAATCGCCGCTGAGTAGCAGTACGCAGATGATATTAACGTAGACCGGCAGCACGCAGACCACATCCATGATGTCCCACATCATGTTGGCACCGAAACCGGTATACACCAGCATGCCGACGAACAGCGTAGGCATCAGGGGGAAGATGCATTTGAAGACGCCGAGGATGGCATCCCGCACCTTAGGGTTCTTCTCGAAGCCGTGGTTAATCAGGGAAATATAATAGGTGAACCAGCCGCCGGTGGAGGTGATGGCGAACAGGAACATCATCAGGCCAATGAACACCACGCCCAGTCTCCCGTAAGTGGATTCAAAGGCGGCCGTGGACAGGGTCACGGAGGTCAGTCCGGAGTCCCAGACACCCGTGACCAGGATGGACAGAGCCGTCACCGTGCACACGACCATGGTGTCGACGAAGACCTCCATAGAGCCCCACAGGCCCTGGCGGATAGGATGCACCGTGTCCGCCGAGGAGTGAATCATGGGGGAGGAGCCCTGCCCGGCCTCGTTGGAGTTCACGCTGCGGGACAGGCCCTTCTGCATGGCGATTTTGACGGAGGCACCGGCAAAGCCGCCCACCGCCGCCGTCCCGGTGAAGGCGGACTTGAAAATCAGGGCAAAGGCGCCAGGAACCTCCCGGATGTTCAGGAGGATGATGATGACTCCCATGAACACATAGGCGGCGCACATGAAGGGGACCGCCCGGGCGAAGATTTTCGCCAGTCTGGAAACGCCCTTGAAGACGACGAAGAACAGTATGACGCTGTAGCAGATGACCGTGGCCATCTGAGGAATGCCAAAGGAGGTCTGAAGGGACTCGGACACCGCGAAGGGCTGGCTGCCCAGAATGAACTGGGAGCAAAAGGCGATGCCGTACAGCCAGGCCAGGACGTTTCCAATTTTCCAGCCCCGCACCTTGGCCATGCCCTTTTGGATGTAGTAGGAGGGACCGCCGAAGAACTCGCCCTTCTCATTTTTGGAACGGTAGTAACAGCCCAGGGAGACCTCGGCGCATTTCAGGGTCATTCCAAAGAAGGCCCAGACCCACAGCCAGAACAGCGCGCCGGGGCCGCCTACCGCGATGGCCGCTGCCACGCCGCTGATGTTGGCCACGCCGACGCAGCCGCCTACCGCTACGCACAGGGCCTCGAAGGAGGAGATGGTGCCCTTTTGGTGCTCACTGCCCTCCTTGCTGGATTTCAGCGTGCCCAGGGTGTTTTTAAAAATGTGTCCGAATTTTGTGAAGCTGAAAAATCCGCTGCGGACGGTGATGTAGAGACCAATTGCCATGATGGTGTACATAAATAGGTTTCCCCAAAGTATGCCGCCGATTTTCTGAACCACTTCCTGCATCGTTTTAAACCACCTTTCTCTTTTCCCAGATACTGTCTTTTTACCTACCTCAATCTGCTGGAGCCATACCGCAGGACAGCCGGCTTATCCCGCCGTATTCCTTCCCCTGTTCTCGCCGGACGGCGGCTCTAGAGGAAATGCTCAGATACGCCCGCTGATACCAGGGCGGACATATCGAAAAGCCAAAAGACCGCTTCGCTCAAGAGCCTGTGTCCAAATACCGGACCACTCCGCCCCAAGCGCGCTTTTGTAACGGTATTATTATCATAATGCCTATTGCGGCGAGAGGGTCAACAGCTGTTTTCTTTCTCTTTTGCACAATTATATTTGGCATCATATATTTGTTTTAACGAATTTCATAAATTTTCCCGCTACATCGCCGCAAATAACCATCGGGGCAGACACCCTGCGTCGCTTTATTTTTGTGCAACATATACTGTGTTTTTTAGAATATCTTTGTAAGCTCTGCTCAACTCTATATTTACAAAAGGCTTTTTCTTGAAGCGCTTGCTTATAGGTGATATACTAAAGCCATACAAAGCCTATGCGGCGGTCATATCGACCATATCCCCTGTTTTCGTATAGTATTTAACCGGCTGGAGGTATTTATGGACCAACTGTTTACAATTGGTAAGATGGCGTCTTTAACCGGCGTCTCTATACAGACACTCCGCTATTATGACAAGCTCGGCCTGCTGATTCCGACATATATCAATCCCATGACCAACTACCGCTATTATTCCTATGATCACCTACAGATAATCAACCGGATTCGATATCTACAAAATCTCGGGCTGTCCCTCTCGGATATCAAAGAGGTCTTCGAAGCTGGCGACTTGTCTGTCCTGCGGAGCAAGCTCAACGAGATTCAGCAATCCCTGCATGACGAGATGGAGCGGTTACGGGAAAGATGTGAAAACATTGAGTGGTATATCTCCTATTTTAATGAGGATAATCTCGCTCCGCCGCTGTGTATTCCTTACTTTAAGCATTTCAATGAACGTTATATCCTAGTCTGCAATGTGGAAGATGGGAACGAGACCGACGCATACTTGCGGTTCAACGAAATAAAAAACCGTCCAGACTTTCAGAAGCTGGACTGCTATTTATGGCATATTTATCGAATAAAATTCAACACAGTAGCCAGCAAGCACTTTTGCCCACTGCAGCTGGGTTTTATGCTCCGCAGGAAGCCGGAGGAGCCCTCTCCTCATGTGCTAGTGGTTCCGGGAGGAAATTATATCTGCTTTAAGTGCCACATACGTACCCCCGGCTGGGACCCAGAACTGTTCCTGAAATTTTTCTCTTCGCATAATGTACCGGACTATGTGCTTGCCTGCGAATATGAAAAGGACCTTTTTGAGTTTTCAAATTCTATCTTTGAGGTACAGGCACTTTATCTAGGGCCTGCTTCATAACCTCAAACCGCTTGGAAGACCAGCAATATGAGATGAAATATGGTAGAATAGGTGCAAGGGAATTGTGGAACGGTAAGGAAAGAGCATGCACTTATAGGGGGGCGGAGTGGATGTATAAGGACAACAGGTAGCTTCGGATGGAAGATTTCATCTTTCCGTATGGGAAACTGGACCCAGCAAACGATTGGGTGAAACTGGCGGTGCTGGTTCCGTGGGAGGTAGCGGGGGAACGGTATGCGGCGCGATTCGTAAACAATTCAATACAGCTGCGCGATGATGTCCATGCACTTGTCGATGCCCAGCACGCCGCTGTCCAGCGTCAGGTGGTAGTTCTGGGCGTGGCCCCACTTCATGTTGGTGTAGAAGCGATGATACGCGGCGCGGCGCTTATCCTTATCCCGCAAACGCTCCTCCGGGGACTGCTCCCGCTCACCGTAGACCTCCACGATGCGCTTGGCGCGGAACGCCATGTCCGCATGGATAAAGACCTTCAGGCAGTCCGCCGTGTTCTGCAAAATGTAGTCGGCGCAGCGGCCTACGATGACGCAAGGGCCTTTTGCGGCAAGGTCCGTGATGACCTTGTACTGGTGCCCCCAGAGAATGTCCTCGTTGGTGGGGCCGAACATCCGGTTGGAAAAGGCCGAGGACAGGAAGCTGCCGGGAGCGTACTCTCCCGCCTCCTTCACATAGTCCGGTGCGAAGCCGGTCTCCTTTGCCATCTTCTCAATGATCTCCGCGTCATAGCAGGGGATGCCCAGCTTTTCCGCCACCTTTTTGCCGATGGTGCGTCCGCCGCTGCCAAATTCACGACTGATGGTAATCACTCTGTTTTTCATACTTTCTGCACTCCTTCCACATTCAATTCCCGATAGGTTTTCACGATGATGATCGCCGAGATGATAAAGGTCATAATATCCGACACCGGCATGGAATACAGCACGCCGTCCAGGCCGAAGAACACCGGCAGCAGCAGGGCAAAGCCCACGCCGAACACCACCTCGCGGAACATGGACAGCAGCGTGGACGAGAGCGCCTTGCCGACCGCTTGCAGGAAGATGAAGCACGCCTTGTTGACGCAGGCGAGGATCATCATGCAGAGATAGGTGCGGAAGGCTTTGATGGCAAAATCGGTGTAATAGCTGCTCTCGTTGGCCGCACCGAAAATAGCGATGAGCTGGCGGGGAAAGCCCTCTGCCAGAATCAGCGCCACCGCGCCCACCAGCGCCTCGGCTGCCAACAGCTTCGTGAACAGCTCCCGCACACGGAGCTTTTTCTCCGCGCCCATGTTGTAGCCCACGATGGGGATGCAGCCTGCCGCCATGCCCACCACGATGGAAATGACGATCTGGAAGAACTTCATCACGATGCCCACCACCGCCATGGGGATCTGCGCGTACTGCTCCTGCCCGAACACAGCGTCCAGCGCGCCGTATTTGCGGAGCATATTGTTGATGGCCGCCATAGCCGCCACGAGGCTGATCTGGGAGAGGAAGCTGGTGATGCCCAGCGTCAGCATCCGTCCGCAGATGCTGCCCCGCAGGGCATAGTCGCCGGAGGCGGGCTTGATGATCTTCATGTGCAGCAGATACCATACCGCAAGGATCGCCGTGAACACCTGACCGATGACCGTGGCCACCGCCGCACCCATCATGCCCCATTTGAAGACGAAGATGAAAATGGGGTCGAGGATGATGTTGATAACAGCACCTGCCAATGTGGAGATCATGGCGAACTTGGGATTGCCGTCGGCACGGATGATGGGATTCATGGCCTGCCCGAACATATAGAACGGGATGCCCAGGGTGATATAGAAGAAGTATTCCTGCGAGTGGTGGAAGGTCTCCTCATTCACCGTGCCGCCGAACATGGCGATGATGCTATTGGCGAACATGAGATATATTGCCGTGAGAACAAGACTGCTGGCGACGCTTAACACCACCGCGTTGCCTACGCTGCGCTTGGCCTTGTCCACCTCATTTCTGCCCAGCGCCATGCTGACAAAGGCGCAGCAACCGTCGCCCACCATGACGGCAATGGCCAGCGCCACCACCGTCAGCGGGAACACCACCGTATTGGCGGCGTTGCCGTAAGAGCCGAGGTAGCTGGCATTGGCGATGAAGATCTGGTCAACGATGTTGTAAAGCGCGCCCACCAGCAGCGAGATGATGCAGGGGATGGCGTACTGCCGCATGAGCTTACCGATACGCTCCGTCCCCAAGAACTGATTTCCGGTTTCCAAAAAAATCACCTTTCTTTCAAAAAAATAAGAAATGCGTAAGTCCCAGAACATCCGGACTTACGC
>ENA-UESE01000692-UESE01000692.1-human-gut-metagenome-genome-assembly--contig:-NODE-692-length-34669-cov-2.882401_pt1 | contig 34669 bp, 25 predicted proteins | sample MGYA00242995_ERZ507996 | MGnify/ENA primary metagenome ERZ507996 (study PRJEB26167, sample SAMN06115489) | human gut metagenome | host: Homo sapiens | place: China:Sichuan | collected 2015-04-15... | reverse complement strand
CGGTCACAGAACCGTCCAGGACGCGCAGAGAACGCTGGACCTCAACGGTGAAGTCCACGTGGCCCGGGGTGTCGATGATGTTGATGCGGTGACGATTCTTCTTGAATGCAACAGGGTCCTTCTGAGTCTCAGAGTGGCTCCAGTAGCAAGTGGTAGCTGCGGAGGTGATGGTGATACCACGCTCCTGCTCCTGAACCATCCAGTCCATGGTAGCGCCGCCGTCGTGAACCTCGCCGATCTTGTGGTTGATGCCGGTGTAGTACAGAATACGCTCGGTAGTGGTGGTCTTACCAGCATCGATGTGGGCCATAATGCCGATATTACGCGTATATTTTAAGTGTTCGTCTATCTTAGCCATTTTGCTGTGAAATCTTTGAATCCGTTATTCAATGATTGATTTAGAAACGGAAGTGTGCGAATGCGCGGTTGGCTTCTGCCATGCGGTGCATGTCTTCCTTGCGCTTGAATGCGCCGCCCTGGTCCTGATATGCGTCTACGATTTCGGCTGCGAGCTTGTCGGCCATGGTCTTGCCGCCGCGCCTGCGTGCATAGATGATGAGATTCTTCATGGAGATGGATTCCTTGCGGTCGGCACGGATTTCGGTGGGGACCTGGAATGTCGCGCCGCCAACGCGGCGGGCCTTAACCTCCAGGCTCGGCAGAATGTTCTGCATGCCGGCGGTGAACACTTCCATCGCGTCCTTGCCCGTCTTGTCGGCGAGCATGTTGAACGCGTCATAGCAGACGGACTGCGCGATGCCGCGCTTGCCGTCGAGCATGGCGGCGCGCGTCATCGCGGGCGCGACGGCGTCTGCCATCCACGCCGCCTTGCGGAAGGCGTCATACGCGAGTTTGTCCTCGCCGAGCCCGGCAAGGGCGAGACCGCGCAGGTAGTTCAGTCTGCCGCTCTCGGGATGGAAGTTGTAGACCGTGAGCGCCGCGAGAGCACGATCCAGCACGTCCTTCGCCTTGGCGTATTCGTGGCGGCGGATATAGATCTCGCCGAGAATCTGCAAAGCGGGCGCGAAATCGGGTTCCAGTTCGACGGCGCGCGCAAAATACCTCTCGGGCGCCGCGTTCGGATCGCGGTACTGCAAGAAATGCAGTCCCGCGACATACAGCTCATGCGCGGTTTTGATCTCGTCGGGCATCGGCACCTCGGGGAAGAGCGGCGGCAGCGGCTGCTGGACGTGAACGGTCTGCTCATAGAACAGCACGTCGCCGATGGTGACGGTGTAGGTCGATGCATCAAACGCGGGAGTCTCGAAGGTGCAGACTTCGCCTGCGGCGAGGTCTGCCGTCGTCTGGAAGATCGGCTTGCCGCCGTTTGTCAGCACGATCTTCACGTTCTTCAGATCCTTCGTCGGCTGCACGCGGAGCACGCCGCTCTCGACATGGATCGCCGCATCGTAGTTGGCATAGGACGGCACGCCGAGCGCGCCGATCGGATACCAGGACTGCTTGAAGCACTTGGTCTCATAGGCTTCCAGCCAGGTCAGGTCGGGCTGGTTATTCGTGTACGAGCCCGCCATCAGCTCGGCATAGGGACCCGAGGTGTCGGTCAGCGCGCGCTCCCAGGAGCGGGACAACTGGTTGTACGCCCAGGTGAACATCTTCTTGCCGATCGAGATGTGGTGGTCGCCGATGTGGACCACGCCGCACTTCTTGCCGGCATCGTAGCCGCCGAAGTAGTCATAGTCCGACGCGGCGCAGAAATAGGACGTCGGGAACTTGGTGTTGAAATGCTTGCTGATGTCCACGCCGTTTTTCTCATCAAAGGTGTAGCCGTTGAAATGCCCGCGCGCGATCGGATAGGTTGTATTCGAGCGGCGGTAATGGAAGTGCACATGGTCAACGTCGGACGGGAAGAAGATCTCATAGTCCTTGTTGACCGGCACGGCGGTGTTCTCCCACCAGAGGAAGGAGTGGCGCAGGGGCGTGCGGTTGGAGACCTTCATGCGGGTCTCGAAGATCGCGCGGTCATCGGCGAGGTAAACGCCGACCATGCCCTTCATGCGGTCGACCGGCTCGTGCTCGGAGAGCCAGACGGTGACGCCGCCGTCCTCCTTGACGATCTCATAGTCGCTCGGGAGCATGGTGGACGCGCGGTGGTGATAGGGCCAGTTGAACTCGATTCCGCCCGAGATCCAGGAGCCGAGCATGCCGATCAGCGCCGGTTTGATGACTTCATTCTTATAGAAAAAGTTGTAGCCGGTCTTCTTGTCGAGGGCGGAATAGATCTTGCCGCCGATCTCGGGCAGGATAACAAGCTCGATATAGTCGTTTTCGAGGACGATCGCCTCGTAAGTCTTGTTGAATTTGGTCTTCTCCGGCGTGCGGATGACGACCGCGTTGGGATACGGGTTGCCGGTGAAGCGCTGATGCACGCGGTTCTCCGCAAACATCGGCAGCTTTTCCGCAGGCGCTTCCGCGTAGGTCGGAATGACGATCTTCCGGATCGTCGCCGTCGTTTTGCTCATACTGTTTCTCCTTTGATCGCCGCCGTGCGGCGGTTTTCTTTCACGGTCTCATTGTAACACGCCGAGGGTGGCGGTGTGAATACAAAAAAATGTTGAAAAATTCGCGGGCTTTGCCCCTTTTTGCACGGCAGGCAAATTTCCGCCGCTTTTGCATAAACTGTCGAAAAAAGTTCAGTTTCTCAAAAAAATAAACATTTTCCTCTTGATTTTCGGTTTGTTTTATTGTACTCTATAGGCAGATGAACCCCCTCGGAGGTGAACGATATGCGCAAACTGACCCTTGCGGACATCCGCCCGCACGTCCGCTATTCCAAGCCGCTTCTGTTACCGGAGGATTTCTCCACAACTGCCGTACACGCCTATGACGCGCGGCTGGTCTATTTCTTTTCGGGCAGCGCCAAAGTCAAGCTGGATGACCGCAGCTACAACGCCTCGCGCGGCTCTCTCTTTCTTTGGCAGTCCGCCACCTGCTATTCCATCGTGAACTGCGACGCGGCGGAAACCAAAATGATGGCGATCAACTTTGACTATGTAGGGACGGGGACGTCGGTCACAACGCCCGCGCTCCCGACCGTCTCCGATCGACTCTACCGCCGGGAAAACGCCATTGAATCCATCTATTTTGAAGATGTGCCGCAGCTCAATATGCCGGTGCATCTCGACGGGATGCAGGCGCTGGAACGCATCTTCCAGCCGATGTCCGACGAATACAACTATCCGCGCCCGTTTGACAAGCTGATGCTGTCGTCGCTGATGCAGCAAGCCATCTTCACCGTCGCCCGCAAGCTGACGCTCGGTTCGGGCGAGAAGCCGTCCGGGCTTGTCGAGCGCGTGACCGAATATATCCGCGAGAACTTCGCGGGCGACCTCTCCAACGAGGCGATCGGCAGGCACTTCAACTATCATCCCAACTACATCAACCGCGTGATGCAGAAGCACATCGGGCAGTCGCTGCACCAGTATGTGCTGTCCTGCCGCGTCTCCCGCGCGCTGGAAATGCTGCAAACCACCAACCTCAGCGTGACCGAAGTCTCCGAACGAGTCGGATTCTCCTCGATCAAGCATTTCTCCCAGACCTTCAAGAGCATCTACGGCTATTCGCCGATCCATTTCCGGGACTGAGGGAAAAAGAGGCAATGAAATAGGTATTGTGGGAAACCGCCTCTCGGCGGTTTTCTTCATTTTTAGACTTCCCCTCTCCCCGCTTTTTTGCATTCTTCACACAGCTTTCACGGCAAGACGGTTGCAATTGTGAAAAGCCTGTGCTATAATTATGAAGATATTTTTGTGTAAAATGCCCTGCGGGGCGGACATGCAAGGAGAACAACATGCTGAAGGTTGAAAACCTGGTCAAAAAGTACGGCGGCGCAACGGCGCTGTCCGGCATCAGCTTTTCGGTGGAGGCGGGCGAGGTCGTCGGCTTCCTCGGACCGAACGGCGCGGGCAAATCCACCACGATGAACATCATCACCGGCTTTATTTCCTCCAATGTCGGCAACGTGTGGATCGACGGCACGGAGATCCTCGAAAACCCGACCGAAGCCAAGAAAAAGATCGGCTACCTGCCCGAGCAGCCGCCGCTCTACCCCGAAATGACGGTGGAGGAATACCTGAACTTCGTCTACGAGCTGCGTGCCTGCACCCTGCCGAAGAAGGCGCACATCGACGAAGTGCTGGCGGCAACGCGCATCACAGATGTGCGCGGGCGCGTCATCCGCAACCTCTCAAAAGGCTACAAGCAGCGCGTGGGCATCTCGACGGCGCTGATCGGCAACCCGCCGCTCATCATCCTCGACGAGCCAACCATCGGACTTGACCCGAAGCAGATCATCGAAGTGCGCAGCCTGATCCGTGAGCTCGGCAAAAAGCACACGGTCATCCTCAGCACGCATATCCTCTCCGAGGCGCAGGCGGTGTGCGACCGCATGATCATCATCGACCACGGGCGCATCGTTGCCGACGGCAGAGCCGACGAGATCAATCAGTTCATCCGCGACAACCGCCGCTATAAGGCGACTATCGCCGCACCGCAGGCAGAGGCACTCGCTCTCATCAAAAAGCTGCCCGGCGTCGTTTACTGCGAAGCGCTTGCCGAACGCGACGGTGACGCCGTGGCGTTCCTCATTGAGTCGGAGCGCGGCATCGACGTGCGCAAGCCGCTCTTCTACGCGCTTGCCGAGCGGAGCTATCCCCTGCTCGGGCTGGAGGCGCTCGGCGCAAGCCTTGAGGATGTGTTCCTCAGCATCATTGCAAAGGAGGGCGACTGATGTTTGCCATTTACAAGCGCGAACTGCGCTCTTATTTCACCACCGCGGTGGGCTATGTATTCCTCGCGATCATTGTGGCGCTCAGTGCCGTCGCTTTTTCGCTGACGACGATTCTGCAAGCTTCAAACGATGTGACGACCTACTTCACGGTGCTGCTGTTCATCCTCATGGTGGCGCTGCCCGTCCTGACCATGAAGCTCTTCTCCGAGGAGCGCAAGATGCGCACCGAGCAGCTGCTGCTGACCGCGCCGGTCTCGATTGCAAAGATCGTGACGGCGAAGTTCTTCGCGGCGTTCACGGTCTTCTTCGGCGCAAACCTGCTCTGCTCGCTCGCTTACATCACCCTGTTTATGTACAGTGAGCCCGAGGGCGGCATCATCCTCGGCAACATCATCGCGATCACGCTGGTGGGCGCGGCGTTCATCGCCGTGGGCATCTTCGTGTCCTCGCTGACCGAGAACCAGCTTGCCGCCGCGATCGGCACCTTCGGCATCCTGCTTGCCATGCTCGGCATCGGGCTGCTCTCCTCGGTGATCCCGTGGTACCCCGTCCGCTATGTGCTCGGGTGGTTCTCGATCCTCACCCGCTACAGCAATTTCACCAACGGCTTTTTCGACTTTGCCGCCCTGTTCTACTACGCGTCGGTCTGCTTCATCTTCCTGTTTCTGACCTGCCGCGTGCTGGAACGCCGGCGCTACAGCGCGTAAGGAGGTGCAGCCATGAATATGCTCAAAAAAAGAAGCCGCGGCTACACGTCCGTATCCGTGCTGATCACGGTGCTCGTGCTGGCGCTTGTCATGCTGCTGAACACCGTCTTTTCGGTGCTCGCCGCGCACTATTCCCTCTTTGTTGACCTGACAAACACCGAGCTCTGGACCCTCTCCGACGAGGCGAAAAAGGTCATCGCCGAGGCAGACGGCGACATCACGATCACCTTCTGCCACGAGAAGGACTACATCGAGTCCTCCTCGACCATGAAGTACATCTCCGGCACGGCGGAGGAGATCGCCAAGGCGTTCCCCAACATCCACGTGTGCTATGTCAACTCGATCCTCGAACCGAAGCTGTTTGAGAAATACAAGTACACCGATGTCTCGACGATCAAGACGACCAGCGTCATCGTCGAGAGTGGCAGCGAATTCCGCGTGTACGCGGCGGACGCCTTCTTCGTGACCGACTCGAACACGAAGAATGTCTGGGCGTACAACGGCGAAGAGATCTTCGCTGCCGCCTTCCTCGCGGTCACCGCCGCCGAAACGCCGCTTGCCTGCTTCACCACAGGGCACGGCGAGAGCGTGGACGCCGCCTTCATCAACACGATCGTCAAGGCGGGCTATGAGGCGCGGACCATCGACCTCACAAAGGAGGACATCCCCGACGACTGCCGCCTCATCATCGTCAACGACCCGCGCTATGACCTTGCAGGCTACAATATCTACGACAAGGACGCGGTCTCCGAGATCGCGAAGATCGACAAGTTCCTCGACTCCAACGGCACGCTGATGGTCTTCAAAGACCCCGACACCGCCTACCTCAAGAACCTCGAAGAATACCTCTACGAGTGGGGCGTGGTCTTCTCGGACGGCGTGGTTGTGGACAACTCGGATTCCATCACGTCCGACGGACAGTCGCTGGTTGCCACCTATCCGTCCGGCACGCTGGCGTCCAGCATCCACAAAGACATCAGCAGCCTGTCCTCTCCCCCGAAGACGATCGTCAAGTACGCAAGCCCGATCACCGTCTCCGATCTCTTCACGGCAGGGCGTGACGAAAACGGCGTGAAGACCAACACCTGGACCTACTCGGGCAACACCGCCTACCGCGAGCTCTCCGCCGTGCTGACCGCCGGCAAGACCGCCGAGGTGGTGGAGGACGGTCAGGTCATCGACCGCACGGGCGGCTACAACCTCATGACCGTCACACGCGAGATGAACACGATTGCAGGCGACACCTACTACGGCTATGTTCTCGCGGCGGGCACGCGCTTCTTCACCTCGCCCGACTATCTCGAATCCAATGTCTACGCCAACGAGAACATTCTCTACTACGCGCTGCGCGTGATGGGCAGAGAAAAAGTCCCCGCCGACATCCCGTTCAAGGAATTTGCCAACACCAAGATCGAGGACATGACCAGCGCCGAGGCGACCCGCGCAGCAATCCTTCTGATCACGGTGATCCCGCTGATCACAGCGGCGGCAGGCATCGTTGTCACCACGAGGAGAAAGTATAAATGAAAAAGAAACTGACCGCGGCGATCGCGATCGCCGTGCTGTTCTGTGTGCTGCTTGCGGTCTACCTCTTCGTCGTCGTCCCGATGATGAATGCGGAGGACGAACCCGAGGAGACCACGGCGGTCTCGCTCGTCCCCGGCGAGGTCGAGGGCGTGCGCGGGCGCATCCAGATGTTTGACCAGGTGACCTCGGACAAGGTGCAGTCGCTCTATGTGCACAACAGCTACGGCACCTATGAGCTGGTGCGCAAGGACGACTCGCTCGTGCTCAAAGGGCATGAGAACCTGCTGCTCGACGCCGAAAAGCTGGCGCAGGCGATCGTCAATGCAGGCTATACCCTCTCCACCTACAACGCCAAGGTGACCGAAGAGGATTTCGCCAAATACGGGCTTGCCCCCGGCGAGAGCGACAACTACTATGTGCTGACCTCGACCGCAGGCAAACGCTACACCGTCTACATCGGCGACCGCACGCTGGCGGGCGACGGCTACTATGCCCGCTATGAGGGCAGAGACGCGATGTATGTCCTCGACGACAGCATCCAGGGGGACCTGCTCGCCCCCGCAACCACGCTGGTGCGTCCGCTGCTTGCCTACCCCTCCAAGCTGAACAGCTACTACCTGATGCAGACCTTTCTTCTGGCGCGCGGCGAGGAGACCTTCCTCTCCGCCACCTATCTCGACCCCGACCGCCGGAGCGAGCTTGCCGCGATGAGCGTGCAGCAGCTCACCTACCCCGGCGAGTACCCGGCGGGCGAGGGCTACGACGATGTGCTCTCCCTGTTCTGTGATTTCTCCGGCAGCGAGGTGGTCGGCATCGACTTCTCGGACGAGGCGCTCGAATCCTTCGGGCTGAAGAACCCCGCCTACACGCTCTACGCGGTCAACACCGCCGTGGACGACAACGGCAATCCCGCAAGCCTTGTGGAGAACTTCATCACCTTCAGCGAAAAGCAGCGCGACGCGAACGGCAGCGAGTTCTACTATGCTGCGTCCTATACCTTCGGCGTGATCGCCCGCGTGGAGCAGATCACGGTCGATTTCCTCGAATGGGATCTCGACAAGTGGGTCAGCCCGTACATCTTCCAGGTCAACATTCAGAACGTCGCGGACATCTCCTTTGCCGCGGACGGGCTGGATGAGACCTTCACGCTCGGCGGCAAGGACAACGACAGCCTGACCGTCACCGCGCGCACCGCGGGTAAGATTGAGGACGTGAAGAACTTCCGCCAGCTGTGGAAGGTGCTGCTCTCGGTCACCGAGGACGGCACGGCGACCTTTGACGAAGCCGACCGCGACGCGATCGTGCGGGAGGACAACCTGCTGCTCACGCTGACGCTGCACACCAAGGCAGGCATCGAGCGCGTGTACAAGTTCTACCCGTATTCCGACCGCCGCGTGTTCTACACGGTGAACGGCGACGGCGAATTCTACGTCAACCGCGCAATGCTGGACAAGGTGATCGCCGACATCCGTCGCGTGCAGTCCGGCGAAGCCGTCAACCCCGATACGAAGTATTAAGAAAAAGATAAAAGCAAAAAAAGAACCTTTCCGCGGAAAGGTTCTTTTTTTGCGGGTACGACATTTGCGCACAGTCTCCGTATCCGTAGGGCGACCAATGGTCGCCCGCTTTTTCATCCAGCTTATCTGTTCTTCTTTCTCTGCACCCACTTGACCAGCTCGACGAGCGGGATGGTGAGGAATGCGAGCGCGATGGCAACGAGATACTCGGACAGCTCCACCGAGGTGAAACCGAACGCATTGGCGAGCAGCGGAATCTCGCAGACTGCGGTCGTCAGCACGAGGCTGGCGATTGCCGCGCCGTTCAGCAGTGCATTGGTGGACTTCAGCGAGATCAGCGAGCCGCGCTGCGAGCGCATGTTGAAGCTGTGGAAGATCTCCGCCATGCTCATCGTGAGAAACGCCATCGTCATGCCGTCGGCGCTCTCGGTGATCTCCCAAAGCCCCGACTCCATGAAGTGCCCGATGAAATAGGAGAGGATCGTCAGCGCCGAGATCATCAAGCCCTGATATGCGATGTCAAAGCCCATGCCGCCCGCAAAGATGCCTGCCTTTGCCGGACGGGGCTTGCGCTTCATGATGCCGGGTTCGGCTTTCTCCATGCCGAGCGCCAGCGCCGGGAAACAGTCGGTCACGAGGTTGATCCAGAGCAGATGCACCGGCTCGAGGATGGTAAAGCCGAGCAGCGTCGAAATAAAGATGGACAGTACCTCGCTCATGTTGGAGCCGAGCAGGAACTGGATCGCCTTGCGGATGTTGTCGTAGATGCGGCGGCCTTCCTCAACCGCGCCAACGATGGTGGCAAAGTTGTCGTCGGCAAGCACCATGTCCGCCACGTTCTTGGTGACATCGGTGCCCGTGATGCCCATGCCGACGCCGATGTCGGCGGATTTGATCGAGGGCGCGTCGTTCACACCGTCGCCGGTCATCGCGGTGACATAGCCTGCGCTTCGCCATGCGTTGACAATGCGGGTCTTGTGTTCGGGCTGTACGCGCGCGTAGACCGCAATGCTGCGGAACACCTTTTCAAACTCCGCGTCGCTCATCGCGGACAGCTCCGCGCCGGTGATTGCGCGTTTGCCGCCTTCGAGAATGCCCAGCTCCTTGGCGATCGCCGTTGCCGTGTCGATGTGGTCGCCGGTGATCATGATCGCGCGGATGCCCGCACGGTGACATTCTTCGATCGCTGCCTTGACTTCCGGGCGCACGGGGTCGATCATGCCGACCAGCCCGACAAAGCAGAGCTCGTTTTCCAGCGCCGCCGGTTCGGTCGAGGCGGGCGCGCGGTCGTAGGTGCGCAAGGCAGCTGCCAGCACGCGCAGCGCGCGGTCTGCCATTGCCTTGTTCGCCGCGAGAATCTCCGCGCGCACATTCTCGGTCATCGGCATCTCGTGCCCGTCCTTGATGTAGCGCGTGCAGCGGCGCAGAACCTCGTCCGGCGCGCCCTTGGTGTACTGCACCACGCTGCCGCCGGCATTATGCAGCGTGGACATCATCTTGCGCCCGCTGTCAAACGGCGCTTCGCCCACGCGCGGGAATTTGCCTTTCAGCTCGGTCTTTTTCAGCCCCAGCTTTGCCGCATAGGCAACCAGCGCTGCCTCGGTCGGCTCGCCGGTGACGCTGCCGTCGGCATTCAGCTCCGCGTCGGAGCAGAGCGCCATCGCCGAGGCAAGCAGGCTTTCGTTTTCGCCGTAGTGATCCACCACGGTCATCTTATTCTGCGTCAGCGTGCCGGTTTTGTCCGAGCAGATGATCTGCGCGCAGCCCAGCGTCTCCACTGCGGTCAGGCGGCGGATGATGGCATTGCGCTTTGACATGTTGGTCACGCCGATGGAGAGCACCACGGTGACCACGGCGGCAAGCCCCTCGGGGATCGCCGCGACCGCCAGCGAGACCGCCACCATGAAGGCGTGCATCACGGTGTCAAAGCCGCGACCGTAGCGGAGCAGCTGCACCGCGAAAATGACCGCGCAGATGCCGAGCACCATCCAGGTGAGGATCTTCGAGAGCTGCGTCAGCTTCAGCTGGAGCGGGGTCTGCCCGTCCGAGGCATTTGCCAGCGCATCCGCGATCTTGCCCATCTCGGTGTCCATGCCGGTGGCGGTCACGACAAAGCTGCCGCGCCCGTACACCACCGTGCTGCCCATGTAGACCATGTTCTTGCGGTCGCCGAGCGGCACTTCCGCGCCGTCGCGCAGGTGAATGATGTCGATGAACTTGTTCACCGGCACGCTCTCACCGGTCAGCGCCGCCTCCTCGATCTTGAGGCTGGCGCTCTCCAGCAGGCGCCCGTCTGCCGGGACGGCATCGCCCGCTTCCAGCAGCACCACGTCGCCGACGACCAGGTCTTCACTCTTGACCTGCACGATCTTGCCGTCACGCAGAACCTTGGAGGTCGCCGCGCTCATCTCCTGAAGCGCCTCGATCGCCTTTTCCGCCTTGCTCTCCTGGTAGACGCCGAGCACAGCGTTAATAATGACGACAAACAGGATGATGAAAACGTCGGTGGGCGCCTCGCCCTCGTAGATCGAGGTCACGGCGCTGATGGCGGCGGCAGCCAGCAGAATGAGGATCATCGGGTCCGCCATCTGCATGAAGAACCGCTTGATGAGCGAATCCTTCTTCGCGGCTTTCAGCTTGTTCTTGCCGTTCTTCTCCAGCCGCTTTTCCGCCTCGGCGGCGGAAAGCCCCGTCTCGGTCGCCGAGACGGCGTGCAGTACGTCGTCCCGGCTGTCTGTGTAGAATTTCATGGGAAACTCCTTCTCTTGATTTCTTGTCCGATATATATAATTATATATAAAAAAACTCATGGATAGACGCTTTTGTCTACCCATGAGTCTTGTCATTTCATTCGTGCCAGACCGCGTGCGGTCGGTTGTTGGCATGGAAGCGCTTGCGCGCCGACTACTCCCTCACGGAATGTTCAAACATTATAGCATATGCAGACGCGTCTGTCAAGGGGAATCGACATATTTTGCAATTATTTTTCAGCGGCGTGCGTGCGCTCGTAATAACAGCGGTAGCACATGCCGACGTACTTGTCATTGCCGCCGAGGCAGACCTGGTCGCCCTCGGTGATGATGTTGCCCGCCGCGTCCAGCCGCGCGTTGACGGTCGCCTTTCTGCCGCAGCGGCAGATGGACTTGATCTCGGAGATGCTGTCCGCGATCTCAAAGAGCCGCTTGCTGCCCGGGAACATCAGGGTCTGAAAATCGGCGCGCAGCCCGAAGCAGAGCACCGGCAGATCGAAGTGATCCACGATGTATTTCAGCTGTTCCACCTGCCTGCCCGTGAGAAACTGGCATTCGTCGCAGATGATGACGTCGGTGGGGATGCGCCCCTCGCGCGCCGCAAACAGCTCGATGAGGTCGTCGTCCTCGCCAATGGCGTCGGCGGGGGCACAGAGCCCGATGCGGCTCCTTGCCTCGGTGATGCGGTGTCCGTTTTCCACGCGGTCATCCCGCGTGTCGATGGCGGGCTTGATGAGCCAGACGGTCTTGTCCTTTTCCTCGTAGTTGAACTTGGTCATCAGTGCCTGCGCGGTCTTGGAACTGCCCATTGCGCCGAATTTGAAATACAGCTTTGCCATGGCGATCTCCTTTTTCGGATGTGATATTTAGGAAAGCAGGGGAAGAAGTGCGTCCGCGAGCGCCGCAAACTCGGCGGTCGAGAGCCGCTCGCCGCGGATGCGCGCATCGTGCCCGCAGGACGTGACGGCGGCGGTCAGCGCGTCCTTCGAAAGCTCGGGAAAAGCGGTGGACAGCGCATTTGTCAGCGTTTTGCGCCGCTGCCCGAACGCCGCGCGGATTACCTTGAAGAACAGCTCCGGGCTTTGCGGCTTGACCGGCTTATCCCGCCACAGGTCGATGCGCACCACGGCGGAATCCACCTTCGGCGCGGGCATAAAGTTGCCCGCCGTGACCGTGAAGAGCTTTTTCGGCGCGCCGTAGTAACAGAGCGACGCGGTGATCGCGCCGTAATCCGCGCTGCCCGGAGCGGCACACAGCCGGTCGGCAACCTCGCGCTGCACCATGACCGTGATGCTGTCGAAGGGATAGCCGCATTCCAAAAGACGCATCAAAATCGGCGTGGTGATATAATAAGGAAGATTGGCGCAGACCGAAACGCGCTCACCCGCCGCCTTCTCCCGGAGAACCTCGACAAGATCGACCTTGAGAATGTCCGCGTTGATGACCTCGACGTTGGAAAACGAGCCGAGCGTGTATTTCAGCACCGGGATGAGCGTCCTGTCGATCTCAAAGGCGATGACGCGCTTGTAGCGTTTCGCCAGTTCCGCCGTCAGGCAGCCGATGCCGGGTCCGATCTCCACGATCACACTGTCCCGGTCGTCGCAGCAGGCGTCGGCAATTCCCTCGGGAACTGCGGCATTGATGAGAAAGTTCTGCCCGAATCCCTTCTTCGTTTCCGTGCCGAACGCCGCGAGGATCTCGCGGACGGTGCGTATATCACATAAATTCATAAACTACCTCTTGACAAATCGGGATGCCGTGTTGTATAATAAGGAGCGTGCTGGTATGGCTCAGTTGGTAGAGCAGTTGATTCGTAATCAACAGGTCGCCGGTTCAAGTCCGGCTACCAGCTCCAACCGAAAAACCTCGCTCCGGCGGGGTTTTTTCGTTTTATCGTGCGAAATGCGCCGCGCAGACGGACATACCGTAAAGTAGTATACCATAACCCGGGGTCGTATGCAAGACGCAGACTGCACGAATTTCAGCATTGCGTTTTGATGGGGGTGTTTCCATGGCAGTTTCACTCGGCGAGATCAAAAAAATGTGTAAGGAAAAGGGCGACGGCTTTCGCGCGGCGAGCCTTTTCGGCATCGGCAAAAACGACAGCGGCAAGTGCGATTTCTTCGTCACGACTTCGGATGCCGCCTATGCCGTCAAGGTGCTGACGCTGGGCGAGGACGCGCAGCGCGTCTATTTTTACCGCGACCGCGGGTATTTCACCGTGAAGACCGCGGCGGGCGACGAGGACTACATGTGGGTGCGCCCGAACTTCCCGGAGGCGGAGGGCGGCAAGCCCTGCACGCCTGTGCTGCTGCTGGACGGCGAGGTGCCCGCGCTGGAGATCGGCCGCGGCAGCGCCACGACGGTCACGAGCGGCGCGCGCGTGTTCGACTGCCGGGTCTACACACCCGCCGCATTTGAAAAGCGGCTGTAAGCCATGGCAGAGACAAATCCCAAGCACCCGCACGGCGGTCATCGCGCGCGGCTGAAGGAGCGGTTTCTGCGCGAGGGGCTGGACGGCTTTGAAAAGCACAACATGCTGGAGCTGCGGCTGTGTTTCAGCATTCCGCAGCAGGACACCAACCCGATCGCGCATGCGCTTCTGGATCGGTTCGGCTCGATCTCGGACGTATTTGCGGCATCCTTTGAGGAGCTTTGCACGGTCAAGGGCGTGAGCGAGCATACCGCCACGCTGCTGAAGCTGGTTCCGGCGATCAGCCGTGCCGCGCTGTGTGAAAATCGCGATCCCGATACACGTTATGACACGCTCAACAAGATCGGCAATCTGTTTCTGCATTATTACGCAGGCGTGACGGTCGAGACCGTCTATCTGCTGCTGCTTGACAACAGCGACCGGATGGTCGACATGGTCAAGATCTGCGACGGATCGGTCAACCGCGTGCAGTTTGACACACGCAAGCTGATCGAACAGGCGCTGCGCCCGCGCGTGTCGCGCGTTGTCCTCGCGCACAACCATCCCAATGGTACGCTTGTCCCGTCCGCAGAGGATATGGAGACGACCACCGAGGTCGCCAACGCGTTCCGCACCGTGAATGTGGAGATGCTCGAGCATCTGCTCGTTGCCGACGGCAAATTTGAGCCGCTGCTGTCCAAATGCCGCGGCATCTTCTGGAGCCGCGGTCGCTCCCGCGCATTCTACGACAACTGACAGGAATATAATTGAAAAAGGCTTCCTTCGGAAGCCTTTTTTTATTTACTCGGATTCCGCTGCGGTGCAGCGGACGGTGATGCGGCGCTCGCCGCTGTAGGTACAGGTGAACAGCGTCAGATCCCAGCTATCATCGGTCATGCCCGCCACATCGGCAGCGTCCAGCGTCTCTGTCTGTGCGACGGTGTAGGTATACACCGCGCCGGATACGTCGGTGAAGCGCACGGTGTCGCCCGCCGCGAGCGACGCGAGATCGGCAAAATGCCGCCTGTAATTATGCGCCGCGATGACAAAACCGCGCGTGCCCGCGCAGCCGGCATAGCGGCAGGGCGACTGCTTGAGATTCCGCTCGGTGAGCACCTGCCGCACGGGCAGCGAAAGCGACAGCGCGTCGATGGTGAGATAGCCGATGAACGCCTCGCCGTCGATCAGGATGATCTCCTCCACGTCGGGTACTTCTCCCGGTTCCGGCACATCGTCGGTCGCCGCGGGCGGCGCCGAAGTCAACTGTGCCGCGATCGCCTCGGACAGCGCGGGCATCACCTCGCCAACCGCCGCCTCGGCGCGGTTCTCCTCCGCCATATTGTGCGAGACGAGGGACAGCGCCGCCGTGAGCAGCAGAATGCCGACGGCAAGAATCAGGTTGCCGAACTGTTTATGCATCGTCGTCCCTCCGTCGCAGCAGAATGCCGATGATACTGAGCAGCACACCGAGGGCAAACATCACGGGCACGGGCCACTTGAGCTGCCCGGTCTGCGGCAGATCGCCGCCCGGTTCGGTCGTCGTACCCGGCTCGGTCGTTTCACCCGGCTCGGTACTCCCGCCGGGCGTCGTGGTTTCTTCCGGTTCGGTGGTTCCGGTCACTTCACCGGGAATCGTCGTTTCGTCCGGTGCGGTCGTCCCGGTTGCGCCTGAGGCGGTGGTTCCCGTCGGTTCGGTCGTCTCGCCCGGCTTTGTCGTGTCGGGCGGCGTGGGCGGCTTGTAGGGCTTTTCCTCCACCTTTTCGATCGCCGTCACATCATAGAACCAGACGCCCGCATCCGTGATGCCGGGGAGCGCAACGAGAAACGCGCCGCCGATGTACTGCTGCCGCCCTGCGACAAGCCGGGTCTCGCCCACCAGGTACAGCCCCGGCGTGAGCGCGGCAAAGGTCGCCTCGCCCTGTGCGTCGCTCGTCGCCTGCGCAAGCGCGGCGACGCTGTGCTTCGCCGTCCATGCGGCAAGCGATTCCGCCGCAGCGCGCCAGCCGCCCGCATCGGTCACACCGTTTACATCCGTGCCGCTCGCAGCATAGTCCGCAGTGAGCGTATAGTACCCGCTTTCCGCTGCGGTCGCCACGCGATACAGCGAAAAGCGCATCCCGGAGAGCGGGCTGCCTGCATATTCGGTTTGAATTGTCAGCGAACAGGATGCCGCCGTGTCAATCGGGGGTGCCGCCGCCGTCGGCAGAATCGCCGCCAGCATCAGCAGAACCGCCGTCATCACCCGGCAGAGCGCCCGTATTCGCTTTTGCAGTGTTCGTTTCACCATATGCACTCTCTTGAATATCTTTCTCTCCGCCGCCGCGCGCCGCTTTTCTGCGCCGCACCAGTGCGCGGATGCCAAACAGGATCAGAATGAGGAGGAACAGCCCGAGCGCGCCGAGCAGCACAAGCCCCTTCCAGCCGAAGCTGCGCGCGACCTGCTCGGTCGCCTTGATCTGCGGCTTTTCCTCCGCTGCCGCAGGCTCGGTCGTGCGGCTGCCGCGCACCAGCAGACGGTGCGTGTTGACGCCGTAGGGCGTACAGGTGATCAGCGTAACGAAGTCGCCGTCCGGCTCGGCATGGATGGACGAGACCGCGTCCGGCGTGACCACGAGGATCTGATCCACCTCGTAGACCAGCGTCTCACCGAGTACCGAAAGGTAAAATCGGTCGCCGATCTTCAGCTTGTCAAGGTCGGTGAACAGCAGCGCCGAGGGCAGCCCCCGGTGCCCGGACAGCGCAGCATGCGTGCCCGCGCCGCCGACCGGCAGGGACGTACCCGCAAGGTGTCCGATGCCGTGCTGGAGCGCCGCCTCACCCGTGCCGTGATAGAGCGCAAGGCGGACGCTGATCTTCGGGATCTCGATATAGCCCATGATGCCAGAGCCGTCGAGATTAAGCAGTGACCAGTACACATCATCCGCGTCGGGCAGCTTGCCCGTAAACGCCGACGGAAATGCCGGGTCGAGCGCCGCGTTATACGCCGCCGCAGCCGTTTTCCACACGGAATAATCCTCGGGCGTGAGCTTTTCAGCCGCCTCGATATAGGTGTTGATCAGGCTGTTCTGCCGGTGTTGATTCCAAAGGTCGCTGAACACCGGGTAAAGGATGCCGATCCCGCAGACAAAGATCAGAATCGGGATCAGCGTGCGCAGAAACTTTCGCACGGTTCAGCGGCTCCTTTTCTTTGATTTTGCGGACTTGCGCTTCGGTCGCGTGAGCATAAAGAGCGCGAAGATAAACAGCGCGGTGAACGCGATGCCGCCCGCCGCCCACAATCCGTAACGGGTGTGTACCGAGCTGACGGTCTTTTTCGACTCCACGGCGGCAGTCGCCTTCTCGTAGTCCACACGATGTCCGCGCACGAGCAGACGGTGTGTGTTGACACCGTAAGGCGTGCAGGTCACCAACGTGACATAGTCCTCGTCCGCCACCGCGTCGAGGTCCTCGGTGTGGTCCGGGGCAACCTCGAGAATCTGATCGACCTCGTAAGCAAGCGTGCGGTTGAGCACATAAATATAGAAGTGATCGCCGGTCTCCAGGAGGTTGAGATCGGTGAACAGCGCTGCCGAAGGCAGCCCGCGGTGCGCGGACAGCACGCTGTGCGTACCCGCGCCGCCGACCGGCAGCGCCGAGCCCTGCAGATGCCCGACACCGCGCGCCAGCACCGCCTCGGTGGTCGTGTGATAAATGGGCAGGCTGACCGAGATGCGCGGGATGCGAATGTACCCGATCAGTCCGTCGCCGCCGAAATTGAGCAGCGACAGGTAGAGCGCGTCCTCCTCCGCAGGAATGAACGCAAATGCGTCCGGCACGCCTCTGCCCGCAAGGGTCTTGTTGTAGGCATCCACGGCGTCAAAGGCGGCGGAATAATCCGCCTCCGGCGCGGCTGCCAGCTTTTCCTCGTAAAGTCTGATCAGCCGGTCACTGCGCTGTTTGTTCCAGGCGTTGCTCGCCATAGGGTACAGCAGCAGGGAGAGACCGACCAAAAATAGGAGGACGGTTGCTGTGATGAGTCCTTTTCTTTTCATCGGCTTCTCCCCACCGCCGTGCCCGCCGGGGACAGGGGGGAGTGTCCCTCCCCCGGCGGAAATGCGGTGACAGCGGGGGCGGCGCCCCCGCATATCCTATCTTTCAGAAATTTTCAGTCCTTCTTTTCCTTGCGGCGGAAGAAGAGCCATGCGGCGACTGCCATCAGTGCGACGCCGCCGACCGTGAACAGCGCGGTACCCATGCCGCCGGTGGTCGGCAGGATCGGGGTAGAGCTGTTCTTCAGCACGACATTCAGCTGGTTGAGCGCCGTGGTGTCCAGCTTTGTCCCGGCGATCAGCAGTCTGTCTGCGGTTTCCGTCTCCGTGAAGGAGCTGGTGTCCAGCAGCTTGCCGATCAGCGCATTGTCCGCCACATCACGTTCGCCGTTCAGTTCAATCTTGAAGCCCTTGTTCGGCGCATAGTAACCGGCGGGCGTCGTGGTCTCCTCGATGTAGTAGATGCCTCTGTCCAGACCCTTGACAAGGAGCGTATTGTCCGCCTCAAGCGCCGTCACCTTGGTCGCCGCGTCGTCGTCTGCCGTGGCGGGACGGTAGTAATCGCCGTCCTTGACAAACTCAATGGACTGCGTGAACGTAGCGTCCTTATAGAGCGTGAACTTTGCGCCCTTCAGGGTCTTCAGTTCCGTTGCACTCGTGCCGTCCTCGGTCTCGTCCGCGCGCTTGTCCAGGAAGAACGAGTAGGTGTAGACGCTGGCAATCTGCGCATCCGTCGTCTTCTCCGTCTCCGGCTCATTGGAGGTGGTGTAGGTCAGGACCGCCTTGTTCGCTGCACGGTTGTAGGTCTTGTCGGTCGTGCCGGGAACCGTAGTCGAGTCTCTCGCAACTTCCTTTGCAAGGACTGCCGAATAAGAAATGTAGACCTCGATGGGCAGGTCCGGGTTGACATTGAGCGCGGCATAGTCCAGCGTGAACTCGACCGTCTGCTTGGAGAGGACCGGGTCGTATGCCACGACAGTCTCGGTCAGCGCGCCGGCAACCTCGTCTGTAAAACTGTCGGCGCCGCCCGGACGCGACGTGTAGACCTTCGCGCTGCCTGCGTTGTAGATCAGACCGCTCAATTCATCCGTGAGTTTCAGCGTCATGCCCGAGACGCCCTTGTAGGCGGGGATCTCCAGTTTGATGCTGAAGTTGACCGTGTCGCCGACATTGGCTCCTGCACTCGTCTTCCAGACGGCGCCAATGCCGGAATCGTCCGCGACCTCTTTGATGATGGAGGGCGCCTCCGCGCTCTTGACATCGATCTCATAGGGGTCGCTGGGGTTTGCGGGCACAGGCAGTTTGCTGCCTGCGGCGTAGACCGAAACGACATTCTTGCCGCCCTCGTTCACCACCCGTACAAAGACGGAGACAGGCTTGTAGATCTTGCTGTTCGTCGGCAGCGTGGTCACCAGCATGAGGTAATAGCCGGGCTCCAGCGCGTCAAAGGTGACCGTGCCGTCTGCAGCGGCAACCTGTTCGGCGGTCACGGCAGGCAGGGTGTAGGTCGCAGGGGTCTTGGCGCACGCCGCCGCATACTTGCCGAGCAGCTCGGCAACGCCGGTCGTGCCGATCTTTTCGGTGAAGTATTCCTGGACGCTGAGTGAGTTGAAGCCGGCGGCATTCTTCTCTGCCTCAAGGAAGGTCTCAAATGACGCATAGAAGGTGTAGCCGTTGAAGGTCGCATCATACTCGATAAGCCGATACGCCTTGACGGTGTCGCCCGCGGCGACCTGATTGATCTTCAGCTTCTGGTTGAGTGCAGGGTCTGCCGCCGCACCCGTGACGGTCATGCCGAGGATCAGCAATGCCGCCAGTGCGAAGGCGAGGATGCGCTTCATCATGGTTTTCATTATTTTTTCCTTTCTTTTTTTGCCGCTTACGCGGCTTTTTTCGGGGGGGGGTTGCGATCTATGTAATCTGCGCTCCCACGCGGCGGATGTCGGTGTACTCCCCCACAGACATCCGGAGCGCGGAACCCCATTTTACATCAGGTTTGGTTTTTCTCATCCGCCGCGTCGGCGTCATCCGCGTCCGTGTCGTCCCCGGCGTTTTCGCGCCGACGGAACCAAAGCAGTGCCGCCGCGGCGACGCACATCAGCACCGTGCCGATCAGCGTGAGCGGGTAAATGCCCGTACCGCCGACCGTTGGGATCGTAAAGAGCGGCTCGTTGTGCACGGTGAGCCGATAGGTATAGCCGCTGACATGCGAAAGCTCGTAAAAGCGGTTCGCCGCCGCGCTTTCCAGCTCGATTTCGCCGCTGTCCACCCGGAAGGGGATGGGTTCGGCGAGCTTTTTATAGCCCGCCGGCGCGATGACCTCTTCAAGGAGGTAGTTGCCGTTCGGCAGCTCGGGAATGGTGAGCGTGCCATCGTCATCGACGGTGTAGGTCGCCGCCGCGAAGGTGTCGCCCGAGAGGCGGAACACGGCATCTTGAAGCGGCGCGCCCGCGAAGTCCTCCTTTTGCAGCGTCAGCCGCGCGATGGAGACATTGACGATCTGGGTAAGAGGGGTCGCCGCAGCGTCGTCGGCGTCGGTGATGGTGACAACGCCGCCGCGCAGCACGGCGCGGTAGAGCGTTGTACTCTGCCTGTAGCCGTACGGCGTCTCGGTCTCGCGCAGATAGTACGTGCCCGCGGAGACGGGTTCAAAGGCGACAAAGCCGCTTGCATCGGCGTAGACATGCTCGATCACCTGCGTACACGCCGCGTCGGCATAGAGCGTGAAGCCCGCATCCGGCAAGGTTCTGCCGACCTCATCCACCTTGGTGAAGCTGATGATGCCGCGTCTCTCGCTGTTGTGCACGCCGAGCAGCAGGTGATCGGCAAAGTGCCATCTGCTGTCGGCATCCTGCCAGACGGCGGTGTTCTGATAGGCGCCGGTCTCTCCCTCGCGGTAGAGTGCCGCGTCATAGGACACGAGATAATTTTCATAGCCGCTTGTACCCGCGCCGGGGTCGTGCGCCGTGTCGCCGATGCGCACCTCGCGCAGCGTATAGCGCCCGTAGTCGCCGTCCACAAACAGCGGCAGGTCGTACCAGATGTAGTTCCAGTCGTTCTCTTCCGAGAGCGTCTGCGTATAGATGTCGCCGACCATCTTCGCGCCGTTGCGCCACAACTCCACGGTGACCGGCAAGCGATCCGTCTCGTCGGTGTTGTCCCAGCTTTTCTCCGCTTTGACCTGGGTCAGGCGCTTGGAGCGGTTCTTCACCGTGAGGATCGGCGTGCCGACGCCCTCCAGCCAGCCGCCCTCGGGCGGATCAGCCCCTGCCGTGACGGCGACCGCGATCTCGACCTTGCCGTCATCGGTGACCGAGACGCGCATGCGGGACGCGCCCTCATAGCCGAGCGGCACCGTCTCGTCGAGAAAATACTCGCCGACCGCCAGTTTGACATAGAAATAGCCGTTCTGGTCGGTGGTCGCCGCATTTCCCGGCACAAAGATGGTGTAGCCCTCCGCCGCCGCGGAGGAGTCGGAGGAATAGCGGTTGGTGTCCGGCATCTGCCAGAGCTGCATCGGCGTGCCGTCCGTGCGGCTCAGGCGGAAGGTGACGTTCCGCAGCCCGTGCCCGGTGCCGAGGTCGGTCTTGAAGACCGTGAGCAGCCCCGCCTGCACATACAGGTTGCGGAAGGCAACCGTCTGAATTGCCATGTCCGGCACATCGTTCGGATAGGAGTCTGCCGTGACCGTCGCTGCGGTGCCGTCTTGCCATGGTATCGCCTCGGGACAGTTGGTGACCCCCACACGGTTGGAATGGTGCCACTTCACATCATCGTCAAGCAGATAGCCGTGCTCAGCAACGGTGTAGGTGCGCCCTTTTCGCACCGGCACCGACCAGATGTAGGTGTCGGTCGCCGCGTCGTAACTCTTGTAACCCGCTTCGCCGTCTGCCGTCACGCTGTCGGCGTCGTCAAGCCGCAGCGTGTAGTCCCGGACGGTCGTGCCGTCCTCGTCCTCATGCTCGACGGTGATATAGAATTTCTGTTTTGCCTCGGCAATCGCCTCGGCGTCTCCAGCAAAGGTCTTGCTGACGGTCATGCGTGCCTCCTTGGCGACGAGCACGCCGTCTACATGCCAGCCATCCGAGTGCTCGTACTTCAGCACATACCAGCGCAGCTTGAAGTGCTCCGAGGTGATCTTATCGTGCGGGACGACCACGCCGTCAAGCTTGATGACCTTGTCGCTTGCGCGGATGACCGCCAGCACCGCCTCGTCGGACGGGATCGCCTCGAGCAGTGCACCGGCGATCGGCTCGGTCGTTGCCGCGCGGAGCGCGGCATCCACCTCATAGGCGGTGTCCGACGAGGTGGGCGGCGCGATGAGCCTCACGTCGCCGGTCTCGGTGATCCCGTCGGTGCCGAACAGGCGCGTGGCGTAGACCGATGGGGTGTAGTCATAGAGCGGGTTTGACTGGAAACCGTTGGTCAGGTTGTCCGCGATCTCGCAGTTAACGTTGACATAGAAATTCAGCGTCGTAAGGCGGTTGTTTGCGTCATATGCCTTCCAAACGGCATAAAGCTCCACGTCGCCGCCCGAGGAGGCGGCAAGACAGCGGTCGATGTCCTCCAGCGTGAGGACATCGCCGGGCTGACAAATCAGGCCGGAGGACGCGCTGCCGACGCGCCAGCCCGCAAAGGTATAAAACCAATTGCGCGAGCTGCTGTCATTGGTCATCGCGACCTCGGTACGGTCGTTGTCGATGCCGCGCACCGTATAGGTGTCGTCCTCGCTCAAAGTCAGCTTTTCGGCATAGTTGAGAAGCCCGCGCACGCTGCCGTCCAGGACGATGGTCTGGCTGGAAACCGCAAACTGTCCGAGTTTGGTGAGCGAATCGGTAAGTCCCGCGTGATAGATCACGCGGACGATATCGGATTTTGCGCGAAGACGTACAGAATACGCCGCGTTCTCCAGCGTAAAGGTGATCGTGCCCGCTGTCTTGTCAATCACGCCTGCAAGGTCGATCGCCTCGCCGGTGGTCGGGTTTTCGGGCAGCCACACGGTATCCTCGGTGTACGGCAGCGTGATCGAGCCCGTCTCGCCGTGGAAAATATACCGTGCAGCCGGCAGTGCCGTGCCGAAGATGCCGCCCGGATCATAGGGTTCAAGCGCGTAGAAATTGTTTGCGTCGATGCAGTCCTGATCGGTGACGCTCACATTGCCTGTGAAGTAGGTGGGATCGCCCGGCAGATTGGCGGGCATATAATAAAGATAGATCGTCGTGCGCGTGCTGAGCGGGATGCGGTATTCGCCGGTCTCGTCATTGCGGATCGCGTCCGTATCCGCCCAAATGAGGGACGCGGCGTTGCTGTCGGTATGCGGGAAAATCCGCGCGCCGTCGTAGCTGTCCGCGTCGTAACCGAACGCGCCGTAGACCGCGGCAAGCTCGGTGTGGTAGAGGAAATAGCGGTTGGAGTTTGCCGTCCAAAGGTACTGCCGGCTGGTCTGCAGCACGGCAACCTGCTTCCATGCGCCGCCCACGGCGGCATAGCAGGTGACGGTGGCGGCGGTCTGCGCCGTCGTATCCGACGCGAAAAGTCCGAGTGCCTTATCGCCGACGGAGGGGGCGTCCGGCGCCGCGGTGACTGTGGTTGCGGTCGTCCCGGCAGAGGCGGTCGTCTCGGTGGGGGCGGTGGTGTCTGCGGGGTTGGTCGTCCCCGCAGACGCGGCGGTTTCGGTCGGTTCGTTCGTTTCCCGAGAGGAGGCGGTTTCGGTGGTTTCCGCAGGTGCTGCCGTCCCGGTCGACTCCGTAGTCGCCGGGGGCGCTGCGGGTTCTGTCGGTTCGGTCGTCGGCGCGTCCGGCGCGGCGGTCGCGGGCGCTGTCGCTTCGGGAGCATCGGTCTCGGCGGGCGCCGTCGCTATGCCGGTCGTGTCTGCCGCGTCCGTCCTGTCGGACGCGGGCACAGTCGCTTCGGGCGACGCGGTCTCGTTCGGTTCGGAGATGACCGCCTCGGACTCGTCCACGGCGTCGATCAGCGAAACGGGCAAAAAAGAGAAGAGCATCGAGAGCGCCAAAAGCAGCGCAGCTGCTCTTCTCCACCGTTTTTCGTGATTCAGCTGTGCGAACCGTGCAAAACGCATCCGATTCTCCTTCCCGTCTCTGCGGACGATATTTTTTACCGCGCCCTTGCGGCAGCTGCTGTTTTTCTCCGGGTTCTCGTACAGTTTTGCAAACAGGTTCACGGAGTCCGGACATTAAAAAATGCCCGGTAACCGCCGCGCATCTGTATACTACCCGGCGTAAAATCAAACTAAAGTTGACGGTTTGCGTCAATGCACGCAAAGCCTTGCAAATAGTGGGAAAATTGCTCGATTCTGTCCGGAAAGATACACCTGTCGTTTTCGCAACAAATATTGCATCCTATTCCTATTTGCACTTACATACCGTTATATGGCTATGATACCATACAGTTACAATCAAAGTCAACCGTCATTCTTGACAAAAAAGTAACGTGTTTTGTGTTGATTTTTGAATATAGGAATCAGTATTGGTTTCTTTTTCTTCGTTTTTGTATTTTATAAAATAAATTGCATTTTTGTGGATAACATCCGAAATCTTGATTTTGCATGCAAAGATTTTCACGCGGTTTTCACCCAAAAAGGTTTGAAATGTGGTAAAATAGAAAAAAGAGGTGATCCGGATGCAATTTTTACGGAAGCTACTCGACCGTTTCAACCGCTTCATGTACGGGCGGTACGGTGCGGACGCGCTGTTCTATGTCCTGTTTGGGGCGTTCTTTGTGCTGAATCTTGCGGGCAACCTGTTCCGCGTGCGGGTGCTGTGGTGGCTGTCGTTTGTTTGCGCGGCGCTGGCACTGTTCCGCTACTATTCGCGAAATCTCGCCCGCCGCCGCGAGGAAAACCGCAAATTTCTTGCCGCATGGGGGCGGATCCGGGGCGGGTTTACCCTGCTCCGCGACCGCGTGCGCGACCGCAAGGTCTGCCGCTACCGCCGCTGCAAGTCCTGCCGTGCCGTTTTGCGTCTGCCCGTGAAACGCGGCAGGCACTCCGTCGTCTGCCCCCGCTGCGGCAAGCGCCGCACCGTGCGGATCCTGTTCTGATGCCGGAATCCATCACGGCGGGAAACAGGCTGCGCCTTACGGTATCACGCATTTGCCGCTACAGAAAGTGATGTGCACCGTACAAACCTCCTGCCGCTCCATGCGCAAAAAAGCCACCCTTTGGCGTACCTGCGATAAAGCAGGTGCGCCAAGCTTTTATGTCCAACTCAATTTTTGGTTTATAACCTCTCAATTATTAAGAGGTGGACAAATCGTCAAAAACTTGGTATAATATAATCACAGACCGGTCAAGTAACAAAATCAGGAGAATTGTTTATATGACATTTGGACAAAAGATAAAATCACTTCGACGAGAAGCAAATATGACACAAGAAAATCTTGCAGAACTTCTTTCTATTTCTCCGCAGGCAATCAGCCGTTGGGAAACAGATGTTGCTATGCCCGACATTTCTTTATTGCCGCCGCTTGCCAATTTATTTAATGTAACCACCGATTATCTGCTTGGAATGGAAACCTACCAAAAGGATTTGAGAAAAGCGGAGTTTGACGAAGCATTCCACAAATATTGGGAACACGACGACAAAGAAAAGAGTTATCAAATCGCCCTGCGTGCGGTTGCTGAATATCCGGGAAATATGGAGTATGTGGAATGGCTGGCATCGGCAGAGTATTATGTTGCTATGCCGACCTTGGATAATAGTGAATATACGCGTTTGCTTGAAAGTTCAGCAAAACATTATAAATTGGTTTTGGATAACACCAAGGATTCAAAATTATATTCCAAAGCGTTGTTCGGAATCATTCTTGCACTTAGCTGTAATCAAGAAAAGGACGAAGCCAAACAATACGCTATGTTAGAAGAGGATGAGGAGAAAAGAGATGAACTGCTTTGTTGGTGCTTAGAGGGTGAAGAAAGGAAAAAGCATTGTCAGCACCTTACAAATACAAAATTAAATAGCTTTCTCTTCCAACTAAAATTCGGTCAAGACTCAATTGACGTGTATGATGCCGTTGAAAAAATACTGAATATTATGTTTCCGGACGGTAATTTTCAGTATTATCACAATACTCTGCAATATAATTCTATCAGCAAAGCCATTTGCTTCTGCAAAACACAGCAATATGACCGTGTATTGGAAGAATTGAAAAAAGCAAGGTACCATGCGGAAGAAATGACAAAAATAAATCACCAAAAGACAATAAAGTTCACTTCTCCGCTATTTTCACTTATTGAAGAAGAGCATCCCGTTACAGATTCCGATATAACCGATATTGATGATTTCATTCGGTGTTTGAATAACAACCGTTGCTTTGATCCTATCAGGGAAACAGAGGATTTTAAAGCTTTGATGACATTATAACCCAACTTCTGCTCGCGCGGGGCTTCGCTTTTGTGTCCACAAAAGCAGTGCTTGTCAGGAAAAACAGACAGACTTTCAGAGCGCACAAACCAAAGGCTCCCTTGTGTAAAGGGAGCTGACGCCGAAGGCGGCTGAGGGATTGTTTTCGATGAAATTTTTGCTTTTACAAACCCTCCGTCTTGCTTCGCAAGCCACCTCCCTTTACACAAGGGAGGCTCATTACCGCCCGACAGTACACCTAAAAGGTGTAACACACTATACCTTGCAGGGCAAGGCGTGTGAAAAGGAGTACGAACAAATGCCCGTACTCCTTTTGTTTTTTCGGCAGGTAAAACCTGCTTTATGGAAGCCACCCTTTCGGGTGGCTTTTTTGATCCATAGAATTTTATCTTTCCTCGCGGAAGTAGGACAGACCGAGGTGCGCCGGGGGCTGGCTCTCGCGCTTCTCGCGCATACTGGTGATGACCAGCACGACGATGGTGACGACATACGGGAGCATCTTGAACAACTCCTGGTCGCTCATGCCGAGATTCTGAATGTAGTTGTGCACGATGTAGAGTCCGCCGAACAGGAGCGAGCCGAGGATGCCGAAATCCGGTCTCCACACGGCGAAAATGACCAGCGCGATCGCCAGCCAGCCGCGGTCGCCGAATGCATCGTTCGACCACACGCCGCAGGCATAGTCCATGACGTAGTACAGACCGCCCAGCCCCGCAATCATGCTGCCGATGCAGGTGGCGAGGTACTTATACCGCCCGACGTTGATACCGGCGGCATCCGCCGTGGCGGGGTTCTCGCCGACGGCGCGGAGATGCAGGCCGACACGCGTGCGGCGCAGCACATATGCCGCGATCAACGCGATGATGACGGCGACATAGGCAAGAAAGCTGTGCGACAGGAAGATCGTGCCGAACCAGCCGAGCTTGTCCGCAAACGGCAGCTCCGTGCGGAAGCAGTTGCTGGTGGCAGTCAGGCTGATCGAGGAAGCGCCGCTGCCGGTGAGCTTGGCAAGCGAACCGCCGAAGAAGTTGCCCACACCGACGCCGAACGTGGTGAGCGCAAGACCGGTGACGTTCTGATTGGCGCGGAGCGTGACCGTGAGGAAGCAGTAGATCAGCCCCATCAGAAGTGAGCCGAGCAGCGAGCAGCCGAGCGGAATGAGCACCGCGAGCGCGGGGTTCAGCGCCTCGGGCGCGGGGAGCGACTTTTCATACAAAAACGAGCCGATAACGCCCGAAATGCCGCCGACATACATGATGCCGGGGATGCCGAGATTGAGGTGACCCGATTTTTCGGTGAGGATCTCGCCGGTGGAACCGAACAGGAGCGGAATGCCCTGCATAATGGCGCGGCGGATAAATTCTGCAAAAATCATTTCGTCGCCTCCTTGTGGCTGCGGAACTTCAGCGCATAATTGATGAAGAACTCACTGCCGATGATGAAGAAAATGATGATGCCCGTAAGGATCTCCGAGAACGAATTGTTCAGCCCGAGCTTTGTGGTGATCTCGGACGCGCCCTTCTGCAAGAACACGATGAGGAACGAGGTGAGGATCATCACAAGCGGATTGAACTTGGCAAGCCAGGAAACCATGATCGCGGTGAAGCCGCGGCCGGAAACCGTGTTGCGCGTGATGGTGTGGTCGGTGCCCGAGACGAGCAGCATGCCCGCGATGCCGCAGATCGCGCCCGAGAGCAGCATCGTGCGGAGGACGACCTTCGGCACGTTGATGCCGATGTAGCGCGCAGTGTTCTCACTCTCGCCGACGACGGTCAGCTCATAGCCGTGCTTGCTGTACTTCAGGTAGATGAACATGAAGACGGTCAATGCCAGCACGATGAGGATGTTTAAGAGGTACTTCTGCCCGCCGACCTGCGGCAGCCAGCCCGCCATCGTCTTGCTGTTGATGATGCCAATCTGCCCCGAGCCCTTCGGCACGGACCAGACATAGCAGAAGTATGCCACAATCTGCGTGGCGATGTAGTTCATCATCAGGGTGAACAGCGTCTCGTTGGTGCCCCACTTTGCCTTGAAGAAGGCGGGGATGACCGCCCAGATTGCGCCTGCGGCGATGCTGCTGACCACGATGACCAGAAGCAGCAGCGCGGTGGGCAGCTTGTCGCCGAGCAGGATCATGCAGGCTGCCGACGCAAGCCCGCCGACCAGCGCCTGTCCCTCTGCGCCGATGTTCCAAAAGCGCATGCGGAAGGCGGGGGTGACTGCCAGCGCCAGGCAGAGCAGAATCGCCATGTTCTGGCAAAGTCCCCAGATGCGGCGCTTGGTGCCGAAGGCGCCGTCCCACATCGTCTTGTAGATTTCGATCGGGTTCTGCTTGGTGAGCAGATAGGAAAGCACGCCGCAGAAGAGCAGCGCCAGAAGGACGGCGACCGCGCGGATCAGCCAGGCATGCCACCAGGGCAGCGCGGCGCGCTTCACCACGTGAAACAGCGGTTCGCGCGGTGCTTTTTCATGCGTTTTCGTCATTGTGCGGCACCTCCTTCTTTGGCGGAATCATGCGCGGCGGAGCGCGTCATGAGGAGACCGATCTCCTCCTTCTTGGCGGTTCTGCCGTCCACGATGCCCGTGACGTGCCCCGAACCGATGACGAGGATGCGGTCGCAGAGCTCCAGCAGCACATCAAGGTCTTCACCGACGAAGATGACGGCGACGCCCTTCTCCTTCTGCTGATTGAGCAGGTTGTAAATCATGTAGGATGAGTTGATGTCCAGACCGCGCACGGGGTATGCCGCCATCAGCACCGTAGGCGCCGCCGCAATCTCGCGCCCGACCAGCACCTTCTGCACGTTGCCGCCCGAAAGACGGCGAACCGGCGTCTGCGCGCTCGGCGTAACGACCTCGAGGTCATGGATGATGGTGTCGGCAAGCGACTTCGGCTTCTTCCGCTCGAGGAATGCGGTCTTGCCGCGGCGGTAGCTGCGGAGCATCATGTTGTCCACGATGTCCATATTGCCGACAAGGCCCATGCCGAGACGATCCTCGGGGACAAAGGAGAGGCGGACGCCGAGCTCGCGAATCTGCATCGGCGTTTTGTCGCGCAGGTTTTCGGTCTTGCCGTTTTTCGGATTGTGATAGAGGATTTCGCCGTCCGACACGCTTTGCAGACCGGCAATCGCCTCAAGCAGCTCGCGCTGTCCGCTGCCCGCGATGCCCGCGATGCCGAGAATCTCGCCCGCGCGCGCCGTGAAGGTCACGTCGTCAAGCAGCTTCACGCCCTCGCGGCTCATGCAGGAGAGGTCGCGGATGACCAGACGGTCTTCCGGATTCTTCGGCTCGGTGCGGTCGATGTTGAGCACGACCTTCTTGCCGACCATCATCTCGGTCAGCTCGCTCTCGCTCGTATCCTTCGTGTTGACCGTGCCGACATACTTGCCCTTGCAGAGCACCGACACGCGGTCGGACAGGGAGAGCACTTCATGCAGCTTATGCGTGATGATGATGATCGCCTTGCCGTCGTCGCGCATCCGGCGCAGGACGCCGAACAGCTTCTCGGTCTCCTGCGGGGTGAGCACGGCGGTCGGCTCATCGAGGATGAGGATGTCCGCGCCGCGGTAGAGCACCTTGATGATCTCCACGGTCTGCTTCTCGGAGACCGACATCTCATAGACCTTTTTCATCGGGTCGATTTCAAACCCGTACTGCTCACTGATCTCCTTGACGCGCGCCGCCGACCTTTTCAGGCTGAAGCGCCCGCCGTCCTCAAAGCCGAGGACGATGTTTTCGGTGGCGGTGAAGACATCCACCAGCTTGAAGTGCTGGTGAATCATGCCGATGCCGTGCGCAAACGCATCCTTCGGCGAACGGATGACGACCGGCTCACCGTCGATGAAAATCTCACCCGCATCCGGAAAATAGATGCCTGCGATCATGTTCATCAGCGTGGTCTTGCCGCTGCCGTTCTCACCGAGGATGGAGAGGATCTCGCCGCGGTTGACCTTCAGGCTGACGTTGTCGTTGGCGACGACGCTGCCGAAGGTCTTCGTGATCCCGCGCAGCTCGATGGCGGGGACTTGATTGTTGTTCAAATTCGTTTCCTCCGTAACCGGACTTGAAAAAGCACAGAGGCGGGACAAATTTGCCCCGCCTATATTTGTGCTTTTCAGCGTTTAATATGCAGCGTTCAGCTTCGTGATGCCGTCGATGTCGAGATCGAAGTAAGGAGCGGAGCGCTTTTCGGACTCGTGGAAGTAACCGTCTGCAACAACCTCGGTGTCCTTCTCGTAGTTGGCGTCGGTGTCAACGTCTGCAAGGTAGGAGGTGATCGTCTCGCCGCCGACCGTGAAGACAGCGGTGTCAAAGACATGCAGCTCGCCGCTCTCCAGCTTTGCCTTTGCTGCGTCGATCGCAGCCTGCGTGCCTTCTGCAGCAGCCTTCGCGTTGATCTCGGAGAGCTCAACCGAGCCGGTTGCCAGCGTGCCGGTCCAGTCAGCCGCGATTGCTTCGCCGGACTTTGCGCAGTTGACGATGTACTCAAAGTAAGGTGCCCAGTTGATGCGGGAGGATACGATAAAGGTGTTCGGGCAAGCGGCAACCGTGCTGCCGTTGTAGGAAACGTTGGGAACACCGGCGGTCTCGCATGCGGTCGGAGCGCCCATGGAGTCAGCGTGCTGGCTGATGAGCTTGCAGCCGCGGCTGATCAGCGTGGTTGCAGCTTCCTTCTCAGCGGTCTCGTCGTACCAGCTGCCGGTGAACTGCACTTCCATCGTTGCGGTGGGGCAAACGCTTCTTGCGCCGAGGAAGAAGGAGGTGTAGCCTGAGATAACTTCTGCGTAGGTGAATGCGCCGACGTAACCGATCTTGGCATCCTCTGCCTTGAACTGACCTGCGGCGATCATCTCGTTGAGCTTGAGGCCTGCGGCGATACCGGCGAGGTATCTGCCCTCATAGATGGAAGCAAATGCGTTGTGGAAGTTTGCAAGGCCCTCGGTGTGTGCCATCGTGCCGGTTGCATGGCAGAACTGCACGTCGGGGTTCTCTCTTGCAGCCTGGAGCATATAGGACTCATGACCGAAGGAGTCTGCGAAGATCACGGTGCAGCCGCGGTCAACCAGGTCGAGCGCAGCTTCGTAGCACTCGTTGGACTCGGGAATGTTGGTCTTGAAAATAACCTGATCGTCACTAAGTCCGAGAGCAGCCTGTGCCTCTCTTGCGGCATTAATGAAGTTCAGGTCATAGGTGGAGTTTTCGTCATGCAGGAAAATGAAGCCGATCTTGAAACTGTCATCGGCTACAGGGGTAGCGTCGGTCGTTGCATCGGTGCTTGCGGCAGCGTCAGACGATGCAGTCGAATCGGACGTGTCCGTGGTTTTTGCAGGGGTCGTGTCATTGCCGCAGGCAACAAGCGCCAGCATCATAACGGCAACCAGAGCAAGAGCAAGAAACTTTCTCATTTTTCCTCCGTATTCATTCCAGAATTTTTCGGAGCGGCGCTCCGGGGAATGAATCATGTATTCATTGTAACAGGTTCGGGGGCTTCGGCGCAAGTCATATTTTCGACGAATTTTGCAACGGTCTGTCGGGCATTTTACACAGATTTCACAAGGTTGGATTTCTGCACCCGGAAATTTTCAATTTTGGCTTGTCAAGCCGGTTTTATTATGATATAATAGAAAAAATGCGAAAAAACGAACCGCGCCCTGCGGTTCGTTTTTTGTTATTTTTCTGTCAGGCGTTGCCTGATGCTAACAGAGGGGAGAGGTGGAGTGCGTCTTTCGGCTTCCCTTAGGGAGAGCTGTACGAGACGCGCAGCGTCTCGCGGAGCTTTCCCGATGGGAAAACATCCTGTGCCCGATGAGGGATTGATGTAAGAAAAGCATCGCTCCATGCTATGCCGGCTACCATAAAGCCCTCATCCACCGCTAACACGGTCCCCCTTCCCGAGCGGGGAAGGCTTGGACAGATTGCGCACGGATGCGGGCGACGGGTGGTCGCCCCTACGGGTATGTGCGTTTGATTTACACGCCGAACAGCAGATCGAGGTAGGTCGGGAACGGCCAGAATTCGCGCGAAGTGCGCGTTTCCAGCGCGTCTGCCTCGCGGCGCACGGCATCCATCTTCGGCAGAATCACATCGCGGTAATAGTCCGCCGTCTCCTCAAGGTCGGCGTGCGGTGCAGCCTCGACCGCGCCGGACAGTCCCTCGACCGCGCGGAACAGCGCATCGGCGCGGGTCATCAGCGTCCGCTGCGTCTCGCTCTCGTAGACCGAGGCGGGCGTGTCGCCGAGCAGGCGGAGCTGCTTTGAGACAGCGGGCAGAATGTCGCGCCGCGCCATGTCGCACATGGTGCGCGCCTCGACACGCAGGGTCTTGACGTAGTTTTCGAGCATGATCTCGGTGCGGGAGACGATCTCCTGCTCCGTGAAGATGCGGTGGTCGGTGAACAGCTTCAGATTCTTCGCATCGCGGAAATGCGGCACGGCGTCCGGCAGCGTCCGGTAGTTGGGCAGACCGCGCTTTTCCGCCTCCTTCTGCCATGCCTCGGAATAACCGTCGCCGTTGAAGACAATGCGCTTGTGATTCTTGTAGGTGCGGCGGATGATGTTGTGCACCTCTGCGTCAAAATCATCGGCGGCTTCGAGAATGTCGGCGATCTGGCGGAGCGCCTCTGCGACGATGGTGTTCAGCACGATGTTCGGACCCGCGATGTTCAGCGACGAGCCGAGCATGCGGAACTCAAACTTGTTGCCGGTGAAGGCAAAGGGCGAGGTGCGGTTGCGGTCGGTGTTGTCCTTCGGGAAGTCGGGCAGCACGGACGCGCCGATGCGGATGACCTGCCCGCCCTTGCCCTCATACGGACGGGCTTCGAGGATGCAGTCGAGAATTTCGGTCAGTTCCGAGCCGAGGAAGACCGAGACGATGGCGGGCGGCGCCTCGTTGGCGCCGAGACGGTGATCATTGCCCGCCGAGGCAACCGAGATGCGCAGGAGATCGGCGTATTCGTCCACCGCCTTGACGACGGCGGAGAGGAAAATGAGGAACTGCGCGTTGTCCGCGGGGGAATCACCGGGCGAGAGCAGATTTTTGCCCTCGACGGTCGAGATCGAGAAATTGTTATGCTTGCCGCTGCCGTTGACACCCTCAAACGGCTTCTCGTGCAGGAGGCAGTGAAGGCCGTGCCTCTTGGCGACTTTCTTCAGCACGGTCATCATGAGATGGTTGTGGTCGATGGCGAGGTTGGCCGTTTCGAACACCGGGGCGATCTCGTACTGGCTCGGAGCCACTTCGTTATGGTGCGTGCGGACCGGAACGCCGAGCTTGTAGAGTTCGCGCTCGGCCTCCGTGATGCAGCTCATGACGCGGCGGGGCATGACGCCGTAGTACTGATCTTCAAATTCCTGCCCCTTGGCCGGTTTCGCGCCGAACAGCGTACGCCCGGCGGTGAGCAGATCGGGACGGCCGAACACGAAGTTCCGGTCGATGAGGAAAAATTCCTGCTCCAGCCCGGAGTACGAAATGATGGGCAGGGAGGTCTTCTTGCCGAACAGCTTGAGGATACGGCTGGCCTGCTTGTTGAGGGCCTGATTGGAGCGCAGGAGCGGGGTCTTGCGGTCAAGCGCCACGCCCGTCCACGACAGGAAGGCCGGGGATGCACAGCACGATGCCACTGCTGTTTTCCATAAGGTAGGCCGGGCTGGTCACGTCCCACGCGGTATAGCCGCGCGCCTCGAAGGTGCTGCGCAGGCCGCCGGAAGGGAAGCTTGAGCCGTCGGCTTCGCCCTGGCTCAGCATCTTGCCGCTGAATTCCGTGATCACGCCGCCGTTGCCGTCGGGCGAGAGGAAACCATCGTGCTTTTCGGCGGAATGGCCCGTCAGGGGATAAAATACGTGCGTGAAGTGGGTAGCGCCCTTCTCGATGGCCCAATCCTTCATGGTGGAAGCCACGATGTCCGCCAGCGAAGGATCGAGTTGGACCCCCTGCTCGATGGTCTTGCGCAGGGACTTGTAGACGATCCGGGGCAAGCGTTCCTTCATCACCTTGTCGCTGAAAACGTTGCTTCCGTAGATTTCAGTCGGCTTGGTGTCGGCATAGTTCAGGGGGGCGAGATCCGGTTTGTAGCTGGTAATGGCTCTAATGGCATTGCTGCGGGCGTTGCTTCCGCTCATGCGTCTGTACTCCTTGGGGGGATTGCTGTTTCGACGGAATGGGTGTTTATACTCCAACTGGCCGGTGAACGGAAGGGGCGAAAGAGGCCTTTTCCTTGCGTGATTGTTTCTGAAAAAGGATCTTGCCCCTCTTTACGAGCCTAGTGTTCTCAGGTATATGAAGGAACTCTACACAAGCTTGATGCGGTTCAGCCCGCATCGTGAAGACTGCCAGGAGGTAGTTTCTTGGAACAGAAGGACATCGAATATTTTCGTACGCTCCTCAACAATATGCTTGAAGAGGCGCAGCACAAGGGAGATTCCACGCTGGAGGACCTCACCGACAGCAACGAGCTCTTCGCTGATCCTGCCGACCGGGCGTCCGCCGAATCGGATCGCGCTTTCACACTGCGCATCCGTGACCGCGAACGCCGCCTGATCCGCAAGATCCAAGCCGCCATCCAGCGGCTGGACGAAGGGACCTACGGCATCTGCGAAG
>ENA-UESE01000688-UESE01000688.1-human-gut-metagenome-genome-assembly--contig:-NODE-688-length-34865-cov-103.789381_pt1 | contig 34865 bp, 29 predicted proteins | sample MGYA00242995_ERZ507996 | MGnify/ENA primary metagenome ERZ507996 (study PRJEB26167, sample SAMN06115489) | human gut metagenome | host: Homo sapiens | place: China:Sichuan | collected 2015-04-15... | reverse complement strand
CCAAAGCGCGCGACCTTCGGGGCGAAAAGCACAACGTGATCGCGGTGATCGGCGACGGTTCGCTTTCCGGCGGCGAAGCGCTGGAGGGACTGAGCAATGCGGCGGTGCTTGACAGTAACGTCATTATTGTCGTCAACGACAACGAAATGTCGATTGCCGAAAACCACGGCGGTTTGTATACCAACCTGCGGCTGTTGAGGGAAACCGGCGGCAAGGCCGAGTGCAACATGTTTAAGGCGCTCGGTTTTGACTATCGCTATGTCGGGGACGGAAATTCGGTCGAAGCGCTGATCGGGGTTTTCGGCGAAGTCAAAAATACGCCGCGGCCGACGGTTGTTCATGTTCATACCTTAAAAGGCAAAGGCTATAAATTTGCCGAGGAAAACAAGGAAAAATGGCACTGGAACCTGCCGTTTGACATCAGGACCGGGGAAGTTACGGTTGAAACCGGCGGCGAAAACTACAATGACATCACTTACGATTATCTGAAGAACAAAATTGCCGAAGACAAAACGGTGGTCGCGGTTAATGCCGGCACGCCGGGCGCTTTCGGCATCAATGCGGAAAAACGGGCGGCGCTGGGCGAAAACTTCGTTGACGTCGGCATTGCCGAAGAGCATGCGGTGGCAATGTCCTCGGCCTTGGCCAAAGGCGGCTGCAAACCGGTCTATCTGGTCTGGAGTTCGTTCGTGCAGAGAACTTACGACCAGCTTTCGCAGGATCTGGCAATTAACAACAATCCGGCGGTGATTCTGGTTTCCGGCGCCGGCATTTCCGGCGGCGATGTCACTCACCTCGGCTGTTTTGACATTCCGCTGATCGGCAATATTCCGAATATCGTTTATCTGGCGCCGGCCGGCAAAGAGGAATATCTGGCCATGCTTGACTGGGCGGTGGAACAAACCGCGCATCCGGTGGTGATCCGTATTCCTTCCGAGGTTCGTCCGTCCGTCGGCGAGGTTGAAAAAGACTACGGCCGCCTGAACCGCTATCAGACGGTGAAACGGGGCGAAAAAGTTGCCGTTCTGGGGCTGGGCAGCTTCTTTGCCCTCGGCCAGCGGGTTGTTGAACGGTTGCGGGAACGCGGGATTGAGGCGACGCTGATCAATCCGCGCTATATTACCGGTCTGGACGGGGAACTGCTGACTTCGCTCAAGGTGGATCATCAGCTGGTGGCTACCCTGGAAGACGGCGAATTGGACGGCGGCTTCGGCGAAAAGATCGCCCGTTTCTACGGCGCCGATCCGATGAAGGTTCTTACCTTCGGGGCGAAAAAGGAATTTACCGACCGGGTGCTGCTCGACGAGCTTTACCGGCGTTATCATCTGACGCCGGAGCAGATTGCCGACGACATCATGAAAGCGCTGTAAAACGCGTTTGAGAGGAAAAGCCGCGGGCCCGCCGGATTGAGGCGGGTTCGTTTTTGTAATATTTTATAATTTTTGTTGATTTGCCATTTGCCGGGCGTTGTTTCATACTCGGAAGCTGATAACGTAAGGAGAAAGACTATGAAACACGGGAAAAATTTTATCCTCGGGGAATATGTGATCATTAAAAAACCGGAACTGGTCGAAGTGGGCGACAATGTGCGGATTGCCGACTTCTGCCGGATTTCTTCGGCCTGCAAAATCGGTTCCGACTGCGAAATTGCGCCCGGCACCTACATTGCCGGCGGCGATGGCAAATATACCTTTGAAATGGGCAGCTATTCCAGTCTGGCGGCCGGCGTCAAAATCTGGCTGTCGAGCAACGACTACGTCAACGAGCTGGTTACCCATTCGGTTCCCTGCGTCAGGGAGATTCAGGGCAATGTGCGGCTGGGAAAATATACCGGCGTCGGCACTAATTCGGTGATTATGCCCGGCAACGACATTCCCGAGGGAGTAACGATCGGCGCTTTAAGTTTCGTGCCGTCAGGATATAAATTTGAACCGTGGACGGTTTACGCCGGGCAGCCGATCCGCCCGATCAAAAAACGCAACCGCGCCAACATCATGCGCACACTGATGAAAATCGGCTGCATAGAAGCCTGTGAGGAAGCTGCCGGGGAGGAAAGATTATGTGCGGAATAGTGGGTTACGTCGGCGGCGGCGCAGTCAGCGAAGTTTTGCTGGCGGGGCTGAAAAATCTGGAATACCGGGGATATGATTCGGCCGGCATTGCCTTGAACGACAACGGCAGAATCGATGTTTTCAAAGCGCCGGGCAAGCTCGGCAATCTGTGTGCGGCGGCGGCCGGAAAAGCGGACAAGCTGCCGGCGACCGGCGGCATCGGTCATATCCGCTGGGCTACCCACGGCAAAGCGACGGTTGAAAACGCGCATCCGCATCTGTCAAACGACGGCCGGCTGGCGCTGGTGCATAACGGCATTATCGAAAATTACAAGTCGCTGCGCGAAGAGCTGGAGCAGGAAGGATATGTCTTTTCTTCCGAAACCGATACCGAAGCCGCGGTGCATCTGTTTGAACGCGAATATAAAAAATCCGGGTCGCTGGAAGCGGCGGTAACGGCCGGAGTGAGGCGGCTGAAAGGAGCGTTTGCCTTTTGTGTCATGCATCAGAACGAACCGGACAAGATCATAGCCGTGCGGCAGAACGCGCCGCTGATCGTGGGACTGGGCAAAGACGAGAACTATGTTGCCAGCGATATTCCGGCCATTGTCGGCAAAGTGCGGCGGATTATTTATCTGAACGACGGTGAAATAGCCGTAATTACCCGAAACGAGGCAAAAATATACGATTTTGACGGCTGTCCGATCGAACGTCAGCCGGAGTATATCGGTTTTAATCCGGAAGTGATCAGTAAGCGCGGTTATCCGCATTTTATGCTGAAGGAAATTAACGAACAGCCGGACATCGTCCGTCATCTGCTGCAGGATGCTTATGCCGGCGGGCGGGAAACACCGCTGCTGCCGAAAGTCAACATTGCCGCCGCGGCCAAAGCGGAGAGGATTGAAATCATCGCCTGCGGCACTTCCCTGCATGCGGCGGCGGTGGCCGGTTTTGCCTTTGAGGAATGGCTGAAAATTCCGGTTTCCGTCGTTGCCGCCAGCGAATATATTTACCGGAGCTGCCTGACCGACGAAAAAACGCTGACGATCGGCATTTCCCAGTCGGGCGAAACGGCCGATACCATCACCGCAATCAAACGGGCGGAAGAACGCGGCGCGCATATTCTGGTTTTGACCAACCGCGAGGATTCGAGCATTGTCCGCCATGCCGGCAGTCTGCTGCCGCTGAAAGCGGGGATTGAGGTCAGCGTGGCCGCCACCAAATCCTACACCGCCCAGCTGACCTGTCTGTACCTTCTGGGGCTGGCGCTTGCTTCCGCGCGGGGAAGTCTGCTGCCGGCCGAACTCGGAAAACTGCGCGACGAACTGCGGCAGCTGCCGGCCAAAATGGAAAAGGCGCTGAGCGAGGACGGAAAAGTGAAGGCCGCGGCGGAAAGGCTGAAAGACTACCGGCAGATGATTTATATTGCCCGCGGCGTCAATCTGCCGACGGCGCAGGAAGGCGCCCTGAAACTGAAAGAGATCAGCTACGTCAATGCCAACGCCTATCCGGCGGGAGAACTGAAACACGGGCCGATTGCGCTGCTTGACGAAAATATGCCGGTGACGGCGGTGCTGGCGCCCGGCGGCAGGGTTTATGACAAAATGATTTCCAACTGCGAGGAAGCGCGGGCCAGACATGCGTTTTTGACCGGCGTGAGCTTTGACGGCGACAGGCGGGCGGAAGAGCTGTTTGATTTGCTGCTGACGGTGCCTTCGACCGCGGAAATATTTTCGCCGCTTTTGTTGAATCTGCCGCTGCAGCTTCTGGCTTATCATATTGCCGATCTGCTGGGGCGCGAAGTCGATCAGCCGCGCAATCTGGCCAAGTCGGTTACGGTTGAGTAAAGTCTTCCGTTTCCTCTTCTTCCGCATCGGGCGCCAGCTCGGCCAGCATCTGCCGGGTTTTGGCGATGCCGGTGCGGGCTTCTTCCGCGGCCTGTGCGCGTTTGGCGGTTTCAAAAATATAGAGTGCGTCATGGTAGCAGGCCAGCGCCTCTTCCAAAGCTTCGCGGTTGGCGGAGATTTTGCCTTCCAGGTAGTAGGTTTCGGCAATTTTCTGCTGGATCCGCGCCCAGTAAAGCGGCTGCCGGTTTTCGGTGACGATTTTCTGCTGGTTGCGGTAGGCGGCCACTGCCAGCCGGCAGATGTCGGGGCTCCGCGTGCGGTGGCCGAGGTTGTGCAGAAGATAGCCGAGACTGCCTTCTATATGTCCCCAAAAGCCGGGAAACTGCGCCTGGGTGAAAATGCGTTCGCATTCCCGCAGCTGCGAAACCGAATCGCGCAGCGCCTGCAGGTCTTCGGTTCTTTTCCAGTAGTTGTAGTAAAGGCCGGAAAGCTTGTAGCAAATGTGGCCGTGGTCGTAGGGATAGGTATATTTGCCGAAGTATTTCTGTGCCTGCCGGTAGTCGGCAATGGCGGCGCGGAAATAAACGTCCGAATGTCTGTCCGCATAAACCGAAGCGCAGTCGCTTAGCTGTCCGAGGTGCAGGTATATGCAGCCGAGGTGCGTCGGCTCAAAAATCTGTTTTTGATATTTGAGGGCGGTTTCGAATAAATTGGCGATGATTTTGAAATCGTTTTCGTTTTTGCCGTCAGCGGCGGCCGTCATGTAAATCAGCCCCAGCTGGTTCATGATGTAGGGCATGTACTCAAGTCCGAGGGATTTGGCGGAATCGATTTTTGAAATGCGGGCAATGATTTTTTTCAGCAGATATTTTTTATAGATCCGGCATTCCTTGTCCGGCCGGTCGGCGGCGCTGACGACGGTGCCGGTCAGAAGATCGAGCAGCGGCTGCGGAAATTCGCCGCCGGTAAGCGCGTCGGCCGGCAGATACATGCTGTCGAGCAGGCAGACGAAAGAACCGTCTTCTTTTTCGTACTGCCGCGGGGTCTGGAAGTTGAGTCGCAGCCGGTTTTCTTCGCGGCAGCCCCAGATCAGGACGTCGGCGCCGGTTTTTTCCAGCAGGTTCTGTCCACGGTCGATCAGATCAAAAAAATTGCGGCTTTCGAAGTTGAGGAAAGAAAGGTCAAAATCCGCTTTCAGGCTGGCGACATCCAACCCTTCCGCGCCCTGCAGCAGTTCGGCCAGTTTTTCTCCGCCGCTGCTGCTGACACGGTCGTAAAAGTCGGCAACGATGACTTTGAATCTGATTTCCGCCGGAACATGCCCGACCGCCGGCCTTGCCGTTGCCGGCCGGGGCGGAGACACCAGTTGTTGCAGCAGACGGCGAAACATCAAAAATCATTGTCCTTTTTTATGTAGCTTTTGAACTCGTTGACCCGGTCCTGCAATTCTTCCAGCACCTGCGCGTTGATGTCCCGCAAGGTTTGCGGCGGCGTCGGAATGTTGCGGAAGCGGTAGTCGAGCCAGAGCGTGATCATGGTCGAAACCAGCAGCAGCGACCACGGCGTCGGCGAATAGGCCTGGAAGCAGCCGAAAAACAGCATCAGCATCTGAATGCGGACAGTGAACGAGGCTGCCTGCGCCGGGTCCATGCCGTCGGCCGTTGCCTGCCGGAATCCGGTGTTGGCGGACAAGTCTTCGTAACGGGGCAGAAAAGTCAGTTTTAACGCCAGCGCCCAAAGGAAGTCAATGAGGAAGAAAAGGGCAAAAATTACGCAGCAGGAGGCTGCGCCTTCGCCCGCCGCCGGCGCGATCAGGGAAAACAGCAGAAAGCCGAAAGCCGCCGCGTCGCGGGAGGAAACCTTGATCCGCGACGGATGCCAGGAAAAGACCGTCAGCGCCAGAAAGGCGGCGGCAAACATCCAGCCGAAAACGCCGAGCAGCAGCGGAAGGGCGTTGACGGCGCCCAGTATACCGATGCCGAGGGAAATGTTGAGCGACTGGACGGCAAGCACGCCGTCGCCGCTGTTGACGTAAGGATACAGGCCGGCAAAAAACAGCCATGCCGCGGCCAAAATCAAACGGTTGGCAAGCGGCGGAAGAGAGGGAATGATATTGACGGCGTCTTCCGGCATGACGACGACGGACAGGATGACGGCAAGCGTCAGCAGCGGCAGAAACCAGCGGCGCGGGGAATCGAAATGACCGGAAGCGGCGATGGCAAAAGCGCCTGCAAACGGCACGACAATCTGCCAGAAATTGTAAGAACCGATGAAATCGTCGCCGTCGTAAAGGAAGAAGCGGACGCCGAGCATCAGCGGCAGTAAAACCATGGCTGCCGGAAGAAAGGCGGAACTGCCCAACCCGCCGCGGTTGAACATGGCCCGGCGGGATACGATGCCGTAAACGGCGGCGGGAATGATAAAGCTCAGGAAAGCCAGCCCCAGGACGATAAAAAAGGTTATGTTCATTGCGGTGCTCCTCACGGGTTGAATGAGTCTGTTATAATATGGATCGGTTATTTCTTCAACAGTTATGTCGCCTGCTTTTGCAGCCGGGCGGCAAAAAAGCCGTCGATGCCGTCCAGCATGTCGGGCAGACAGCGGATGAAGCCTTCGGATGTAATCAGCCGTTCAAAGCCCTGCTGCCGGAAAGGGTTGATTTCTTCCGCGGCAACCGGAAGAATCGCAAAATCGGGATGTTCCGCGATAAAACGGCTGATCTGTCTTTCTCCCTCGTCTTTGCTCATTGAACAGACGGCATACATCAGAATGCCGCCGGGCGCGACCGCTTTGGCCGCGGCGTTCAGCAGTTTTTGCTGAAGGCCGGCGCTGCGGCGGACGTCGGCGACGGTGCGGGTATGAACGATTTCCGGATGGCGGCGCAGCGTGCCGTCGGCCGAGCAGGGGGCGTCAAGCAGCACGATGTCGTATTGCGGGCAGTCGCTGAGATACTCAAAAGCGTCGGCGGCAATGACTTTTTGCGCTTTCATGTGCAGGCGGGCGAGGTTTTCCTCCATTGTCTTCAACCGCGCGGCGGAAACATCAAGCGCGGTAACGTCCGCTTTTCCGGCGATCAGCTGGGCGGTTTTGCCGCCGGGGGCGGCGCAGAGGTCGAGCACTTTCCTGCCTTCGACGCTGCCCAGCGCAATGACCGGCAGCGCGGCGGAAAAGTCCTGTACCCACCAGCAGCCGTCCTTAAACCCGGGCAGTTCGGCGACGCTGCCGGCGTCGTAAAGTCGGATGCTGCCGCTGCCCATCAGACGGCCGCCGAGTTTTTCGCGCCAGTCTTCGGGATCCGCGCGGACGGTGATGTCGAGCGCCGGTTCCTCGACGGCGGCCTTCTCGATGGCGGCGATCTGCCGTCCGGAGTAGTCGCGGCGAAGCATTTCCTTAAAGGCCGGCGGGAAGAAGGGCAGCGGCGGCCGGGCGGCTATTTGTCCGCGGTCGCGGCAGATTTTGCGCAGTACGGCGTTGACGAAGCCGCCGGCGTATTTGCCGCCTTTTTTCTTGGCCAGTTCGACATAGCTGTTGACGGTGGCGTAGTCGGGCGTGTGAAAGTAAAGGACTTCGACCGCGCCGAGGATGATTGCGGCATGCGGCGCGTCCGGCCGGGCGGGGATTTTTTTGGCGGCGTAACCGCGAATCACGCTTTTGATGAATTCCTGCCGGCGGAGCGCCGTCATCACCAGCCGTTTGACGAAAGCCGTTTCCTGCGGGGAAAGCCCTTTGAGTTCGTCGGCGCTGCCGCCGACACGGGCCGAATCGAGAGATTTCATGTAAATTTCGAAAGCCGTATTGCGAATGTCCACGTTTGTTTTCCTTTTCAGATCAATTGTCCGGTAACGGGCAGTTTAGGTAATTGCGGCGGCAAATACAAGTGCGAAAGTAATTTAACCCTATTGTATTTTTGCGAAATATATTATAGCCTTATGCGCAAAACCAAGAAATCGGACTAATTTTAAGATACGGAGAAAAAAGTTGAAGGACGACTGCAGCGCCCGTCATAACGGCAAGCCTTTTGCCGAATGGCGGAAAGAATGGGAAATGGAAGAAAGATATAATTTCCGCACGATCGAAAGCAAATGGCAGAAGATCTGGGACGAAGAAAAAGCCTATAAGGTGGAGATCGACCGAAACCGGGAGAAGTTTTACGTTCTGGTCGAATTTCCCTATCCGTCCGGCGCCGGGCTGCATGTGGGGCATCCGCGTTCCTATACCGCGCTTGACGTGGTGGCGCGCAAAAAACGGATGCAGGGCTTTAACGTGCTTTATCCGATGGGCTTTGACGCCTTCGGGCTGCCGGCCGAAAACTATGCGATCAAGACCGGCGTGCATCCGGCGGTTTCGACCAAGGCCAACATCGAAAACTTTACCCGGCAGCTGAAATCTATCGGTTTCAGCTTTGACTGGGACCGCTGCATAACCACCTGTGATCCGGAATATTACAAATGGACGCAGTGGATGTTTATCAAGTTTTTTGAAAAAGGTTTGGCCTATAAAGACAAGATTGCCATCAACTGGTGTCCATCATGCAAAGTGGGACTGGCCAACGAAGAAGTGGTCAACGGCCGCTGCGAGCGCTGCGGCGCCGAAGTGGTGCGCAAGAACAAAAAACAGTGGATGATCGCGATTACCAAATATGCCGATCGACTGATTGAAGATTTGAACGAACTGGATTTCATCGACCGGGTCAAGTCGCAGCAGATCAACTGGATCGGCCGTTCGGAAGGTGCCGAGCTGGATTTCGGTCTGACCGACAAGGAAGGAAATCCGCTGGCGGACAGAAAACTGACGGTTTTCACCACCCGGCCGGACACCGCTTTCGGCGTCACTTACATGGTGCTGGCACCGGAGCACAAATATGTGGCCGAGCTGGCGGACCGGTTTGAGAACAAGGATGAAATCAGAGCCTATGTTGAAGCGACGGCGAAAAAGTCGGAGCTGCAAAGAACCATGGACGACAGCAAAACCGGGGTTGAGCTGAAAGGCGTTAAGGCAAGGAATCCCTACAACGGCGAACTGATTCCGGTCTTTATTTCCGATTATGTTCTTACCGGTTACGGCACCGGCGCGATTATGGCGGTGCCGGCGCACGACCAGCGCGATTACGATTTTGCCAAGGCGTTTAACCTGCCGATCGTACAGGTGCTGGAAGGTGGCGACATTGCCGAAAAGGCGTGGGAAGAAGACGGCGCCCATATCAATTCCGGCTTCTTAAACGGCATGAACAAGGAAGACGGCATGCGGGCGGCGATCGACCATGCGGTGAAAAACGGTTTCGGCCGCGCCAAAGTGAACTTCAAACTGCGCGACTGGGTTTTCTCCCGTCAGCGTTACTGGGGCGAACCGATCCCGATGGTTTACTGCGAACACTGCGGCTGGCAGCCGGTTCCCGAATCGGAGCTGCCGCTCAAACTGCCGCAGGTGCCGGACTATCATCCGAACGACGAAGGCGAATCGCCGCTGTCCAAGGCTTTCGACTGGGTTAACACTACTTGTCCGAAATGCGGCGGCAAAGCGCGGCGGGAAACCGACGTGATGCCGAACTGGGCGGGTTCTTCCTGGTATTTCCTGCGTTACTGTGATCCGCACAACGACAGGGAATTTGCTTCCAAAGAAGCGCTTGACTACTGGATGAACGTCGACTGGTACAACGGTGGTATGGAACATACCACGCTGCACCTGCTGTATTCCCGTTTCTGGCATAAGTTCCTCTATGATCTGGGACTGGTGCCGACAAAAGAGCCGTACAAAAAACGCACTTCGCACGGCATGATTCTGGCGGCAAACGGAGAAAAAATGTCCAAGTCGCGCGGCAACGTAATCAATCCCGACGACATCGTCAATTCTTACGGCGCGGACACTTTCCGCATGTATGAGATGTTTATCGGACCGTTTGATCAGGTGGCCATGTGGTCGGACGAAAGCCTGATGGGCGTATACCGCTTTGTCGGCAAAATTTACGGCCTGATGAAGAAAACGGCACCGGTTGAAGCTTCCGACGCCGATCTGCGGGCAATGCACAAGTGCATTCTCGAGGTCAGCGAGCGAATCGATCAGATGCGTTTTAACACCGCAGTTTCTTCGCTGATGACCTATGTCAATTATATGTCGGGGCTGGAGCAGATTCCGAACCAGTTATATCTGACGCTTCTGAAGCTGATTTCCCCGTTTGCGCCGCATCTGGCGGAAGAAATGTGGGCGCGGATGGGGCAGGACGGTCTGATCGTGGCCGAAAGCTGGCCCGAGGGCGATCCCAAACTGGCGGAAGAAGACACGGTGACGATGGCGGTTCAGATTTGCGGCAAAATGCGCGGCACCATTGAGGTGAAAAAAGACGCGCCGCAGGCCGAAGTCGAAGCCAAAGCGCTGGCGCTGGACAACGTTGTCCGTCAGCTGGAAGGCCGCGAAGTGAAAAAGATTATTGTCGTTCCCAACCGGATCGTCAATATTGTGGCATAATCAACGGAAGGGGAACGCCGGTTCCCCTCTTTTGCAACGAAAGGACAAGGTTTTGCTGTTTCGGAAAAAATATGTGCTGTTGCTGGTTCTGGCTTTGTGCGGCTGCGGGTTTGAACCGCTTTACGTGGAAAAAAAGCATGATAACATGTGGTATTACGGCGGCGATTTTGACACCTCGATCAGCCAGGAAATGGCGCAGATCAGCATTGAGCCGATTTCTCAGCGTTTCGGGCAGATCATGCGCAACGAACTGATCGATCTGCTGACGCCGAAAGGAACGCCGAAAAGCCCCAAATACCGTTTGTTCGTTCATCTGACCGAAAAACGCGTTTCCGATCAGGCGCTGCGTTCGGACATTACCGCAACCCGCAAAATGGTTCGTTACAAAGTCGGCTATTATATGACGGAAGGCACCGAACAGGTGTTGAAAGGCGACAGCATCGCCTATGTCAGTTACGATATTCTGGCCAATCCGTATTCGACGACCATGGCGCAGAAGAAAGGCGACGAAGACGCGGCCAAAATCATTGCCAACGACATTGCCCTGCGACTCGGCGCCTATTTCCACAGCGTGATCACCAACCGGGGAAATCCGAATGATTTTTAAGTCGGTGCAGGTTGACGGCTTTGTCAAAAAACCGGACGAGAAGATCAGAGCGGTGCTGGTTTACGGCAGCAACGACGGTTTGCGGCGCGATACCGTAAAACGGCTGGCGGCTGCGGTTTGTCCCGATTTGAACGATCCGTTCCGGGCAGCGGAGCTTGCCGGCGGCGATCTGGCCGCCGACATCGGTGCGCTTTACGGCGAATTTAACGGTCAGTCGCTGACCGGCGGCCGCCGGGTAATCATTGTCAACGATGCCGGCAACGACCTGACCAAAGCGATCCGCAAAATGCTGGACGAAAGTCCGAATACTGGCAATTTGCTGATTCTGTCCGGCGCCGGCAGCCTGAACAAAAAGTCTTCGCTGGTCAAACTGGCCGAAGACAGCGAGGACATGGCGGCCGTCGCCTGCTACGAGGACAAGAACGAAGACATTTGTTCGGTTTTAAAAAGCATGGGAATGACTTTTGAACCGGCGGCGGTACAGCTGCTTTGTTCCCGGTTGTCCGGCGACCGGATGGTTAATCTGAACGAACTGGAAAAGCTGGCCACTTATATGGGGACGGCCAAAAACGTAACGGCGGAAATCGTCGGCAAAATCATCAGCGACGCTTCCGATGCCGCTCTGGACGACATCTATTACGCGGCGCTCGGCGGCGACAAGGTGAAGGCGCTGTCCTTTTATACCCGCTACGTCAACGAAGGCAACGAACCGGCGGCGGTGGTGCGGGGACTGACGTATCACCTGATGAAACTGCTGGTGTGCCGGGCGGGAATCGAGAACGGCGAAAGCGTTGACCGGGCAATGCAGCGGCTGATGCCGCGGATTATTTTTTACCGTACGGACGCCTTCAAACAGCAGTTGTCATACTGGAGCCGCGACAAACTGCTGCGGGCGCTGGAAATGCTGTATGCCGCGGAAAAAGACTGCAAGACCACCAATATGCCGGCGGCGGAGGTTGTCAGCATGCTGCTGTTGCGGCTGGCGGCCGCGGCCAAACGCCAGGGTTAGAAAATGACCAGCGCAAGGTTTGCCGAGTTTATCAGTATCTGGCGGCGGAAATTCGGTATCGAACGCAGTATTGACGAGCGGGTGTGCGAGGACGAAGAAGGGCGGCCGCTGCCGTGGTATACCTATCCGGCAACAGAATATCTGGCACAGTTCGATTACCGCGGCAAACGGGTTTTCGAATACGGCTGCGGCAATTCCGGCCTGTTTTGGGCCGGGCGCGCCGACTCGGTCACCGGCATTGAAGACAACCGGGAATGGTTTGCCAAATGGGAGAAGAAATTTAACCGGCCGAATCTGGAAATCCGTCTGCGTCCGGAAGGCGAAGAATATGAAAACGCGATTTTTGAAGACGGCTGTTGTTATGACCTGATTGCCGTCGACGGCAAGCGGCGCGCCGAATGCGCGGCGGCTGCCGTCAAAGCGCTGGCGCCGGGCGGTTTGATTATTTTGGACGACAGCGACCGCGTCAATACCAGCCGGGACTATGCGCGGGCGATTGCCGGGTTGAAGGCAGCCGGTCTGTTACAGGTCGATTTTTACGGTTTCTGTCCGATGAACTGTTACGCCAAATGCACTTCGCTTTTTTTCAGCCGCGATTTTGCTTTTGAACCGGTGTCGCCGGTGCAGCCGGTCTGCGGCCGCGGCAGCTTGTGGGCGATGAGCCGCCGGCAGAGAAAAGAGTTTTATAAAAAATTCGGGTAAATCCGTTTAAAATAATTCGGACAAAAATACTTGCATAATAAAAAACGATGTGTTAAGCTTTAAAAAGTCATCGGGGGGTTATCTGATGACGAGCACCGCGAAAGGGGCGGAGAGCTTAGGGTTTTATTATTTATACTTGACATAAGTGTAAACAGCTTTTTAAGGGGAAGAGCTATGAAAACACGCAATTCATGGATATTTGTGCTCGCTGCATTCTTTTGCGGTGCGCTTTTTTGTACTCAGGCTTCGGCCAAGGTCTGCTTCGTCGGCGACAAGGAATGCGGTTCCGGCGCAAACTTTGCTCCGGCAGAGGAACTGCCCAACGAAGACCTTTGCAGACAGGAAAAATACGATACCCTGGCCAGCGTCTGCGCCAACCCGGGCGGCGTTTGTCCCTATGATGCCAGATACGTCAGGTGCTGCCCTTCGGAATATGCCTATCAGGCCTGCGTCTTTCCCCTGGAAACGGTGAAAAAGATTGTTGACGGCAAAACGACCGTTGACAGATGCGGTAGTTTATACAAATGCCAGTGTCCTTCGGAATACGGCGTAACTTCCGATTATGCCAAGACTAACAATTGTCAGCCCGGCGGCGGGTATTGCATGTTAAACGACGGAACTACGGATCAGGTCAAATACAAGACCTGTTCATGCGACACTTCGGTTTATACGGATGCAACCAAATGCTCCAACAATCAGACGGAAGAGGCCTCCTGTACGGACGAAAAAGGAAAAGTGCGGAAAAAGTGCTATTGCAATCGAAGCAGATTTCCTTATGCGGCTTGTGAGTATGGTTCAAAAGGGACCATTTGCATAGACAGCAACATTAACCGGGAATATTATCAGCAGTGTAAAACGGCCAGAGAAAGATGCCTTGAAGAGAACTTCATTGCGGAAAACGTCACCCAATGTCCGCAAGGGTCGACGGCCTGCACTTCGACCGTAAGCGGTAAAAAATACTATTGCGCTTTGGGCGAAGGTTGTCCTTACCCGGTTGTTCCCCAGCTTTACAAGTGTCAGTTCGACAAGGGCAGATGGTGCAAAGCCAACGGCTATACCCAGGAATCGTCGACGCCGGTTACCAGAAACGCAAGTTGTATAGATGCGGCAACCGGTTTGGAAGGCAAGGCTGAACCTTGTACGGAAAATACAAATACGCCGACCTATTATTATCGTTGCAAGCTGACCTGTGCGCAAAGAGCGCAATTGGGGGCTACCAGAAATAATGATTTGACTTTGGATACAGGGTTAGCCAATGCCGGAATTAAAGCTTACTATAACACAATGGGCGGTGATAAACATTTGTATGTGGCAGAAGGCGGGGTTGTCCCGACAAATAATCAGACGGAATGGAAAAATATAGGCAGCAAAATTGATTTTGCTTCGATTAACGGTATTTTTGCCCTGTGTGATCGCAGCCAAACCGATTATTTGGAATGTTGCGAGGAAAGGAGTCAATATGATAACAGGCCGGAGCTTAAGTTTGACGGTTGTGCAATAAATAAAAGTAATTATTTTTTCAGCAAAAATATGTCTGATATTAATGTTAATGTATATGCGAGTAATAGTGATCCCAATAAAGGCGGATTTAGTGAGTCGTATATTGTAAATGCAGATCATACTTGGAATAATGTCACGATTACCAGTGATGTAGATCCGGACACATCGAGTATCAATGACAGCGGTGAGGAGAAGTATTGGCGACTTGATAACCGGAAAAATGATATTCTTATTAAAGGAGGAAAAACTTTAACTTTTACCGGTTTGACAGAATTCGACTTTAGTACTTATTGGTGGTATACGGATGGAAGTAACGCGAAGTATGCCATGGATCAATATGAACCTTCTCGTAAGGCAATTTTTTATCTCACACACTTCCGGGCTGAAGGAAATGCAAAAATTAAGTTTAAAGATGCTAAAATTACCGGATCAGGAGCCAGTTGGGATGGAGATTCTGCGACAATGTTATTTATTAATACAAATATGAATTCTTCATGGGATGATTTTGGACACATTTGGAGTTATTGGAATATTGGTCTTAAAAATTCTTCCATTAATGTCTCTTTGTTTAGAGTAGGCGGCTGGCAGGGATCTACTTATTCTTTTCCTTCTTATATTGATACTGCGGCACCTACAGACGGAGAACAGCATGCCAGATACAGATGTCACGGTGCATATTTGACGAGTTCTTCTACATTGAATATAACCGATTACTACGGTCTACTTCATAACAGTTACTCTAAAATATACGTGAGCTTCAGTAGTATCTTGAAGAGTACCAAACCTATTCAATTGAAAGGATCAAATAGTGATATGATTTGTTTGCAAAGCGGAGCTAAAGCAACAATTAACGGTTCTTCATATAATGCTACCTCTGGAAATAGGATGTTGTATGGCTGGAACAAGGAATATACATATGTGGGAGGAAGTCCGTCAGCGCTTAGTTCTACATCATCTCAAGAGTGGTATAACCGATTTAAAAAGTGTGATGATAATGGTAAGCAGTGTTCTTGGCCATCTAATCCTATCTGTTCATCTAGTGGATGGTATACGGATAATAGTGATGGACATAATGTAGCTTATTATCCGAATAAGACAGGTTCTGTTTTGTGTACGGCTTGTAGTTCATGCTCTCGGTACGGGATGGGTTTTGATTAGATAGCTTCAGCAAATTATTGTTTCTTATTATTTTAGTGCGACATATTATTGGAGTCCGGTATTTACATGCCTTCTGAAAAATAAGGAATGTTCTTTGCTGATCGGAAAAGAATTTTTTTAACCCTTTAAATTTTTTAGAGTATGAAAACAAAACTTTTTCTGTCTGCATTGACGCTTGGCGCAATGATGACGACCTTTGTCGCTTGTGACAAAGAAGAGCCTTATGTAGATCCCGGCAAGGTGATCGAAAGTGAAGTGGTCGATCCCGGAACGGCCGAAGAGGTTGAAGAAACCGACAACGGAACCGAAGGGATTTCTCTCAGTTATGAATCCTGGATTGTGGTTCATCAGGTGTTTGCCGACGGCAGCACCTCACAGCCGCAAACCCGGACAGGAGCATCTGCTTCAGCGGGAAATAAGATTTCCGTTGTTTTGGAGAGCAGACTGACAGACGTTTCCGCGGTTGCAGATGTTTCCGGCTTTGAACTGAACGAAGCCGTCAGCAAAATCGACTATCGGGAACTTGGTTCGGCAAAACATGAAACCCAGTCGTTTGTGACGATAATCGATTCCGCAACTGTTTATACGGTGGATTACGGAATTTTTGCCGTTGAATTTGTTCTTCCTTATCAGGCGGCGGTTTATGATGACGGTATCACCAAAGTAACGATGCCTTATCATAAATATACCGATGTTCGGGATAACGGAGGCGAACTGAGCGATTTGGAAAGCGTGACCGAGAATGGCGTGACTTATCTGCGAAAGCTGTATAAACATTCAATTGTGGCAGATTTCAACGGAAAGTCATATACCGTTAACGCTGAAATTGTTTTACGAAAGGAACAAAAAGGGGATTATCTGTTGTCACAAAAGGTTGTTGGTGAAGGCGTAGAACTTGTTTCTTACGATCTGACGGCAAAAACCGGTGTTTCAAAATCTTGGATTACAATTGAAGAAACCTGGTCGGAAAGTGGTACAAAAGAGGTGAAAAAGGAGGTTCTGCTGTATAACGGACTTCCTGATGAGCCATCCGCAATGTTCCAGTTGCCTGTTGACAAAGAAGTTTCTTTTTCCAGTTTGAAACTGGGAGACTTGGAAACTTCTGTTTCGGAATACGGCAAGAGGAGTGAAGATGGTTTTAAAGTGACAAAACATCTTCTGATTAGCGCTTGGCCCGTTACTTCTTCAGAAGACGAAAGTGCCAACCGCAATTACAGCTTCAGAGTTACGTATGAAACAGCAGTTTATTCTGATGAATATATTACTTATGAGATGCCATATCTTAGTTTTGACAATGCCAAGTGTAGTATAAGTCAAATAAGTGAATGGCAAGCGGACACTCGCTTTTCTTCAATGTTTGTATCTTTTTCTTCAAGTATTTGTCTGGAAGAACAAAAATACAATTTTATTGAAGAAGGTGAAATTCGTTGTAAGTATTAGATTAGAGTGATCTGTTTTCTTTGAGAGTGAAAAGATCCGGGTTCGGATCTTTTCATTTTATAAATTATATTTTGGGAGAAAATGCATGAGATTTGTTTTATTTTTGCTGGTTAGTTTTTTTGTTTTTGTTACAACACTTGTTGCTGAAGAGCAGAAGAATGTTTATGTTTCATCCGGCAATGAGGTTTATCCTATGACTGAAGAAGAAGAAAAAGAACTTGTTATGGATAAAAAAATTTATGAAACCATAGAAAATAAAAAAGTATTAAAGAAAGCTGTCACAAAAGCCGTACCGGCAGTTGAAACGGTTAATGAAGGAATAGTAACAGAAGGTTCTCCTGTGAAAATACAAAGGAAAAAGAGACCTGATTAAAATATATTGTCGAAATAAAAACCTCCTGATTTGGTCAGGAGGTTTTTTGGTTTTGCGAAAATTCAAAAGCTGTTCTGGGTTTTCCTTCTACCTCTTGTAAGCCGCGCGGGGGCGGTAGTGGGTATGCAGCAGCTGGTGGGCCTTTTCGCCGTTCGGGGCGCCGATATATTCCTCGTAGAGGGTTTTGATCGACTGATTGTGGTGTGACAGGCGGTTTGTTGCTCTCAGGTCTTCGTCAAACAGGCCTTTGGCGCGTTTGCGGCGGATGTCGTCGGTTATGCCCCGCGGTTTCGGTTGTCCGGGCAGCATTACCCGCGGTTGTCCGCCGCCGGCGATGCAGCCGCCGCGGCAGGCCATGACTTCGACAAAGTGGTAGGGAATTTCCTCTCCCGCTGCTTTGGCCGTGCGAATCCGTTCCAGCACTTTTTCGACGTTGCCGGTGCCATGGGCGACGGCAATGCGAATCGTTTTGCCGGCGATTTCCACTTCCGCTTCCTTGATGCCGTCAAGACCTTCGATGGCCCGGAAATTGAGCTCGCCCAACTCTGTGCCGGTAATGTAGAAATAGGCGGTTCTCAAAGCCGCTGTCATTACACCGCCGGTGGCGCCGAAAATGGTGCCGGCGCCGGAATATTCGCCGAGCGGATTGTCGGCCGCCTCATCCGGCAGGCTGCGAAAGTCGATGCCCGCCTGTTTGATCATCCGCGCCAGTTCGCGGGTGGTGAGCGAAACGTCGACGTCCTGAAAACCTGAAGAACTCATGTCTTCGCTGCGGACGATTTCCCATTTTTTGGCAGTGCAGGGCATGATTGAGATGACGCGGATTTTGGCCGGGTCAAGCCCCATTTTGTCGGCGTAGTAGGTTTTGGCCAGCGCGCCGACCATTGATTGCGGCGATTTGCAGGTGGAGAAGTGGCTGATCATGTCCTGATGATATTTTTCCAGCAGGTCGACCCAGGCCGGGCAGCAGCTGGTGAACATCGGCAGGCTTTCCGGCTCTTGGGTAAAGCGGCGGACAAATTCGTTTGCCTCTTCAATGATCGTCAGATCGGCGCCGAAGTTGGTGTCAAAAATGCGTTTGAAACCCATCCGGCGCAGCGCGGCATAGGTTTTGCCGGTCAGGTTTTCGCCGAAATCGAAGCCGAATTCCTCGCCGATGGCGACGCGCACCGCCGGCGCAATCTGAACGATGGTATAGATGTCCTTGTCGTTTAGCATGTCCCAGACTTTTTGCGTTTCGTCATATTCAACGATGGCGCCGGTCGGGCAGTGAGCCGAACACTGGCCGCATTTGATGCAGGGGCTGTCGGCCAGGTTGATGCCGTTGGCAGCGGTGATCCGGGTGGCTAGGCCGCGGTTTAGGTAACCCAGCGCCCAGACGTTTTGCTGATTCTGGCAGACTTCGACGCAGCGGCCGCAGAGGATGCATTTGCTCGAATCGAGTACCAGCGCTTTGGTCGAATCGTCAATCGGCCAGCGTTTGGTCAGGTTGGGCAGGGTTGCATCCTTGATGCCGAAGGTGTTGGTCAGGTCCTGCAGTTCGCAATGGCCGGAACGGATGCAGGTCAGGCAGGCGTTGGGGTGGTTGCTTAAAATCAGTTTTAAGACCGTGCGGCGGACGTCAACCAGTTCGGCGTCGGAGGTGATGACTTCCATCCCTTCGGCGATCGGCGTCGAACAGGAGCGCATGATGCGTCCGTTGACTTTGACAATGCAAATGCCGCAGCCGGCGGTGGCGTCAACGTCGGGATGCTTGCACAGGGTGGGGATTTCGATGTGGACGCTGCGGGCGGCTTCCAAAATGGAAGTGCCGGCGGTGGCTTCAACCTCGTAGTTGTCGATTTTCAGTTTTACCATTATTTTGCCTCCCTGTTTTTTGCTTCGTTTGCGGCCACTTTGGCTTCGTATTCCTCGCCGAAGTAGCGCATGGTGGAAAGAACCGGGTTCGGCGCCGTCTGGCCTAAGCCGCAGAGCGAGGCCTTTTGCATGGCGACGGCGATTTTGCGCAGTTCTTCAATGTCTTTTTGGGTTCCCCGTCCCTTGGCGATTTTTTCCAACAGCAGCAGCATCTGTTTGCCGCCGATCCGGCAGGGGGCGCATTTGCCGCAGGATTCGTCGACCGTGAAATCAAGGTAGAATTTGGCGATGTCGACCATGTCGGCGGTTTCGTCCATCACGATCATGCCGCCCGACCCCATGATGGAGCCGACTTTTTTCAATTCTTCGTAGCAGACGGGCAGGCTGACGTCGGTTGCCGGGATCACTCCGCCCGAAGGACCGCCGGTCTGAACGGCTTTCAGTTTTTTGCCGTTCGGTACGCCGCCGCCGATTTCGTTGACGATGGTGTCGATGGTGGTGCCCATCGGCACTTCGATCAGGCCGGAATGCTCAACCTGTCCGGTGAGGGCGAAAACCTTGGTGCCTTTGGAGGTTTCGGTGCCGAAGGAAGAAAACCAGTCGGCGCCTTTTAGGATAATCGGCGCGACGTTGGCCAGCGTTTCCACGTTGTTGATGCAGCTCGGTTTGTCCCACAGGCCGACTTCCGTCGGATACGGCGGGCGCGGACGCGGGGTGCCGCGTTTGCCTTCGATCGAATGGATCAGCGCGGTTTCCTCGCCGCAGACGAAAGCGCCGGCGCCAAGCCTGATGTCGATGTTGAAGTTAAAACCGCTGTTCATGATGTTGTTGCCGAGCAGACGGTTCTTTTTGCAGGCTTTGATCGCTTTTTCGATCCTTTCCACCGCCAGCGGATATTCCGCGCGGATGTAAAACCAGCCTTCGGTGGCGCCGATGGCGTAGGCAGCAATCATCATGCCTTCGATGACGTCGTGCGGGTTGGATTCCAAAATACTGCGGTCCATATAGGCGCCAGGGTCGCCCTCGTCGCCGTTGCAGATGATGAACTTGTCGTCAACCACCGGCACTTTGGCCGCCAGCTCCCATTTCAGTCCGGTGGGGAAGCCGGCGCCGCCGCGGCCGCGCAGGCCGGATTTTTTGATCTCGGCGGCGACTTCGGCCGGGGTCATGGTTTTTAAAACTTTTTCCAGCGCCAGATAGCCGCCGCGGGCAATGTATTCCTGAATGTCTTCGGGATCAAGATGGCCGGCCTGTTTTAACACCACCTTTTCCTGTTTGGTGAAAAACGGCAGGTCGAGCGAGAGGACATATTTGCTTAAAAATTCCGGCAGTTCAAACGTTTCTCCCGCTTCCAGTTTGAGGGCGGGAATCACGTGTTCGGAGATGATAATCCGCGCGACCAGCGGTTCCAGCCTTTTGTAAAGCACGTCCTTTTGCCCTTTGATTTCCACTCTGACCAGCGGTCCCTGGGCGCAGAGCCCCATGCAGCCGGTGGCAACGATGCGGACTTTGCCTTCCAATTCGTGTTCGGCCACCGCCGATTTCAGCAGGTCGAGAATGTCGTCGCTGCCGGAAGATTTGCAGCCGGTGGAATGGCAGCAGTAAATGGTGCAGACGTAGCGGTTAAGATCCTGTAATTTGTTTTTGGCAATTTCGTGGATGTCGAATCTTTTGTCAATTTCGTTCATGTCAGCCATGGGCCAGCTCCTTGTCTTCGTCGTCAAATTTTTTGCGCCATTCGTCGATGATGTTGTGAACGTCGCCGACGGTTACGCGGCCGTAGGTTTTGCCGTTGACCACACAGACCGGAGCCAGGCCGCAGCAGCCGACGCAGCGGACGCATTGCAGGTGAAAAGTGCGGTCGGGGGTGCTTTCTCCCTCGCCGATGCCGAGTTCTTTTTTGAATTCTTCCAGAACCTTGTCGTTGCCTTTTAAATAACAGGCGGTTCCCGTACATACCGAGATAACCGCCTTGCCGGGAGCTTCCAGCTTGAAAAAGTTGTAAAAGGTAAGAACTTCGTAAATTCTGGCCAGCGGAATGTTCATCGCCTGCGCCACTTCAAGCGCGTCTTCCCAGGGAACGTAACCTTTTATGTCCTGGATTTCGTGGAGCGCCATAATCAGCGACCCCCTCTTTTTGCGCCACTTGGTGGCTACCTGCGTTGCAACAGAAGTATCGCCCATATGCTCATCCTCCTAAAATGATTGTGTATGCGCTTATGTTATTACCATATTCGTTAAAACATGATTACACAAGCTTAAAAAAAAGTCCGTCTTGATAACTTGACGCGGTTCAGAGGTGTCCGGTTTTAAACAACTGGCGGTATTTGTAGATGCTGCCGCCTTCAACGTCCCAGCTGAAGTCTTTGCGCATGGCGTTTACCGTCATCCGGCGAATCTTGTCAAAGTGGCAGTAAAACGTTTCCAGCGCCTTGCACAGCGTTTCCGCATAGGCGTTGGTGTTGTTTTTCAAACGCTGGGCGGTCAGATTGTTGCCGTAGACGCGGCGCTTGTGAGAAGAGAAGAACACTTCGGTGCGGAAGCCGTCGACGCCGTTTTCGATGGTGTCAACCAATCCGCCGGTGGACATGGCAACCGGCAGCGCGCCTTTGGCCATCGCTTCCATCTGGGTCAGCCCGCAGGGTTCAAAGCGGCTGGGCATCATATAAAAGTCAGAAGCCATTTGGATAGCATAGGCGAAATCGTCCTGATAGCCGCGGAAAACGAAGATGCGTTCGCCGCATTTGGGATTTTTTTCCATCACCCGGTCTTTAAGATTGGTCAGATGTTCGAAATATTTGCTGTCGCCGGCGCCGCCCAGAAGGAATATCGGCATTTCGATGTTTTTCAGAGCGCCGAAGCGGTTAAACAGGTTGGTAATGGCCTGAGCGGCGATGTCATAGCCCTTTTGTTCGACCAGCCGGCTGGTGGCGCAGACGATCGGAGTATGCTCAATGTTTTTGATCTTTTTGCTCAGGTCGTTGAAACGGTATGTGTCGACCAGCGGAATCACTTTTTGCTTGAAGTCCGGATCGGAAGCGATTTTGGAAATCAGGCGGATAAATTCCTTTTTGTTTTCCAGCTTGGCTTCCAGATGATTTTCATCGTAAAATTTGAAATTAAACGGAGCAAAATAGCGGTTGATTGCCTCAATCCGGTCCGGGTTGGGGGGGATCAGCTTTTTGTCGTAGCCGTTGACGATGCCGAAGAAGTTGCGGTGGTCTTTGCGGATTTTCAAAATGTCGCGGAAGTCAAAGCCGAAATCGAGTTCTTTTGACACCTCTTCCATATAGTTTTTGGAAACGGTTACCACCCGGTCGGCAAGATGAAAATTGCAGGAAGCCTGATTGTAGCAATCGTAGACGATCAGCGTGTCGCAGGTGCGCGGGTTACTGTTTTTGATCGCCTTGGCGTTTTTGAAAACGGCGGTTGCCGTGTTTTCATAAAGAGAATTGAGAATTTTCGAGGTGTTGGGGTAGTCCCAGCCCTGATAGCCGAGATGGTGCGCCAGATGAACGACCGGCAGATTTTTCAGTCTGTCGCACAGCGCGTTGTCGATCAGTCCGGCTTCCAGCTGGGCGATTGAAAAATATTTGGTCAGTCCCGCCAGCGCGCCGCTGTGCCAGTCGTTGGCGATCAGCAGGTTGGGCGCCTTGAGCGGCGTTTTGCTTTTTTCAAATAGGGTTTTGACCAGAACGTACACCGCCTTGGAAAAAAAGGCAAAACGTTCGACTTCGTTGATGTCGAATTCGTTTCGGATATAACAGCCATCCTGGGCCGGGTTGTTGTCCGGGTGCGGGTTGATGGAGAAAAAGCGTTCGTTTTGCAGAAAAACGTATTCGACGTTTTCAAATCTGCCGCGATAGACGCCGACGTTGTATTTTGTCAACGTGCTGCGGTTGCCGTAAAAAGGCACTTTGAGAGTTAAAAGCTTTTCCACCTTTACCGATTTTTTTTCGGTGCCGTAATAAACGTCTGCTTCCAGGCGGGCTTTTTTCTTGCCGGTGTCGCCGGCATATAGCGGAGTGATCACGGAAACGACATCGCCGTCGCCGGCAAAAGAGCGGTTAAAAGCTTCCGGCAGTTCGGAAGCGACCATGCCGAGCCCGCCCCATTTCATAAAAGTCGCGGTTTCGGCCGTAATCATCCAGGCGTTGACGTTTCCCGCAAGCGGCCATTCGCTTTTGCCGAGGCACTGCCTGCGTCCGAGGTTCTGGATCTCGGTCAGGTTGGGATTGTTGACAACACTAAAAGTCAGGGAAAATTTTTTAAAATTGAAATTTTTCGGCAGTGGTTTAAACAGACCGTCGGTTACTTTTGGTGCAGGAACAGGATTCATCTCATCTCTCTCATAGTCAGAATAATCAATAGCAAAGAGAATATACCGTATGTCTTAATAATCAACTAAAAAGACAATAAAAACTTCTCCCCTTGACTTGTTTATCTTTAATCATTAAATGTGTATATAAGAAATATACGCGCTTTGCAAAAAAATTAAAGAGGGAAAAATGAAAAAGGATAAAAAAGAGCATAACTCCGAAAACGAATGCGAACAGGCATCGGAAAACAACGAAAATCTGACCGAGGAAATCGAGGCGGCCGCGGAAAAAATCGACCGTGAAGCGGAAGCTTTGAAAGCGGAGAATGCCAAACTGAAAGACGACTATCTGCGCGCGTATGCGGAACTGGAAAACACCAAAAAGCGATGCGCCGCGGAAATGGAGAAAAACTCCAAATATGCCGTCAGTTCCTTTGCCAAGGAAATTCTTTCCGTGGCCGACAATCTGCACCGGGCGCTTGCCGCTGCCGAAGAGCTGAGCGGCAGCGAGTGCGAACAGCTGAAAAAAGGCGTGGAACTGACCGAATCGGAATTGAGCAAAGTGCTGGCCAAGTTCGGCGTTACCAAAATGGAACCGATGGGCAAAGTTTTCGATCCCGCTTTCCATCAGGTGGTGCAGGAAGTGGAAGACAAGTCAAAACCCGCCGGCACCGTCGTGGCCGAACTGCAGACCGGTTATATGATCAATGATAGAATTTTGCGGGAGGCGATGGTTATCGTCAGCAGGTAAAGTTCGTTCTACGGTTGTCTGATACAGATTTTACGGATGTTTTTTCCCGCATATGTACATGTACGTCATGCGGGAAAAATTAATTTATGAACAGATTATGAAGCGGCGAAAAGAGGTATGTCGGAAGGTGAGTTGGCTATAAATCTAAGCCGAAACAGAGAAATATTTCAGGCGTTGGGGCCGGATGCTGATTTGCAGGATGCATCAGATGATATGGCTGCCAATTTACGGGGAAAAAGGGGGGCGGAAACGGGAAAAACGTTATGGGATAGTTGTCCGCGCAATTCCCGCGAATATTACAAATAGTTTTTATCGGTTGTTTAATGAAAACTTTGCAGGAAAAGAGGAAAGATGGCGATTGAGGAGCGATATAAAAGTTCGCGGTTTTTGGGGGGACTGCTGTTGTCGGTATTGTGGTTCGGCTTTAAGTTTTTGTTTACGCTTCTGCTTATTGTGATGGCAATCGGCGAATGGTCGCTGGTCGGTTGGAAAATGCGCCGTTTTCCGATAGCCGGCAGCGAAGAGCTGGCTTATTGGGCCGAGTGGCTTTACGTCGTTATGATGGCGGTGATTTTGCTTTATCTGATCGTTTGGACGGTTGCCGGACTGAGCAGAAAAAGTTATCTTGTTCTTGCCGTTTGTGCGGCGCTTTTTCTTTCTTTTGCCTATTCTTCCCATATGGAAACGGTGCGGGCACAAATCATCTGTTCTTCCCATCGTTACGTTTGGGATGCCGATTTGCAAAAATGCCGGGAAGGTTGTTTTGTGTGGATGGCGGAAGACGAATGCCTGTCTGACGAAAAGCCGCAAAAGAGGCCGTCGGTACGGGGCGTTTCAAAAGAAAACGGCTGATTCTTCGGAAAGTCGCTTTTTAACGGCGTATTTTTGCCGGGAACGTTGTCTCCGGATGGCGGCGTCGCGGTTTATGGCCGGCGGTTTTCCGATACAAACGGGTTAACGGGCACAATACCGTTGTCGGGAAGGTTTTTCTCCGTGTTTTTTTATGGTGCGCCGGATGGATAAGAAAGCATGAGGGCAGAACAAACATATCGCACGAAACAAGACGTTCGCTTTTTTTGCCGTTGCAGCCATAAATGCGAAAACGCAAAAAAAATAACCCCCCGGAGTTTCCGGGGGGCTTGTCTTATTCGCCGCGTTTGATTTTTTCAATCAGTTCCTTAACCGACGGAATGCAGCCGTTGCGGTAAAGCGGATCGGTTGCAAAGCGGTAAACCTGATGACCGGCAAACAGCAGATGATCCTTTACGCTGCCGCCGTGTCCGACTTCGTACAGCGTCTTGTGGATGCAATAGGTGCGCGGATCGGGGATGCGGCCGGTTGAACCGGTGGGGCTGACGGCCGACCAGGTGGAGAACTGGCACTGGGAAAGGCAGCCGACGCAGTTTTTGCGGTCTTCCTTCATTTGCTCCCAGTCTTCCGGGGTCATGAAAACGACGGTCTGATCCGGCGTTTCCTTGATCGACGTCAGTCCGGCGTTGATCTGGTTGTTGGCTTTGGCCATATCGTCAGGCTTGATGAACACGGTTTTGTGGTCGCTTATTTTCAGCGGCTGGGAAAATTCCGCGTCGGCTTCCGTTTTGAAAGCGATTTCGCCGTTTTTGCGATCGATCAGTTTAGCCAGAAAAGAATTTTTGATGGCCGAGGAAAAGAAACCGGTGGGGCTGAAACGCTGTAAAATGACGTCGCCTTTTTTGACATGCAGCATCACTTTTTTCCAGGCTTCGCTGATTGGGCTTTCCTTGGTGATCATCGGCCGGGTGCCGAACTGGAAGGCGATTTTGCCGATTTCCGGATTGTCGATGTAGTCTTCCCAGTCTTTCAGCGACCAAACGCCGCCGGCCAGAATGATCGGCGTTTCCGTCAGGCCGTAGCTGTTCATCAGCCGCCGCAGTTCGGCGACGCGGTTATAGGGCGTTTCCGGTTTGGTCGGATCCTCGGCGTTGGAAAGGCCGTTGTGTCCGCCGGCCAGCCACGGGTCTTCGTAAACGACGCCGCCCAGAAATTCGGTAAAATTGGAATAGGCACGTTTCCACAGGATGTTGAAGGCGCGGGCGGAAGAGACGATCGGGTAATAGTAGACGCCGAATTTTGAAGCCAGCGCGCCGAGGTGATAGGGCATGCCGGCGCCGCAGGTGATGCCGTTGATCAGGCCTTTGGCCTTTTCCAGTACGCCTTCAAGAATGCGCTGAGAATCTGCCATTTCCCACAGCATGTTCATGTGGATGCGGCCGTTGCCGCCAGAGATTTCATGTGCAACCTGAGCTTGGGCAACGCCTCCTTTAATGGCTCTTTCTACCATTTCTTCATGACGTTCCGGCCGCGATTTTTTAAAAAACTTTTCAATGACGACGTTGCCTTTGTCGTCGTAAAAGTCCGGGCTGACGCCGGAAAAGGTGCCGACGCAGTTTTCGTGCGCCCAGGCACCGCTGCTGCGGCCGTCGCTGCCGTTAATGCCTTTGCCGCCTTCAACCAGCGGCAGGACTTCTTTGCCGGAAATGAGAATGGGATTTAAGCTTTTCAAGTTAATAAACCTTTCATAGTATTTTTTTATTTAGAACGCTTATACCACAAAAAATTTTTTTTTCATAGTAAAAATTTAAGGCGCCAGAGCGAGGATTTCAAGCGGCAGCCGGTTGACGGCGATCAGCGTGACCAGCATGCAGATGAAGGCATAGACTTCCAGCAGCAGCGGCAGCAGATCGTAGCGGAAAAGAGGGACTTTCGGGCGGATCTTCTTAAAAATTTTGTGGATGCCGCTCATGATCAGAATAATGCCGATCATCTGCAGGCCGATCCCCGCTTTTGTCAGCGTTTCGGCCAAGGGAGCAAACATAAAATGCAGCATGCCGAAAAAGACCAGATAGACGGCGACCGCGGCGGCGGTAATGTGGTTGGCGCGGATCAGCTTTTGGTGCCGGAGCTGCTTTTCCGCTTCCATTTTTTCCGGCGTCATGTTTTCTATTTCCAGTCCGCGCACGGTTTTGGGCGTTTGCAGCTGCGCCCGGCGTTCGCGCATGTCGGATTTGAACTTTTCCTCCATCAGGCAGAGGCCGCAGCCTTTGGAAGTAAAATAAGCATGGTCGGGATTTTTTTTGCAGGGACGCAGGTTTTGCAGCAGGTTGCGCAGATGGCGCTCCCACTCCGCCGCGCTCGGCCGTTTCATTCCTTTGACGAAGGCGCGGTCGAAAAGTTCCAGCGTGTCTTTGGCAAAGTAGTCGTGAATGCTGTAAGGGTGCGGCGCCTGATACAGGTCCGCCCAGGAACCGTAGGCATAATGATGGGCGGCGATCCGTTCCTGAATGGTGAGGTTGGGAACGCCCTGTTTGCGCGGCACGCCCGAAAAAGGATGGATGCCGTTGTTTAAGAGCTTGAACAAAATGACCGCCAGGGCAAATTTGTCCTGTTCCTCGCCCATCTGGTCGCAGTTTTGCTTCATGCCTTCCGGGTAGATGTATTCCTCGCTGACGAATTCGGCCGGATAGCGGCCGTTTTCGCCGCGGATGGAAAAGCCGTCGCAGTCAAGGATGGCGATCAGCATGCTTTGTTTGTAAACATATACGTTGGAAGGTTTGAGGTCGACGATGTAGTGGCCTTTTTCGTGCAAGGCCGCCACCATGGTGCAAAGGTTGTAAGCCGCCTGCAGGCGGTGTTCGTACTTTTCCGTCAGTTTCAGCTTCTGGCGGATGGCCTTTTGCATGAAGTGGTCAAGCGAAGCGGCCTGGCTTAAGTCGATCAGCGGCATCAGATAGCCGACGCAGAAACCGTATTCGTTTTCCAGCAGCGCTTCCGGCCAGGCGATCTGGATATAGTTGTTGCCGTCTTCCATGGTGAACCGTTTGCCGTCTTTCATTGCCGGCGAAAAACTCGGCCGGTTGAGCAGCATGGCCTGCAGCTTTTCCCGGTTGGCGCTGCTTTTGTTCAGGTTGTGGAAAATTTTGGCCACCAGCTGCGGGTGCCCTTTAACCCGGAAAATGCGGCCGGCGGCGCCGCCCTTGTTGATCATTTCGCCGAGCGTGATCTGCTCCCAGGTGCGGTCGCCGTAAATGGCATTGTATGTCTGCGCGGTTTCTTCCATTACAGCCTGGCCCACAAAAAGGTTTTGTCATCAGGGTTCAGACGCTTGGCCCGGGTGGTGTTGAGGGTGTTGGTCAGGGCGCGTACGGCGCGGACCTGTTGTTTTTCCCGGTTGAGAAAGTCGTTGATCGGCAGCAGAAAATTCGGCTCAATGCGGCTGAAGTCGGGGGCAAAGGAAAAGTTGGTCAGTCCGTCGGACATCAGCATCACCGTGTGCGCTTCCTTAAAAGTGGTAAAACGCAGGCTTTCCTGCCAGTCGTCCATGGTATAGAAATAGGTTTCGCAGGCAAAGACCCCGTTTTCCGGCTTGGAAGCGACATAGCTGGAGAGGTCGGACGAGGTGAAAGCCAGCGCCGCGCCGTCGCCGATGTGGAAAAACAGCCCTTCGCCCTTGTGGCAGACGACGCCGACCACGGTGGCGGCAAAGGCCATGATGCCTTTTTTGTTGTTGGCGGAATTGAGACGGTGGAAGGCGAGCTTGTCGCGGGCGACGCCGATGGCTTTGACGATGGCTGCGCGGATATCCTTAAACGGGGCGTTTTCCAGCAGGTCGACCAGCGTGTCGCAGACGATTTTGGCGCCGATGCGGCCGTATTTGGTGGAACCGGCGCCGTCGGAAACGACAGCGACGAAGTTGGCGCCGCGGGTGGACCAGCGGCAGCGGTCCTGACAGAGCTGGCCGCGGCCGAGGTGCACCGGTCCGGTGATGCAGGCGGCGCGCACTTTGATGTTGGCTGCTTTAGTTTTCTTCATCCCAGTTTCCCGTGTCTTCAAACAGGTCTCCGGCGTTCGGCGCCGCTTTGGATATGCAGGAAACGCTGCGGCTGAGCCAGAGGAAAAATTCGGTAAATTTCAGCCCGGTGAGACGTTTGGGCGAGTTGAGCGAAAAGCGCGCCAGTTTTTCCAGGTTGGCGCCTTCGGTGCCGACGGCGTGAATGACCACTTTTTTGTTTTCCTGCGCCCGGCAGCATTTGCGGGCGACGCTTTCCCAGTCGTAATCGGTCGGTTCGCCGTCGCTGATGAGGAAGATCCACGGCCGTTTGGAAGTGATGCCGCAGCTGTCGTAGAGGCACTTCTGCTCTTCGATTTTCTGCAGCGCCAGTTCCATGGCCTTGCCGAGGGGGGTAAGGCCGCCGGCCGCCATTTCCGGCGCGGTGAAGTTCATGGCGTCGATCCAGTCGGCGGAAACTTCGGTTTCGTCTTTGCCGAAAGCCTTGATGATCAGGAGCTGCACTCTCGAACTGGCGTCAATGTCTTCTTTCAGTTCCTTTTCCAGCGCTTTCAAACCGACGTTTAACTGTTTGATCGGCTCGCCGCGCATGGAGCCGGAACAGTCCAGCACCAAAACGCAGGGGGTGCGTTCGTTGGCATTGTCGGCAAATTCCACATAAGGAATCATGTCGTCTACGAAGTTGTTTTCTGCCATTTTTTATGTTCCTTGTCTGTAGGCGTTATTTCTGCGGGTAGGAGTGGGGATAGGAGCTTCCTTCCGGCGGCACCGGGGTGGAAACTTTGCCGCAGCCGGCAAGCGAGAGCCCGGCGGCAACCAGAAAAAGCCACAGAAACAACGATGCCTTATTCATATCTTTCACCTTTTGCTTGTCTATTTGCGTATCAATGTTTATATATTATTACTCTATCGGAAACAAGGCAAAAAATATAATACAGTTATCAATAGGCAAATGAGAAAAATCTGGCAAATTTTTTTGACGACGGTGCTGTGTTTGCAGACGATCGCCGCAGAAGCTTCGGAAAAGGGCGTGAACATTTACGGTGCGGCCCGCGATGTGCCGTCGAAGGCGGTATACGGAGAGGCCGGCAACCGCGTGCGGATGGACGATTTCAAAGGCGATTTCGTGCTGGCGGTGTTTTGGTCGCGTTACTGCGTTCCCTGCATTCGCGAACTGGAAAGCTTAAACGAGTTTGCCCGGCAGACCAAAAACGACGGGATCCGGGTGATTCTGATTTCCCCGAAAGAGGAATGGCAGGGCGGTTTTGCCGAACAGCGCCGGCTGCTTTCCAAGTACGGGGCGCCGGATCTGGAAACTTATGTTGACGACAAGAGCGATCTGGCGGCAGCGTTCGGCATTTTTTCCTCACCGGTAACGGTGCTTGTCAGTCGCGAAGGCAAAGAGATAGGAAGAATCCGCGGCAGTGCCGAGTGGGACAGTCAGGACGTGATCGAATATATGTACAAGATCAAAGCCGAGCATGGCTGAGGAGTTTGTTCCGGCAGTTCGGAAAATGAAAAACCCCGTATGTACGGGGTTTTGTTGTATCTGAAAAAACTACGCGCCAAACGCGTAGTTTTCGGGATGTGTGAGCTCCGGGTTTGATATGCTTCCGGTTTTTCCGCTGAGGCTGCCCGGCGGAGTTTCCTAGCTTTTTTCCCTCAGGTTGGGAAACAGTTCCTTGCCGAGCGACAACCGGCTGCGCTGGGTGTCGATGGAAGTGGCCAGATTGAGCTTGCCGGTTTTGATGATGGCGCGAACCTGGTCGCCCTGGGTGGTGTCCGGGTTGGCGAACAAATAGGTGACGGCCGGCACTTTTTTGCGGATGCCGTTTAAGGTCTGGTGCATCACTGCCAGCATGCCGCGGGAGAACAGGTCATAGGCCAGATCTTCGGTCATACCCGAAGAGGAGGCGTATTTGATGACCGAATTGATGGCGTCGGTGACGTTGTTGGCGTGAATGGTTGACAAAACCAGGTGGCCGGAGGTGCAGGCGCGCAACACTTCGCTGGCGGTTTCCGGGGTGCGGATTTCGCCCACCAGAATAAAACGCGGTTTGGAACGCAGCGCCGATTTCAGGCAGGCGCCCCAGTTGCCTTCAATCGGCTGGGTCTGTTTGCACAGGCCGAGACTGCCGTTTAAGGCGTTGTAACTGCCGTCGAGCGGCATTTCCGCCGGGTCTTCGATGGTATAGGCAAAGCCGCCTTCGGTAATCAGATATTCTTTCATCAGCGAGGAAACGGCGGTGGTCTTGCCGGCGCCGGTCGGTCCCGACCACAGGATTAGTCCGGCGGCGTTACTCAGATTCAACAGATATTTGCGCAATTCCGGCGCAAAACCGAGAGAGTTGAAGGCCGGCACTTCCGGCGGCATCTTGCGGGCGCAGTACTGGATGCCGTAGATGCTGACGCTTCGTTCCACGCGGTAGAAAATTTTGTTGTAAAAGACAGAATAGCTGGGGTTGCTGCCGTCGTAACAGCTTTCCACCTTGTCGTAGAAGTAGTTGAAGTCGTCGGTTTTGATTTTCATCAGTCCGTTGGCGGTTTTGCCGTCGGGAATGTAAGCGACTTTGTCGGGAGTGATGTAAATGTCGGAAAAGTTAATTTCGTTGATTGTGCTCATCGGTTAATCCTGCGGTTTCAGTTAATCGTTTCTCCGGGATAAACTCCGAAAAAGTCCCCCCTTTGAACCCAGCCTTCGATTGAGGCGAATTTGATCAGGCAAAAATCCTTGTCTTCCGGACATTTTTCCACCTTGCCGATCACCTGGTCTTCGACTTTGGCAATCACTTTGGCGTCGTGTTCCGGCTTGGCGTAGATGCTGCTGGTGCCTTTGTTGGTCATTTTGATCCAGCGCTGGCTGCTTAACATCGGCTTGTAGACCCAGGTTTCCGAGCCTTCCCAGTCGCGTATCTGGCGCCACAGGTCAAATTCGGCAATGATTTCGACCGGTGCGTTCTTTTGTTTGTATACCCATTCGATCGGGTAGCGGGAACCGGGACCGGAACGGGCGTTGACCAGTTTGGAACGCAGTGAGGCCATCCGCGGCAGACTGCGGCCCGAATCGCCGTCGTCCCCGTTTTGCGCGGAAACGGGAAGGGCAAACAGACAAACGGCCAGCACGGCGCTTAAAAATGTTTTCATCTCTTTTGTCCTCATTAATGCTTTTTTATCACAATTGGCGTAATGATACCCATATATGATAAACAAAAGGTAAAATTCAGGTAACCGAAGGAGAAAAAAATGGATTTACGGAAAACGGCGGCGGAACTAATCAAGTTTCGCACGGAAACGGGCAACCTGCCGGAGATCGACCGGTGCATGCGCTATCTTTCAGGGCTGGCGGACGAAATGGGCGCGGCGGTTGAAATTTACAAAAAGGACGCGCTGGCGCCGGTAATGCTGCTGACAAACGGCGAAAAGCGCGATTTCGATGTTCTCGCGGTCGGGCATATCGACGTGGTGCCGGCCGCCGACAATATGTTTATTCCCTATGAGAAAGACGGCAAAATGTTCGGCCGCGGCACCCTTGACATGAAGTCTTTTGCCGCAGTCGGGCTTGCTTCGCTCGAATATGTCATCAAAGAAAAGCTGCCGCTTAAGTTCGGTGTGCTGCTGTCTTCCGACGAAGAGAAAGGAAGCTTCGGGCTGGAAGCCTTCTTAAAGGACAATCCCGCTCTTAGGGCTAAAATCGTGTTTGACGTCGACGTTGCCGGCAGCATCAACAAAATCGTCGCCCGCTGCAAAAGTCCGGTTTTTGTCAAGCTGACGTCGGAGGGCAAGGAAGCGCACGGTTCCACCCCGTGGGAGGGAATCGACGCCAACGAACAGCTGATGCAGACCTGGCAGAATATCCGCGGCTTTTATCCTTACTACAGCAAAAAAATGCCGAAACCGGCCGACACCTGGGTTGACACGGTTCATTTTGCCAAAATCGAAGGCGGCGCGGTGGCCAATGTCATAGCCAACCATGCCGAGGCTCTGCTCGATTTCCGTCTGACGGAAAAATCCACTCTTGCCGGGCTGGAGGAAAATCTGCGAAAAGCGGCGGTTGAAGGCGTTGACTGGCGGATCATCTCTGCCGGCAGAGCGGTGGTGATGGATGAAAACAATCCTCATATCCGCGCTTACAAGCAGTTGGCGGAAGAATATCTGGGACAGCCGCTTGAGTTTGAATATATCGGCGGCGCGACGGATTCCCGCGCATTTGCCGAACGCGGCTCGGTGGTGATCATGCATTCGGGCAGCGGCGACGGCATGCACGCGGCCGGCGAATACGTCGTTTGGCAGTCGGTCGAACAGCTGGCCGAGATTCAAAGGAGGTTTTTGCAGCGGCTGGCGGAAAACGGTTTTTAACGTCGGTTGACGCGGTCGGCGAACAGAATCGGGTTCAGTTTCAGAGCCGGCGGCCGTTTCGGGGTTTCTGCCGGCGTGAACAGGCTGACCCGGCGGTCGCCGCCGAACCATTCCCGTTTTCGGCAGGTTTCCCGGTCAGGAGCGGTGCCGCAGACGCGGCGGATGTGGGTCAAAATCTTTTCTTCGGTTTTGACAACGCGGCCGTTTTTGCCGTACAAGGTCAAGTCCTGGTAATTCAGCTTGTCGTAACTGCAGACGTAAAAGTTTTGCAAATCCTCATAAGTCAGAAGTTTTTTTGCGTAGAGGACTTCCATACAGCGGCGCACCGCCAGCCCGTTGTTAAAGCCTTTGCGGGAATAGGCCTTGCGCAAAAAAGCGCGGGACAGGTTTTCGACCGAACCGCCGGCGTTGATCAGTCGTGCGATTTGTGAAGGGCGTCCCCGGTTTTGCAGAATTTTGGCGCCGCAGTTGTACGTGAGGCTGATGAGAGCCGCCATTTCTTCCGTTTCCAGACGGCGGGCGACATATTTGTCGATCAGCGGGTAGGCGTGTTTTTCCAAATAGGCGCGAACCATCTCATACATTTCTCGGTTGTCTTTCAGCCGGTCTTTGAGGGTAACCCGGCGTCCGTCGGGAAACGTGGTGTTGCCGATGCCGATGGTGGCGATGCCGTTGCAGTCGTCATAGGCTTTGAGCGAACAGCCTTCAAAAAAAACGAGCAGCGGCAGCGCATGCTTTTCCGCCGCGCGAAATTTGGCGAAAACGTCGGTTTTTTCGGTCTTTTCCGTTTTCGGCCGCTGCGGTTCGGCCGTCTGTGCGTTGAGAATGCCGCCGCCCGCCGGCGAAAGCCCGATTATGGCCGAAGCCAGAAACGTCTGCAGTTTGCCCATTTTATTCTCCTTTCCAGCGTTTGTCATTATAACCGGGACAAAAGCAAAAATAAAGTTGTTTTTCGGGCTTTTCGGCCGGCAACAAAGAACTGGACATAACGGTGAAAATACGTTAACATAACACGTTAATGCTGATCGTTAACCAACAACCAAGACTTCGGATAGAATGAGTACGATGCTAACGGCGGGGTTGATTGTCTGCGGCTTGCTGACGGCCGGCTGCGTATGGGTGCTCAACCTCAAAATCGACGGATACGGCCCGGCGGCGCGCTGGGGGTCGATGCTTGGCATTGCGCTTTTGCTGGCCATGTTCATATATTCTATCCATTATGTCAAAGGCGCCGACTATTCCCGCGGGTTGATTCTGGCGCTTTCGGTGGGGATGACAATCGTCTGGCTGTTGGCCTGCGGATTTACGATCGGGGTGCTGGTAATTGTGTCAGTCGGCGCCTACTGGCTGGTTACCACTTGGAGAAAGACTGATTTCCGCGAGTTTTGGTCGGGGGTGAAATCCGACTTTAAAACCGAGGTGGCCAGTCTGAAATCGTGGATAGATGACGAAGAATGATTGATTTTGTAAAAAGTGCGCTTATAATCCGTTCTTGTTTGAGGTCAGCGTAGCTCATCAGGATAGAGCACAGGTTTCCTAAACCTGGGGCAGTGGGTTCGAGTCCCGCCGCTGACGCCATAAAAAAAACCGTCCTTGCGGCGGTTTTTTT
>ENA-UESE01000686-UESE01000686.1-human-gut-metagenome-genome-assembly--contig:-NODE-686-length-34972-cov-10.067947_pt1 | contig 34972 bp, 33 predicted proteins | sample MGYA00242995_ERZ507996 | MGnify/ENA primary metagenome ERZ507996 (study PRJEB26167, sample SAMN06115489) | human gut metagenome | host: Homo sapiens | place: China:Sichuan | collected 2015-04-15... | reverse complement strand
ACAAGGAAAAGCAAGGCCGATAGAGCAGATGTATCTGAATATCCGCGATCTGGTAAAAAAATTGAAGTTTCTGAGATAATCTTCGTTTCTGTCAACATAAACATATGACAAAAGGTGCGCCAAGAAAGGACCTGCTTTTGACTACGTTCATTCTTGTTAATTGAATGCTGCTCAGTTATTCCTATCAATGCTAACCACACTGAATTTATGGTTTTTTCATAGTTTTTTCCGCTAGCCTTTGCGGTGTATTTTCCATTTGAAATAGAAGGATCAGTGCTTGACACATCAATTTTGTTGCTTCCCAGTTTTCGATGCATTACAACCTGACCACCCCTGGTTTTCAGATAGATGGATATAGAATCATATCCAGAAGAACTATCAAAAGGATCCGCATCCGAACCAAACAAGAAATCGATACACTTAACTATATAAGTTTTACCCGTATTTGAGGGGCCATAAATAATGTTTGCACCAGGTTTAAACACAATCGTGGACTCTTTTTTACCAGCGCCAGAGGCAACGATTTTTTCGATAAAGAACGCCATGCTATCTACCTCCAAACATCTTCAGCGCATGTGAATTAATAGTTTGAATTAACGCTCTATCAGAATGATCAGAAAATGTGGCAACTGTTTGTTGAACAATTTGGGTAAAGCCATTTGCGTAATCGTCGTTTAGTGAGGAACAAAAATTCTTTCCTACTGGGGAAATGCTGTATGAAAAGCCGCCTTTATTGCAGTGTGGTAAGACGAATCCTTCTAATACAAGATTCTTAATTGATTGAGTAATAATGATGCGCTTTGTAGTGTATTCACTAAACCTATAGCTGTTGTTTCCATGCAAATTGGATTCTGAGATGCCAAAATCAGAACTGTAAGTTGAGATAAAATCGTAAGCAACAATCTTATCTATAGTTAATCTCAATTGGGCGGTATTAAGAATGATAAGTACCCTTAACGACAATTCAAAAGGTGAATTAAATAGTTCATTCATTTTGTTTTCACCCACTTTATTCTGCAATCATTAACTAACATATGGCATACACCTTTTCGTTCGCAATTACCGATGCAATGCAATTTGCTGTCTAATAGGCTTTTTGATGTATTAGTAATGGCGGCTTGCTGCAAATCAGCAACTAAACGCTTATATCCGGTGGAGTAGTCTTGTTCATGGACATCAATTATTCCGTTGTAAATCTCTTCTTTTAGCACATCAAATTGGAAGGAACTTATTAAAGTATCCCTTACAAATCGCCGAATCGTCTCGGCAGAGTAATAATCTTTTCTCTGTCGATTAAAATGGCTGAAAAAACGTTCATATGCTTCCAGTGCTTTGGGAGTGTCGATTATCATCCCGAGTTCTTCGGAGTAGGCTGCTAACAGTGCGGAAACATACTCCATTTCTTCGGGATCAATTTCTGCGCTTGGCGATAGCGGTGCTGGTAAAGTAGGTGTTCGGGTGCCAAAACGAATACTTCCATAGACAGTATTCAGATGTTCATCTATGATTTGCGCAATAGGATATGTTTTGATAATAGAGAAGTCGAAAGAGCGTATATATCCTAATAAATCTGCATCTAAATTAATCTCTTTTGACTTTGTGATTTTAAACCTGCAATATGTGTCCCAATTGTCTAGGAGGGAAGACAGTAGTTGTGCAGAGTTATCGAGTAAATCTTGCAATGTTGGGCCAATGTCATTAGACGCTACAATATAGTAAGATTTAGGAAGGGGAATATCCTTCGTGTATGTGTAGTAACATAGTTTCCCTAATTCGAGATAGTAGTTTGATGGGGCAAGCGCTGAATTGTAATGCTTGCATTGAAAATAGTCTACTCCGCCATCTTTGCGATATGCAATAACATCTCGGCCTTTGTCGCCAGCGCCCCCAATCCGCATAATAGAAGAATACTTATCTTTTTTACAACCATATAACCACTCGAGGGTAAAATGCTCAAAAGAATCCTCATCCATAATGTGGACTTTGTCTATTGGCGCAATGTTAATATCGGTTCCATATAGCTCAATATCAATTTTGGGCTTCTCTATAGGGCTAAAGGATAACATATCTACGCCTCCTATCGAAGATATATCTCTATTGCTTATAAAACTTGCGAGCTAGTTTGTGTGTCTGTTGCACTCTGCAAAATACTTACATTTTATTTTATCATACATTGAACGAAAAATTAAAGACTAAAATCTATTTAAAAATTATAAAAAACGAAGGGCACTCTCGTTTGAGGGTGTCCTTCGTGCATATCTGGAGGTGATACTATGTCTCAATCTGTGGTTTTTGACTACTACTACGGAGACGAAAGCAGCCAGTTTTCTTTTTACCGCATCCCCCGCCAGCTTGTCACCGGGCAGCAGTTCAAGAAAATATCCACTGACGCGAAGCTGCTGTATGGCCTCCTGCTTGACCGAATGGGCCTGTCAGTGCGGAACGGTTGGTACGATGACGCTGGCAGGGTCTATATCTTTTATACATTGGATGAGATACAAGAGGACTTAAATTGTGGTCACGAAAAGGCTGTCAAATTATTGTCCGAACTGGATACAGATAAAGGTTGCGGTCTGATCGAGCGAGTAAAGCAAGGGCAAGGCAGACCAACAAAAATCTATGTCAAACGCTTCACTACCCGCCGAGTACCTGCTGAAACCCCTGCGCCGCAGGAGACTCCCAGACTTCCGAAAATCGGAAGTCAAGAAGTCGGAAAATCAGAAGTCAAGAGTTCCGATAATCCGAAGTCAAGACTTCCGATTTTCCGAAGTGCAGACTTCGGAAAATCAGACGGTAATTATATTGAATCTAATCAAACTGATTTTAGCTATAAAAATCAATCTATCCATCCATCGCCTTCCGCCGAGCAGCCGGGATGGATGGATAGAAGCGAGTATCTGAGAGAGATCAAAGAGAATATCGAGTACCCGTTTCTTTGTCAACAGTTCAATGCCGATGATGTAGATGAGGTCGTGGGGCTGATGGCGGATGTGATGTGTTCCACACAGTCAACGGTACGGATCGGCGGTGAGAATATCCCGCTGCCACAGGTGCAAGCCCGCTTCTACCGACTGGACTACTCGCTGATGGTCTATGTGTTTGAGTGTCTGCGCCGCAATACCACACAAGTCCGTAATATCCGCGCATACCTGCTCACCACGCTGTTCAACGCCCCGCTGACCATGAATAACCACTATCAGGCCGAAGTCCAACATGACTTCGGCCCTTAATTTTGGTTGAAAATGTGGCTCAAATTGAGACACATTTTTCGACATAAAACTTGAATATGGAGGTAAATCAATGTCCAATGAAAAGAAAAACCCGCTGATTGGTGCGTTTCGGACACCTGTTGCCGGAGCGCCGCCCACTCCCGCACCGCCTATTCCTGCCAAAGGAACAAAACCGCCCATTCTATCGCCCGCCGCTGTCAAGCCCGGTGAAGTGAAGAAGCCTGCCGAACCCGCCAAGGATGATAAAGTGGCTAAGGATGGTAGGCCCGTTGCGGCTCCGGTCACTCCCGCCAAACCTGACGAGGGGAAGAAGCCCGCCGAACCCGCCAAGGACGATAAGGCAGCCAAGGATGGCAAGCCCGCTACGGCCCCGGTCACTCCCGCCAAACCTGACGAGGGGAAGAAGCCTGCTGAACTGGCCAAGGATGATAAGGCGGTCAAGGACAGTAAGCCTGCTGATGCTCCCGCCGCTCCCACCAAGCCTGGCGAGGTGAAGAAGTCCGCCGAACCCGCCAAGGACGATAAGGCGGTCAAGGATGGCAAGCCCGCTGCGGCTCCGGTCGCTCCCGCCAAAGCTGACGAGGTGAAGAAACCCGCCGAACCTGCCAAGGACGATAAGGCAGCCAAGGATGGCAAGCCCGCTGCGGCTCCGCTTACTCCCGCTAAACCCGACGAGGTGAAGAAGTCCGCCGAACCCGCCAAGGACGATAAGGCGGTCAAGGCTGATAAGCCCGCTGATGTTCCCGTCGCTTCCACCAAGCCTGACGAGGTTAAAAAGCCCGATGAACCGGCCAAGGCGGCGGTGACGCAGAAATCGCCGGAACAGCCGAAGGATGCTACTACGGCTACCCGTACCGCAGATGGGCCAAAAGGCTCTGCCGTGACCAAGGTGTTTGAGGATCGGCTGGATGCCCCTGCCGAAGCTGATTTTTTCAAGCTGCCCATCCCCAATGAGGGAGAAATTTACAGTATGGCCGTTCATCCGGCATATCTGAAGGACTTTCTGGATCATCCCTTTACGGTGAACCGTGAGACGCAGGACTATAAAGACCTGTTTGAGTCCATCAAGACCTATGGTATTCGTGAACCTGTCCTCTGTCGGCCCGGTCGCAACGGTGGCCTTGAGATCATTTCCGGTCATCGCCGCCATGACATCGGCGCACAGCTGAATTACCCTATTCCTGTTCTGATCGAGCGTGTGGACGAGGATGACGCACAGATTCAATGCGTAGACGGAAACCTCCACCGTAAGGATATTCCTATCTCCGAACTGGCCCGTGCCGCACAGATGAAAATGGACGCACTGAAACGCAAGGCCGGACGCCGCTCCAAGGCGGATATTCTGGCGGGTAAGGAGCCGATGAAGCGCAGCGATGAGCAGGTGGGAGAAGATTTAGGCATGAGCCGCGCCAGCGTGCAGCGATTGATGCGCGTTAATCAGTTGGAGGAGCCGCTGAAAAAAATGGTGGATAAAAAGGAACTGCCGCTGGATACCGCCGAGCAGATTTCCCACATGAAGCCCACCGAGCAGAAAACACTTGCGGACGCCATAGAAAAAGAGGGCGGAAAAGTCCCATCCAAGACGGAGGCGGTCAAGTTGAAGGAGGAAAGCCGTGCCGGTACGCTCACTGCACAGAAAATTGAGAACTCCGTTGCGCCCACCAAGCGGGAAATCGACCCGCCGTTGAAGGTAACTTTTCAAGATGACGAGTTGCGCCCCTACTTCCCGGACAAGGGAACCACCGTCGCTACGGTCAAGCGCACGATGTTCGAGGCGATGGATCTTCGCAAAAAGGCGCTGGAACGCCAGAAAATGAAGATGCAGACCGAGAAGGAACCTAAGAAGAAATCTGAGCCGGAGAGGTGACGGAGCATGACGGTTGTAATTGTTAAACCGGGGTATGCTCCGTATGAGGCGGAGATCAACGGCTTAGATGAAATGCAGGAGGTCGTAGGCGGAACGATCCAGGCCATCTACCCCTTTGAGGATAGGGCCGCAGTTGTCTGCAATGATGAGGGTATTCTTTTGGGAATGCCGTACAACCGAAGCGTTCCCGGCGGATATGGCGGCGTATTTGGCCCGTTTTTTGTGTGCGGCTTGGGCGAAGAGGACTTTTGCTCTTTGACCCCGGAGCAGGTCAAATCCTACAAGAAGGAATTTCACTGTGCTGAAATCCTGATTGGAGCAACAGGCAATACTCCCATCACGATGAAGGTGCAGCCCAAAGCGGTAGGCAGCCCCGGCCAAGAAAAAAGCCGGAATGACCCTCCGGGGCGGGAGTGAGCTGTCATGCAGGAATATACTTCCCCAAGCGAACGGCTGAAGGCACTGACAGATCAATTGGAGCAGGGCGTGTCAGATATTTTTCAAAGCGGTCAATACGCAGCTTATCTTACTGCCATGTCGAAATTCCACCATTATAGCTTTGGCAATACCATGCTGATTTTCATGCAATGCCCAAATGCCACCAATGTTGCGGGTTATCACGATTGGAGAAGGAATTTTGGCCGACAGGTCAAGCGAGGCGAGCGTGGCATCACCATACTCGCCCCTTGCCCATACCGCAGGAAGGAAGAAGTGGAGGAAACTGCTTTGGATGGTTCACCCGCTACCTCTGTTCAATGGGTGCAGCGCATGGGCTTCCGCACCGTTACGGTATTCGATGTAAGCCAGACGGAGGGAAAACCGCTGCCTGAGTTTGTAAAAAAGTTGACCGGCGATGTAGCACAGTATGAGAGCATGGTTGCGACTCTGCGCAGCATTTCCCCTTACCCCATTTCCATGGAGTCGTTTCCGGGCGGTGCTTATGGCTGCTGCAATTTTGCGGAACAACGTATTTTTGTCCAGCCCGACATGAGCCAAGCACAAACCATCAAAACCATGATCCATGAGGTCAGTCACGCTAAACTCCATGCACCAATAGAGGACGGTGACGGTGAAACACCACCACAGCGCAAGCGGCGCTTTGTCCGGGAAATGGAGGCTGAAAGCGTGGCTTATGTAGTCTGTCAGCATTTCGGGATTGATACCGCTGATTACTCTTTCGGCTATGTGGCCGGATGGAGCCACGGAAAGGATCTATCGCAGCTGAAAGCGTCATTAGAACTGATCCGTAATACCGCCGCAGAACTGATCGACGGTATCGACCCACCGAAAGAACTGCCCCCGCCTACACAGAAAAAACAGCGAACAAAAAGGAGAAATGCCTATGAGCGCAGTTGACGCCCGGAAAGAACACTATGAGGCCGTGGAGATTTTAGGCATCCCCGGCCTTTTCACTACCCTTCGAGTAGACCGTGCCACTATCCCAAAAGGCGTGTATGCCTATGATATGCAAACCAGTGAACAGGATTGGAGCCAACCTTGCCTGCTTGCCCGGCATATCACGGTGGAGCATTTCGGCACCGTCCTGACCGCAAGCCCTGTTCCCATTCCGCCCAATGGGTATCTCAATTTGTCCCCCGGTGATTTTGAAGGCCAGTTCTGCGGCGAGCGTATGACGCTGGCTGATTTTGAAGCCAAATGGCTATCCCCAGTCAAACGACCGCCCAAGAAAAAGGTGCTCCATAAAGCCGCACCCCGCCGTCCTGCACCGATTCGATGAGGTGCGTTATGGGAAAAGAAATCAGTTTGATCGCGTTTCTGGACGAAGTGGTGTCCCGGAATACGCAGCATTACAGAAAAGATTTTGAACTGGATGCTCAGAAACTGCGTGACGCACTGAACAGCCCCTATATGGATGAACGGATATTCTACTTCATGTCTCGCCCTAACGGGACATGGTGTGTGCTGGAACGGGATGTCTTTCTCCGAGACAGCGACGGGTATAAGATTTGGACACACTATGCGGATATGCCCGATGGCATCGAAGCCTATCGCGTCACCATCACTGGGCGGCGCGGCACAGCCCCTATGGGTCATGTTGTGAAGCTGAATTACCGGGAACAGGTACAGCGGGTCATAAAAGTAGCTATCCCCTTTGATGATGTGGAGCTTACTTTTTACTCCGGGGAGAAGTTTCGTATGCCGATGGAGCAGTACAGAAAGCAGCGGGAAGAAATTTTCTTTGAGTATGGAGCCATTCAGAATTTTCGCTGCTGCCCCAAAAGCGAGGCGGAATTGTACCGCGTTATTTCGATGGAACATCGCTTGCAAAAGTGCTGGCAGCCCAAAACAAAAAAGGGGCCGGACACTCCGGCCAGATAGGAGGTGTTGAGTCCATGCCTGAAAAAGACAGTGAGGACAGCTTTTATTATTTGAACGCATATCAGGACGATATTACGCCCGGCCAGAAAATGACGATCCTGCATAACATTTCTTTCAACGATTGGCGGGCCGGCCCTCATATCGCCCCGCTGGTCACGCTGACGAGAGAGGAAGTCACACAGCGCAAGGAGGCCAGCATTACGCTGGAAAAAGAGCTGTACGCCCAGCTAAAAAAACTTGCGGCGGCGTGGGATGAACAGGCCGCACAGACGATGCTTCTGGAACGGGCGCTGGAATATCTGCAAACGCCAGAGGTCGAGCATACCTCCAATGAGTGGAAACAGGACAAAAACGGGATATGGGAGATCAGCAACCGCACCTATAAAATGCGGTACAAAATCTTCTATGAAAAGGCCGCCGATGTTTACCTCGTCAGCTGGGGCATCATCTACAACGCACCCAAGCAGCCGAATAGTAACTACAAAAATTATTGGGGAGACAGTATCTATGTCGCACGGCAGGACAAGAAAAAATACCCCAGTATGGAGGCCGCACAACATTATATCCAAGGTCGGTTTGACCTGTATTGCCACCTGTTCCGGGAAATATCCCCGTCAGTCCCCAATGAGTGCAGACGGATGTTCAGCATCAACGGCCATCTGGCCCCCGGATACACACTGGCCCCTCCTGACAAATCAGAACCAAGCAAGCAGACAGTGGATGACCTGTTGGCCTGTCTGGACGATGTGGATATGGCAGAGCCGCCCGTCAAGCCGCCTGAGAAATGCCGGAAGGAGCAAAGGAAAACCGAGGCCCAAAAGAAGCATATCCCGACACGGTAGGACAGCGGCGCTCTGCGTCGCTGTCCCAGCCAGCATGGAATTTTGACATCAAAATTCCGCTGGTTAGGGGCGTGCCCCTAAGACCCCCCAAACTCAAAGGATGTGTGTTTGAAAAATATGCCTAACACAAAAATAATAATAGGTGCAACATACAGAAGAAGATGGCAAAGATGCAAAAAAAGAATATGAATACGTTGCAAATGAGGAGCATTTTCTGAAATATATCCGTTTAATTCTTTGATTATCACCTCGTCGCTTTTATCATTGGCAACAGTTTCTGCGGTTTCATTTTTGGAAAAGATATTTTTAAGCTTTCTTGTAAACCGATGAGCGTTTTTCTTCCCTGTATATAGGTTGATATCATATTCTTTGCAAAGATGACGAATGGTATAATAGAAATCCAGATCATCGCGCACCTCAGTATTACTTACAAGTCGATCGTACTCTAACTTTAGCCTCTCTAACTTTTCACAACATAAAGCTCTATTTGTACAAGATTTATTACCGCAATTTTGGCACTCCTCGTCAGGTATAGTATCGACTTGTGAAGTGCTATCGGTGTCATTGTGAGAAAAATTTGGAAGTGAACCGACTTCTCTCTTTAGACGCTTTACTTCATTTAAGGCCGTCTGAATTTTTGAAATACGCTCTGGATAACCCGCTTTGCTATTTACGATGGAATATATTAAAACGATAGTAGAAAGAATAATACTGCTATAAGAAGTCCATGTACTATCGAATAACCCGGGGTAAAATTCCGCAGACAGCGCATATACAATAAGGGCCATGCTATAATAGATTAGAATAAAATCCGAACGTTTGGCATCTTTTGATATTCTTTTCAACTGATTTGCATAATTGGATTGTGTCCTATCCATTATTCTGTAATATTTATCGCGATTATAAAGAGGAACGTTCATGTTTGTACCCCCAAGCATAATGCCATTAAATTATTTACTGATTATCTTTCATTTTACATCAAGCGGCAGATTTTTCAATTCCTAATGCGTCTCGAATTGAGACGCATTATTTTTTATCAGAAAGGAGACAACCATGCGAGAAACTGCAAAGACAATGGCACTCCGGCTGAACGCCGCGGAGTACGCGCACCTGTGCCGACAGGCAGAAGTGACCGGGCTGAAAAAGGAGCCGTTGGTACGGCAGCTCATTATGGGCGTAAATCTCCGTCCTCGTCCCCCTGACGCCTATGCCGACCTGCTTCGGGCGCTGTCCGCCATCGGGAATAACATCAACCAGTTGGCCCATCAAGCCAACGCCAGGGGCGCAGCCACCGGTGACGAGATCACGGAAGCGCTGCATCTGGTGCGGCAGGCCACACGATTGGTGCGGGAGCGGCTTTGAATGGCGTATACGAAGATCATTGTCATTCATAGCCGATTGGACAGGTGCCTGGGCTATACGCAGGACGAGGAAAAGACCTCTTTGGAAACAGTGCTGGACTACGCCATGAACCGGGATAAGACCGAGCAGGACTGTTTTGAAACTGCGCTGAACTGTGACCGGGAAACCGCCTATGCGGACATGATGGACACCAAGCGCCGCTGGGGCAAGACCAGCCGCAAACGCAAGGGCTATCATGTGATTCAGTCCTTTGCTCCCGGCGAGGTCGCGCCGGAGCAGGCCCACGCCATCGGCGTCGAACTGGCGCAGCGGCTTTTGGCGGATAAATACGAAGTAGTGGTGTCCACGCATTTGAACAAAGCGCACCTACATTCACATATCGTATTCAACAGCGTGTCCTTTGTGGACGGAACCATGTACCGTGACCGTATCGCGGACTTGCTGGGCGGCTCCGGGGTAGGTATCCGGGGAACATCGGATGCGATTTGTCTGGAGCATGGCCTGTCGATCATTGAATCCAGTGAGCCATCCGTCAGCCGTGCCGAGTGGGGGGCAGAAAAGGCGGGGAAGCCCAACTTTCGGGGGCTGACCCGTGCGGACATAGATATAGCCATCGCCAGCGCCTACACCATGCGTTCTTTTTGGGGAGAGTTGGTGAAAATGGGCTATCAAGTCAAACGGTATCCCCAAGTGACCCATGCGGCGGTCAAGCCGCCGGGCGGCGCACGCTTTCTTCGGCTGGACAAGCTGGGGACTGGGTATAGCGAGGCGGAGATATTCTCCCGCCTTACGGAGAACCGCACCGGCACAGCGCCGCCGCTCAGCAGCCATGCCCCCATCCTGCCGCAGCGGTATTTCCCCTATGGGCGGCGATACCGTGTGAAAGGCCATTTGCCATTAAAGACAGGCCGCGCACGGGGCTTCCGGCTTCTGTACCTGAAATATCTTTATCTGCTGAGGAAGCCGCCATCCCGGCGCAAGACCCCTGTCTCACGGGCAGAGGCCATTAAGTTTGAACGCTATCAGGAGCAATTCTACTACCTGCGGGAAAATCGCATCGACAGCGCAGAACAGCTGTCCATGCAGATGGATGCACTGCAAGCAGAGATAGACAATCTGACTGACCGCCGTGGCGATCTTTACCGTTTGCACCGACGGCTGCCGGAGGATGCGGCCTGCTCCGAGGAAATTGGCACGATCACCGCACGGCTGCGGATACTGCGCCGGGAGCTGAAGTTATGCGCTCGCATCGAAGGCGATATTCCAGCCGTGCAGGCACAAATCAGAATACAGGAAGAAAGGAGCCGCCATGAAAAAACTGATAAAAGCAGACCTGAGCAAAGTGTTGGAACTGACCGCAGCGTATCAACCCATCAACTGTGACAGCCTGAAAGCTGAACTGGAAATTTTATCGCAAAACGGATATAGCGATGATCTCTTTCTGGCCCGGAAAGACCGTTTTCGCTTGATGGCGCTGTCTGAGGTCTATACCGTCGGTAGTGATGCCAATAGGCTTCTCGCTATGTTTGAGGTACAAACCTGCTGGCCGGTTTTAACGCTGCTGCTTCACGCAGAGTACATGGAGGGCGATGTCCGCCGTGGGAGTGTGATTTTAATGGACTATCCTGAACTCGTCCGAGATGTAGTGCTTTTTAACCGGCTCCCCAATACCCAGCGAGAGAGGCATATCAAGCAGATGATAAGCCGCTGTCTGCGTTGCGCCCCGCAGTGTACGATGGTGGATCTGATCGGATATTTGAAAACCGGGAGGTGAAAGAAAATGGACGCAAGTGGAGAAGTGGCCGACCTGATGGTAAAGGAGAGCATCCAGCTGACGGAGGAAAGCATCAAGCTGTTGGCGGCAGGCTGTAAAAACCTGACCGCCTTTTTATATGCTTTGGCGAAGGATAATAAAAAGCTGGTGGGAAAGACCAGTATGAAGCGCCTGCTGCGGGAGGGCAAGGAATTGAAAACCTTTTGCATCAAGGCCGAGGATTTGAACGACTTCCGCAAATACGCCAAGCCCAATATTCTCTTTGCCGCGATCCGGGATACAAAGGAGGATGACGGATTGGTAGCGCTTGTTACCAACACAGACTTTGTATCGCAGGTCAATCTGTTCATGCAGCGCCGGGGCTATCCCGCCCCCACGCAGACGCAGGAGGACGATACCGTAAAAAAAGACGCACCCCGCACTCAACAAGGGAACTCCTCACCAGAGCGCGGGAATGGCTCGACAGTATCGAGAATGAGCCAGACGACGAGGACTACTGATACGGCTGAGAAAATCAGTGATATTCCCACGGTAAAAGGCCGATTGGCTGTGTTGCAGAAAACCGCTGCGGGGATGCGGGACGGTCAGGCGAAGCAGCGTTCCCAGCCCACACAGCAGAAATCAAGATAACAGGAGGAATTTTTAGTATGGCAAATCTGGAACAGATCGTGAGCCGTAAGGCCGAAAACGATACGAAGTGGAAAGAAGCCCAGCAGGCCGAGAGGGAAAATACTACGGCGATGCAGGACGCCGGAATCACGGAGATCACCAGCAATCCCGAAGCATACGCCCGCTATCTGGAGATGCAGGGGGACAACCCCTCTTACAGCGCCGGCAATATCGCGCTGGTGATGTTTGGGAACCCGGAGGCCACCGTGTTCGGAACCCGTGACCGCTGGAAAACGCTGAACCGTTCCGTTATGGACAGCGAGAAGAACAACGGCGTGAAAATTTTTGCCCGCTCTCCTATGGGGCGCGGTTATACGCTGGCGGATGCCTATGACATCAAGCAGACGCAGGGCCGGGATATTTCCCGGATCACCTTGCAGAATGACAGTAAGGAAATGGAGGCGGCGTTGACCACCGTTCTGAATTATGCCGTTGTGCCGGTGGTCATTGACAAGGAGCTTCCCGCGCCCGCCTTTTATGATTCGGCCAATCTGGAACTGGCCATCAACCCGGACTACCCCGACAACGAAGCCTTTGCGGCGATCACCGCCGAGGTAGCCCACAGCCGTTTCCATGCCAAGGGCGCCAATGCCAGCTATGACCGCGGCGAGTGTGAGTTGGACGCACAGAGCATTTCCTATATCCTCTGCCGCAGATACGGGATTGAACGGCCTATGCCGGATATGTCGAACCTCGCTGCTCTCTATGAGGGCTGGGAACCGCAGGAGTGCCGACAGGCTCTCGATAATATTCAGGATACCAGTAAGCAGTTTGGGCGCTCCATTGAGAAAAATCTGGAGATGGGCAAACAGCGCAGCCGCGCCCCGGTACATCGTCCTACCCGGTAAAGTCCCGACAACAGGGGGTGTCTCCCCTTTGGGGAGTATGAGCCACCGCCCACCCCTGTCAAGGCCGCACGATTGCTGGCGCAATCATGCGCGGAGTCAGCCAGTGCGCGCACTGGCTGAGCCTTGACCGGGCTGTTCGCTGGCTCATTAGGTAATCAAGGGGAGGACACCCCAAAAGCCGCTGTCAGCGGCTTTTGCCATATTGGGAGCGCGGCGCGTCCAACGCAGTGCCAGCGAGCCCGTCAGCCCGCCCCGCCGTGAGCCATCGGCGGGGCGTTTTTCAAAAATGCGGCTCAATTTGAGACGCATTTCTACATTATATCAATATGGAGGAACCACTATGAAACGCACAGTATCGTTGTGCATCACCGCGTTGCTCTCCTGCCTGTTGACCTGCCCAGCCTTAGCAGCGGATACGCTGCTCCTGACTCCGACGCTCTATCCCACAGAGGTCAACGAGTACGCCAGCGGAGAGGAAATGCGGTTGGAGCGCACCTATTGCCTGTCTCCCACAGATGATCCGGCCAGCATCCCCGTCGGCGATTTTGACCGGGAGGGCTGGCACTACACGCTGTTGGATGTGACCCGGCAGGAGAACTCCAAGAGCGATGAGAAGGACTATGCCGAAACCTACACGCTGAACATGGACACAAAGGACATGGAGAAGATCATGCCCCAGCTGGCTGCGGAGCGCACCGTTACCACGGAGGACGGTTACACCGGGACTTTGGTGCTGGACACCTCCAGCATCAAGGTAGAAGCTGCGGGCTATAACACTTCCACCAAGACTGTAACGGCAACCCGAACCTACCCAAACCTGTCTGATGCGGATATATCCTTTGTCCCCAAGAGCATTACGGACAATGGCCGCACGATGGAATTGGCAGATGTGCAGTGGCAGGAGTCGGACGGTTTTTATCATGCCTCGGCTACCTACACAGGAAAGGTATCCAGCAAATATGCTACCGGCTATATTGTCACGGCGGATTATTCCGGTGAGGTAGTCCGTACCACGATGGACGATACCATTTACACCGCAATTTTCAGTGGGACGCCTATCCAGCCGGAACGCAGTGCTTTCGACTGGCGCTATCTGCTGATTCTGCCCGCTGGTGCCGGTGTGGCTGGCCTCGTTGTGCTGGGCCGTAATTGGCTGAAAAAGCGAAAGAACGAAAAGAAATGGGAGGAGTACACGAAATGAAATGGAAAACCTTGTGCCTGACGGCGGCATTGACCGCCGTGCTGGCTGCGGTGCCCGCCTATGCGCTGGATTACACGGTGGACGCCCCGGAGGACTATCTCTTTGGCAGGCCGACCAGTGTGGAAACGGTCACAGAGTACGGCGCGGACAATGTTGACCGCAGCAAGAACACGGCACTGATCCCGCCCGCCTTTGGCAGTCCCACCAGTTACCTGCCCGATACGGGTGAGCCCCTGACGCCTAACCTGACCCCCGGCGCCCACAGCGGCGGGCTGGTCAGTTCCGTCGGATCTGTTGGCGGTGTGCCCTATCCCACAGTGGATAGCGGCGGCAGCTGGAACAGCACGGCGTACACTCCGGTTTCCTCTGACCTTTATTACAGCAACGGCAGTTTGGGAACGCTGAAAATCCCGGCCATCGGTCTAACCGTCAAGGTCTATGAGGGGACGGATAGCAACGCACTGAAAAAAGGAACGGGTCATTTCAGCGACTCCAGCATTTGGAATGGGAATGTGTGTATCGCTGGGCACAACCGCGGCGTCAACAATCACTTTGGACAGATCCACACGCTGACCGTAGGCGATACCATCACCTACACGACGAAGCTGGGGACACGAAGCTACACCGTTACCAGTGTGTCTAAGGTGCTGGAGACGGACACCAGCGGCACAACGGCCAGTAGTGACAACCGCCTGACCCTTTATACCTGCGTCAGAGATCAGTCGGTATATCGCTGGATGGTCTGCGCTGTGGAGCGCTAAAAACTGAATAGCGGCAGTCAAAATGCGGCTCAATTTGAGACACAATTCGACGATGTATTTCGTGGCCGTTGGATGATTTTTTGCGAGTTGTGTGAGATTATGACATAATAACGGTAGGCAGAAATGCCAATCATTCTTATGTCTGGAGGAAATGCCATGAAAAAACCATACACATCCTTTGTTGCCGGATTGCTGGTTGGCGTTGCCCTGTTCGGCGGGGCCACAGCCCATGCTGCGGGCATTATGGCAGAGCGCAGCACCCACCGCGTATTTGTCGATGGACGGGAAGTACAGATGGAAGCCTATGTCATCAACGGCAACAACTATGTGAAGCTGCGGGACATTGGCGAACAGGTCGGCTTCAATGTTTATTGGGACAGCGACAACGGCTGTGTGCAGGTGGAAAGTGGAAGGCCCTACACTGGGGAAGCGCCTGCAAAGGCAGAACCGGACAAGCCGGTACCGCAGCCAGAATCCACAGCCCCTGCCGATGTGGATGCCATGAAACAGGACATCGTGGAACGCACCAACGCGCTTCGTAAGGAAAACGGCATCACCGCCCTGACCACCAGCGACAAGCTCATGCAGGCGGCGCAGGTGCGAGCCGATGAAATGGCCGCCAACACGGTCTATTCCCACACCAGACCGGATGGTCGGAACTTCAATACGGTCACGGACTGCCCGTACATGGCGGAAAACATCCATCGGATCGCCACACGTTACCTTTCCCAACATGATGTGAGCCTCGCGGAAGCGGCAGTCGATGGCTGGGCCAATTCCGAGACACATCTGCGGAATATACGCAATGAACGCCTAAACGCTATCGGTGTGGGCATTGCCAAGGGCGTCAATGCTGCCGGAGAGGAAAGCTGGTACTGCGTTCAGCTCTTTCTCTATGATGGCTGTGTGATCTCACAGGTAGATACACCTATTACGCCCAAGTAAATATCCCTTTTCTGAAAGAGCAGGTCGTGTTATACGGCCTGCTTTTCTATTATGAAAATGTGAAAGGAAATCAGTGTATGAAAACATGGAAAACACGGATCATGTCAGCGATGTTGGCTCTTTTGACCTTGCTGACCCTGTTGCCCACCTCCGCTTTGGCAGCTTCCGGCAGCGGAACGGGCATCAAAGCAACCACAGACCCCAACCTCTGGTCTACCCGGCTGACCTCCACCGGCCAGCAATATTCCTACCGCCCGCCTATGGCTGCTGGAAAACAGCTCTATTGCATGGATCTCGGCTATTCCTATCGGTACGGGACAGCCAGTTTTTTGAACAGCTACACCTACCAAAGTGCCACCGGCGCGGACGCAGATGCCCTGTGGGAAAAAGCTGTTGCCAAGACCGGACTGGGCGAGATGGACGCCGCTGTCAAGGAGAATGTAAAGTGGATGATGTCCTATATCGCTGATTATACCGGCGACATCCCCGGCAGCTTGTTTATGGCCTTGCAGACCTACATCTGGGATCATCAAAGCGATAAATCCGCAGGCGGCGATACCTCCGGCGACATTGATGCCGGTGGCTTTGCCAACGCCGATACCTATGAAACCTATGTTGGCTATTACAACTGGATGCTGGCGCAGAAAGCTAAGGAGGATGCGGAACTTCAGAAACAGATCGAGGAATATACCGCGCAGGGCAAGCAGGCATCCATCGTGGAGGACATGTCTGGCAAGTGGGCCGTTCTTGCCACTTCCGGAACCGCTGGCCGCCAGAGCTTCTTTGCCTATCACGCAGCCCGTAAGGTTGTGACGGATGATAAGCCGGAAGGCGGTGACAATCCGCCTCCTCCCGTTGCCGGTGATGGCGACATCACGTTCAAGAAGGTGATTGCCGGGACTACCCATGGTTTGGATGGCGCTGTGTTCAACATCTACCGCGACGGTCAGATCGTCGGCAGCGATGTAACTCGTAATGGCGGCATCATTGAGGTAAAGGATGTCACCAAGGGTCTGTGGACATTCGTGGAGGTGGAAGCTCTGGAGGGTTATGCTCTGGACCCCACCCCCCACAGCGTCTATGTCGATACCACCGATGGCGACAAGCAGTACACTGTTTCCGCCAGCAACAGTCCTCTGCCCAGCCTGAAAATCACCAAGGCAGATGCCCAGACCTTCGCCAAGGTCAAAGCGACCTTTCTGGTGGAGTCTCTGACCGGCAGCTACTCCACCACCGTCACCGTGGACGGCGAAAAGACACTGCCCGATCTCCAGCCCGGTGTGTACCGCGTTACCGAGCAATCCGTGGAGGAGCCGTATATCAAGACCGGAACTCATCAGGACATCGCCCTGCTGGCCGGTGCCGGTACTGTGGAGGCCGCCTTCACCAACTATGTAAAACCCGGTTTGGAGATCCTGAAGAAAAACATTGCCACCGGGGAACCTATTGCCCATGTGACCTACAAAATTGAGCAGATCGACGGCAGCTACTCCACCACCGCGACCACGGACGGCGCGGGACGTATTTTCTTGGCGAATATCCCTGTGGGCAGCTACAAGGTCACGGAGGTCAATGTTCCCTCCGATGTGATCCTCTGCGACATTCCACAGACGATTGCCCTCGGCCCCGGCGAGACCCGCACGGTGACATTCTTCAACGCCATGAAGCCTTCTTTGAAAATCATCAAGCGGTGCGAAGTTACCAAAGCCCCCATCCCCAACACCAAGTTCCACATCTGGTGGGCATCGGACAACACAAGCACCGGCGCCATGAATGACCTCGGCAGCTTTTACACGGATGACCATGGCGAGATCATCTTCACGGGCGATGCCCTCAAGAGCGGCTGGTATAAAGTGACAGAGGAGGCCCCGGCATCCGGATTCGCCCCCGCTGACGAACCGACCCAGGAATTCTATCTGGCTGGCAACGAAAACGCGGTCAAAATCTGGGAGAATCGCCCCCTCAGCGCGCTGGTGGTATTCAAATATGATGAAAAAACCGGCGCGGCCTTACAGGGCGCGGAGTTCCAGATCCGTTACCTCGGCGGCACCTCCGGAACCGGCGGCACCGTCATTGGCACCTACACCACTTCGGAAAATGGCTCCATCATCCTCACCCGCCTGAAAGCGGGCACCTATATCGTGGAGGAAACCAAAGCCAGTCCGTTTTATTCCATCGACACGCCGCCCCAAACCGTGCTGCTGAGTGGTAAGGATCAGGATGTGGTGACGCTCCGGTTCAGCAACCAGCCTTACGGCTCCGTCCTCATCAAGAAGCTGGCGGATGATGCCAACAAAACACCGCTGGCGGGCGCGGCCTTCCTCGTCACCGACGATAAGGGTACGTTCATCGGCACCGCCAACGGTGAGTTCACCACGGACAAGTCCGGAGCCATCCAGCTCCCTAAGCTGCCTGCCGGTACGACCATCGTGGCAAAGGAAATTCGTCCCCCGGAGGGGTACGCATTGGACGGCACACCCCAGACTATTACGGTGCAGGCGGGTGAAAACGCGCCTCTGACTTTCTATGATAAGCCTCTCTGCAACCTGACCATTCTGAAGCGGGACGCGCTGACAAAGAAACCTCTGGCAAAGGCGGAGTTCATTGTGAAGGACAGTGAGGGCAAGCCCATTGGAACAGACAACGGGCGGTTCGTCACCGGCTCTGACGGTACTGTGACCATTACTGCCCTGAATCCCAATGCCACCATTATCGTGTCTGAGGATAAAGCGCCCATCGGCTATATCAAGGATGAGACGCCAAAAACCATTGTGGTCAGGAGCGGTGTACCCAATAGCCTGACCTTTGACAATGAACCTTCTACCACATTGGTGATCCACAAATATATCGAAGGAACGGAGAACGAGCCGCTTTCTGGCGTTGCCTTCAAGGTAGTAGATGGCAGCGGCGCTGCCGTTGGCCCCGATGACGGCGTTTATTACACGGACAAGGCGGGTGAGATCGTTTTGAACGGTCTGGAACCCGGCACTACCGTAGTTGCCCGTGAGATCAAATCTGTGGATGGATTCGTGCTGGACGGCACACCCCAGGACATTCTCATCAAGGCAGGGACGGTGCAAAATCTGACCTTCTGGAACAAGCGTCAGGGCGCGCTTATTATCAACAAGCTGGACGCTGTGACGAAGAAACCGCTGGCGGGAGTTACCTTCAAGATCACTACGGCTACCGGCGAGTTTGTCCCCGACGAAAACGGAAAAATCAGCTCCAACGGTCTGTATTATACCGATAAAAACGGGCAGATCATTCTCAAGGGCGTCACCGGTACGCTGGTGGTAACGGAGGAAAAATCTATTGACGGTTACACCATCGACGAAAATACCCGCACCCAAACCGTTGTAGTCAACCCCGACGATACGCAGTCCTTGTGTTTTTATAACGCCCCCATCGGCGGCGTGGAGCTAATCAAGGTCAATGCGGCGGACAAAACCCAGCGCATCCCCAACACCACCTTCGAGATCCGCCGTGTCAGCGATGGCGGACTGGTGGACACCGTCACCACCGGGCCGGATGGCCGCGTGTATGTGCCCTTGGCAAGTGACAGCTATTACGCCGTGGAGACTGAGGCAGGCAAGGGATACCAGCTTGACAGCACGCCCATTTATTTTACCGTGGAAGAGGGAAAGATGACCACCAAGACGGTGACTAACAAGGCTATTTCCGGCATCCTGATCCACAAGGTCAATGCCATCACCGGCGAGGGTATCCCCGGCGTGACCTTCCTGCTTTATGACGGCAATCATCGTCCCATCGGGGAGTATACCAGCGACCAGCGCGGCTATGTCTACATCGACGATCTGACCGAGAGCGGACGCTTTTATCTGCGGGAACTGGAGAATGAGGGATATGTTTCGGATACTGAACTGAAAACCGTCTATGTCCGTAGCGGCGAGGTGACGGAGCTGACATGGGAGAATACGCCGATCTGTGGACAGATTCAGGTTATCAAAAAATCTGCGAACGACAATCCTATCAACGGTCTGCCTGCGGGGACGCTGCTGGAGGGTGCGGTATTTGAAATCACCGATAAGGCAGGAAATGTTGTTGATACCATTCGCACCAATAACCGGGGATTGGCCGTCTCCAAGCGGTTGCCCTTGTCGCGGTATTTTGTGCGCGAGGTCAAGGCACCGGAACATTACGGTATCAGCGAAAAGGAACTGACAGTCTACCTTGAACATGAGGGTCAGATCGTCCGCATTGAGACAGAGAATAAGAGCCTTGCTACTGGCATTTCCATTACCAAGACCGGCCCCAAGGAGATCATGGCCAATCAGCCGGTTCGGTATGCGTTCTCGAATATCGCCAACACCTCCAATGTCAGCCTGAGCAATTTTTACTGGAGAGATACCATCCCGGCACAGGTGCGTTTGGAAAAGGTTGTAACAGGCACTTATAACTTCCCCGGCACTTACAAAATCGTCTACCGTGTCAATGGGGGCGATTACCGCACACTGGCCGACAACCTCTCCACCAGCAAGAATTACACGCTGGCAGCGTCCTCGGTGGCGTTGGGTTTGGCCTCCAACGAGCGCGTGACGGAGATCATGTTCGTATTCGGGCAGGCCCCGGCGGGCTTTAGTCAGGTCGAAGCACCCTATCTCCACTGTAAAGCTGTGGCCGGGCTGCCCGCAGGTTCCTTTGTAAATGTAGCTGACGCAGGCGGCACCTATAACGGAACATGGGTGCAGGCGGTAAGCCGCTGGGTGACATCCGTATATGGAAAGCCCACTGTTCCTAAGCTGCCTCGCACGGGATATTGATGCTGTCGAAATGTGTCTCACATTGAGCCGCATTTTTGAGACCGCTCCTGAAAAGGGGCGGCCTCTTTTTGCGTAAAGGGGGATTACATGAGACGAAATCAAAATCAGAACCCGCTGCTGTGGCTGCTGCCTGTGCCGATGGTGCTTTGGCTGGCAGCGCTGCTTGCAACAGAGTATAAGGCCGGAATGACCATGTTTACGCTGATGGGGCGGTTTTCGTGGCTGATGGAGCATCCCTTTTCTGTGCGGTGGACGCCGTACACGCCGAAATTTATGCTGTGGGCGCTGGCGGCCTATGGCTTTGCCGTGACGCTCTATCTCTCCACCTGTGAGAACCGCAGGCCGGGCGAGGAGCACGGCTCTGCAAAATGGGGCAGCGCCAAACGGCTGAACGCCAAATACCGGGACAAAGACCCACACAACAACACCATCTTGACGCAGAATGTCCGCATGAGCCTGAACGGCAAAATGCACCGGCGCAATTTGCTCCAAATCGTGATCGGCGGCTCCGGTGCGGGCAAGACACGCTTTTTTGTGAAGCCGAACCTGATGGAGGCAAATTGTAGCTTTCTTGTGACTGACCCCAAGGGGGAAACGCTCCGGGCCGTAGCGCCGCTGCTGCTCGAAAGGGGCTATGTTATCAAGGTGTTTGACCTGATCGAGCCATCCCGCTCGGACAGCTTCAATGCCTTTGCCTACATCAAGGATGATAAGGATGTGATGAAGCTGGTGAATAACTTTATCAAGAATACTACACCAAAGGGCGCACAACAGAACGATCCGTTTTGGGAGCGCTCGGAAATCGCACTGGATACAGCTCTCATCCTGTACCTGATCCATGAAGCGCCCCCGGAGGAGCAGAACTTTGAAATGCTCATTTACATGATTGAAAACGGCGGGGCCAGAGAGGATGACGATGACTACCAATCTCCCTTAGACCTTCTGTTTGAGGCACTGGAGGAGGAATACCCGAATCACATCGCCGTGCGGGAATATAAGATTTACAAACAGGCGGCTGGCAAAACGGCCAAAAGCATCCTGATTTCCGCAGCGGTGCGGCTGTCTGCCTTTATCCTGCCGGAGATCCAGAATATCACCGCCAAGGACGACATGGAGCTTGAAAAAATGGGAGAGCGCAAGCAGGCTGTGTTTGCCATTATCCCGGATAATGACGGCACCTTTAATTACGTTGTGGGTATGCTCTACACCTGCGCCTTTCAGAGCCTTTACTATCAGGCCGACAAGGTACACCAAAGGGCGCTGCCCGTTCCCGTGTGAATGATGATGGACGAGTTTTGTAATGTCTCTCTCCCAGATGATTTCGGCAAGCTGCAAGCTACCATGCGCAGCCGCAACATCATGTCCACCATTGTTTTGCAGAACATTTCCGCTCTCAAAGCGCTGTTCAAGGACGATTGGGAGGGCTTGATCGGTAACGCGGACACTCTATTGTACTTGGGCGGCAACGAGGTCAGCACCTTCAAATATATCTCTGAGCTACTGGGAAAGGAAACGCTGGATACCCGGACGCGCAGTGTATCCAAGGGGCGCAGCGGCTCCAGCAGCGTGAACTACCAGCAGACCGGGCGGGAGTTGATGACCCCGGACGAGGTGCGGGCGCTGGATAATGACCACTGCATTTTGTTTATCCGCGGTGAGTTGCCGGTGATGGACAGAAAGTATGACATCCTAAAGCATCCCGGCCTGAAGCTGACGGAGGATGGCGGTGCCGCACCGTATATCCACCGCCCCGGCCTGACCTATGCGCTGGAGGACTTGCCGTTGTCCACGGACAGCTGGGAGTCCATTGAAATTATTGAATGAATAGGAGAATGACACCATGAAGAAGAATCGTATTCCGTCTGAAGCCGACCGCAGGACTATCCGGGCCGGGCGCTGCTATGGGGCGCTCGTTTTGACCGTGCTGGCCTGCGCCGCACTGACCTGTCCCGCGTTGGCCGCTGATGACCCGCTGACCATCGTGGGGAATTTGTCTGACTTCGTGTTTTCCATCATCAAGGCTTTGGGCGTTATCATTCTCGGCTGGGGCATCGTGCAGGTGGGCATGAGCATCCAGTCTCACGACGCCAGCCAGAGGACGCAGGGCTTTTTGTGCCTTTTCGGCGGTTTGATGATTGCATTTGCAAAGGAAATTTTGAGCGCCATTGGTGCAGTCTAACGGAAAGGGGCAGGCCGTGGAGCCTGCCCCTCTTACTTCTCTGGAGAAATGGGGTGAAATTATTTGAATAACTGGATCGTCGGCAATCTGCAAGCGTCCTTTGATACATGGAACGAAAAGCTGACAGAGATATGGAGCCTTGTCACCACCACGCCGCAAGCCTTTCGCGGCGGCGAGATTTGGAATACCATCGTCACTATCAATGACGGTCTGAAAGCCTTCGGCTATGGCCTGCTGGTGCTGTTTTTCGCTATGAGCGTGTTCCGCTCTGCCGCCAGCTTCCGCGACCTCCAGCGCCCGGAATTTGCCCTGCGGCATTTCATTCGCTTCATAATCGCAAAGGTGGCCGTGGGAAGTGCTATGGAAATTATGACTGCCGTGTTTTCTGTGTGCGGTGGCGTGGTGCAGTCCATCATGGGCAGCATCGGCGGCATGAGTGCCGCCAGCGTGACACTGCCGCAGGAGATAGCTGACGCTATCGAAGAAGTGGGCTTCTTTCAGTCCGTCCCCCTCTGGATGGTCACATTCTTGGGGAGCCTGTTCATCACAGTATTGTCATTTATTTTGATTATGACCGTCTACGGGCGTTTTTTTCGGCTGTATATGTTTACGGCTCTGGCCCCGCTGCCGCTGGCCTCTTTTGCGGGGGAGGATACCTCTTTTATGGGGAAAGCCTTCCTGAAAAGCTATCTCGGTGTCTGCATGGAGGGTGCTATCGTGGTGCTGGCCTGTTTGATTTTTTCCGCCTTTGCCGCCAGCGGCGCGCCGATTGCGGATACTTCGCTGCCCGTTGTTACGATGAGCTGGCAGTATGTAGCGCAGACCATTTTCAATATGCTGATATTGGTGGCCCTTATCAAAGGTGCGGAACGCATCGCAAAGGAGATGTTCGGGCTATAAGACAAGAAAACGGCGGGCCGAAGCCCGCCGTTTTTCAGTCCCCATATTCAGGGATGGGTACGCCGTTGCACAGTTGAAAGCCAGTGATGGTACGGCCCTCCGCATTGGCACGGTGCAGGTCATTTTTGATCTGCCGCTCGGCCAGCCGCAGCATCTGCCGTTCCTGTACCCACTCCACCACTGGGCGGAGCCAGCAGGACAGCGCCAGCAATCCGAAAAATGCCAGAACGCCGTAGAACACAAAGGGATGTTCCGCTGCCCATTGGGGATAGATGCGGCCTACGCCCAGCCAGACCAGAATGGGCAGAAGTTGCAGATGCAGGAGCAGAGCGAACACCAACCGGATCGCAAAGATAAACAGAACAAATGCGGCGAAAGCAAGAAGTACCTGTTGCAGGATCGTCATAGTAAAAACCTCCTATATTTGGTACTTCTATTATCTCATACCTCAAAAATCGTGTCAAAAAATCGAAAAATAAATCAATTCAGAAGAAATGCGGCTCAATTTGAGACACATTTCGACGGGAGGCAGATATATGGAAATTAAGATACCCAAAGAAGTCCGGCAGCACAGCGAGACGATTTTCTTCGGCTTGTCTACTCGGCAGTTCATCTGTGCGGTGCTGGCCGTAGGCGCCGCCATCGGCACCTACTTTTTGACGAAAGGTGCTATCGGCAAAGAAACGGCCAGCTGGGTTTGCATCGTTGCCGCCGCGCCGCTGGCTGTGGCCGGCTTCTTTCGCTATAATGGCCTGACCTTTGAGCAGTTCGTGTGGGCGTTTATCAAGTCGCAGATTTTGTGTGCGGGGCCGAGGGTGTTCCGCTCTGAAAATCTGTACTGCAAAATTCTGAACGAGAAGGAGAAAAACATCTATGATTAAAACGCTGATTGCCGCTGACCGCAGTGAACGGGAGCGGTTCAGGATTCCCCGGAGCGTCCAGCAATCCATCCCCATCCAAAAGATCTATCGGGACGGTATCTGGCAGACCGGCGGCAAGTTCAGCCGGACTTGGCGCTTTGCGGATATTAACTATGCGCTGGCCTCCCATGACGATCAGCGGGATATGTTCACTTCCTACTGCGGTGTGCTGAACAGTCTGCCAACGGATGCCACTACCAAAATCACCATCAACAACCGGCGTCTCAACGGCGCGGACTTCCAGCGCAGTGTCCTGATGCGGGAGCGGGGGGACGGTCTGGACGGTTACCGCAGGGAGTACAACAGCGTCCTGACCGACAAGGCCGCAGAAAGTAATGACCTCATTCAAGACAAGTACATTACGGTTTCGGTGCCCCGGAGAAACATGGAGGAGGCCCGCACCTTCTTCCACCGGGTAGACGCTGACCTTGGGAAAAATTTTGGGCGCTTGGAGAGCGCTGCAAAAGCACTGGATAATCAGGAGCGTCTGCGAATCTTCCATGATTTTTTCCGTCCCGGCGAAGAAGAACATTTCTGGTTTGACCTGAGTGATGCCATGAAGAAAGGGCATGACTTCCGGGATTACATCTGCCCGGATGGGCTGTGCTTCAAAGCAGACCACTTCGAGATGGGCGGCAAAGTTGGCCGTGTTCTGTTTTTGCGGGACTATGCCAGCTACATCAAGGACGAGATGATCTCCAAGCTGTCTGATTTCCCGCAAAACCTCATGCTGTCCATTGATATTCTCCCCATTCCCACCGATGAGGCCATCCGGGAGGTGCAGAGCCGTATCCTCGGTATCGAAGCGGATATTGCCCGGTGGCAGCAGCGCCAGAACAGCCGCAATAACTTCACGGCCAGCGTTCCCTATGAGCTGGAGCAGCTGCGGGCGGAAACGAAGGAGTTTCTGGACGATCTGAGTACCCGCGACCAGCGGATGATTTTTGCCAATGTCACCATCGTACACATGGCGGACACGCTGGAGCAGCTGAACACCGACACGGAGATGCTGCAAGCGATTGGGCTGGAGCAGGCGTGTCAGTTCTCCGTTCTGCGATACCAGCAGGAGGACGGGTTGAATACGGCCCTGCCCTATGGCCTGCGCCGCATCAAGACCACCCGCACACTGACAACTGAATCTACCGCCGTTTTAATGCCGTTCCGCGTTCAGGAGATCCAAGACGCGGGCGGTATTTATTATGGCGTCAACGCCGTAAGTAAAAATCTTTTGATCTGCAACCGAAAGAAGCTACTGAACCCACACGGCTTTGTGCTGGGTGTATCGGGCAGCGGCAAGTCCTTCAGCATGAAGGAGGCTATCACCTTTATTGCCCTCTCTACCAATGACGATATTATTATGATCGACGCCGAGCGTGAGTATGGCGAGCTGACGCGGGCACTGCAAGGGGCGGTGCTGGAGATCTCTCCATCCAGCCCGCACCACATCAATCCGCTGGATATTAACCGGGGCTATGGAGCCGGGGAGAACCCGGTGGCTATGAAGTCCGAATTGATGATGAGCATTTGCGAGCAGCAGATGGGTGTCGGACAGCTGGGGGCGTTCCATAAGTCTATCATTGACCGTTGTACCGCCAATATCTATCACGATTTCATCAAGAGCGGCGGCGAAGGCAGGATTCCGACTCTCCCGGATTGGCGCAACGAGGTCAAGCGGCAGCCGGAGCGTGAAGCACAGGAATTGGCCCTTGCATCGGAGCTGTTCGTGGAGGGCAGCTTGAATATGTTCGCCCACGAAACCAATTTTGATATTGATAACCGCATTGTCTGTTTTGACCTCTACGAGATGGGTGAACAGCTCAAGCCCACGGCGCTGAATGTGGTGCTGGAGACGATCCAGAACCGCGTGGCGGCAAATCGGCTGGCCGGAAGGTACACATGGGTATTCGTGGACGAGGTGTATTTGTTCTTCAAGTATTACTACTCCGCACAATTTCTCTACAAGTGCTGGAAACGCTTTCGCAAGTACGCCGCTGCCATGACCGCCGCCACGCAGAATATTGAGGAATGTCTGCGCTCGGAAACGGCCCGTCTGATGCTGGCCAACAGCGAGTTTTTGATCCTGCTCAATCAGGCGGCAACTGACCGGGCGGAGCTGGCGAAGCTGCTGCATATCTCGGAAACGCAGATGAGCCATGTGACAAATGTGGAGGCCGGTCACGGCCTTATGCGGATCGGCAGTTCCATCATCCCCTTCGTCAACGAGTTTCCCCGTGACGGCACCCTTTATCGCCTGATGACCACGACACCGGGGGACAAATGAGCATTGTCGAAATTTGTCTCAAATCGAGACACATTAAGGGGGTGTACCAGATTGCCGGAATTTAAGGAGAAGACCAAAATGGGGCAGCCCAAAAGCAAGCGTACCGCTATGCTTGATCCCTGCCACCGGGCTATGGTGCTGAAGGAGAAGTACCGCCAGCAGTTGGCGGAGCGTCAGGAACCGGAATCAGACAGTGCGGAAACACAGGCTGTCGATGAAGTAGAGGACACGGCCAACTGGGCGGTGGACACGGTGCAGGATCGTGCGGCGCAGGTGCCGAGGGTAAGGCAAAAACCGCCAATAAAGGAAAAATCGTCTGCGAGTATTCCGCGTGAGCACAAAGCAAATGAGCAAACCGCCGCTTCGCGGGAACCCCCTGCAAGATACACAGCGCCTAAAAGTAAAAACTTCTTGGAGACTCCTTCCGCTGAAGAAGCAAGGCCACTGGATGAAAAGCAGCAGTTTGAAGCACGTTGCCAGTTCGTAGCGGACAAGCAGAAGAGCAAGCTGCTTTCGGAGCAACGGACCGTTCATTCTGTGGAGGAGCCGCCTGCTTTCTATGACGCAGAATGGGAGCCAGTTTCACCGTCAAAGACGGATACGCCGAAGCACAGCGCTTTCAAAGAGAAGAAACGGTTTGCCGTGAACGATCATAGCAGAAGCAAGCCAGAAAAGTTCCTGCCTGCTCCAAAGGTTAAGCGTACATCCTTCAAGACTGCGGCAAAGCCTATATCAGCAGCACAGAAAACCGCTTCGCAGCAACAGATCCACCAGACTGCGGCACAGGCAAAAAAGACCGCCAAGACAGCGGTAGAGCTGTTCAAGCGGGCAGCGGGGATGTTCCGCCGTGCCGCTGCTGCCCTAATCTCTGCCTTGGCCGGTTTCGTTGGCGGCACGGTGGTTTTGGTGGCGCTGGTGGTCATTATCATCATCGCGGCTGTGGCAAGTTCCCCCTTTGGACTGTATTTTGCGGCAGAGCGTAACGCACCGGATACTGTGTCGGTAGCTGAGGCCGTGGCGCAGGTGAATATCGCCTACAACGCCAAGCTGGAGGAGTTGCAGGCCGGAGACTATGACAGCATCGACATTCAAGGGCAGACCCCGGACTGGCCGGAAGTGCTGGCTGTCTTTGCAGCTAAAACCGCAGGCACGGATGATGGCGTGGATGTGGCCACGCTGGATGCAGACCGGGTGGCCCGTCTGACTGCCGTGTTCTGGGATATGACGGAGATCGCCTCTTGGGTGGAGACAATAGACCATCCCGGAAGTGGAGACGATGATGGTTGGACGGAGTACATCTTGCATATCACCATCACGCCGAAAACAGCGGATGAAATGCGGACGATCTACTCTTTTACCCGGTATCAGAATGAAGCCTTGGACGAGCTGTTGGCAGACCGAACCACGCTGGCTTCGCTGGCCTCCAGCCTGACCATCACCAATGCGGACGCAGAGGAAGTTCTTCAGAACCTCCCGGCAGACCTTTCCCCGGAGCGCCGGGCGGTCGTCCAAAATGCACTGATGCTTTATGGAAAGGTATCGTATTTTTGGGGCGGAAAATCACTGGTGCTTGGCTGGGACAGCCGCTGGGGGCAGCTTCGTCAGGTCACAGCCGCAGGCAGTTCTACCACCGGCACTTATCGGCCTTACGGGTTAGATTGCAGTGGATTCGTGGATTGGGCCTTTTACAATGCCACGGGCGGCAGTTACATCATCGGACATGGCGGCGGCGCCACGATGCAGCACTCGTACTGCACCGATATTTCGTGGTCGGACGCACAACCCGGCGACTTGGTGTTTTACCCGGACAATTCCCATGTCGGTATCGTTTGCGGCCGGGATGAGAATGGTAGCCTACTGGTGATCCACTGTGCCAGCGGCGCTAATAATGTGGTCATTACCGGCACAAGCGGTTTCATTTCCGTTGCGCGGCCGGATTACTTTTCAGATAATTGACTTTTTTCGACGGAGAAATACATTGCAAATCGAGGGGGTATCCTATATACTATGAATATAAAAAGAACTTTTTTGGCCGACAGGAGGAGATACCATGCTGAAGCTGGAAATCAAATTTAACGATGCTCAGATGCGAGCGGAGCATAAGTATGCTCCAGAGTCCATCTATGCCGCGTTGGACAAATCCTTCACCAAGTATGGCTTTCGCAGAGAAACGCTCTCTGATGGGACGATCTGCTATTACGGAAATGGGATGCCTCGTGACTATGGTACGTTTGGCCGGCTCATCACCACCCTGAAGGACAAGGAATGGTTTATGGCCTACCTTGTCAAATGGCTTTGGTACAATAGTGATGACGGTGAAAATGAGACGGACTTCATCGTGGAGGATGTTCTCTATCACTATGCCCACCGTGAGAGTGCTGCATAATGGCGAGGAAAGAAGCCAAGCGTTTTAAGGCTCTCTACTTTGATTTGCGGATCAAGGATTTGGAGGAATACTACTCCAAAACTCGGCCAAAGGGCGCTTATGAATTGATGAAAAAGTTCCTGACGAAACGGAACTTTTCCCATGAACAGTATTCCGGCTACCATTCCTGCTACAAAACAACGGATTTGGAGATATTCGATCTGATCCACGATATGAGCGACACCTTCCCGTGGCTTCAGCACTGCGTCAATCACTTTGAAGTGACCAACGTGGGGACTAACCATGACCTCATGGGGCTATTCGTTGAAGAAGTCGAAGATCCCGTCAGTCTGTGATTGCTGTCGAATTCGTCTTGAATCGAGACACATTATTTCAGGCCCACACTGCCATATTTGGTAGTGTGGGCCTGTTTTTATTTTGCTCTAAAACAATAGCGGCTGCCAACAAAAATGCCGGTAACCGCTACTTGAAGGATACAACATCGTTCGGAGTACAGCCAATGATCTTGCACAGCTTCTCCAAGGTAAGCATGGTGATGTTTCCACCCTTTTTGAGGGAGTCGAGCGTGTGATTATCAATGCCACTCTGCAAAAGCTGGTATTGCGTCACATTGTTTCGTCTCATGGTTTCCCACAGCGGCCCGTAATCGACTATCTCCATCACCACATTTCCTGTCTGATAAAGAAATTATATGTGGTATTCTGAGAAAACCATATTGTGATTATACCCACAATGCAGTAAAATGAGAGGTAAGTCAGATACGGGGCTTGGCGCACAAATCGTCGAAAAATGCGTCTCAGTTTGAGACGCATTAAAAGCTATTTCGATTTTATGATCCTGTCCGGGAATACGGAAGCGTTGATAAGGTCAGCGGGATCGACCTCCAGCGCATCGGCAATATCGAAGAACACATCCAGCGAGAAGCCGTGAGCCATGTTCGGCGCTTCAATCGTGCTGATGAGTGAGCGGCTGACACCGGCCTTCTCGGCCAGCTTCTCCTGTGACAGACCACGCATTTTACGGAGCGCCGCAATGGCGATCCCAAGCTGTATGAATCGGTCACGATTCTTGAAGGATACTTCTTTGCTCATACCGTGTCCTGCCTTTCTGATGATAAGAAAATTATACGGGTTCCCACTGCCCTTTTCTGTATATATCAGAAAGCTATTGCTTTAATTAGTGAGCAATAGTATATTATAGGAAAGCAAATGGTGAAAAACGAGAGAGAAAGCGGGTGGGCTTGGTGAATCATCGCTGTGCGGTCATGGGACAACATCCTCTTTGCTTCCCATGGGGGTTTGACGAGGAGGATACCCAGTGCCGCAGCATGAAGCTGGAGCTGGCGCAGCGCATCATGGAACTGCGCCAATGCGGGGTAACAGAGTTTCAGGTGGCCTGCGACCCCGGCGTGGGGCTATACGCCGCAGAGATCATCAACACGCTGAGGGAAAATGACCAAGCCCTTCGTTTGATCTGTGCCCTGCCCCACGAAGGGCAGGCTACCAAGTGGACACCGCAGTTGCGAGACCGTTATTTTAATATGCTGGCGAGCTGCACGGACATAATCTGCATCGCTCTCCATGAGCAGCCAGACGCCCAGTTTTCAGCCTATCAGCAAATCATCAAGCAGTCGGAGGTTTTAATGACTGTCTATGACCCCGACCTTTCCAATGGCAGTGCAGAAGACAAGGCCGTGGCCTATGCCCTTGCGCTGGGGAAGCCGACTCTGGTGATTCACCCTCAAACACGGAAAGCCCGTTGGGTCAATATGCCGGAAAACGCAACTGAATAGCTCTTACAGATGCGGTAAAATATCGGTACTACAATTTGGAGGTACTGATATGTCGAAAAAACACCCCGCTGTAACGATAACCATGATTGACAGATATTTGACCCACTTACGGGAGCAGGAGCGGTCTGCTGCTACACTTCAGAAATACAGGCATGACCTGAATGAACTCTGCGGCTACCTGCACAATGCGCCGCTGAACAAATCTACACTGATTGACTGGAAGGAACTGCTTATCAGCAAGTATGCCCCAGCTACGGTGAACTCCATGCTTATCGCCGTCAACGGCTATCTTCGATTTTATGGCTGGCAAGGGCTATCTGTGAAACTGCTGAAAGTGCAGAAAGCATTATTTATAGATGAATCAAAAGAGCTGACGAAAGCAGAGTATGACCGTTTGGTGCAGGAAGCACAACGGAAGAACAACGAGCGCCTTGCCCTTGTCATTCAGACCATCTGCGCTACGGGTATCCGTGTGTCAGAATTGCGCTTTATTACCGTTGAGTCCGTACAGAACGGCAGGGTCGAGATCAGCAGCAAAGGCAAACGGCGTATGGTGTTCCTGCCGGACAAACTGCGTCAGCTTCTTCGGAACTATGTGCGAAAACAAAAAAAGACCGCCGGGGTGGTATTCACCACCCGGACGGGTAGGCCGTTAGACCGGTCAAATATCTGGCGAGATATGAAGGGCCTGTGTGAACGTGCTGGGGTAGCGCCGGAGAAGGTCTTTCCCCATAGCTTGCGTCACCTGTTTGCCCGCACTTTTTACTCGCTGGAGCGTGATCTGAGCCGCCTCGCTGACATTTTGGGACATTCCAGTATTGTTACCACCCGCATTTATACGGCAGAGAGCGGAATCATTCACGCACGCCAAATGGGACGATTGGGACTTGTGATAACATAATTTGCGTTCTGTGGTATACAATCTCATATTGTGAGATTTATCACCGTTCAAAGCACCGTCGTAGCGCAATTCCTCACAAATTGACGTAAAAAAATCCGAGGAAATGTGACAGGTTATAGATTCTCGTCGATTTTGTGAAATAGCTGTTGCAAACAGTATATTGCAATGCTATAATTTCAACGCAAAATTAGTGGATATTCAGGCGTTATGCAATAAAATACCACAGAACGCAAATTATGTGGTACTCTCCGCATTTTAAGTCTTGTTTTTTTGTTAATATACGCTGTTCATCAGTATATTGACTGATTGACCAACATTGAAATATCTTTGCTTTTTCCGGAATCAGCCTTTCTTCCGGAACGAAGTGCCATGACGATCAGTCTGTATTTTTGACCGCCGCGAAAGAAAAAGCAGCACCTGACTATGCCGGGGTTTTTAGATAGATATTTTATATTTAGGAGGAAAGAAACTTGAAAAAGCAACTGTTATCCCTGTTTTTATGTTTTTGCATGATTCTTCCCATGATACCGACGACGGCTTTGGCGGCAGAAGAATCTGTAACTGCCCCTGTTCTCGTTGATCAGGGTGATTCGTCGGCTACGAAAGTGGAAGAGTCTGTAGCGGAACCGCCAGCAGACGATCCCACGGCAGAAAAAAGTAAGAGTGAATCACTCGGAGAGCAGACTCCTGTAAGAGATACCGGAAGCACAAAGGCGGCAACTGTTCAAATTGGTGAGGATATCACCGCATATGATAGTTTTGCTGCTGCGTGGGCTGTGGCCTCTGCGGCATCGACCACCGAGGAAGCTCCTGCCAAGGTAACACTGTATCAGGATGTGACTACCGGCACCAACGCTCCTGCCAGTTGGCCTATTAAGGTTGCAGAAGAACAGTATATTGCGCTCGATCTAAATGGATACGACATAAATGGCGGCGAGGAGACAACTAATGTTTTGCGCATTGAAGGTACGTTGACGCTGAATGATAGCGGTGCAACCCCTCGTACTCGTTATGGCTATTGGAGTGAGGATACTTACAGCATTGATTCCTCACCCGCCTCTACCGGCCACTATGATGTTCTAACCGGAGGAATCATCTCCAGTAATGCTTCGTGTGAAGGAACGCGCGAAGGGTGTGTTCACATCGGGTTATGTGGAACATTTACCATGAACGGCGGTATTATTGCCGGTGGTAAACGTTCCGGCATCTACATAGACTCAGGTAAGACTCATCCCTTGGCAGATGTGCGATATGGTCATTTCGTCATGAATGGCGGCACAATTGCAGGTAATGCGAATATAGGCGTGTATGCACCCAGAACCTATACGGGACATGAGGGAGATATTGGATTTTTCATGAACGGCGGCAACATCCTCAACAACCGTTCTTCATATACAGGTGGCGGTGTAAACGGAGCCATCGAAATGTACGGTGGTCTTATCGCCTATAACCAGGCCGAAGCTTATGGCGGAGGAATCTTCAGCATCGCAGATATTGAAATATATGGAGGTTCCATCTCGCACAACAGCGCGGAAAGAGGCGGCGGTATCTATGCCGATGGTGGAAGCGTTACTTTGAAAAAAGATGGTGTTGTGTCAAATAACAGCGCACAACAAGGCGGTGGTATTTTTGGAGAAGGAGTAAGTACTGGCGGTATTTTTGTTTCCGGAAAAGTAACGGGTAATACCGCCGAGTCTGGCGGCGGCATTTTTGCAGATGGAAATGCTACGGTTCGTCTGCATAATACCGCAGAGGTTTCATATAATGAGGCTGACTGTGGCGGTGGCATTTATCGAAGATCCAATGCGGGATGGTACCCTATAGCCATTGCAGGCGATAAGGGCAGTACAGTTTCCCACAACAAAGCGAAAACGGATGGCGGCGGCATTTATTGCAGAGGTAGCGTAATGTCGTTTTCTGCCCCCAACATCGACGTAAGCTACAACGAAGCCGGAAAAAATGGCGGCGGATGGTATATTACGAAGATAGGGGCAGACGTTCGTCTTTATGGAGCAGTGTCGTATAATAAAGCCGGTGAAAAAGGCGGAGGTGTATATGTAACTGAGTTCATCAGAGATGACGATGCTAATACTGAGAGATCAGTCACTTGCGGAGAGGTATCCCATAATTCAGCCTCGGTGGGTGGCGGTGTCTATGTTGGTCAGTCAGCAATTCTGTATTGTTCTGATGGTATTATATCGAACAATACTGCTTCTGAATGCGGCGGTGGTGTGGCCAATGAAGGTGAAACCATACAGAGGGGTTCTCCCATCAAGGGCAATACTGCGAACGTGGGCGCTCATGATTTTTACAACATGGCAGGCGGAGTGTTTTCTTTGCAGTCCAAATATGACTGGGTTAAGGACGAGCCGAACAATCGATATAGTCATGAAAACTACATCCCGTACACTGTAGTAGAAAAAGATACTACTATACAGTACTTAACGCTGGGTGATCCGTTCACGGTGAAATTTGATACGAAGGGCGGAACGCCATCGACTATAACAGATCAGACAGTTAAGTATGGACAGAAGGCATACAAGCCAACGGAACCCCAAAAAACCGACTGCAAGTTTGACGGTTGGTATACAAGTCCGGATTACACGCAAAAGTGGGATTTTGCCAACGACAGCGTGACCAAGGATATTACGCTTTATGCCAAGTGGATCGAAAAGGTCACGCTTCATTGCGATTTCCAAGGTGGCACAAGAGGCTCGGACACAAGTTATACTGCCAAAGCATACCCCGGTGAGAAGGCGAAGATGCCTTGGTGGGGAGGGATTACCAGAGAGGGTTATTCATTCATAGAATGGAATGACAAACCGGACGGTACTGGTAAATCGTACTCTCGTACCATAGACAGCATTACAATGCCAGATCATGATCTGACTCTTTATGCGATCTGGAAGAAATTAGATGTCATGATGCCGGGGTCAAAACAAGCCTTTTATGTATGACCAATAGCAAAGAGCTGGAAAAATAGCGCTGAAATG
>ENA-UESE01000684-UESE01000684.1-human-gut-metagenome-genome-assembly--contig:-NODE-684-length-35022-cov-14.518987_pt1 | contig 35022 bp, 28 predicted proteins | sample MGYA00242995_ERZ507996 | MGnify/ENA primary metagenome ERZ507996 (study PRJEB26167, sample SAMN06115489) | human gut metagenome | host: Homo sapiens | place: China:Sichuan | collected 2015-04-15... | reverse complement strand
GCCTTTTGCAGCGGAGAGAGCTGGCTCGCGGAGCGGCAAGAAGGCATGTACTTTTATAGGGCGAAGCCCGAACATGAAATAAGCAGCGGAGCTGCTTATGAATGAGCATGGCGAGAAGAGCCATCCAGCCTTTTGCAGCGGAGAGAGCTGGCTCGCGGAGCGGCAAGAAGGCATGCATGGCACACAAAATATGCTTTCATCTAATCCCTTAGTTTAGTATAGAGGACTGCTTTATGTCTGCGACGCATAAGGCAGCCGCCCCCGGGTGCTTCCACCATCCGGGGGCTTTTCCTTTTGGAAAAAAATCTGAGTCTGTTTACAAAAGAAGTTCTGTCCGGTACAATATAACCAGCAGATATGTGTACTGCCGCGGAAGGTGTTTGTGGAATGGAGAGAAATATGGCAGAGTATCAGACAATCCGGCATCCTTTCCAACCGGTTTATGATGAAAGGTGCAGAATTTTAATTTTGGGTTCCCTCCCTTCAGTAAAGTCCAGAGAAAACCAGTTTTATTATGGGCATCCCAGAAATCGCTTCTGGAAGGTGTTGGCGGCTGTTTATAAGGAAGAGCCGCCGGAATCCATACAGGAAAAACAGGCATTTTTACTCCGGCATCATATTGCCCTGTGGGATGTGGTTGCACAGTGCGATATCTGCGGTTCCAGTGACAGCTCTATTAAAAATATTGTGCCAAATGATATAACAGGTATTTTGAAAGAAGCACCTGTTGAAAAAATTATAACCAATGGCAGTAAGGCGGATGAACTGTATCGGAAGTATTGTCAGCCGCTATGTGCAAGAGAGGCGGTGCGGCTGCCCTCTACCAGCCCGGCGAATGCAGCGTGGCGGCTGGGGGCACTGGTGGAGGAATGGAGAAAACAACTTTTAGAAGGAGCCTGAAATGATTATCAGAAAAGCCGAAAGAAAGGATTTATCAAGAATTGCAGAAATTTTTGTGTTCAATAACAGAGTGAATTATTTTCCTATCTTTCAGGATGAAGGATTTTCCTTTGGAGAATTACAGGTTGTTCCGCTGATTGAGAATTATTTTCAGAAAGAAGAAATCCTGAACTCCATCTATGTTTTTGAGGATGGGGTAATAAAGGGCTTTATTCAAATGGGCGGAACAGAAATCTGCAAATTGTATGTGGATACTTGTTTTCAGGGGGCAGGTATCGGCAATGCCCTGATAGAATTTGCAAAGAAGGAATTTGGCGCAAGTCATTTATGGGCGCTGGAAAAAAACACAAGGGCAATTTCATTTTACAACAGACATGGTTTTCAACTGACTGGTCAGAGAAAATTGGAGGAAGGTACAACCGAATATCTGGTGGAATTAGGAATCGAAGCAAAGAGTCCTTTTTCCAGAAAACACAGTAGGTCTTTCTGATAAGCTGATTTTTGGATGCCTGCGGAATGGATGAGCAGTGTGAAAAAGCGTAGGCGGAAATGGGGATTGATATGAATAAAGTACAGAACAATACAGCTTATTATCACCTCCCCGGGTTGTTTGAATTTTATGAACTGTACAGTCTGTTTCTGCCATTGTTTCGTGAATATAGAGAGTTTTTTTACGATTGGTGTGATATAGGTTCTATTTACGGAGCACCGGCGGATTGTATCTGGGGTGGAGGCAGGGCAGGATTCGGGAATCATAATCCCGAGGATGTGCTGGCATTGATGCGGGAATATAAAATTTCAGCCCGGCTGACTTTCAGCAATTCACTGTTGAGAGAGGAACATCTTTCAGACAGAAGATGTAACAATCTCTGTACTCTTTTCGAGGAAGGCAGAGGGTGCAAAAACGGTATTATTGTCCATTCGGATTTGCTGCTGGATTATTTGAAAAAGAAATATCCGGGGTTCTATTTTGTTTCTTCTACAACCAAGGTTCTAACAGATTTTCAACAGCTTTTAAGCGAGGTAAACAGGGAAGATTTTAGATATATTGTGCCGGATTTCCGGTTAAACAGGGATTTCGATAACTTAAATGAGCTGTCAGAGCAACAGAAAGGCAAGGTGGAATTTCTTTGTAATGAATGTTGCTGGTTTGGCTGTAGGGACAGGAAACGCTGTTATGAAAATGTCAGCCGGAAGAATCTTGGAGAAAATTGTCCTGACCATCACTGTGCGGCTCCTGATGCAGACCGGGGGTATCTTTTTTCAAAAGCAATGAAAAATCCGGGCTTTATCGGTATAGAGGACATTCAGAATATTTACCTGCCGATGGGCTTTTCCCATTTTAAAATAGAGGGAAGAGGGCTTGGAAGCGCTCTGATTCTGGAATTTCTGCTCTATTATATGACAAAGCCGGAGTATCAGTTACGTGTCAGAGAGGAAATATATCTGGATAATATGTTGGATTTGTTTTAAGAGAAGCTGGTTTTCAGTTTCTCTATTTCTTCTATGGGCAAGCCGGAAATGTCAGCGATTTCCTCCGGAGAAAATTTGCCGGAGCGCAGCATACGTCTGGCGGTTTCTATGGAATTTAAGAGAGTGCCTCTTTCCATGCCCTGTTTTTCACCTTCTGCAAAGCCAGCGTCATGTCCCTGTTTCTCACCTTCTGCAAAGCCAGTTTCATGTCCCTGTTTTTCCCCTTCTGTGAATCCTGCCTCAAATTCCGCCTTCCGCAACTTCTTTTCTTCCAGTTCCTTGTCGTATTCAAAAATACTCATGTTGATTACCTCCGCCCGGTTCCGGCTCAGAAAATCTGCCAGTATCCCCTCCCGGATACACTCGCTGACAGCCTGTTCCACTGCCTTGTCCAGAGAGGTGGTTTCTGCAAATCTGCGAACCCTTGCAACGTATTGGGCATATTCTCTTAAGATGCTGCACTGCTGCATCAGTTCCGTGTTATGTCCTTCGTTTACATTCAAAACCGTAACAACCAGTTCCAGCCCCGGCTCTCCGGAGAAATTTTCAAAGGCTTCGGATAATCGCTGTTTTGTACAGTCCGGGAGTTCTCTGGAACCATTATAAAATTCAATAAAGTTTGGTGCAGGCAGTTTTACCAGACTGGAGGAGTAAAGGGATTTCTTATCCACCAGCTTCTGATACTCGCTGCAAATATAAAACAAATCCCGCAGGGGAATGTTGGGGTTATAAGTAGACTGGTGTTCATAGAGATACAGGTTCGTATCAATAATGAAAGCCAAATCGTTTTTCATCCCCATGTAGATTGCATTTTCCAGAGTGACGATTTCCAGCTCCTCCGGGTTTTTGTAGTCTTTTCCGATTACCGCATTGTAAAGGGAAAGAAGGTTTTCCCGGTCAGAAAACAGCATCCGAAAAACGGTATCCTTGTAGTTACGTTTGTGTTTTGCCATAGGATTCCTCCTGATAGGTTGGCGCCAGCTTATAAAGCGTATCGACAGATACATAAGGTGGCTGCCGGTGACTGGGCAGGAGAAACAAGGCGATAAAATCAGTTAAAATCCATAGATTTCTATGGGACTTCCCCGCATCTCCTGCTTTTTTCAGTTCATAAAAGGGTAACAAAAGCATAGATACGAAAGAAGTATGCAGATGAAAAGTAGCCTGCAACCTTGAGATATAGATTCCTCTATGTCATAAATGTTTAAAAGATTTGTAAAATATGCTTTTACAAAGTATAACATACAGATATGATAAAATGCAAGAGGCAGATAAAAAGTCCGGCATGAAAAATTGTATGCGGGATTGTTTGCTTTCTTGTCATTGTGTAGTAAAATGATAGAAGAGTCATGAAGCTCGGGATGCGCAAAGAGCATGCGCGGGGATGGAGATTATAATGAAAACAGCAGCAGAATTACAGACTTTACTACGTCAGATAGACCATAAGGGGTATCCCGCTTATAAGGATACAAAGGGAAAATACCAGTTTCAGCAGTATATCCTGTCCATAGACCATGTGCAGGGGGACCCCTTTGCCTCTCCCTCGAAGGTAAGCATTATTGTGCCAGGGAAGGCAGCCGGGTTTGGCAGGGAATGTTACAGTGAGAAGCACCGCAGGATTGCGTTTCAGGATTACCTGCTGCGGCGCATGGCAGCAAAAATTAAGGAATTTTCCTTTAAGGCGAAGGGCTCCGGAAAGAGCGGACTTCTCGGAATCAGCCAGCCGGGACAGGAAATTCTGGAAAGAAGCGCCTGTGAGGTAAATCAGGAAAGCGGAGAAATCATTATCCGGATGGAAGTCGGTTTTCCGGCAAATGGCAGAAGCATCAATGCAGGAGAGCTTGTCAAGATTTTGTTCGATTTCCTGCCGGTTTGCGTAAGGCAGACGCTTCTTCTGGCGACCTGTCCGAAGGAAACGCTGCAAAAGCATCTGGAACTGGCAGACGAGCAGAAATGGATTAGAGAGCAGCTTGTGGAGAAGAAGCTGGTGGCTTTTGTGGCAAACGGAGCCATACTGCCCAGAAAATCCGGGATTTCCTCCCTGCCAATGACAGGGGCGGTGCCCTTTAAAAGTCCGGCTTCCATGGAAGTGACGCTGCAGCTTCCCCACAGAGGAAGCCTGACGGGAATGGGGATTCCGAGGGGAGTGACGCTGATTGTAGGCGGCGGCTACCATGGAAAATCTACCCTTCTGGAAGCACTGGAAAAGGGTGTATACAATCACATAGAAGGGGATGGCAGAGAATTTGTCATTACGGATGAAAGTGCCGTAAAACTTCGGGCGGAGGACGGCAGAAGTATTCAAAAGACAGACATTTCCATGTTTATCAGGAATCTTCCCAACGGACGGGATACAAAGGCGTTTTTTACGGAGGATGCCAGCGGCAGTACTTCTCAGGCAGCAAATACTGTTGAGGCGATAGAAGCCGGTGCAGGACTTTTTTTGATAGACGAGGATACCAGTGCGACAAACTTTATGATTCGGGATGAATTGATGCAGAAAATTGTCAGCAGAGAGGCGGAACCGATTATTCCCTTTATAGACAGGGTGCGGGAATTATATGAGGAATACGGGATTTCCACAATTCTGGTTGCGGGAAGCTGCGGCTCTTATTTTCATAAGGCAGACTGCATCCTGCAAATGAGGCAGTATGTTCCTCTGGAAATCACGGAGCTTGCCAAAAAGGAAGCAGAAAATTATCCTTATACCCTGGGAGAAGCGGTGGAATCAGACAAGCCGGGAGATAACAGAATTGTAAGGGCGGATGCAGCCTTTGCAAAGGATGACAGAATCAAGCTGCGGACAGACGGACTGGACGGCTTTTCCATAAACAGAGAGAATGTGGATATGCGTTATGTGGAGCAGTTGGTGGATTCAGAACAACTGACAGCCCTGTCATATATGGTAAAATACCTGAAGCTAAAGAAATTTAATGGAAAAAAGACATTGCATGAGGTCGTGGAAGCGTTCTATACTGAAGCAGAGCAAAAAGGTTTTGCAGCCTTTTGCGAAGGAAGCACGCTGCCGGGAAATCTTGCCATGCCAAGGAAGCAGGAGCTTTATGCGGCGCTGAACCGGTGCAGAGAGCTGATTCGCATAGAAAAATAATTTGCCGAGAAAAATGGTAATGCGTAAGAATATACGCAGGAATGGAGAAAAAATGGAACAGAAATTTACCTTTGAGAAAGTAACCTACACGGAGCCTGCTCCCGGCTGGGTGGATGGAGTATATTACCCCAGAAAGGAACAGTGTGTGAAGGCGGAGGCACCCTTGCCGGAAGCGGAGGGTGCGGGAAAGGGCACTTTAAAAATACACAGCCGTGTCTGGCAGGAAATCGAGGAAACCGGCTTTGGTATTTACTATTATGAGGAAACCCTCAGGTTTATGACAGAACTGTCAGGAGCCAATTATGATGTGTCGGTGGAACTGGAAAATCCCACAGCGGAGGCTTATCACTGCCATATCCGGGTCAATGGAATTGTAAAAGTCCAGGGAGTGGAAGTGGCGCCCGGTGAAAGGAAGGAAGTTACCTTTACCGCCTGTATGACAGACGGACAGTTCGGACTGACCTTTGCCACGGGTTGTCTGGAGGAAATCCATGATAAGGTACAGGAAAGTGACATTTATGTCAGAAATATAAAAATAGAGGAGGCTGCTGAAAAACAGCCCCGAAAGACACCCAGAATTTTTCTGGTATCTGATTCCACAGTACAGAGCTATGAGAGATATTTTTATCCCCAGACCGGCTGGGGACAGATGCTTTATCAGTTCTTTAAGGGAGCGGAGGAATACCGGGAGTATCCGGCGGAGCATTGCGACTATTCTCAGGGCAGAACCTATGAACTGCCGGAGCTTGTGATAGAAAACAGGGCAATCGGCGGAAGAAGTGCCCGTTCCTTTTATGATGAAGGAAAGCTGGATCAGGTGCTGGAGGTGATTTGCCCCGGGGATTATATGTTTGTCCAGTTTGCTCATAATGATGCGACGGCGATTCGCCCGAACCGTTATATTGCGCCGGAGGAATTTCAGTTTTTCTTACAGCGGTACGTGGATGCCTGCGCGAGAAGAAAGGTGCAGATTGTGTTTGTGACCCCGGTTACGATGCTTGTTCCGAAGGAGGACGGTACAAACCAGCTTTGCTTTGCCGAGTATCGGGAAGAAATGATGAAGCTGGCAGAAAGAGAGAAGCTGCCTCTGCTTGATTTGGGCGGCAGAAGTAATGATTATGTAAACAAAATCGGCAATGAGGCTGGAAAGAGTATCTACCTCTGGCTGGATGAGGGAGAATATCCCGATGGAGCCTATGCGGGCGGTGTATCTGACAAATGCCATTTGCAGGAATATGGGGCAAAGGTATATGCGGACATGGTTGCAGCCATGATTTCGGAATCTCAGGATGACAGACTGGAAATTTTAAAAGAACTGGTAAGACCCGTTGAAGTATCTACCATTGCAAAGCCGCAAATCCGGCGGGATGCCCAGGGCAAAAAGAAGGCAGAGGCGCCGGACGCGGTTAAGAGCTTTGTGGTACAGGAAATTTCCATCCAGAATGGACAGGGCAGCTTCCTGCTGAACTGGAACCCGGTGGAAGGTGCAGCCTCCTACAATGTTTACGGCAGAAGACAGGAAGAACTGACCTTCCAGGTAGTGAGAAATGTGACAGCAGAGGAGAAGGAAAAGAACCCGGTACTTCCCTTTACGGCACCTGCGGAAGCCGTCTGGAAGTATTATGTTACAGCAGTATTTGAAAACGGCAGGGAAGGAAGCGCCAGCAGGGTACAGGAAGTAAATCTGCTTTCTTAAGCGGTTACTTCATGGTTGATTTGTAACTCATAGAGCTTCCGGTAAATGCCATCCTGTGCCAGAAGCTCCTGATGGGTTCCCTGTTCTCTGATTTTTCCCTTGTGCATTACCATGATACAGTCAGCATGCTGGATGGTGGAGAGGCGGTGGGCAACCATGATGGTTGTCCTGCCCTTCATCAGCTTTTCCAGAGCTTCCTGAATCAGGCTTTCCGTGTCCGTATCAATATTGGCGGTTGCCTCATCCATGACAAGAATACTGGGCTTATGTGCCAGAGTTCTTGCAAAGGAAAGAAGCTGGCGCTCTCCGGCGGAAAAGGTGGAGCCACGCTCGGACACCGGTTCCTTATAGGCAAGGGGAAGCTTTTCGATAAAATGAGAGGCATTTACATATTCTGCTGCTTCCCTGACTTCTTTTTCTGTAATTTCTTCATTATAAAGTCTGATATTGCTTTCTACAGTCCCCTCGAAGATAAAAACATCCTGCTGCATCTGACCGATGGCACTTCTGAGCTGTTTTTTGCTTAACAGCCGGATATCCACATCATCAATGTAAATGGCACCCTTCTGGATATCGTAGTATCTTCCAATCAGATTCAGAATGGAGGATTTTCCGGCACCGGTGGCACCCACAAAGGCAACGCTCTGTCCGGGTTCAATCACAAAGGATACATCCCGCAGGACATAATTTTCCCCGTCATAGGCAAACCAGACATGGGAAAATTCGATTTTTCCCCTGATTTCGGGCAGAATAACAGGTTCTTCCGCTTCTTCCACAAGTGGCTTCTCTGCCAGAATGGTAAATATTTTTTCTGCGGAAGCAATGGAGGACTGCAGGGTGGAGAACTGCTCGGCAAGCTCCTGAATCGGGTCAAAAAAGGACTGAATATACTGGGCGAAAATGTAAAGAGTTCCGATGGAAATCGTGTTTTGAAGGACATCCCGGCTGCCGACACCCAGAACCAGCATCAGGGAGAGCACGCTCAAAATATAAATCAGAGGGCGGAAAATGGCGAAAACCAGCATTTCCCGATAAAACGCCCGGTAAAGCTTGTTACTTTTATCCTCAAACTCTTCATATTTTCTTTCTTCCCTGCCAAAAATCTGGATAATCCGCATCCCGGAAATATTTTCGGAAAGAAAAGTGTTAATATCCGTAAGCCTTGTCCGGGTAATCCGGTAGGTTGTCCGGGCAACCCGGCGGAAAACAGCCGTCAGGACAACGACAATGGGCAGAAGGAGAAAGGAAAACAGGGCAAGGCGTGCATCCAGAAGGAGCATAACCCCTGCGAGAGCCGCTATTTTAATAATGTTCCGGAAAAGATTCACAAGAATACCGGAATACATTTCGTTCAGCGCCTCCACATCATTTGTGACACGGGTAACAAGCTTTCCCACAGGTGTCAAATCAAAGTACCGGGAGCTTAAGGACTGAATATGGGCGTACAGTTCCTTCCGGATAGTGAGGATGATTTTCTGACCGGTTTTCTGTAAAATCCATGTCTGGGTAATGTTGAATACAAAGCCAAGGGCGAGAACAATGGCATACCGGATGGCGGTGTTTACAATAATGCTGTAATTGTCCTGCTGTTCAAATAAATCAATGGCATCGCCGATTAAAAGCGGACGATAGAGGTCAAAGCCGGTCAGGCACAATACAAGGATAAGTGCCAGACAGACCCAGCCCACATAAGGCTTCATATAGGATAGGAGGTGCAACAGGGCACTTCCCCGGTAGGAAACTTCTATTTTGTCGTCAGTGAGTGAATTCATAAATAATAACCATACCTTTCTACAACCTGTTACATTTCCTGAAGCTTGGCTTCCAACTGCTGTTTCTCGTAGATATGGGAATAGAAACCATTTTTTGCAATCAGTTCTTCATGGGTGCCGTATTCTGCAAGACGGCCCTCTGTCAGAACCGCAACATGGTCCGCCTTCTGGAGGGTGGAAATCCGGTGGGCGATGACAATGGTTGTCTTTCCCCTGCGGATACGCAGCAGGTTATCCAGAATCTGCTCCTCTGTATCGGTATCCACCGCGGAGAGAGAATCGTCCAGAATCAAAATGGAAGAATCCTTTAACAGAGCTCTTGCGATGGCACTTCGCTGCTTCTGACCGCCGGAAAGAGTAACGCCCCGTTCTCCCACCATTGTGAGATATCCTTCAGGGAAATCCATGATGTTGTCATGGATGCAGGCATCTCTGGCAGCCTGTTGGATGGAATCCCGGATAGAAGGATTTTCCTGAATACGTTCCTCCAGTCCGAAAGCAATATTTTCCTCCAGCGTATCGGAAAACAGGAAATTTTCCTGGGGGACATAGGCAACATCCCTGTGCAGAACGGCAAGAGGAATCTGGTCAATGGGGGTGCCGTCCAGCAAAAGCATCCCCTCCTTACAGTCGTAAACCCGTAAAAGCAGGTCAGCCAGAGAGGATTTTCCACTCCCGGTGCGCCCCAGCACGCCAAGCATCTCCCCGGCGGGAATATGGAGGGAAACGTCCTGTAAAACAGGAAGCTCGCCGTCCGGATAGGTGAAGGTCAGATGGTTGAACTGAATATCCCCCTTTAAAGGTGCTTCTGTATCCGCTTCAGCGGTTACGTTACTGTCTGTAATATCCGGTTTTTCCTTAAAAATCATGGCAATACGCTGAAAGGCGGCGGCAGCCTGGCTGAAGGTGTTCAGACAGTCGCCGCAGGCAATCATGGGCCATACGAGCATACCGATGTAGGAGTTGAAGGCAACAAACTTTCCGATGGAAATCTGTCCGGAAAGAACCATACGTCCTCCGATTAACAGGTTTAAAAGCAGACTGATTCCGATAATCACATCCAGAAGCGGCCCGAAAACGGCTCTTAACCGGACAACATTCAGGTTTTCTTCCATATTATGGATACTTGCTTCTTCAAAGGCTTTAAAATCAGCCTCTTCCTGTACAAAAGCCTTTAAAACCCGGATGCCCGCAAGGCTTTCCTGGGTTTTGTCGGACAAATCGGAAAAGGCGTTCTGTCTTTTTATCTGCCGCTTTTTCATTTCCGTTCCATAATAATAGCACCCGAAGGCAACCAGAATTAAGGGGAGAAAGGCAAGCAGGGTCAGCCTGAAATCCACATAAAAAATCATTTTGAAAAGAACCATGAGGGTCATGACAACTGCGTCAAAGGTGGTGATGACAGCCATTCCCACAGCCATGCGGATTGCCTGCAAATCATTGGTGAAATGCGCCATCAAATCGCCGGTCTTATGACTGTTGAAATAGCGGGCAGACAGGGTTTCCAGATGCCGGAACATATCGTTTCGCAGCCGGTATTCCACGCCGCGGGAGGCACCGACAATAAAGTAGCGCCAGCCGAAGCGCCCGAACATCATGACAAGCCCTGCAATCAGGATTCTGATTAAAAAGGGCTTTACCATGGAAAAATCGGCGCCGCTTCCGGAGAGGGTGTCAATCAGTTCCCCGGTGTACTGGGGAATATAAAGACTTGCCAGATCCACGAACAGCAGAACAATAATGCCGCAGAGGTAATTCCATTTATAATGCCACAAATAGGGCATCAGGGAAAATTTTTTATCAGAGGTTACATTCATAATTTATACCTGTTTCCGCGCACATTCTGTGATACATGATGAGTTTGTGTCAGGTGCGCTTTGGACACAAATCTCTGCTCGGGGACGCTGATGCCTTAAAAAATACGGGTAGTCCATTTTGTACAGTCCCACACATCTGTGGCAAGTCCCTCAAAAAATTCCGGTTCATGGCAGACCATCAGAATACTGCCCCTGTAGGCACAGAGGGAACGCTTTAACTCCTCCTTCGCGTCCACATCCAGATGGTTTGTAGGCTCATCCAGAAGAAGCAGGTTTGTGGGACGGTTCAGCAGCTTGCAAAGCCGTACCTTTGCCTGCTCTCCACCGCTTAATACCTTGACCCGGCTTTCTATATGCTTTGTGGTAAGGCCGCACTTTGCAAGGGCAGAACGCACCTCATACTGGGTAAAGCCGGGAAATTCCTGCCAGATTTCCTCGATACAGCTATTGTCGCCGCTGCCGCTCATTTCCTGTTCAAAGTAGCCGATTTCCAGATAATCGCCCTGGGTAACACTGCCGGAAAGGGGCGGAATCAATCCGAGAATACTCTTCAAGAGAGTAGTTTTTCCGATACCGTTTGCTCCGGTAAGCACAATTTTTTGTCCACGCTCCATGGAAAGATTTAAGGGGCTGGAAAGAGGGGTATCGTAGCCGATGACCAGTTCGCTTGTTTCAAAAATAATCCGTCCAGGTGTTCTTCCCTCCTTAAAGAAAAATTCCGGTCTGGGTTTTTCCGCCGCAAGCTCAATGACATCCATCTTATCCAGCTTTTTCTGGCGGGACATAGCCATATTTCTTGTGGAAACCCGCGCCTTGTTTCTGGCAACAAAATCCTTTAAATCAGCAATTTCCTTCTGCTGCTTATTGTAGGCAGCTTCCAGTTGTGCCTTCTTCATGGCGTAGACTTCCTGAAATTTATCGTAATCCCCCACATAGCGGTTTAATTCCTGATTATCCATGTGGTAAATCAGATTGACAACACTGTTCAGGAAAGGAATATCATGGCTGATAAGGATAAAGGCATTTTCATACTCCTGAAGATAACGCTTCAGCCATGCAATGTGTTCCGCGTCCAGATAGTTTGTAGGCTCGTCCAGTAAAAGAATATCCGGCTTGGAAAGCAGCAGCTTTCCTAAAAGCACCTTCGTCCTCTGACCGCCGGAAAGCTCCGTGACATCCCGGTCAAGACCGATGTCCACAAGCCCCAGTGCCCTTGCAACCTCTTCTACCTTGGAATCAATCATATAGAAATCGTGCATGGTCAGTAAATCCTGAATCGTGCCCAGCTCTTCCATATAGGCTTCCAAATCTTCGGGGGAAGCCTCCCCCATTTTATCGCAGATGTCATTCATCTGGCTTTCCATTTCATATAAAAAGTCAAAGGCGGAAGCAAGCACCTGACGGATGGTCATTCCCGGCTCCAGAACCGTATGCTGGTCCAGATAACCTGCCCGGACATTTTTTGCCCATTCCACCTTGCCCTCATCCGGCATCAGCTTTCCGGTAATAATGTTCATAAAAGTGGATTTTCCTTCTCCGTTTGCACCAATCAGACCGATGTGCTCACCCTTTAAAAGCCGGAAAGAAACGTCATGAAAAATAGCACGGTCGCCAAAACCATGCGTCAGATGTTCTACATTTAGAATACTCATATTTCCTCGCTATCTGCTGCCTTCAGCATATGTTAATATCCATATCTTAACATATAAAAAATTTTTAAGAAAGTCCCGCGAGCATTTTTCCGTAATCTATGATATGATGTAGCCAGAGAAAACCAAGCGACGCGGAGCGGCATTTGGTTTTCCTGGCTACATCACTGAGCAAACAGGCTGTGAAACAGCCGGAAAAGCACGAAGTGCGAGTTTGCGAAGCTGCTTCATGGAAGGAGAAAACCAAGCGACGCGGAGCGGCATTTGGTTTTCCTGGCTACATCACTGAGCAAACAGGCTGTGAAACAGCCGGGAAAGCACGAAGTGCGAGTTTGCGAAGCTGCACCATGGAAAGAGAAAACCAAGCGACGCGGAGCGGCATTTGGAAAGGTGGCTGTAAAACAGCCGGGAAAGCACGAAGTGCTGGTTTGCGAAGCGCTCATAGTTTAAAACAGGTAAAATCGGAAATGCTTTTGATGAGAAACGGGCGCAAAAATGCGCGGAAATGAGGTATATTATGAAAAAATTTGCAGTATTATTATGTATGGGAAGTCTTATGCTGGGAATGACTGCCTGTGGAAATCAGGCAGATAAGGAAATTCAGAGCGGCACCCAGACAGAAAGTTCAGCAACGGAGAGTTCTGTCCCGGAAAGCTCTGCCACAGAATCTTCTGTTCCGGAGAATTCTTCCGGGGAAGGCACGGGAAGCGGCGCTTCCGGTAATGACACGGATGTAATGGGCAGCTGGTCTGAGGAAATGCAGGCAGTAAAGGATGCGGTTGTGGAGCAGCTTGGGGATGATTACTGGCCGGATTCAGCCATGAACGGGGATATGCTGGAGTCCTTTTTCGGAGTGACAGCAGATATGTATGATGATTTCATGGCAGAGATGCCCATGATTAGCGCCAATGTGGATACGCTGGTTGTCGTGAAGGCGAAGGATGGAAAGGCAGATGCAGTGGAAACTGCTTTGAAGGAATATCAGCAGCAAATGGTGGAAGACACCATGCAGTACCCGATGAACCTTCCTAAAATTCAGGCGTCCAAAGTTGAGAAAATCGGCAATTATGTATGCTATGTACAGCTTGGTGCTGACGCTTCCGAGGAGAGTGAAGAGGATGCCATCAGGCAGTGCCAGGAAGCAAACGATAAGGCGATTGAGGCAATTAAGAGTGTTGTAGAGTAAGATCACAGATATCCTGTTTTGTGAAACGTAAGATACGAAACGGAGTGAGCGGAATGGTTTTCAGCAGTGTTGTATTTTTGTTTCGATTTTTACCTGTTTTTTTTATCTGTTATTTTCTGGCTCCCGGGAGGATGAAAAACGGCATCCTCTTTTTGGGGAGCCTTTTCTTTTACGCCTGGGGCGAGCCGGTATATGTACTGTTAATGCTTTTTTCCACCCTGTCGGATTATTTCCACGGGCTGCTTCTGGAAAGATGCCGGAAAAAAAGTGCAAGGAGGGCTGTTCTCTGCTCTTCTGTTATCATCAATCTGCTTATGCTGGGCTTTTTCAAATATGCGGATTTTCTGATTGGAGCATGGAATGGAATAACCGGTATGACGGTGCCGCTTTTACAGCTTCCCCTTCCCATCGGAATTTCCTTTTACACCTTCCAGACCATGTCCTATACCATTGATGTGTACAGGGGGGAAGTGAAGGCACAGCACAATCTGCTGGATTTCGGTGTATTTGTCACAATGTTTCCCCAGTTGATTGCCGGACCGATTGTCCGGTATAAGGATGTGGAAAAAAGACTTCATAAAAGACGGATAAATCCGGAGCATGTCAGCCTTGGCATGCAGCGGTTCTGTATCGGGCTGGGAAAGAAAGTATTGCTTGCAAATCCTCTCGGAGAGCTGTGGGAAACGGTTTCCAAAATGGAATACAGTGGGATGAGCGCCATGACGGCATGGCTTGGGATTCTGGCGTTTGCTTTTCAGATTTATTTTGATTTCTCCGGTTATTCCGATATGGCAATCGGACTGGGATATATGCTGGGCTTCCATTTTCCGGAGAACTTCCGGTATCCCTATGTATCCACCTCTGTCACGGAATTTTGGAGAAGATGGCATATTTCCTTAAGCAGCTGGTTTAAGGAATATGTGTATATTCCTTTGGGCGGCAATCGGAAAGGACTGCCCCGGCAGCTTATCAACATTCTGATTGTCTGGATGCTGACGGGTATCTGGCACGGAGCGGGCTGGAATTTCCTGCTCTGGGGCTTATGGTTTGCTTTCTGGCTGATTCTGGAAAAGCTGTTTCTGGGGAAGGTTCTGGAGCGGCTGCCTGAGGGAATCGGCTTTTTATATAACGGTATTGTGGTTTTGCTGGGGTGGGTACTGTTTGCACTGGAAACGCCCGCCCAGATAGCCGGATATGTGGCAGCGCTTTTTGGGGTGAATGGTGCAGTGGCGGACAGAATGGGATATTATCTGTTGGGAGAATATACAGTCCTTTTCCTGATAGCAGCCCTTTGCGCAACTCCCTTTGGAAGCGGTATCACAGAGAGGGTCAGGGTGTCCAGAACCGGGGCGGCAATCGCTCTGTACCGGTTTGGGGAAAAGGTGATTCCGGCGGCAATCCTGCTTTTATCCATTGCGGGAATTGTGGACGCTTCCTACAATCCGTTCCTGTATTTCAGATTCTGACGAAGGGAGGCTGAAAGAAATATGAAAAACGGGGAAAAGAGAAATGCTGTTTTTACCATTGTTTTTCTCGCATCCATTATCGGAATTTTTACGCTGGCGGATTTCTTTGGCTCTGACCGTCTGTTTTCTGAAAAAGAGAACCGCCTTCTGGCACAGAAACCGGTATTTTCCCGGACAGCCCTCTGGAACGGCAGCTATACGGCGGACTGGGAGGATTATCTGACAGACCAGTTTGTGGGCAGGGATAAATGGATTCGGATAAAGACAGAAACAGATATTGCTTTACAGAGGAAAGAAATCAACGGTGTTTATTTAGGCTCAAACGGTTATCTGCTGGAGCAGCATCTGCCCCAGGATTATTCCCGGGTGAAGATAGAAAAGAAGCTGACGCTTTTAAAGCGGCTGGTGGACGGATGGGATGCCACAGTGATGCTGGTACCCACAGCAGATAATATTCTGACGGATAAGCTGCCTGCCAATGCGCCTTATTTTGACCAGCAGGAATTTCTGGCGGAGGTAAAGGCAACGGTGGGGGAGGCAAATTATGTGGATGTGTATGGGGCTTTGGAGGAAAAGAAGGAGGAAGCCATTTACTATAAGACGGACCATCACTGGACCAGCCTTGGGGCATATTACGGCTACCGGGCGTGGGCGGAGCAGAAGGGCATTGTAAGGTATCCCTATAATACAGCAATTCTGGAAACGGTTTCAGAGGATTTTGAGGGAACCTTACAGGCGAAAATCAATCTGGACCGGGGAAAGGACAGGATACAGTATTTCCCGGAAACCACCATGAGAACGGTAAAAATTGTCTATGACAGGCAGACGGAGGCAGATTCCTTCTATCAGGAATCCTATCTGGAAACAAAAAATCAGTATGGATTTTTCCTGGATGATAATCATGCGCTGGCGGAAATTGACACAGGAAGACCGGGGAAGGGAACGCTGGTTATTCTGAAGGATTCCTATGCAAACTGCATGATTCCTCTGCTGGCGCCCCACTACAGCAAAATCTGCGTGGTGGATACCAGATATTACAGAGGAAGTCTGGAAGGATTGATGCAGGAGTATGAGCAGGCGGATGGAGAACAGCCGGAGCTGTTGATTTTATATAATTGTATTCACTTTTTGGAAAATTTCGTGTACACTTAAGTAACGCAGGATGCTGGGGCATATCTGCATGGAAAACTTGGAAAAAAGAAAAGGAAACAGGCAGATATGGAAAAGCGAAAAGCCGTTATTTTTGATATGGACGGAGTTCTGTTTGATACGGAAAGAGTATGCGAGGCAAGCTGGGTGGCGGTGGCAGAAAAGCACGGATTGCCCGGAATGAAGGAAATTTTTCCAAAATGTATCGGCAGAAACGCAAATGACAGTAAAAAAATTGTGCTGGCAGCCTACGGAGAGGATTTTGATTACGATGCATTCCGCAGGGAAACCGGAGAGTGGTTCTGGAATGATATAGAAGAAAAGGGGCTGCCGGTCATGTCGGGGGTACAGGAACTTTTAAGCTGGCTTTCGGGAGAGGGCTGGAAAATCGGTCTGGCATCCTCCACAAAGCAGTCCTCTGTGCTGCGGCATCTGGAACAGGCGAAAATCCGGGATTATTTTTCGATTCTTGTAACAGGAGATATGGTGGAACATTCCAAACCGGAGCCGGACATATATTTAAAGGCATGCGCCGCGCTGGGAACAAAGCCGGAAGAAACCTATGCCATAGAGGATTCCCCCAACGGAATCCGTTCCGCTTACCGGGCAGGTATGATACCTGTGATGGTGCCGGATATGATAGCGCCGGATGAGGAAATGCGGGAGCTCAGTGCAAAAATCTGTGGTTCCCTGCCGGAGGTACTGGAATTTTTAAGAAGAGAGGATTCACATGGCAAATCTAGGAATACCGCAGAATACCATAGAGATTCTGCAGAAATATCATTTTAATTTTCAGAAAAAATACGGACAGAATTTTTTGATAGATACCGGTGTGCTGGACCGGATTATTACGGCGGCGGAAATTACGAAGGAGGACTGTGTGCTGGAAATCGGTCCCGGAATCGGTACCATGACGCAATATCTGGCGGAAAGAGCAGGAGAGGTTGTGGCGGTGGAAATCGACCAGAATCTGATTCCCATCTTAAAGGAAACGCTGGCTGCCTATGACAATGTAACGGTAATCCAGGATGACATTTTAAAGGTGGATGTCCGGAAAATTGTGGAGGAAAAGAACGGGGGAAAGCCCATCAAGGTAGTGGCAAATCTTCCTTATTATATTACAACCCCGATTATCATGGGACTTTTTGAGAAGCATATTCCCTTAAAGAGCATTACGATTATGGTACAGAAGGAAGTAGCGGAGAGGATGCAGGTAGGACCGGGAACGAAGGACTACGGCGCCCTTTCTCTTGCTGTGCAGTATTATGCAAAGCCGGAAATTGTTGCAAATGTTCCTCCCAACTGTTTTATTCCCAGACCCAATGTGGGAAGTGCGGTAATCCGTCTGACCCGTTATGAGGAACCGCCGGTAAAAACCGGAAATGAGGAAAAAATGTTTGCCCTGATTCGTGCCTCCTTTAACCAGCGCAGGAAGACACTGGTGAACGGACTTACCAATGCCCCGGTACTTGGACTTACAAAGGAGCAGGTAACGGAGACTCTGGAGCAGATGGGGCTTCCTGCCACAATCCGGGGAGAGGCGCTGACGCTGGAACAATTTGCCAGCCTGTCAGATAAGCTGTTTGGTTTTGACATCGCTTAGAGGGTATGGTAAACTTACAGTAATAGTGGGCGATTATTGCCTTTTGGAAAAGGAAGCAGAAGTAGGGAGCGAATTACCTTGGATAAGTATGAATATAAAGTAAGAGCGGATGAAATTAAGGAACTGATTGCTCAGGGGGATTATGTACAGGCAGCGGAAATTGCTGATACCATAGACTGGCGCCGGGTAAAGAGCGTTATGATGCTCTGCATTATCAGTGATTTGTATAAAGCGAACAGGCGGTATGAGGATGCAAAAAATATGCTGCTTCTGGCATATGAGAGAAGACCGGGGGGAAGAACAATCTGTTACTCCCTCTGCGAGCTTTGCATCAAAACTGAAGAGTTTGTACAGGCAGTTAATTACTATAAGGAGTTTGTACAGGTAGCACCGAAGGACCCGGGGCGTTATATTTTGCAGTACAAGCTCTATGAAGCTCAGGATGTCAGTCTGGAAGAGCGGATTGGCGTTCTGGAGGAACTGAAAAAAAGGGATTATCGGGAAAAGTGGGCATACGAGCTGGCATATCTTTATCACAGAGTGGGACTTGCCACAAGATGCGTGGAGGAATGTGACGAGCTGATTCTGTGGTTCGGAGAGGGCAAGTATGTTATTAAAGCGCTGGAATTGAAGATGCTTCATGCGCCGCTGACACCGGAACAGCAGCAGAAATACGACGGCCGTTTTCGGAGCGGGGATTCGTTCCCTGTACAGGAGCAGGAACAGAATCCGGAAACAGAGGAGCAGTATGGAGAGCCGGCAGAGGAGCAGGTGGATACAGCAGAAGTCCCGGCGGAAGAGGATGACATTCAGGTTAAGACCATGGATGTCGGACAGTATAATACCATCAATCTGCAGGAGGAGCTTGCAGAAGGGCTGAAAGAGGTACTGGGGAACCGGCAGGATAAGAGTGCAGAGGTTACAAGGGCAATTATGGAGCCCATGTACAATTCTGATACGGAATCGCTGGATTTCCCGGAAATCGGGGAAGTAGATGCGGAGGATTTGGAGCCTGAGAAGGAACAGGTAGAAAGCTCAGAGGTCTTTTTTGGAGAAACGGGAGATTTGAGCTCTCTTTATGGTACAGAAAATGGTGGGGAGCCTGCCCTGAAAGAACTGACAGCGCCGGAACCTGACAGTACAGAGGCGGAAAGCAGCAGTCAACAGGCAGCCGTGCCGACCGGGGAAGAAAACAGGGAAGAGGAAAAGCCGGTACAGGAAAAGGCAGAGGATACAACGGCGGAAGCTGTGATGGAGGAGATGCGCAGCGAAAGTCAGGAAAATGTCCAGCCTCCGGAGCCTCTTGCAAGGGTGCTTTCTCAGGAATCGGACGGACAGATTCGCCTTGTGGTGCCGGAGAGCGAAAGCATTGAAAAGCAGATTACCGGACAGATGAGTATTGAAGATATTCTGACGGAATGGGAGCGGATGAAGCGGGAGAACGAGCAGAAGCGCAAAGAGGAAGTCAGACAGCATGTGCTCCAGCAGACGGGCGCCATGTTTACAGAGTTTGAGGCAGCAGTAAGGGACGGTTTGCTGGAAAAGCTGGAAAAGGATGCAGCGGCAAAGAATCAGAAGCCGGCAGAAGCGGTGGTTCCGGACAGTGAAGATACGGACGACCTGGAGGCAGAGGTAGAAGAGATTGCCTTTGAGGCAGAGGAAGCGGAAGACCTTTCCGATGTGGCGGAACAGGAAGCAGCCGGGGAAGAAGCGGGAGCAGATGGGGCAGAAATTGTGGAAGATGGGGAATTTGAAGAGCTGGAAGAGGTGGAGGAACCGGTTCTGGAGGAGGAGCCCTTTGAAGAGGATGCTGCTGTAGAAGAGATAGAAGAAATTCCCGGGGTGGAATACACAGAAGAAGTGTCGGAGCCGGAAGAAACACCGGAAGCGTACGCCGTGCAGGAAGAAGCTGTAGAAAGAGCGGAAGAGTATACCGAACAGGAAATGCCGGAGGAAGCGGCAGTCGGAGAAGCATCCGAAGAGTATGCAGGTCAGGAAGTATCGGAGGAAGCGGTAGACGGGGACGCACCCGAAGAATACGCCGGGCAGGAAATGCCAGAGGAAATGGCAGACGGGGAAGTATCCGAAGAGTATACTGGGCAGGAAATGCCGGAGAAGGCAGCAGGCGGGGAAGCACCTGAAGAATATGCGGAATCAGAAATGTCTGTGGAAGAAGCAGATGGAGAAGCGTCCGAAGAATATGCGGAATCAGAAATATCTGGGGAAGTAACAGACGAGGAAGCATCCGAAGAATACGCAGAACAGGAAATGCCTGCAGAGGAGTACTCAGAGGAATACCCGGAAGGGGATGAAACCGCGGAAGAAATTGCCGGAGGAGAACCCTCCGAACCCGTCAGGGAGCGGGCGAAGGTGAGAAGCCTTACAAAGGAAGAGAAGGAACTGTATGGTCCCTTTATCCAGAGCCGTTCCGCGAAGGAAAAACTGGTTCAGACCATTGATAATATCAGTATGGCAGCCTATACTGGCAATGTTATCATTACCGGAGAAGAGGGAATGGATACTGTGACTCTGGCGAAGAACATGATTCGCGAGGTGCAGATGACAGACAGCAATTTCTCCGGAAAGGTGGCAAAGATTTCCGGCGCGGGTCTGGATAAAAAGAATCCGGAGCAGACGCTGAATCAGTTGAAAAATGGTGCCCTGATTATTCAGAAGGCATCAGGAATGAGCAGCCAGACTGCGGATGCAGTTTACAAAGTATTGCAGCAGGATAATATCGGAATCATTCTTGTGCTGGAAGATACAAAGAGGGCAATGAACCGGTTCTTAAAGGAAAATCCGAAGCTGGCAGAATGTTTTACCGCCAGAATGGATGTGGAAGCTTTAAGCAATGATACGCTGGTAGCATTCGGCAGACAGTATGCCAGAGAGATGGAATATTCCATTGACGAGCTGGGAGTACTTGCATTACATACCAGAATAGCAGGAATGCAGACCCTGAGCCATGCAGTGACAGTGGTAGATGTAAAGCAGATTGTGGACGAGGCAATCTGGCACGCAAACAGAAAGACATTGAAGCATTTCTTTGACATCCTTTTTGCAAGAAGATACGACGAGGAAGATATGATTATTCTGACAGAAAAAGATTTCATTTGAGAGGCGTGAGGGTATGGCAGACAGAGAGGAAAGGGTATTTATTTCGGAAGCGGACCAGTATTTGTTTTCCCAGGGCACCCATTATGATATTTACAAAAAGCTGGGGGCGCATCCTTCCACGGAAAAGGGAGTAAAGGGAATTTACTTCGGCGTATGGGCACCAAACGCGAAAGCAGTTCATGTTATTGGAAGCTTTAACGGCTGGAACGAGTCGGAGCATCCCATGGAAAAGCTGGGACCGGTGGGAATCTGGGGGCTTTTTATTCCGGGAGTAAAGACGGGGGAAATGTACAAGTTCCTGATTACCACCCAGGAGGAGCAGAAGCTGTATAAGGCAGACCCCTTTGCCAATCAGGCGGAGTATCGTCCGGGAACTGCTTCCATTATTGCAGATTTGGAGGGTTTTGTCTGGACAGACAGGACATGGATGGAAAAGCGGGCGCAGAAGGATGTGCAGAAGGAGCCCATGGCAATTTATGAGTGCCATATCGGTTCTTTTATGAAGCATCCGGACGGAACGAAGGAAGGCTTTTACAATTACCGCCAGTTTGCAGACCGGATTGTGGAATATTTAAAGGAAATGAAGTATACCCATGTGGAGCTGATGGGGATTGCGGAGCATCCCTTTGACGGCTCCTGGGGATATCAGGTAACGGGCTATTATGCGCCGACCTCCAGATACGGAACCCCGAAGGATTTTATGTATCTGGTAAATGAACTGCACAAGGCGGGTGTGGGAGTTATTCTGGACTGGGTTCCGGCACATTTTGCAACGGATGCCCATGGACTTGCCAGCTTTGACGGACAGTGTATTTTTGAACATCCCGACCCGAGGCTGGGAGAACACCCGGACTGGGGAACGAAGATTTTCAATTATGGTAAGCCGGAGGTGAAGAATTTCCTGATTGCCAATGTTTTATACTGGATAAGAGAATTTCATGTAGATGGAATCCGGGTGGATGCGGTTGCTTCCATGCTGTATCTGGATTACGGGAAAAAGGAAGGGCAGTGGGTGCCGAATAAATTTGGCGGCAACGAAAATCTGGATGCCATAGAATTTTTCAAGCATATGAATTCCGTTGTACGGGGAAGCTGTCCGGGCTTTATTACCGTGGCGGAGGAATCCACCGCCTGGCCCCATGTGACCGGGGAAATCGGTACGGAAAGTCTGGGCTTTACCTTTAAATGGAATATGGGCTGGATGCATGATTTCTGTGAATATATGAAGCTGGATCCGCTTTACCGCAAGGGGGACCACTATGGCATGACCTTTGCCATGAGTTATAATGAGAGCGAAAAGTATATTCTGCCCCTCTCCCATGATGAGGTGGTACATTTAAAATGCTCCATGGTAAATAAGATGCCCGGGTATCAGGATGATAAATACGCCAATGTCCGGGTGGGCTATACATATATGTTTGGTCATTCCGGAAAGAAGCTGCTTTTTATGGGACAGGATTTCGGACAGGAAAGAGAGTGGAGTGAGGAAAGAGAGCTGGACTGGTTCCTGCTTGGGGAGAAGAATAACAGAGGACTGCAAAGTTATGTGAAAGAGCTGTTGAAGCTGTACCGGAAGTATCCGGCATTCTATGAGATTGATGACAGCTGGGATGGCTTTGAATGGATGAATGCGGATGATGCGGACAACAGCGTCTATTCCTTTGTGCGCCGTTCTCATACAGGAACAAACAGTCTTTTATTTGTACTGAACATGACGCCGGTAAAACGGGAGAACTACCGGGTGCCGGTGCCTGCAAAGAAAAAATATAAGCTTCTGCTGAACAGCGATGAAGAGCAGTTTGGCGGCTGGGGAAATGAAATCCCGAAGGAAATAATGGCGGAGAAGAAGCCCTGTCATTATAAGGATTATTCCATCCGCTTTGATTTACCGCCCTATGGGGCTGCTGTATTCGTCTTTTAGAAAAGGAAAGTAAGACAAAGAGGCAGGGTAAAGGAAAGACAGAAAAAAGCCGAAATAAAGGGTGTATGCGTAAAAGCATCCCCTTTATTTTTTAATTCATAGGAAATTTCGTCCCATGAATTAAAAACGCTCCGCGAGGAGCGCACTGCGGCGGAGTGGAAGGATGTTGCACAGCAACCCGCCGCAGGCGGAGAATCTCGCAGGCGAGATTCTTTCTTAATTCATAGGAAATTTCGTCCCATGAATTAAAAAACGCTCCGCGAGGAGCGCACTGCGGCGGAGTGGAAGAATGTTGCACAGCAACCCGCCGCAGGCGAGATTCTTTCTTATGTTATGATAAAAGAAACAGAATGAGGACTTCCATGAAAATATCATTTTATCAGAATCAGACAATAGAAGCAGAAAAGAAAACAACGGAAAATACCCATAATGCCGCAGCCCGGATTGTGAAAACAGCCGTGCCGGGAGCCTGCTATGCGGGCAGCAGTCAGGAATGGTTTGGCGGGCAGCAGAGTGAAAAGGGAAAGAGCCTTCTGGATATCAGACAGGAGGCGGCAAATACCAATGTGGAAGTGCAGCAGGATTATATGACACTGATGTCAAATACCATGTCAGAAAAGGATTATGCGAAGCTTCAGGAGGATGGATTTGATTTCGGCAGCCTGTCTCCGGAGGAAGCAGTGACGATTGTTGACCGGATTAAGGCGGAGCTGGTGCGTTCCGGCAAACAGATTGCGGGGTATACGGATGATTTGGATTTAGATACCCTGACGGCGGCAGTGGGAAGTCAGGTATTGGCGCAGTCCCTGCAGGAAAGCTTTGCCCGGGCAGATATTCCCTTTACGGAGGAAAATGTGCAGGCGGTCTGTGAGGCATGGAATATGGCGAAGGAGCTGCAGCCCTTACAGGATGGCAGCCTGCAATATCTCATTGACAATCAGATGGACGGAGAAATCTGGAACCTGTATCTGGCGCAGAGCAGCGGAGCGGCTTCCCGGCAGACAGGAAACGTGCCGGGATTTTTTGCGGAGGAAGTGAGCGGCTATTATACCAGAAGCGCTTCCGGGGAATGGAGCGAGGAGCTTTCCGCCCAGATAGACAGAGTTCTGGAACAGTCTGGAAGAGAACTGACAGAGGAAAACAGAAAAGAGGCAGCATGGCTTTTGGAGAAGGGGCTTCCGCTGACGGAGGAAAATCTGGACAGACTGGAGGACCTTCAGGCGTTGAAGCTTCCTGTAAAGGAAACGGATTTTGCCAACGGAGCGGCAGAGGCACTTTCAGAGGGGAAAAATCCGGTACACGCCAGCATTTCCGGAAAGGAAGAAACTATATATGAAAAGGCGGAACGGCTGGTTGATTACTACAACAGCGCGGAAGCCTGGGAAAAAACGGCAGGAAATCTGACGGCAAGAAGGCAGTTGGAGGAAGTCCGGCTGAAAATGACGGCGGAGGTAAACGTAAAGCTGTTAAAGAGCGGTTTTTCCATAGATACGACACCCATGGAGGAACTGGTGGAAGCATTGAAGACCGCAGAGGAAGAGCTGGCACAGAATTATTTCCCCGGGGATGCCCAGGCGGTGGAAAAATACAGCATTTACAGTAAGATGGGGCAGGCGGCAGCAGAAATTCCCTATTTCCCGGTCAGTGTACTGGGAACTTTTCTGGAACAGGAAGAGCCGGTTTCCTTTGATACATTTTATGAAACGGGTGCAGCCCTGCGGGAAAGCTATGAAAAAGCGGGCGAGAGCTACGAAACGCTGATGACAGCTCCCAGAAGAGATTTTGGGGACAGCATTCAGAAGGCGTTTGGAAATATTGACGAAGTTTTACAGGAAGCTGGTCTGGAGGTAACGGAAGAGAACCGCCGGGCAGCAAGAATACTGGGATATAACCGGATGGAAATTACACCGGAAAATGTGGAGCGGGTTTTACAGGCGGATGAGCAGGTAAAATCGGTTGTGGAAAAGCTGACCCCCGGAGCAACCCTGCGGATGATACGGGATGGTATCAATCCACTGGAAAAGAGCTTTGAGGAGCTGGAGGCATATTTCGATACCCTGCCGGAGGAATATCAGGAAGAAACCAAAAGTTACAGCAGATTCCTTTATCAGCTGGAGAAAAAACAGGAGATTACCGAGGAGGAAAAGGAGAGTTATATCGGCATTTACCGTCTGGTGCGCCAGATTGAAAAGACAGACGGCGCTGCCATTGGTGCCCTTGTAAATACCCAGGCGGAGCTGCACTTTTCCAATCTGCTTTCGGCGGTACGAAGCGGAAAATATAAATCCATGGATGTGAAGGTTTCTGACGATTTGGGACAGGTAGTGGAACGGGTCAGAAAGGGAGAAAGCATTTCGGAACAGATTTCCAAAGCCTTTGTACAGGATGCGAAGGCGGTTGTTACTGAAATTGTGACAGATGAGCAGGCGCAGGAAGCCTACGACAGGCAGCAGCTGGAGGAATACAGAAATGTGGTGCAGACGGCGGAGAAGGAGGTCACAGCGCTGTTAAAAAGAGGTGAGCTTCCGGCAGGAGGAGATAACCTTATGGCAGCGGAGGCGCTTCTGGAAGAAACCGGAGATTTCTTTTCCGGTACAGGAAAGAAAAGCGGAAAGCCGGAGAAGGACAGAAAAAAGGAAGCCGCAGAAGCATTGCTGGAGGGAATGGACAACAAAGAGGAATTTCAGGAGAACTATCTGGAACTGGTAAAGGAAACCAGAGAAGCATTGGAGGAAAATCCTCTGGGAGAGGCAGCTTCAACAATGGAGGTGAAGGAATTACAGCTTATCCATAAGCAGCTCGGTATTCTGATACCCCTTGCCCGACGGGAGGAATATTTTATTCCCATGTATATCGGGGGGGAACCTGCAAGGGTACACCTTACCTTTGAAAGAGGCAGTGAGGAAGAAAAGGGAAGTGTGTCGGTGAGCGTCCGGGGCAGCGGAGAGGAACAGCTTGAAGCACGGTTTTATCTGGAGGAGGGAACTCTTGGCGGAATTTTTTACAGCCGGGGTGACGGAGAGGTTATGAATCCGGAGAAGATTGCCGATAACTTTAAACAGAAGGCTTCCGAATACTGGAAGATAGGAAATCTGGAAATTACAGAGGAAGCCTCACGGACATCGCTGTTGAAAAATCCGGGAAACGGACAGGAGCCGGTGGAAAACAGCGAACTTTACCGGGTAGCGAAGGTATTTTTAAAAAGTATTGAGAAATAATCGGACAGGAGTTTGGTGTAAAGAATGAGAATCAATTATAATGTATCTGCGATGCTTTCCAATAATGCGCTGGCAAACAACAACAATCTGCTTTCCCAGTCCATGGAGAGGCTGTCCTCCGGATTGAAAATCAATCATGCAAAGGATAACCCGGCAGGACTTGCCATGGCGAAGAGAATGAATGCCCAGATAGAGGGTGTCAATGTGGCAAACCAGAATGCCAGCAACGGTGTTTCCATTATTGAAACGGCAGATGGAGCCATGACAGAAATCAGCGAAATGCTGCAGCGTCTGAATGAGCTTGCAATTAAAGCCGCCAACGGAACCATGTCTGATTCCGACAGAGCGACTGTGCAGGATGAGGTATCCCAATTAAAGGAGGAAATTACAAGAATTTCCGAAACAACCGAATTTAACGGGCAGAAGCTTTTGAACGGAGAATTTGAGAACAAGGGATATACCAATAACCTGAATATCAAGGTAAATGGATATTCGGACGAAGTGGCAACCAAGGAATATACAATCACATCCCTTACCATTTCCTCTCAGTTGGATGATGGTGGAAATTATACAGTGGATTTGGATAATCTGCAGCTTGGACCGGAGTTTCCGGCGGGTACAACCGCTTCCGTAAAGGATAATATCCTGACCCTGCAGTCAGATACCGGATTTGAAATCCGTCTGGATATTTCTGATATTGATTTTGGCGGTGCCACAGAAATCAAGATTCCCGATGCCGCAGCAAATCCGCCCGTAGAACCGCTGGTGATTGATGCTGCAGGAATCGGTGCCATGAGGCTTCAGGTAGGTGCCAATGAGGGTCAGATACTGGCAGTGGAAATCCCTGCGATGACATTACAGAATATGGGAATTGAAAAAGTGGATGTCAGCACCAGTGACGGGGCACTGGATGCCATTGACCGGGTGGGCGGAGCCATTAAATATGTATCCGCAGTCAGAGGAAAGCTGGGAGCATACCAGAATCGTCTGGAATCTACCATCAACAGCCTGGATATTACCTCTGAAAACATGACGGCTGCCTATTCCAGAATCATGGATGTGGATATGGCAGAGGAAATGACAAATTATACAACCTATCAGGTACTGACACAGGCGGGCACATCCATGCTTGCCCAGGCGAATGAAAGACCTTCTCAGGTATTGCAGCTTTTGCAGTAAAGACTGTCTGCACAAAGGGGTGCGCAGAAATGAGTAAAACGTAAAAGGGTGTTGGAATAAAGGATGACGAAGGACGAAAAACAGCAGTTTACATTCAGAATTACACAGGCAAATTCCACAGAAATGATTGTGATTCTGTATGAAATGCTTTTGTGTTATTTGAAGGAAGCGGAAGAGGCGGTGGAAAAGGAAGACAAGGCGGCTTTTCATGAGGCGGTGCGCAAGGCAAGAGGCTGCATGAATGAGCTGCTGCAATCGCTGCACTTGGAATATGAACCGGCGCCTGCCCTGCAGCAGCTTTATCTTTTCTGTATCCGCAGACTGGCAGCGGGAGAAGCCCATTTCGAGGCTGCCCCACTGCAGGAGATTGAAAAAGTAATCAGTCCGCTGAAGGATGCCTATGCAAAAATTGCTCCCGAAAACAAAAAGGGAGTTGTCATGAAAAATTCCCAGACGGTCTATGCGGGGCTTACCTATGGACGGGGAACGCTATCCGAAAACATGGCTGACCAGGGCACGAATCGGGGAATGTACATTTAAGGAGTCCGTTTCGATTTTCGGCTCCGCCGCAGCAAGGGCGGTCAGATGCTTGTAGCGCATCTGGAGAGAATTGATTTCATAAATATAACTGTCAATCATAGAAAAATCAGTTGCATTATCAAAACCCGCGTAGGCCGCATCCAGTGCCTGCCGGGTTTTTTCGATACAGTCCTTCAGGGAAACCGGCGTATAATCCTCCTCAGGGGGATAATCGTGTTCTATGTTCTGGCGAAATAATACTTTCATGCTTCTTCTCCATTTCTGCGCATATTTGCGCGCATCTTTATTCCTTTTTTGGATAACTTTGTTACAAGTATAGCCGCCCAAATTGTAAAATATACCAAAACAGTTCAGCCAGGAACATACGCGAGAGCAAAAATCATGCTTGTATGATTTTGTGAACGGGTATGTTCCTGGCTGAACTGTTTTGGTATATTTCTTAAATTCCCACATAAGCTGTAACAAAGACAAAAAGGTACAAGTACAGATGCGGGAATGGATTTTGAATGTTATGTTGAGAAGTGTTCTTGGAACGATTGCTATTTATTTTGTAAATTCCTGGCTGGCAGCATGGGGAGTCGGCGTGGAAATCGGATTGAATATGGCAACGGTTTTGACATCCGGATTTCTTGGATTTCCGGGGCTTCTGGCACTTTATGTGCTGCAGCTTTATAAAATATTGTAAGTATTATACAAAAATGATTTTCTTTTATTATACTACTTGAAAAAATCAAAAAATTCTTTTATAATGCAGACATAATCTTTATTGATTCTTTGATTCGATTTATCAGGAGGAAGATTCTCCTCGAAATTCAATGGAACAGTTACGGAAAATTTATAAAAGGAGATGATGTTTTGGCGGCTTTGTGCGTATTACTTTGTGCCGCATGCGTATTTGACTACCGGAAACGGAAAATTCCTAACTGGCTGATTGCCTGTATTCTGGCTTTGGGGACAGGGCAGCGATTTTTTACAGAGGGAATAGCGGGAGGTCTTTACGGATTTGCGGGGATGTTCTGTATTATTGTCATGTTGTATCCGTTTTTTAAAATAGGTGCGCTGGGAGCGGGAGATATAAAGCTTCTGGGAGCAGCGTCCATGTTTCTTCCCTTTCAAAGGGTCTTTATATTCTTGTTTGTTTCTTTGCTCATTGCAGCAGGTGTTTCACTGATAAAACTGTGGAGAGAAAAAAATGGTCGGGAAAGGCTTCTGTTTTTCCTGAGATATATCAGGGATTGCAGCGTGGCGGGGGTATGGAAGCCCTATCTGACGGACAGGGCGGAAAGGCATCGTCTGGGTGTCTGTCTGTCCGGTCCGATACTGGCGAGTGCGCTTTTGTACATGGGAGGTGTCTATTGAGAAAGAGAGAGGAAAAGATTTTGCTGCTCTGTGATGAGGAGGAAGAGTATGCACAGGCAATGTCTGAATATTTAAAGAAGAAAAAGAATCTTCCCTGGCATCTGAGAACCTATACAAGCGGGCAGGAAATGCTGCGGCAGGAAAAGGAGCCGGTGAATATGCTTGTGGTTGCGGAGAGTACCTATGAGGAAGCCATGCAGAAGCTGAGCCCGGATAACGTGGTTATTTTAAATGAAAGTGGAAGAATCCTCTGGGAAAACCTTCACTATGTGGATAAGTATGACTGTGCGGAGGAAGTGGTAAAGCAGCTGCTTCTGATTTATGCAGATGGGGGAGATAGAGAACTGCCACGGCTTCTGGAAAAGAAGCAGGTCACATTCCTTGGAAACTATTCCCCGGTGAGAAGGTGTTTTCAGACCTCCTTTGCTCTGACATTGGGACAGCTTCTGGCGGAGGAGCATAGAACTCTGTATTTGAATTTTGAACATTATGCGGGGCTTGGAGAGCTTTTACCGAAGGCACAGCGGCTTGATATGGCAGATTTGCTCTATTTTCTGAATACGGAAAAGGAAAAGTTCCGTATCCGGATGCGCACGATGGTACAGCAGTTGGGAAATCTGGATTATATTCCGCCAATGCGGGCGGGGCAGAATCTTTTGCCTGTCACCGCGGAGGAATGGACGGGACTGTTGGAGAAAATAGAGGATTTGGGAGAATACGAATATGTCATTCTGGATTTGTCGGAGAGCATGCAGGGGCTGTTTGATATTCTGCGGAAATGTAAAAAGGTATTTACCTCTGTGGGAAAGGACAGGATGGCAGAGAGAAAGCTGATGCAATACGAGCAGCTTCTGGCACTTTCCGAGTATGAGGATGTACTGGAAAAGACGGAAAAGCTGGATTTGACGGAAATTCACAGGCTTCCGGAGGAACTGGAACAACTGACCAGAGGGGAACTGGCGGAGGTGGCGAAAAAAATAGCGGTGAAGCTGGAAGAAGAGTAACTCGTTATGTGCAGAAGCATACGCAGCAATGAGAGTAAAAATGGAGAGAGAAAGGTATGCAGTATACAGAATTGAAAAGGACACTTCGGACAAGGGTACAGGAAAGAATGGAGTATGCGAAGGATATTTCGGATGAAGAGGTGGAAAATGCCATTGACGAGGTATTAGTAGGCGAAGAATTTTTGAAAACATATCCGGTGAATGTCAGAAAACGCCTGCGGAAGGAACTGTTTGATTCCCTGAGGCGGCTGGATATTCTGCAGATTTTTGTGGAGGATAATTCCGTCACGGAAATCATGATAAATGGAAAGGATAATATTTTCGTGGAACGGGATGGAAAACTGAGCCAGCTTGATATCCATTTTGAATCAATGGAACGGCTTCAGGATGTGATTCAACAGATTGTAGCAGGCTGTAACCGGGTAGTCAATGAGGCATCCCCTATTGTGGACGCGAGGCTGCCGGATGGCGCAAGAGTCAATATTGTGATGAATCCGGTAGCACTGGATGGACCGGTGGTAACAATCCGGCGATTTCCGGAAAAGCCCATTACCATGGCAAAGCTGCTGGAACTGGAATCCATATCCTGTGAGGCGGCAGAATTTCTGGAAAGACTGGTAAAAGCAGGCTACAACATTTTTATCAGTGGAGGAACCGGCAGCGGAAAAACAACCTTTTTAAATGTGCTTTCCCAGTTTATTCCTGCGGAGGAAAGGGTGATTACCATTGAGGACAGTGCGGAGTTACAGCTTCTGGGACTGCCGAATCTGGTCAGGCTGGAAACAAGAAACAGCAATGTAGAAGGCTGCAGGGAGGTAAATATCCGGGAATTGATACGTTCCTCGCTTCGGATGCGCCCGGACAGGATTATTGTGGGAGAAGTGCGCGGGGCAGAGGCGGCGGATATGCTGCAATGTATGAATACGGGACATGACGGAAGTATGTCTACCGGGCATGCCAACAGTGGAAAGGATATGCTGAGCAGACTGGAAAATATGGTGCTTATGGGAATGGAACTGCCTCTTGCGGCAATCAGACAGCAGATATCCTCCGGGATTGACATAATTGTCCATCTGGGACGGCTCAGGGACCGTTCCAGAAGAGTTCTGGAAATTACGGAAATTGCAGGCTGTGAGGAAAACGAAATTCGATTAAATCCGCTATTTGTTTTTGAAGAAGCGGGAGAGGACAGTGGAGGAAGAGTCATTGGTAGATTACAGAAAAAAGGGACGCTGCTTCGGGAAAATAAACTCAGGGCGGCTGGAATGTTGTAGAGAAAACGGCTGTTTTCTGTTGTTATCGCTACTGGTAACGGGAGAACTGGCATTTTTCTTTTACCGCAGTGTCTGGGCGGTTATTCCGTTAAGCGGGATAGGGGTTGCTTTTTTTCTCAAATTGAGAAAAGAGAATGAAAAAAGGAAAAAGCAGGAACTGACAGTTCAGTTCAAGGAATGTATTTTGGCGGTCGCAACCCTGTTGCAGGCTGGATACTCTGCGGAAAATGCCTTTGTGGAAAGCCGGAAGGATATGGTGATGCTTTTTGGAAATAAGGCAAGAATCTGCAGGGAGTTAAGGCTGCTTCAGAGGGGGCTTCACATCAATATTACTCTGGAGGAGCTTTTGGCGGATATGGCAAAAAGAACGGAATGTGAAGAAATCCGGCAGTTTGCAGGGGTATTTGGTATGGCAAAAAGGAATGGTGGAAGCCTGCCGGATATTATTTTCAATACGGCGCAGTTGACAGGCAGGCGGATTGAGTTAAGACAGGAACTGGAAACCTGTCTGAGCGGAAGAAAAATGGAATTGATGATTATGAGGTTTATGCCCTTTTTCATTCTCTGTTATGTGGAACTTACCAATCCCGGATATTTTCAGTCCCTTTACCATAATGGACTGGGAATTTTGGTTATGACAGGCTGCCTTGGCATTTATCTGCTGGCATATGTCATGGGAGAAAGGGTATTGAATCAGCTTTGGGAGGAAATCAGTTGAAGGTGGAAGAGAAAAAGCGGGAAGGAATTTTTGAGAAAATGGCGATGTTTTTTTATCGGAAATGCGCCTCCGGTGGTTTTATGGGTTTTTCCGGTAAGGGAATTGAGGCTGATTTAAGACAGCTTTATCCGGGAGAGAGCCCGGAATGGGTGAAAACAAAATACTATGTGAAAAAGTTGGCGCTGTCCCTGAAAGTACTTGCAGCGGGAAGCCTGCTTGCGGTGGGGACAGCCTGCCTCGCCGAACAGCCTGTCCTGCAGCAGGAAACGAACAGTCTGCAGAGAGGAAGTCCCGGGGAAGGGGAAAAGCAGATTGAACTGGAAGCGGAATATAAAGACCGGAAATATTCCTTTTCCCTTCCCTTTTCTGCCAGAGTCTGGACAGGGGAAGAAGCGCAGGAAAAACTGGACTGTCTGGAAGAAAAGCTGCCGGAACTGATTCTGGGGAAAAACGAATCCATTGACGGGATAAGAGAAAATCTCAACCTGTTTTCCCTGTATGAAGGCTATGCACCGGAGGTGGAATGGGAAAGCAGTAATCCGGAGGTGGTGACAAAGGAGGGAGAAGTCTGTCCGGGGAAACAGCCGGAGGAGGTTGTTCTGACAGCAACACTTACCTGCGGGGAATACAGCAGAGAGGTTGTATTGAATACGGTGGTAGTGCCGGAGGAGCTTTCTGAAACGGAAAAGTGGCAAAGGCAGATGGAAAACTATTTGCTGGCAAAAGAAGAGGCAGACAGGGAACTGGAAGAATTGGAACTGCCTGCTGAATGGGGAGGGGAGGTGATTTTATGGTCGCAGAAGAGAGAAAACAGGGTTGGCATTGTATTAGTGCTTACAATGCTGAGTGCGGGAATGGCATATTATCTGGCTGACAGGGATTTACATGGACAGGTGAAAAACAGAAAGAAGAAATTGCAGGGGGAATATGCCGCCTTTGTCTATGAACTGGTGCTGTTAATTCAGGCAGGAATGACGGTAAAGGCTGCTTTCCGGAAGCTGGGGGAGGATTATGAAAAGAACAGAGCGGAGGGCGGAAAGGAATGTCTGGCACTGGAGGAGGTTTTACGGACAAACCGGGAAATGCAGTCCGGGGTCGCAGAAGGTGCTGCCTATGAACGGTTTGGCAGACGAACCGGTGTCCGGCAGTATATCCGTCTGAGCAGTTTTCTTGTCCAGAATCTGAAACGGGGCAACAGAAATTTGCCGGAAAAATTACGGGAGGAAGCCTTTCAGGCAGGGGAAGAAAAGCTTCAGCAGGGAAAAAGACTGGGAGAAGAGGCGGGCACAAAGCTTCTGATTCCCATGGTCATGTTGCTGGCGGTTGTCATGTTGTTGATTATGATTCCGGTATTTTCCGGAATCGGTTAAAGGTGAAAAGTGAAAATAAAAAAACAAAGAAGTCAAAAACGGAGGTAGAAAGTATGTCAAAGGAATTAAAGGGATATCAGGAATTTTTAAAGGAAGAGGAAGGAATGGGTACAGTAGAGATTATTCTGATTATTCTGGTGCTGGTCGGACTGGTTGTTATTTTCAAAAATCAGATAACAAGAATTGTAAACAATATTTTCAATAAAATTACTGCCCAGACAGGAAAAATTTAAGGAGTCTGAATGAAAAGAAAGGCTGATAAAAGAGTAGAGAATGCCTATCTGACGGTGTATCTTACACTTTTTCTGACAGTGCTGCTGACGCTTTTTCTGGTTTTGCTCAAAGGGGCAAGAGGCAGCGGAGCGGCACTGGAAGCTGCCTGTGCGACAGATATCGGGGTACAGAATATTCTGGCGGAGTATCATCAGGAATTACTTCATCAATACAATTTATTTGCCATAGATTCCTCGTATGGAACCTCTGAATGTACAAAGAAAAATGTGGAAGTCAGGCTGCGTCAATACATAGAAGGAAATCTGGAACTTTCCGGCAGAGATTTTCTGGCTCTGCGGGTGAGTGGAGCAGAAGTGACAGGAGTGTCAGTGCTGACGGATGAAACGGGAGCGGTTTTCAGAAGGAGGGCAATAGAAGCAGTTCAGGATGATGTGGGAATAGAGTTATTTTATCAGCTTCAGGGCTGGGTAGATACTGTGGAAATAAACGGACTGGAAAGCGCGCAGACGGAAAACGAAAAGGAAGCGTTGGACAGGGAAATAGAAGAATACACTCCGGAAGAGGATACAACAGAAAAAAAGGATAAAAACCAGACTGCGGAAAAAATAGAAAATCCCACGGATACCCTGAATGAAATACGGAAAAAGGGGATTTTGAAGCTGGTTCTTACAGAGAGCCAGACCTTGTCCGGAAAGAGCTTTTCCAAAGAAGGAAGTATCGGAGAAAGACTGAAACAGGGAAAAGTAACCCGTGGGAATCTGGACACAGATGCAGCGGATGGGTTGATAGAGAAATTTTTCTTTCAGGAATATCTGCTGCGGTATATGGGACGCTGGGGGCAGGAAAAGGAAGCAGGCGGGCTTTCCTATCAGTTGGAATACATACTGGCAGGGAAGGAAACAGACAGGGAAAATCTGGAAAAAGTTGCATTACGGTTATGCGTCCTGCGAGAAGCGGCAAATGTTGCCTACTTATACACGGATGTGGAAAAAAGTCAGGAGGCGGAAGCACTGGCAACTACCATCTGTTCTCTTTGTCTGGTGCCGGAACTGACACCTGTACTACATTCAACGATTATTTTGGGCTGGGCATATGCGGAAAGTCTGTGCGATATCAGAACCTTGTTTGAGGGAGGAAAAGTGCCTCTTTTAAAGGATGCAGATAGCTGGCAGCTTGGATTGGGGGAAGCTCTTGCCGGCGGAATTTTCGGAAAAAAGAACGAAAAGGGGCTTTCCTATGAGGACTATTTGAGAGTTTTTCTGTTCCTG
>ENA-UESE01000678-UESE01000678.1-human-gut-metagenome-genome-assembly--contig:-NODE-678-length-35216-cov-12.732690_pt1 | contig 35216 bp, 27 predicted proteins | sample MGYA00242995_ERZ507996 | MGnify/ENA primary metagenome ERZ507996 (study PRJEB26167, sample SAMN06115489) | human gut metagenome | host: Homo sapiens | place: China:Sichuan | collected 2015-04-15... | reverse complement strand
GTTTTTGCGGGAATCGGAGCAGGGCTTGGATGGAAGAGGCTTGCGGGAGCGGGGATGCTTCTGGCGGCGGCACAGCTTTTTCTGCCGGTGCTTTGCAACAGTATCAATCATCCCATGGAGGCAGGCATCAATCAGCATTATATCAATGATGCAAAGCGGAAGCTGAAGGAAGTGCCCGGCTTAAAGGTGATTGGTGTGACCGGAAGCTACGGAAAAACCAGCATGAAGTTCTATCTGCAGACCCTGTTGCAGGAACGTTTTTCTGTACTTGTGACACCGGAAAGCTTTAATACACCGATGGGTGTGGTAAAGACAATCCGGGGCTTTTTAAAGCCCTCCCATGAAATTTTTATCTGCGAGATGGGCGCAAGACATGTGGGAGATATTAAGGAGCTTTGCGATATTGTACATCCGGAATGTGGGATTATTACGTCTATCGGCCCCCAGCATCTGGAAACCTTTTTCTGTATGGAAAATATCCAGAAAACCAAATTCGAGCTGGCGGATGCCCTGCCGGAGGGCGGTATGCTTTTCTTAAACGGAGATAATTCCCATATCCGGGAGAAGGCGGCAGAATACGGAAGGCTGGACAGGATTTTTTACTGCACGGAAGCGGGTGAGGAAGCCGGAAAGGGATATTATGCCAAGGATGTAGCGGTTTCCCAGCTTGGAACAGAATTTACCATGGTTTCTCCCGAGGGAGAGGAAGAACGGTTTCAGATGCGGCTGATTGGCGCTCATAACGTGATTAACGTGGCGGGAGCGATAGCGGTGGCAAACCGTCTTGGAATCCCCTTTAAGCAGTTAAAGGTGCCGGTGCGCCGGATTGCACCTGTGGAGCACAGGATGCAGATGCGGGAGCATGGGCTGGTGACAATTATTGACGATGCCTATAATTCCAATCCGGTGGGCTCCAGGGCAGCGGTGGAAACTCTTGCCATGTTTGAGGGTATCCGGATTCTGATTACTCCCGGTATGGTGGAACTGGGTGAAAAAGAGGAAGAATACAATTATCTTTTTGGTACTTATGCGGCAGACTGCTGCGATTATATTCTGCTGGTAGGAAAGAAGCACACAGAGCCGATTTTGAAGGGGGCGCTGGAAAAGGGCTTCCCGGCAGAGAAGTGCCTGGCATATGATAAGCTGGAGGAAGCGCTGTCTTATGCGTATGCAATCAAGGGGCAGGGACACAAATATATTTTGCTGGAAAATGATTTGCCGGATAATTATTAGCCGGTGGATATCGGATGCTCATGGTTATGTCCAACACAGGCACGTCGCTTGCGCGAGTTGCGCTCGCAGCGGTACGCGCCTCCAAAAGTGCGGAGGCTTAGCACACCTGAGGTACGGTGTGCAAGTACCGGCGGCTCCACAGTGCCTGTTTATGGACATAACCATGAGCATCCGATGAAGAACGGTATTGAGATACCCAAGGTGGTTATGAAATGGAATTTATATTCCAGCGTGGAAGCAAATTAGTAACAGCTTTATAGAATGGAGGAGAAAATGAAAACAAGAGTAGCGATGTTATTTGGCGGAAAGAGCGTAGAGCATGAGGTTTCCGTAATATCCGGTATTCAGGCGTATCTCAGCATGGATACTGATAAATATGAGGTGATTCCTGTATACATGACGAAGAAAAATGAGATGTATATCGGGGAAGAAATCGGAAAAATGGATTCCTACAAGGATATTCCGAAGCTGCTTTCCGGTTCCAGAAGAGTGATTATGATAAACGAGGACGGAAAGGTAAAGCTGACACCGTTTCCGTTAAAGAAATTTGGAAAAAATCAGGACACAGAGATAGATGTGGTCTTTCCGGTGGTGCATGGAACCAATGTGGAGGACGGCGCATTGCAGGGTTATTTAAAGACCATCGGCGTGCCTTTTGTGGGCTGTGATGTAACGGCTTCTGCGATTGGCATGGATAAGTATATCATGAAGGCTGTCTTGAAGGAAAGTCAGGTTCCGGTACTGGATGCACTGGAATTTAAGCTGTCGGATTATGCGGAGATGGAGAGTCTTTTGAACCGGACAGAGGAAAAGCTGGGATATCCTGTGATTGTAAAGCCGGTCAATCTTGGCTCCAGCGTGGGAATTACCGTGGCAAAAACAAGAGCAGAGCTGGCTGCTGCTGTTGATACGGCATTCCAGTATGCCACAAAGGTGCTGGTAGAGCATGCGATTACAAACTTAAGGGAAATCAACTGTGCAGTGCTTGGGGATGAAAATGAGGCAAGTGCTTCCGAGTGTGAGGAGCCGATGCACACCAGGGATATTTTAAGCTATGAGGATAAGTATGTCAGCAATGCCAAGGGCAGCGGTTCCAAGGGAATGGCGAGTGTGGCAAGGAAGATTCCCGCAGAACTCAGTCCCGAAAGAAGAGAGGAAGTCAGAAGTCTTGCGGTAAAGGCTTTTCAGGCGCTGGGCTGTAATGGTGTGGCAAGAATTGACTTTATGATTGATGAGGAAACAGATAAACTTTACTTTAATGAAATCAATACGATTCCCGGTTCCCTTGCTTTCTATCTCTGGGAGCCTCTTGGAGTTCCCTATAAGGAACTTCTGCATCGGATGATTCAGCTTGCATTAAAGAGAACCCGGATTGAAGAAGGGCTGACTTTCAGCTTTGATACGAATATTTTGAGCCAGGCAAGTCTTTCCGGAGCAAAGGGAGCGAAAAGGTAATGAAAGCACATCAGACGGATTTTTCCAGAGGAAGTGTATACAGAAATATTATGGAAGTGGCTGCGCCGATGATTTTGGCGCAGCTTTTGAATCTTCTGTACAATATTGTGGATAGAATCTATATCGGAAGAATCCCGAAGGTGGGAACTACGGCGCTGACGGGGGTAGGAATCTGTTTTCCTATTATTTCTCTCGTATCTGCCTTTACCTATCTATATGGGAATGGCGGGGCGCCCCTCTGTGCCATGGAAAGAGGGCGGGGGAATGAAGAGGAAGCGGAAAAACTCATGGGAAATTCCTTTTTTCTGCTTCTGGTAACGGGAGTTGTCCTGCTGATACTGGGAGAACTGTTTTACAGACCGGTGCTGTATCTTTTTGGTGCCAGCGATGCCACCTTTGTCTATGCCAGGGAATATATCCGGCTTTATCTGCTGGGAACTGTTTTTGTCATGGTGTCTGTAGGGATGAATCCCTTTATCAACAGTCAGGGCTTCGGCAATATGGGGATGGTTTCCGTATTGATTGGCGCGGCACTGAATATCCTGCTGGACCCGCTGTTTATCTTCGGATTCCGGATGGGGGTAAAAGGGGCGGCGCTGGCAACGATTCTTTCCCAGCTTTGCTCCGCAGTCTGGGTGATGTGGTTCCTGACATCAAAAAAAGCTGTATTGAAGCTGAAAATAAGCTGTATGCGGCTGGAAGCGGCAAGGGTAAAGAGGATTTTAGGGCTGGGTGTTTCCGGGTTTATTATGTCCTTTACAAACAGTCTGGTGCAGGTGGTATGTAATGCAACCCTGCAGACCTACGGCGGGGATATTTATGTGGGAGTTATGACAGTTTTAAATTCCGTGCGGGAAATCTGTACGCTTCCGGTGCAGGGCTTTACTAACGGAGCTTCCCCTGTCATGAGCTTTAATTATGGAGAAAAGGCCTTTGAAAGGGTAAAAAAGGCAATCTGGTTTGTGACGGCGGTCTGCGTAAGCTATACAGTGCTTATCTGGGGAACTCTCCGGCTGGCACCGGCATTTTTCATCCGGATTTTTAACGATTCCCCGGAGCTTCTGGAAAAGGCGGTTCCTTCGTTACATATTTACTTTTTCGGTTTCTGTTTTATGGCATTACAGTTTACGGGGCAGAGCGTTTTTGTGGCTTTGGGAAAATCCAGACGGGCAACCTTTTTCTCCCTGCTGCGGAAGGCGTTTATTGTTGCGCCCCTTACGGTGCTTCTGCCCCGGGTGGCAAATCTTGGTGTGGACGGCGTATTCTGGGCAGAGCCCATCTCCAACCTGATAGGGGGCTGCGCCTGCTTTATTACCATGCTCTGTACGATTCTGCCGGAACTGAGGAAGGGCATCGTGGGCAAAGAGCGGGCGTAGGAATAAGTGTAAAATGAGGGGGAACTTTTGAAAAGGGATACTATAAAAAAGAAGGGTTACGGGACGGTTTCCAATTATTGTTTTTTGATAAAAGAGGCTTCCCGGGTGGCACCATGGAAGCTGCCGATAGAGTTGGGAATCAAGATTTTAAATAATGTAATGGCCGCGTACAGCAGTGTGTGGTTTTGTTATTATGTGGTTGATTGTATGGAAAAGGGAAAGGATTATTCGCAGGTGCTGGGTATTCTTTTCCTTTTTGTGGGTTTATATCTGGCGTTGGCAGTTATGACACAGTGGTATATGAAGCGGGAAAAGGACAGGCAGGATATGCGGATAAGGCAAAGCCTTCACCAGAAGCTGTACTGGCAGAGTGTCAGACTGGAGCTGCAATGTTACGAGGAGGAACAGTTCTACAACAGTTATAAAAGAGCGGCAGAATGTGTAGACAAAACGACAGAAAAGGTCTTTGCAAATCTGACGAATATGGCTGGTTTTGTTGCAATGTTTTTGGGTACATTCAGTGTACTGGCGACGATTGAACCTGCGCTGTGGCTTTTTGCTTTATTGGGCATTTTTTCTTTTTTTATCAATAAGGATTATTCGGAAAAAGTATATGAGGCAGAAAAGGCGCTTTCTGCGTTTACGCGAAAACAGGATTATATGAAACGGATGCTCCTGTCGAGGGATAATGCAAAGGAAATGCGGATGAGTAATCTGTATAAAGTACTTTCAGCACATTTTAAGGAGGCAACAGAGGGAAAAATTCGATTGCTGGATACCTATGCACCGGGATTAAAAGTACGATTTTTCTTCAGAGAATTATGCAGTACGGATTTGATTTATCTGCTCACCCTTGGTTTTGCAACATGGAAGCTACTCGTAAAAAAGGAATTAAGTGCGGCGGAATATACGGTGATGTGTACCGGAGTAATTATGCTGGCTTCCCGTGTCAGAAGGCTTTTGGAGAGCGTGGTTCTGGCGCAGACGCAGGGGCTGATGATTACGGAATTGAGAGATTTTCTGGAAAGAGAGCCCAAAATGGAAAGCGGGGTGTATAAGCCGGAAGCGTTCAGAGAACTTTGTGCGAAAAATGTGTCATTTTCCTATAAAGAAGGCAGGGAAATCCTTCATAATATAAATTTCTGCGTAAAAAGAGGGGAGAAAATTGCACTGGTCGGAGAAAATGGTGCCGGAAAATCTACATTTGTGAACCTGCTATTGCATTTGTATGAGGTATCAGGGGGAAGTATTTCATATAATGGAAGGGATATCAGAGAGTATGATGCAGATTCTTATCGTTTAAAATTTGGAGTGGTTTTACAGGATTTCCAGTTGTTTGGTGTGACGGCGGCAGAAAATATTCTGACTCATGCGCCAAATGAGGCAGAGCGGGAAAGGGTTTGGGAAGCCCTGGAACTTGTGGGAATGAAAGAAAAGATAGAAAGTCTGCCGAATGGGCAGGATGAACTTTTAAAGCAGATGTTCGGAGGCGGGGAGGCTGACTTTTCCGGTGGTGAGAAGCAAAGACTGGCGATTGCAAGAATGTATGCAAAACAGATGGAGGATTTGGAAAAGCCAGTGGATATCATGATTCTGGACGAACCATCCGCTGCACTGGACCCTATTTCCGAGCAGGAAATGTTTGATACAATGTTTCGGGTCTGCGAGGACAGGACAGTATTTTTTATTACCCACAGAATGTCGGCAGCAGCCAGGGCAGACCGTATTTTTGTATTGGACGGGGGAACGCTTGTGGAGCAGGGAAGCCACAGCGAACTGATGAACAGGAATGGAAAATATGCTTCCCTTTATCGGGCGCAGAAGGCACAATATGAATCCCGGGAGAGGAAGGGAGATTCGTATGAAAACAGTTAAAAAGAAAAATCCGACTTTTTATATGCTGGGCTGGTTGATGGAAAGAATGCCTCTTTATGTAGTGCAGTACTTTTTGTATTCTCTCAGTACCAGAATGCTTTCTGTGGTTGCCAATGTTTTTGTTCTGTGGCTGGTATTAAAATTGCTTGAATCCCCGGGAGAGGAGAAAAGGATTCTCTGGGTGCTGGCAGGAGCGGTAGTATATTTTCTCGTGACAGAATGGTATCGTGCCTGTTTTAAGGAGAAGATTCAACGAAAAGCCAGAGAGCGCTTAACGGTTCTCTTACAGAAGCAGGTTTATGACAGGGCACTGGAGGCTGAGATTTCTGATTATGAAAATCCACAGTTTTATCAGACCTTTTTGCTGGCGACAGATAATACAGAGGAACAGATAGAGAATTTTCTTGCTTCTCTGACGGATTTTTGCGGCTGCGTGGTAAGTGTTTTGCTGACAATGGGGGTATTCTGCCAGATAGATGCAGGGGCACTGTTTTTTGTGTTTTTATCAACGATGCTTACACTTTTTGTGCAAAAGAAAACCCGGAAAATTTTGATAGAAAAAAAGCGCTTACAGAAGGAGCATGACAGGGTGGGAGCCTATTATTATCATTGCTTTTATCTGCGGGAATTTGCAAAGGAACTGCGTCTTAGCGGGATTGCCGGGCTCTTGATACGCTATGATGAGAAAAATAATGAGGATTATCTGGAAAATATAGATGCAGTCAATACACGATTGTTTGGTCTGGGGCTTTTGGGGCAGGCTGTTCCGGAATATTTCCTGATGAAATTTTTGCTTTGCGCTTATCTGGCTTATCAGGTATTAGTGGAAAAGAGGGTGGATATTGCCGGATTTGCTACAATTTTTACAGCAGTGGGGGAACTGGCGGCAAATCTGGAACAGCTTGCCGGAAAGGCTTTTCCGGGAATTTTGGAAAATGAGATATTTATTGAAAATTTCCGCGCTTTTCTGGAACAGACTTATGAAAAAAGACCGGAAGAAAAGGGAAAAATGACTGAAACACCCGCATTAAAGACGCTGGAAGTAAAAAACCTTTGTTTTTCTTATCCAGGAAAGGAACGACAGGTATTAAAGGATGTTTCCATGGAGATAAAAAAACACGAAAAGATTGCTGTGGTGGGAAGAAACGGCAGTGGAAAGACAACGCTTGTTTTAAATTTGATTGGACTTTATGAAAGGCAGTCAGGGGAAATCCTTGTCAATGGAAAAAGTGCAGAGAGTTTTACAAAAAAAGCGTATCGGGGCATGTTTACAGTGCTGTTTCAGGACTATCACCTTTTTGCTGTAAAACTTGCAGAAAATATCAGTATGGATGCAGAGTGGGATGAAAAAAGGGTAAGAGGAGTATTGAAGGAAGAGGGGCTGGAAGAACTGGCAGATTGTCTGGCAGAAGACTTTTCGGGAGAATTTTCCAGAGAGGGACGGCAATTTTCCGGTGGGCAGAAACAGAGAATTGCCACAGGCAGAGTGCTTTACAGCAGCAGGGAAGTGCTTGTGCTGGATGAACCTTCTGCGGCGCTGGATGCGTTGGCAGAGGCAGAATTTAACAGTCGAATTGAAAAAGCTGCAAAAGAAAGGACAGTTATTTTTATTTCCCACCGACTGACTTCGGTGAGAAATGCAGACAGAATATACGTTATGGAAGATGGATGCATTACCGGAGAGGGAAAACATGAACAGTTATTGAAGGATAATGCCACTTATGCAAAAATGTGGGAGATTCAGACAGGGGCATATAAGTAGGAATGTGGATAAAATAAAATCATCAAAAAAGGCTTGCAAAAAGTTTACTGATATGATATATTTGATTCAAATCTAAGGAACACGTCAGGCGATTCGCCATAGATTCCAGTATGAAAAAACAGAACAGGCAGGCGGAGCGGGCGGAAGTTCCCGGAAAGTTAGAAAATTCCCGTCTGCCGGAAACAGAGGGCAGATAAGCCCCACAGGAGGAAAGATGGGAAAAAAGGACAGGGCAGAGAAGGTATTTGTGGGCTGCAGGGATGTATTTGCAGAACTCATCAACGGATTATTGTATGGAGGAAAGGCAGTTTTAGAAGAAAATGAATTGCTGCCGGGCCCAACAGAGAGTTTTTATGTCGGCAGGCAGGATGAAATCAGGAACCAGTTCCGGGATTTGAGCATGTATCAGATGCAGCACGGAAAGGTGCATGCCCTGTATAATCTGGAGAACCAGAGTATAACGGATGAAAGGATGCCCCTGCGGTGTGCCGGATATGACGGCGCAGCGTACAGAAGCCAGTACCGTAAAAAGAGAGGTCAGGAGATTTATCCGGTGGTGAGTATTGTCTTAAACTGGGGAGAAAAGGTATGGGATGGAGCAAGGTCTGTAAGGGAGCTTGTGGATAACTCTTCGGTGGAGGTGCCGGAGGAAATGAAGCCCTATCTGGACAGAAACCGGATAGCGGTGTATGATATGCGCTTTTTACCGGAAGAGGTGAGGAAGCGTTTTGAAGGTGATGTCCGGGTGGTGCTGGATTATCTGTCGGACAGGGAAAGCCTGATAAGAAGGAACCAGAAGTTAAAGAATCCGGAGGAAGTGATGAGGATGCTGTATGCCTTGTCGGAGGATGAGAGATATATGGAAAATATAGAATTTATGGAGGAAAGAGAGGAAACAGGAATGTGTGATTTACTGGATGAAGCGGAGAACAGAGGAAGGAAACAGGGAATAGAGCAGGGATTGGAGCAGGGAGTCCGGGCACTGATAGCTACCTGTAAGGAATTGGGGGTGAGTTTTGAGGAAACAGCAGAGAAGCTGAAAAAGAGGCTTGGGCTGGAAGAGGCGGAAATTGAGCGGGATATGAAGCTGTACTGGTAGGCAGAAAAAGCAGTTATCAGAAAAAATAATTTTGTGCTTGACAAATAAAAAATGCTGGGGTATCATCAATTCATAATAATCCTATTGAGTTAGTGGGAAATAAAAAGAAACCAGAAAATTCACGGTGAAAAAAGAAAACTTCACCAGTGAGGAGCAAGAATCGTGTTTCAGAACACAGTGTACTGGAACACAGTGTGTTGAAACACACAGAAAAGAGGTTAAGCATGGGAAAGATTTATGAAAGCGCAACAGAGTTAATCGGACATACACCTTTATTAAAGGTAAACAATTATGCAAAAGAGGTTGGCGTAACAGATGCCACTCTTCTTGCGAAGCTGGAGTATTTTAATCCGGCAGGAAGTGTAAAGGACAGAATTGCACTGGCAATGATTGAGGATGCAGAAAAGAAGGGACAGTTAAAGCCCGGCGCTACGATTATCGAGCCTACCTCCGGAAATACCGGAATCGGTCTTGCAAGTGTAGCAGCAGCAAAGGGATATCGCACAATCCTGACCCTGCCCGAAACGATGAGTGTGGAAAGAAGAAATCTGTTAAAGGCATATGGTGCAGAGCTTGTCCTGACAGAAGGGGCAAAGGGAATGAAAGGAGCCATTGCAAAGGCAGAGGAATTGCAGAAGGAAATTTCCGGAGCAGTTATTCTGGGACAGTTTGACAATCCGGCAAACCCGGCAGCACATGCAGCTACAACAGGTCCTGAAATCTGGGAGGATACAGAGGGAAAGGTAGATATTTTTGTGGCTGGTGTAGGTACCGGCGGTACAGTGACCGGTATTGGAACCTATTTGAAGTCAAAGAATCCCAACGTACAGGTTGTAGCAGTAGAACCCGCAGATTCACCGGTTCTTTCCGGCGGAAAGCCCGGCCCTCACAAGCTGCAGGGAATTGGAGCAGGATTTGTTCCTTCTATATTAAATACACAGATTTATGATGAAGTATTTACTGTGACAACGGATGAAGCATTTGAAACAGGCAGACAGATTGCACATAAGGAAGGTATTCTGGTGGGAATTACCTCCGGTGCGGCTCTGTATGCAGCAGCACAGTTAGCAAAGCGTCCTGAGAACAAGGGAAAGACAATTGTAGCACTGCTTCCGGATTCCGGTGACAGATATCTGTCCACTCCGATGTTTACAGAAGCTTAAAAAAGCCATTGCTGAATGGTTCGTTTTGTGATACACTGGATTTCATATTTATTTAGTAGGAGTTGGTGAGATGGAACCAATCATTCAGATTCAGAATGTAACAAAAACATTCGTAGGAAAAGAAAATCAGGTAGAAGCATTAAAGGGAATCAGTCTGGATATCCAGAAAGGGGATATTTACGGTATCATCGGTATGAGTGGTGCCGGAAAATCCACTCTTGTACGGTGTTTAAACTTTCTGGAGAAGCCAACAACCGGAACGGTGCTGGTAGAAAATAAGGATTTGTCCGGTCTGTCAGAAAAGGAACTTCGCAGGGAGAGAACAGAAATTGCCATGATATTCCAGCATTTTAACCTGCTGATGCAGAGGAATGTGGTAGATAATGTATGCTTTCCCATGGAAATTGTAGGAGTGAAAAAGGCGGATGCCAGAAAGCGGGCAATGGAGCTTTTGAAAATTGTCGGACTGGCTGAAAAGGCAAAAAGCTACCCGGCGCAGTTATCCGGCGGACAGAAGCAGAGAGTGGCGATTGCAAGAGCACTGGCAAATAATCCGAAGATTCTGCTTTGTGATGAGGCAACCAGTGCGCTGGACCCGACAACCACAAAATCTATTTTACAGTTATTACAGCAGATTAACAGAGAATATGGAATTACCATCGTTATTATTACTCATGAAATGGCAGTTGTACAGGAAATCTGCTCTCATGTGGCGATTATTGACAATGGAGAACTGGCGGAAAATGGTACGGTAGAAGAAGTATTTACTTCTCCTAAGACAGCGGCGGCAAAGAAGCTGGTATTCATGGTAAATCCCAAGGCAGCAGAAATGCACGGAAAGAAATGTATCCGCATTGTATTTTCCGAAAATTCTTCCTTTGAGCCTGTAATTGCCAATATGGTGCTGGAATGTAAGGCACCGGTGAATATCTTACAGGCAGATACAAAGGACATTGGTGGAATTGCCCATGGACAGATGATACTACAGCTTCCGGAGGATGAGGCTGCGGCTTCCAGGATGATTCATTATCTGAAGGAAAGAAAGCTGACAGTAGAGGAGGTGGATTCCTATGTGGAGTAGTGCTGTAATCAATATGCTTGTGAAGAATACGTGGCTGACCCTGTATATGACTTTGGTTTCTACCGTGTTTGCTTATATTCTGGGGCTTCCGATGGGAATCGCACTGGTTGTAACGGCAAAGGAAGGATTACGTCCGAATAAGGTTATATATAAGGTTCTGGACATTATTGTGAATGTGGTGCGAAGTGTTCCGTTTCTGATTCTGTTGATTCTGGTCATTCCCCTGACCAGAGCAATTGTAGGAAAAGCCTATGGACCTACGGCAACTATTGTGCCGCTGGTGCTGGCAGCAGCGCCTTTTATTGCAAGAATGGTGGAGTCCTCCCTGCTTGAGGTGGACAAGGGTGTCATTGAGGCTGCCCAGAGTATGGGAGCAGGTCTGATGACAATTATCTGGAAGGTATTACTGGGAGAAGCCAGAACTTCCCTGATTGTAGGAGCGACTATTGTACTGGGTACCGTTCTGGGATATTCTGCCATGGCAGGTGTCATAGGCGGTGGCGGACTGGGTGATATTGCCATTCAGTACGGTTATTACCGCTGGCAGGGAGATATCATGTGGGCGACGGTAATTCTTCTTGTCATTCTGGTACAGGCAATGCAGTTTGCAGGAACGAAGCTGGCAAAGAAGGTAGACAAGAGAAGCCGCTAGAAATGTGAACAAAGAGAAATACGAGAGTCAGAAGCCTGTACAGGCTGACTGGAAAGCAAAAAGTATGATACAGACGGCAGAGCCGATTGTATAAATGAGGAAGATTTCAGGAGGAGAAACATTATGAAAAAGAAAGTACTTGCACTTTTAAGTGCAGCAACACTGGCAGCAGCACTGCTGACAGGCTGCGGCAAGAGCGCAGACGACAAGACCATTAAGGTAGCAGCAACAGCAGTACCCCACGCTGAAATTCTGGAGCAGGCAAAGCCTATTCTGGAGAAGCAGGGTTATACTCTGGAGATTCAGGTATTTCAGGATTATGTACAGCCCAATGAAGTTGTAGAATCCGGTGATTTCGATGCAAACTATTTCCAGCATATTCCTTATCTGGAGAGCTTCAATAAGGAGAAGGGTACTCATCTGGTAAATGCAGGTGGTATTCACTATGAGCCCTTCGGACTGTATCCTGGAAAGGAAACAGACATTGCCAATATTGAGGGTGCTACAATTGCAGTTCCCAACGATACCACAAACGAAGCACGTGCGCTGCTTCTTCTGCAGGACAACGGTTATCTGAAGCTGAAGGATGGAGCAGGTCTTACCGCTACCAAGAATGATATTGTGGAAAATCCTTACAATATCGAGATTGTAGAGCTGGAGGCAGCACAGATTCCCAGAACTCTTCAGGACGTTTCCTTCGGTATCATGAACGGAAACTATGCAATGGAAGCAGGCTATACCGTAGCTGATAATGCTCTTTTGTATGAAAGTGCTGATTCTGATGCAGCAGCAACCTATGTAAACGTAATTGCTGTAAAGGAAGGCAATGAAAATTCTGCAAAGATTAAGGCTCTGGTAGATGTACTGAAGTCTGATGAAATCAAGAACTTTATTACCGAAAATTATAACGGTGGAGTTATTCCTTACAAGTAAGCAGCAGGGGGATTCCTATGAAAATCTCTACAAAGGGCAGATATGCAGTGCGTGTCATGCTGGATTTGGCACTGAATAATACCGGTGAATGCATTAAAGTAAAAGATATAGCCAGCAGACAGGGCATTTCTGAAAAGTATCTGGAACAGATTATTGCCATTTTGAATAAAGCAGGTTATGTAAACAGTGTGAGAGGCGCACAGGGCGGCTACCGGATTGCGAGGGATCCGAAGGAATATACTGTAGGTATGATTTTGAGATTAACGGAAGGTTCTCTGGCACCTGTATCCTGTCTGGAAGAGGGAGCGCCGGAGTGTGAACGCTGTGATACCTGTGAAACGCTGGAGGTCTGGCGGGAACTCTACGAGGCAATCAACCATGTTATTGACGGGGTAACAATTGCTGACCTGGTGGAGAAACGGAAAGCACGTCAGGATACCTACGATTACAGTATTTAATTTTAATAAAAAATAAGAACCCCGGTTGTCATATGAAAGTATGATGACCGGGGTTCTTATTTGAAAGCGAAAAGGAAATTATGCCTGATATTCACAAAAAGTATTTTCCATGTGCAGTGTGTCAAGCAATTCTCTGCCGCCGGGAGTGCGTCTGTAAAGCTGAATGGTGCCCACACCGTTTCCCCCTGCCAACAGAGGACGGCGGGATTTGATTCCCTCCGGATTTTCGTACTGCATCTGCATCAGTTCCTCTCTGGTACAGGAGCAGGAAATTTTAATGACTGCATTTTTGTTTCTGGCAATGATATGCCAGATATATCGTCTGTTTGTTTCCTTCGTTTCCCATTTGCAGCGGGAAAGCAGAAAGGGAGAAATACCAAATTCAAAGTCCTCGCCCATATAGGTAAGCTGCAACAACAGCTTTCTCTTTAAAGGAAGAAACAGAAATCTGGGGCAACAGCCGTTGACGGCAAGGCAGGAATGTTTCAGAACCCGGTTGTTTTTCTCGCTGGTTAAGCTGCCGCAGCCTATCTGAATCCAGGGGCGGTTGAAGTTCCTGCCCCAGTGTTTGTCAGCGTAGCCATTGCTTGTTTCCGGTTCTACCTCATAGGAAACACCGTCCAGAATAACAGTTCCCCTGAAAAAGCTCTTAATTCCCTCTCCATGCCAGTAGCTGTCCAGAGCGTTAAAAAACTGCAGAAAGGCACCGGATAAAAAGCCGGTATGACAGGCAACTGCTTTATGGACTTCCAAATCCCATTCCATGGAACCCGCATCGCTCATCAGACTTTTGTGCCGCGCTTCCTCACGGGATACATCTACAAAACCATAAATCCGTTCTTCGCTGTAAAAACAGTCCCCAACCTGCATCACAAGAGGACTGGGAGTGGCTTTTAATGCTTCTATCGGGTAAAAGGCATGAAATTGTCTGCCGGAATTTCCTTCCCCATCGGGAAGAACGCCTGCCTTAATGCAGACATAGGAGGGTTTCAGTCCTTTTTTCCTGCAGTAGGGATGTTGACCAAGGATGGGCTGGCTGCCGCCAAGACCGGGGTTTAAAATATAAAATTCTACAAAAAAAGTACGAACAGCACCAGTTTCCTTCTGCACACCGCAGAAAGAATGCCACCATCTGCAATATCCCCTTCTGGAAAGGGAACCATGTAGCATTGCTGCATTTCTTGTTAAATCGGATTCGTTCATGAATACTCCCTGTCTTTGCGTTTTCACGCACCCCTGTGTTCCGGAATCAATGCCATCATGTCGAAAAACAATATTTCGTAGCATATAAAAGGATTATAATACAATATATTGTAAATGACAAGAGTGTCGTAATGAAATTAAGAAATTTTAAACTTATATATTGCAAAAGAAATCAAGGGCGGAGATAATAGAATCAACAGCCTGCTATAAGGCAGGCTGCTGATTCTATTACAGGGAAAAATCAGATATTTGGTATCAGACAAGGTATGACGTGTGTAGAAGTGGAGGGTTCGTATGGAGAGAGGGTATTTCAGCAGACCTGTTGATTTGAAGCGGGTACAGATTCAGGATGCTTTCTGGGGAAGAGAACAGGAGCTGGTGCGGAAAGAGGTGATTCCTTACCAGTGGGAGGCACTAAATGACAGGATTCCGGAGGCTGCTCCCAGCTATTGTATGCGGAACTTTAAGGTGGCAGGAAGGTTAATGCGGGAGAAGAAGGAGAAGGGAGCCGGATTTGTGGCACCAACCTATACTTTCAGAGGGTTTGAAGCGCTGCCGGAGGATAAGGAGCATCCCGCCCCGGATAAATTTTACGGATTTGTGTTTCAGGACAGCGATTTTTCCAAGTGGATTGAGGCGGTTGCCTATTCCCTGACAAACCATCCGGATGAAAAGCTGGAACAGATTGCGGATGAGGCGATAGAAATTGTCTGCGCGGCGCAGGCGGAAAACGGATATCTGGATACATATTATATTATCAATGGCATGGACAGGATTTTTACCAATCTCCGGGATCATCATGAACTGTACTGTTTCGGGCATCTGGTGGAGGGGGCTGTGGCATATTATCAGGCAACCGGCAAGGACAGGCTGTTAAAGGCAGCGGAGCGGTATGCGGATTTTATTGTTTCCCGGTTTGGAAGGGAAGAGGGAAAGTGTAAGGGCTATCCCGGGCATGAAATCGCGGAAATGGCGCTGGCAAGGCTGTATGAGCTGACGGGAGAAAAGCGTTATCTGGAGCTTTCCAGCTTCTTTCTGGAAGAGAGGGGAAAGCAGCCCTATTATTTTGATTTGGAAGAAAAGGAACGGGCGGCTTTTGAGGGAAGACCCTATCAGGAGCCGGAAAAGAAAGAACTTCGGTTTCAATATCATCAGGCACATCTTCCTGTAAAGGAGCAGTCGGAGGCAGTGGGGCACGCTGTGCGGGCGGTTTACCTTTACAGCGGCATGGCGGATGTGGCAAGGCTGACCGGGGATGAAGCCATGTTTGCAGCCTGTAAAAGACTCTGGAATAGTATTGTAACAGAAAAGCTTTATGTGACGGGAGGAATCGGCGGCACCCATCTGGGAGAGGCATTTTCTTTTCCCTATGACCTGCCAAACGATACGGCTTATTCTGAAACCTGTGCCGCAATCGGGCTTGCCTTTTTTGCCAGAAGAATGTTGGAAACAGAGGCGGACAGCCAGTATGGGGATGTAATGGAACAGGCACTTTATAATACGGTGCTGGCGGGAATGGCGCTGGACGGAAAGAGCTTCTTTTATGTGAATCCGCTGGAGGTGGTTCCGGAAAGCTGTAAACGGGATGAAAGAAAGCGGCATGTAAAGCCGGTACGGCAGAAATGGTTCGGCTGCGCCTGCTGTCCCCCCAATATTGCAAGAATTGTCAGTTCTTTTGGAGCCTATGCCTATACGGAATCGGAAGATACATTTTTTACCCATCTCTATGTGGGAAGCAGAGTGGAAACCAGAATTGGCGGGGAAAGAATAGTGCTTCGGACAGAGAGCGGATTTCCCTGGAAGGGCAATGTGAAGATTACCATAGAAGAGGGAAGCAATGCGAAGGGAACTCTTGCATTCCGGCTTCCCGGCTGGTGCAGGGAAAAATCAGTTCAGGTACCGGAGGGTACAGTGCAGAAGGAGGAAAGCGGATACCTTTATCTGACAAACTGCTGGGAAGCAGGTATGGAGCTGAAACTGGACTTTTGTATGGAAGTGCGGTGCGTTCAGGCAAATGCAAAAGTCCGGGAGGATGCGGGGAAGGTAGCCTTTCTGCGGGGACCTGTCTGTTACTGTATGGAGGAAGCGGATAACGGAAAGAATCTGCACCTTTTGCGGATAAAGGAAAAGGGCATAAAAGAGGAAGTCCTTGTGGAAAAGTCCGATGAGCTTGGACACGAAATGTGTATTTTAAGGGTACCGGGATTAAGAGAGGTACCGGAAGAAACCGCGGCAGGATTGTATACAGAATACAGACCGCCGAAGGAGGAAGAGGTCACATTGACCCTGATTCCCTATTATGCATGGAGCAACCGGGGAGAAGGGGAAATGAGTGTCTGGATTAGGCGCTAAAAGAAAGGTATGGAAATCAGTCACAGTTTTCCCGGATACGGATATCTACGGCAACATAATGCTGTTCTCTGTCCGGCAGCTCTCCTGTGGTCAGGTAGGTGAAAAGCAGGGCGAGAGGCTTACTGCCCTGTAATTTTGGCTGCTGGCAGATAACAGCGGAAATAATGCCCTGACGTAAAAGCTCCTTTGTTGTGGGAACCATGTCATAGGCAACAATACGCATCTGGTTCTGCAGACCCAATGCCTTTACGCTGCGGCAGCCGCCGTAGACACCCCCTGCAACAAAGTACAGGGCGTTGATTTCCGGGTGCCTTTTTAACAGGACAGTTGTTTTTTCGTAGCTTTCAAATTCATCATCATGGACCTCGACAATTTCCGCGATGTGGATGGTATCGGAAAAGGGCTTTAAGCTTTCGGTAAAACCGGCGATGCGCTCTGTGTGACAGAGAATGTTGGAGGAACCGGTGATGATTCCCACATGTACCTCTCCGTGGGTCATCAGCCGGAGCAGTCCCGCAGCGGTGGAGCCGCTTTTGGTATAATGGCTGCCCACATAGGCGATGCGTCTGGTATTTTCAATATCTGTATTCAGGGTGACGACGGGAATCCCCTGTTCGGAAAGAAGATTGATTTTATCCCGGATACGGGAGTCGTTATAGGGAGCCAGAGCGATGCCGTTGATTTCTTCTGCCACCAGCTCTTCGATGGCACTTAACTGCGCTTCCACACTGGAGGCAATCTGTTTGACAATCACGGTGCAGTTGTAACCGGCAAGCTCCTCCGCCTTGGAAGAAACTCCCTCAAAGACATCCAGATAAAAGGGATTTTCCGGGGAAAAGAGAATAACCCCCAGCTTCAGCTTCTTTTTCTGGGCGGCGAGGACGAGCCCGGCGACATTGGGCTTGTAATCCAGTTCCCGGGCTATTTTTTCAATACGCTCCGCAGTCGCGGGATTGACGCTTCCCCTGTGGTTTAAAACCCGGTCAACGGTTCCTCTTGAAACTCCTGCCAATGCTGCAATTTCCTTGATGGTTGCCATAGACTTCTCCTCCTGATTTCTGCTTTTACAGTAGCATAAATATTTGCAAAAATCAATGTGGAGAGGGAACCTGGCAGCGGCACAAAAATTTCTTGCTTTTTTACAGATTTACAGGTATGATAATTATAAACGTGCACGGGCACAGAAAAGCTTAAAAAAGTGCAGAACACGGAATTTAAAAGGTGTGGGAGGTTACAGATGCTTTATATCGGAATTGATTTGGGAACATCTGCGGTCAAGCTGCTTCTGATGGACGGGGAAGGGAATATTAAGAAGATTGTGTCGAAGGAATATCCCCTTTATTTTCCTCATCCCGGCTGGTCGGAGCAGAATCCGGAGGACTGGTATGAGCAGACGGTTATCGGTCTGAAGGAGCTGCTTGCGGAGGCAGATAAAAGTCAGGTGGCAGGCATCAGTTTTGGCGGGCAGATGCACGGACTGGTTATTCTGGATGAACAGGACAGGGTGATTCGTCCTGCCATTCTCTGGAACGACGGGCGTACCACGGAGGAAACTGCCTATCTGAATGAGGTTATCGGAAAGGAAAAACTGTCGGAATATACGGCAAATATTGCATTTGCGGGATTTACGGCACCGAAGATTCTGTGGGTAAAGAAGCATGAGCCGAATAATTTCAAAAGGATTGCAAAAATCATGCTGCCCAAGGATTATATCGCTTATCGTCTGACGGGAGTTCACTGTACGGATGTATCAGATGCTTCCGGTATGCTTTTATTTGACGTGAAGAACAGGAAATGGTCTGCTCAGATGTGTGAAATCTGCGGCATCCGGGAAGAGCAGCTTGCAAAGTGCTATGAAAGCTATGAGGCTGTCGGAACGCTTCTGCCTAAGGTGGCAGAGGAGCTTGGACTACAGCCTTCCGTAAAGGTGGCAGCCGGTGCCGGGGATAATGCGGCAGCCGCTGTTGGAACGGGGACTGTCGGCGATAATATGTGCAATATCTCTCTGGGAACCAGTGGAACTATCTTTATCTCTTCCAGACATTTTGGAGTGGATAAGTACAATGCGCTTCATTCCTTTGCCCATGCGGACGGCAGCTATCATCTGATGGGCTGTATGTTAAGTGCCGCAAGCTGTAACAAATGGTGGATGGATGAAATTCTGGGAACAAAGGATTATGCGGCAGAACAGGCGGCAATTGTGAAGCTGGGAGAAAACAGGGTATTTTATCTGCCCTATCTGATGGGAGAGCGTTCTCCCCATAATGACCCGAATGCAAGAGCCATGTTTATCGGTATGTCCATGGATACCACAAGAGCGGATATGACACAGGCAGTGCTGGAGGGCGTGGCATTTGCCCTGAGAGATTCCCTGGAGGTTGCAAAGTCCCTTGGAATTGATTTGAAGAGAACAAAAATCTGTGGCGGCGGCGCAAAGAGCCCGCTCTGGAGAAGGATTATTGCTAATGTGCTGAACTTAAAGGTGGACATACTGGAGAGTGAGGAGGGGCCTTCCTTCGGAGGAGCCATGCTGGCAGCAGTAGCCTGCGGCGAATATAAAAATGTGGAAGAAATGGCGGAAAAGGTAGTACATATTGTGGATACTATTGAGCCGGAACCGGAACTTGTGGTAAAATACGAAGAGAGATATCAGCAGTTTAAGAAAATTTATCCGACCTGCAAGGGATTGTTTTAGGAAAGGGGATTCGTGTATGAAGATTTTATCTGTGAAGGACCCTGCTTTTAGAAAGTATGGGCGTGTGGTAGATAATGTGGCACTGGATGACCTTGTGGAAGCAATGAAAAAAACGCCGGTACCGGAAGGGGTAGTGTATGAGCCTTCCGTAAAGGAACTGGAAGAACTGGACGCTTTTGAAAAGCTTTCCACTGTGGTATATGGCGGCATGCCGATTCAGATTGGCTATTGCAACGGTCATAATACGAAGCTGAATGCGCTGGAATATCACAGGGATTCTGAGATAAATGTGGCTGCTACGGATGCGGTTCTGATGCTTGGCAGCTTACAGGACGTAAAAGAGGATCATACCTATGATACGTCTTTGGTAGAGGCATTTTCAGTTCCTGCGGGAACGGCTGTAGAGGTTTTTGCAACCACATTGCACTATGCACCCTGCGGTGTGGAGGGAAAGGGATTTCAGGTGGCAATTGTTCTGCCCAGAGGGACGAATTATCCTCTGAAAAAGGAGCATGGGAAAGCGGCAGACCTGACATCCGAAACCAATGAGGACTGTCTGATTACGGCAGTCAACAAGTGGCTGATTGGTCATCCGGAAGGCGGACTGGACGAGGGAAGCTTCCTCGGACTGCGTGGAAAGAATCTGGATATCAACGAATAGAAATATGTATGGTGCGTGGAAGAGCGCAGAAATGGAGGAAGAAATGAATAATATTCCACAGGTGAAAATCGGTATTGTAGCGGTAAGCCGTGACTGTTTCCCGGAGAGCTTGTCCGTGAACAGAAGAAAGGCATTGGTGGATGCCTACACAAAGAAATATGGTGCAGCAGATATTTATGAGTGTCCTGTCTGTATCGTGGAAAGCGAAATCCATATGGTACAGGCTCTGGAGGACATTAAGAAGGCAGGATGCAACGCACTCTGTGTATATCTTGGAAACTTCGGACCGGAAATTTCCGAAACACTGCTTGCAAAGCATTTTGACGGACCGTCCATCTTTGTTGCGGCAGCAGAGGAAAGCCAGAATGATTTGGCTGACGGCAGAGGAGATGCTTACTGTGGTATGCTCAACGCCAGCTACAATTTAAAGCTGCGTAACATCAAGGCATATATTCCGGAGTATCCCGTAGGAACTGCAGAAGAATGTGCAGATATGATTCATGATTTTGTTCCTATGGCAAGAGCGATTGTAGGCTTAAGTGATTTGAAGATTATTTCCTTCGGCCCCAGACCTCTGAACTTCCTGGCATGTAATGCACCGATTAAGCAGCTTTACAACCTGGGCGTTGAGATTGAGGAAAATTCCGAGCTGGATTTGTTTGAAGCCTTCAACAAGCATGAGGGTGACGCAAGAATCCCTGCCAAGGTAAAGGAAATGGAAGAGGAGCTTGGAGCAGGCAATATGAAGCCTGAGGTTCTGCCTAAGCTGGCTCAGTATGAGCTGACCCTGCTTGACTGGGTAGAGGCACATAAAGGCTACCGGAAGTATGTTGCCATCGCCGGAAAGTGCTGGCCTGCATTCCAGACCCAGTTCGGTTTCGTTCCCTGCTATGTCAACAGTCGTCTGACAGGAATGGGCATTCCGGTATCCTGCGAAGTAGATATTTACGGCTGCTTAAGCGAGTTTATCGGTACCTGTGTCAGCGCAGATGCAGTTACCCTGCTGGATATCAACAACTCTGTACCGGATGATATGTATAAAGAAGCAATCGAGGGCAAGTTCCCTTATACCCACAAGGATACCTTCATGGGCTTCCATTGCGGAAATACCTGCTCCAGGAAGCTGGCATTCTGCAGCATGAAGAACCAGAAGATTATGGCACGTTCTCTGCCGGTAGAAGTAACCAACGGAACTCTGGAGGGAGATATCATGCCTGGCGATATTACCTTCTATCGTCTGCAGTCCACCGCAGACAACAAGCTTCGGGCTTACATCGCACAGGGCGAGGTTCTGCCGGTTGCAACCAAGTCCTTCGGTGGTATCGGCGTATTCGCAATTCCGGAAATGGGACGTTTCTATCGCCATGTACTGATTGAGAAGAACTTCCCTCATCACGGCGCAGTAGCATTCGGTCACTTCGGAAAGGCTCTCTTCGAGGTATTCAAGTACATAGGAGTACCTGTGGAGGATTTGGATTACAATCATCCCAAGTCCCTGCCTTATCCCACAGAGAATCCGTTCTGCTAAAGTGTTATCATAAAATGACAGGAGGAAGGGACATTCCGTAAAAAGGAGTGTGCCCTTCCTTTTTCTATGTTATAATGAATGTGACAGTAATTACAGCAATATAGGAGCGGAGAGGATATGATTGATTTTTCCCATCTTGAAAACTATAGAGAAAATAACCGTATTGAAGCAAAGAAAGCACTTGGCGGATTGCCAGGAAGTATCTGGGAAACTTATTCAGCATTTGCAAATACACTTGGTGGGATTATTTTGCTTGGTGTAGTAGAGAAGGCAGATAAAACCTTTGATACTGTAAATCTTCCCGACCCGCAGGGGCTTATTGCAGAATTTTGGAATATTATAAACAATCCTCAAAAGGTGAGTGTAAATATTCTTTCCGATAAAAATGTGTATGTGCAGGAAGTGGATGGTGACCACATTATCGTTATTGATATTCCCCGGGCGGACAGGGCATATAGACCGGTGTATATTGATGGAAATCCCATAAGTGGAACTTACAGGCGAAATGGGGAGGGGGATTATCGTTGTACGAAGGAAGAATATCAGGCAATGGTGCGGGATGCCGCAGCAGTGACTCAGGATGCGCTGGTCTTGGAGGAAATGCAGCTTGATGTGTTGAACGGGGAAAGTATCCGCAGTTATCGGCAGAGGATGCGTTTATCCCGTCCGGGACATGTATGGGAAGCACTGGAGGATGAGGATTTTTTATTAAGAATTGGAGCAGCTGCTATTGGAAAGGATGGCAGGAAACATCCTACTTCTGCGGGACTTTTAATGTTTGGTAATGAGTATGAGATTGTTCGGGAATTTCCTTCTTATTTTCTGGATTACCAGGAAAGATATGATGAAACAACCAGATGGACAGACCGGATAATTTCTTCTTCCGGTGATTGGAGTGGTAATATCTATGATTTCTATTTCCGGGTTTATAATAAACTGGTACAGGATATTAAGGTACCCTTTAAATTGGAAGGAGTAACCAGAATTGAAGATACACCGGTACATCATGCGTTACGAGAGGCATTGGCAAATTGTCTTGTAAATGCGGATTACTATGGCAGGCAGGGAATTGTTATTATTAAGCAGCGGGACAGTATTACACTTTCCAATCCGGGACGGTTTCGGATTGAAATTGATGCAGCAAGAAGCGGAGGAATTTCTGACCCGAGAAACAGTATGTTGTTGAAAATGTTTAATTTGATTGATATCGGAGAGCGTGCGGGCAGTGGTATTCCCAATATATTTTCAGTGTGGAACGGACAGGGCTGGAAGGAACCTGTTATTTCTGAAAACTTTGAACCGGATAGAATTACGTTATCCCTTAATTTAAAAAAAATCGGCGATAAAAAATCGGCGATAAAAATCGGCGATAAAAAATCGGCGATAAAAACGATGCGAAAAGAGCTGATTGTAGAATATCTGACAGACAATGCAGAGGCAAAGGCGGCACAAATTGCAGAATATGTTCATTTGCAGCCATCCAGAGTCAGGGATTACTTAAAGGAGCTTGTTGATGAAGATATTGTTGTAGCAGAGGGAGCCAGAAAGAACCGGATTTATCGGTTGAAGGCATAGGAAAAGGAAGATGGTCCGCCAGTAAAATCACGGCAAAATAATACATAAACATGGTCATATTCAGCAAAAATGTACATTGCACTTCTGAAAAAGAACAGATATAATCCATAAAGCAAAAATGCCTTTAGAGTGTATGATTTGAGAGAAAGAAGGGTGACTGGCGATGACAAAGGATATGACAAAGGGCTCTCCCATGGGGCTGATTCTTGGTTTTTCCATACCGCTTTTATTTGGCTTTTTATTCCAGCAGTTTTACAGTCTGGTGGACACAGTGATAGTAGGCCGTTTTCTGGGAACGGAAAATCTGGCGGCAGTTGGTTCCACGGGTTCTGTCAACTTTTTGATTATCGGTTTCTGCATGGGAATCTGCAGCGGCTTTTCCATCCCGATTTCCCATAAATTCGGTGCGGGAGATTACAGCGGGATGCGCAGGGTTGTGGCAAACTGTATCTGGCTGTCTATTGCCTTTGCGGCAGTTTTGACTGTGCTGACAACGATTCTCTGCCGTCCGATTCTGGTGATGATGAAAACCCCTGAAAATATTCTGGAGGGAGCTTATACCTATATCTGGATTATTTTTCTGGGGATTCCAACCACTTTTCTGTATAATATGACCTCCGGTGTTATCCGTGCCCTTGGCGACAGCAAGACGCCGGTTATCTTTCTGATAATGGCTTCCTTTATCAACATCGGACTGGATTTGTTCTTCATTATCAATTTACAGATGGGTGTGGCGGGAGCAGCCTGGGCAACGGTAATTTCTCAGGGAGTATCGGGATTTTGCTGTCTGCTTTTCATGATAAAGAAATTCGAGATTCTGCGGATTCAGAAGGGGGAATGGGGCTTTGATACCCATTTGTGCGGCAGCCTTTGCGGCATGGGAGTTCCCATGGGGCTGCAGTATTCCATCACGGCAATCGGCAGTGTTATTTTACAGAGTGCAACCAATTCCCTTGGCTCTGATGCGGTTGCAGCGGTGACTGCGGCAGGCCGTGTCAGCGGCTTCCTGGCATGTCCTTTTGATGCCATGGGCTCTACCATGGCAACCTACGGAGGACAGAATGTGGGTGCCGGTAAGCTGGAACGGCTGGGCACCGGTTTGAAGTCCTGCGTGATGCTGGGAGCAGGATATTCCGTGATTGCTTTTGTGATTGCCTTTTTTGCGGGAGAACCGCTGGCAAGACTTTTCCTGGATGCAGATCAGGTTGCCATTATCGGGGATGTCAGGCTGTTCCTGATTATCAACACGCTCTTTTATTTCCCGTTGGCGCTGGTAAATATCGTGCGTTTCCTGATACAGGGAATGGGATTTCCTGCCTTTGCGATTCTGGCGGGTGTGTTTGAAATGATAGCCCGGTCACTGGCAGGTATTTTCCTTGTGCCGGTTATCGGATATATGGGAGTCTGTCTTGGCAGCCCGATTGCATGGCTGTTTGCGGATGCTTTCCTGATTCCTGCCTATATTCATGTAAGGAAGGTGCTGGAAAAGCGGAAAAACGGTGCAGCGGTTAAAGCCTGATTTTTACAACTTTCCGGTCATAGGTAACAAGACCGTTCACCTCTTCCTCCACATCGGAAAGCTGCGTATAGACAGCACCGCTTAAGCCCTTTTCCACTAAGGGGAAAAGCTGTTTTTGCAGCAGGGCATCCAGAGCGGTGTTCATTCCCTCAGTGGTGGCAAAGGTTTTGTAGCCGTAGATGCGCTCCACGGAGGAATGACCCGGAATATGGCAGGCAAAGCCGCCGTATTCGCTGATAACGTAGGCACGGTTCTTTTCCGGTTTTGCCTTTAACTTTCTGAAATAATTATGGACACTTTTAAAATCTCCGCCTTTCTGGTCGAACCAGCCGCTGGCATGGTCCACCGGACGGGTGGAGTCTTTTTGTCTGATAAGGGCAGTTATCCGGTTGGCATCAAACTGGCCCCAGCCCTCATTAAAGGGCACCCAGACAGCAATGGAAGGGACATTATATAAATAATCCACCGTTTCCAGACATTCCTTTTCCCAGAAACGCCTTCCGGCTTCGCTGGCTCTGGAAAAGAGTTTATAGTGGGAGTCCTTTGTATGGACGCAGATATGGGGAAACAGGGTGGGAAGGTAACAAACCAGAGGCATATGGTAGGTACTGCCGCCGCTTACCATATCCTGCCAGACAATCATTCCAAGTCTGTCGCAGTGATAATACCAGCGCATGGGCTCTATTTTGATATGCTTGCGCAGCATATTAAAGCCTGCCTTTTTTGCAAGCTGGATATCGTATAAAAATGCTTCGTCACAGGGAGCCGTCATCAGCCCGTCCGGCCAGTAGCCCTGGTCCAAAAGACCATGCAGGAAGTAAGGCTTATGGTTCAGGCAGAACCGCTGTATGCCATTTTCGTCCGGTTCTACGCTGAAGGTGCGCAGGGCAAAGTAGCCGTGGATGATGTCCTTATCTGCGAGGAGGGTAAAACCGTACAGATAGGGATGCTCCGGTGTCCAGAGCTTAAGGGCATCCGCCGGAAGCGTAAGCTGCAGCATATCCGGTGCGGAGGACTCTCTTGTAACGGCAACTCCGATAAGGGACATGGTGTTTTTGCCGGGCAGGGGTTCTGTGGTATAGTTTTCGTCTGCCTTATAGACTGTACAGGAAACGGAGGAAAAGGGTTTCGGGGAATCCAGCCGGATGGTAACGCAGGCATTGTCGGGATTCGGTGTAATCTGCAGGCTTCTGATATAATTTTCGGGAACCCATTCGTACCAGACACTTTGCCAGATGCCGCTCTGGGCTGTGTAAAACATACCGCCCCGTTTCAGGGTCTGCTTTCCCCTGCTCTGCCAGGAGGTATCACTTTCATCCAGAATCCGAAGCTGCAGCAGGGAGGGGGTGTCATGTAGCAGAAAGTCTGTGATATCCGCAGAAAAGGGCAGATAACCGCCGATATGGGAGGTCACTTCTTTCCCGTTGACATAGACAACCGCCTCCTGGTCTGCTGCACCGAAATGCAGAATACAGCGATATCCCTTTTCCAGATAGGAAAGGTCATTTTCCTCCAGAGAAAGCTCCCTTTCATACCAGAGATATTCTCCCGGCTTTAGCTGCCTGTTTACCCCGGATAAAAGACTTTCCGGGGAAAAGGGCACCAGAATGTTTCCTTCTGCCGGAATGGGAGCTCCGGGAAGCAGGGTAGTGTCCATGGGAACAATCGTATATTTCCAGCAGCCGTTGAGCATATGATAATTGGTGCGGCGCAGGGCAGGGCGGGGATATTCCTGCCAGATATTTTCGGCATCCTCCGGATGATTCATTATTTGTTCTCCCCAGGGGGTATACAGAGGAATCAGAGTATCCTCCGGGTGTTCCTGTTGAAGACTTGCAACAGCATCTTTTAATCTCATGGCAAAACTTCCTTTTTATGTCTTGAAACAGATATATTTTGTTTGACAATTCCAGTATAATCTAATAGACTAAATGCGTAAATATGTACTTCTGTTTTTTATACAAAATGATAGTTATTCAGGATTTGAATAGCTGTGAAAGGGTAAAAGGAAGGAATGGGTTATGGCAAAACTGTATGTAAATCCAAATGTGAAAAAGGGACATATCAATCCGGAACTGCAGGGGCATTTTTCCGAGCATTTGGGGAGATGTATTTATGAAGGAATTTATGTGGGGGAAAATTCTGATATTCCCAATGTCAACGGGATGCGTAAGGATGTTGTGGAAGCCTTGAAGGAGATTCAGGTTCCTGTCCTGCGCTGGCCGGGGGGCTGCTTTGCGGACGAATATCACTGGAAGGATGGTATCGGACCGAAGGAAAAGAGAAAGAAAATGATTAATACCCACTGGGGCGGCGTGGTAGAGGATAACAGCTTTGGTACCCATGAATTTATGGAGCTTTGTAGACAGCTGGGCTGTAAAACCTATATCAATGGAAATATGGGAAGCGGTACCGTACAGGAAATGAGCGAATGGGTGGAATATATGACCTTTGAGGGCGTTTCTCCCATGGCGGATTTGCGGAAGGCAAACGGGCATGAGGAGCCCTGGCAGGTGGACTATTTTGGTGTGGGAAATGAAAACTGGGGCTGCGGCGGAAATATGCGCCCTGAGTTTTATGGGGATATGTACCGCAGATACCAGACCTATGTCAGAAATTATCATCCGGACAAGCCGGTTTACAAGATTGCCTGCGGAGCAAATGCGGGGGATTATCACTGGACGGATAAGGTGCTGGAAACAACCTTTGACCATGGAAATGGCTTTATGAACGGAATGTCCTTACATTATTATACACTGTCTACCGGCAACTGGCAGAAGAAGGGGTCTGCCCTGGAGTTTGACGAGGCAGACTGGTACCGTACCCTGAAGGCAACTCTGAAGATGGAGGAGCTGATTAAGGGACATGGGGCAATTATGGACCAGTATGACCCGGAGAAGAAAATCGGCATGGTAATTGACGAGTGGGGAACCTGGTATGATGTGGAGCCGGGTACCAATCCGGGATTTCTGTACCAGCAGAATACCATGAGAGATGCTCTGGTTGCAGGAATTAACCTGAACCTGTTTAATAAAAACTGTGACCGTGTGAAGATGGCAAACATTGCCCAGATGGTAAATGTACTGCAGGCAGTGATTCTGACAGACGGGGACAGAATGGTAAAGACCCCTACCTGGCATGTATTCCATTTATATAAGGTACATCAGGACGCAGAACTGGTGGAATCTTATGTGGAAACAAAGCAGATTGGTGTGGAAGAGGGAGTACAGATACCGGATTTATCAGAGTCTGCCTCTGTTGGAAAGGACGGAAAGCTGTATATTACGCTGACAAATGCTTCTCTGGAGGAAGCGGGCGAGGTAGAGGCTGTTCTGGCAGAAACTCCGGTGAAGTCTGTACGGGCACAGATTCTGACAGGAGCCATGAAGGCGCATAATACCTTTGATGCACCGGACGAGGTACATACTGCTTCCTTTACACAGTTTGCCATAAAGGAAAATAAAATCGAGTTTACGATTCCTGCCTGCAGCGTATTGCAGCTTGAGGTAGAAATCTAATCACATACCCATAGCTTTACAGGAGAATCCGGACGGGATACGGCAATGCTGTATCCCGTCTGCTGTTTCCTAGGGGAGCGTTTCTTGCTTTTTGATATGGAATAGGCTAAAATGAAAAGAAAAATGGGTCTGTGGAACGAAAGAGAGAATAGAAATATGTTTGATTATAAAGAGAGAATGGATACCCTGCTTAAGCAGGAGGTTGCGACAGGAAGCGTAAAGGGAGCCAGTGCGCTGGTGCTTTATCAGGGAAAGGAAATTTATCAGAATCAGTTTGGCTTTGCGGATGCGGAAAAGGAAATTCCCATGAAACGGGATACCATTATCCGTCTGTTTTCCATGACAAAGCCCATAACCTCTGCGGCGGTAATGCTGCTTGTGGAGAGAGGGGAGCTGGATGTCTGGGATGCGGTAAGCAAATATTTTCCCTGCTTTAAAGGAAGAACTGTCTGGGATGCCGAAAATGGAAAGGAAGTTCCTGCGGACAGGGAAATTACAGTCTGGGATTTGCTGAACATGACCTCCGGGATTCCCTATCCCAACGAGGAAACAGAGCCGGGACGGCGGATGCAGCGGGTATTGGACGGACTGATTGAGAGAAGAAAAAAGGGCGAAAGAGTGGATACCGGGGAATATGTCCGCCAGATAGCCACGGTTCCTCTGGAATTTCAGCCCGGTGACAGATGGCTGTACGGTTTTTCTGCGGATGTTCTGGGAGGAATCGTAGAAGTGGTTTCCGGGAAAACCTTCGGCAGCTTTTTGCGGGAGGAGCTTTTTGAGCCGCTGGGAATGAAGGATACGGGATTTTTTGTACCCAGAGAAAAGCTGGGACGGTTTGCCCAGTCCTATGAACGGACCGGGGACGGTCTGCTTCCCAATGCAGAAAGCCATCTGGGAGAGTATTACGGAGAGGATGTGGCTTTTGAATCCGGCGGAGCAGGACTGGTTTCCACGCTGGATGATTACAGCCGTTTTGCCTCCATGCTGACCCATAAGGGATTTTTTGAGGGAAAACAGATTCTTGGAGAGAAAACCGTTGAATTTATGACCCAGAACCGTCTGAGCCCATATCAGGGCAGGACGCTGACTTGGGACAGTGTGCGAGGCTATGGGTACGGCTGTCTGATGAGAGTACTGATGGACCAGGGGATAGCGGGCACAAACGCATCCCCTGGGGAATTTGGCTGGGATGGCTGGACCGGAAATTATGTGACAATGAACAGAAAAGAGGATTTGGTATTCCTTTACTTTATTCAGAGGCGTGGTGCGGGGATGACGCCGGTAGTCCGCAGACTCCGCTCTGTTACCTATGCCGCCTTATCCGGGCTGGACAGGAATTAGAAAGGTTTTGGATTTATGAATATTTTGACCGTAGAGAATATGACAAAGGCATACGGGGAAAGAAAGCTTTTTTCCAATGCTTCCTTTTTTCTGGAGGAAGGAGAAAAGGCGGGTATTATCGGAATTAACGGTACAGGAAAATCTACCCTTTTAAAAATAATTGCAGGGCTGGAGGAGCCGGATGGGGGAAGAGTTATCATGGCAAATCACTGCATGGTAAGATTTCTGCCCCAGAACCCCCGGTTCGGGGAAAAGGAAACTGTATTGGAGGCCGTGCTTCGGGGAAATACGAAGGAAGAGAATGAAAGCACCATTGCAGCAGATGCAAAAGCAATGCTGACAAGACTTGGGGTAACGGACTTTGATGAGCCCTGCGGACAGCTTTCCGGAGGACAGAGAAAAAGGCTGGCGCTGGTATCTGTGCTGCTTTCTCCGGCGGAAATTCTTGTGCTGGATGAGCCCACAAACCATTTGGATAATGATATGAGTGCATGGCTGGAAAGTACGCTGAAAAAGCGGAAGGGTGCCGTAATTATGGTAACTCACGACCGGTATTTTCTGGACAGCGTTACCACCCGGATTCTGGAGATTGATAAGGGAAGCATCTATTCCTATGATGCCAATTATGCGGGATATCTGGAACTGAAAATGCAGAGAGAGGAAATGGCGCTTGCCAGCCAGAGGAAGCGCGCCAGCATCCTGCGGAATGAACTTGCCTGGGTACAGAGGGGAGCGAGAGCCCGTTCCACAAAACAGAAGGCAAGACTGGAACGCTATGAGGAATTAAAGAATACGCCGGATGTGGTAACAGATAAACAGGTGGAAATTTCCTCTGCTTCCTCCCGGCTGGGCAGAACGGTTGTGGAGCTGGAAAATGTAAGCAAGGCGTATGGCGGAAAGGTGCTGATAAAGGATTTTACCTGCTTTCTGGGGAAAAATGACAGGATTGGCTTTGTAGGGCCTAACGGCAGCGGCAAATCCACACTGATGAAAATGATAATCGGTGAGATTGCGCCTGACAGCGGTTCTATTGTCATCGGTCAGACGGTAAAAATCGGATATTATGCCCAGGAAATCGGAGAGGAAGAAATGAATCCCAGAAAACGGGTCATTGATTATATCCGGGATGTGGCGGAATTTGTGGAAACAGAAGAAGGAAAAGTAAGTGCATCAAGGATGCTGGAGCGTTTTCTGTTTGCGGGAGAGGAACAGTACGGACTTTTAGGAAAGCTTTCCGGCGGGGAAAAAAGACGGCTGTATCTGCTGAAGGTATTGATGGGTGCGCCGAATGTGCTTGTGCTGGACGAGCCCACAAATGATTTGGATATTGCAACCCTGCGGATTCTGGAGGACTATCTGGACTATTTTCCGGGTGTTGTGCTTACGGTTTCCCATGACCGGTATTTTCTGGACAGGACGGTGCGGCGGATTTATGCTCTGGAGGAGGGCGGAACCATCCGGCAGTATGAGGGTGGCTATACGGATTATGTCAACCGAAAGGAAGCGGAAGGGGCGGCAGAAGCTGCAGAAGGAAGCTTCGGAACCGAAAAGGCTTTCGGAATTGAAAGGACTTCCGGAACCGGAAAGAAGGACTGGAAGGCAGGACACAGACAAAAGCTGAAATTTACCTATCAGGAGCAGAAGGATTACCAGAGCATTGAGGGTGAAATGGCGGCACTGGAAGAAAAAATAAGCAGGCTGGAAACAGACCTGTTACAATATGCCCATGATTTTGTAAAACTGGGGGAAATTACCAGAGAAAAGGAAGCAGCAGAAAAACTTCTGGAAGAAAAAATGGAAAGATGGATGTATCTGGAGGATTTGGCTGCCAGAATTGAAAAGGGAGAGGAGGTGTAACAGCCTCCTCTTTTATTCGTCCTCAGAGTCATCCGTTTCGGCTGCAACAGCAGATACAACGGAAGAAGTCACTGCAATCACAACTGCAATAATAATAACGAGTAATCCACCTGCCAATAAAACAAACATTTTTAATCTCCATTTCTGAATCGGTATGATATATGTGCTGTGTCTGATTATCGTATAACGATTTTCCAATTAAGAATATTATAGCAGTTTTCTGCAAGTTCTACAACGTAAAAACAAAAAAATCTGACAGAACTATTGACAATCTTAAAAAACTGTTGTAAATTACAATTATCTGATAAAGACAATCTGTTATTTCGCGGCGCATCAGCCGTTATTCACAGAAAATGAAATTTCATATAGCCAGTAAACGAGGGAGGGAAAACTATCAAGACAGAAAATATTTCTGCGGCAGAGAATCCGTTGGAACAGCTTGTGGAGGAATATACTTCCCAAAAGCAGCAATCTCTGATGCAGATGAAAAAGGGAATCCTGACAAAAGAGCAGTTTCTTCAGGAGGCAGCAGAGCATGTCAGGCAGTATTATCCGATGAGTGAAGGAGAAAGGAAGCAGTTATTAAAGGAATTTGAAAGTTATATTTTCAACTATTCCAGACTTTCGTCCCTGATAGACGACAGGGAGGTATCCGATATCCGGGTTATCAGACATGATAACATACGGATGAAAAAGCGGGGGAAAAGAATGGAATCCGGGGTAACATTTTCCTCCGCCAGAGAATACCGACAGTTTATCGAATCTGTTGCCGCAAGAAACCAGGTCAATATTTCAAATCTAAATGCCATTCAAAGATTCACGGACAATACCAGTCATCCGGATTTTATCTTACGTTTTACGATTTCCATGCCGCTTGTAAATACCTACGAGGAACCCTATCTCTGTATTCGAAAGGTGCCGAGAAATTTTCCGCAGATAAGGGATTTGATTGAAGAACATATGCTTGACCGGGAAACGGCGGAAATGCTGATTCGGAGATTCAGAGAGGGCTCCACCCTGATTTGTGGTGGAAATTCTTCCGGAAAGACAACCCTTTTGAATGCACTGAAGGAAACTCTGCCGGATGACTGTGCTGTGCTGGTGGCGCAGCAGGCGGATGAACTGACAACGCGCTTTCATCCGGACATGATGTTTTTGCATTCCCTTCCAGGAACCGGGGAGCAGCAGGTGAATTATGATTTGGAACATATCAGCATTGCAGGACTGACGATGGATGTGGACTTCTTTATTATCGGCGAGGTGAAGGGTGCAGAGGCGTTGTACCTGTTGAATGCGGCATATACCGGGCAAATCTGCGCGGCGACTATCCATGCCCCTTCTGCGGACAGGGCAACGGATAAGCTGGTGGATTACTGTATGTACGAAAGCCGTTATTCCAGAAATGAACTGATGCGGATGATGGACTGTTTTCAGACGCTGGTTTTTATGGAGCATTATAAAGTGAAAGAAATTTATGAATGTAAGGGATGGAGTGAAGAACGGAAAAATCTTTTATACGAAAAAATATTTGAGGAGAAAGAAAATGAAGGTACTGATTTTTAGCGGATTATTTCTGGGATTTTTATTGCTTTTTCAGCAGATGGAGCTTTTGCGGAAAATGGAAAAGTTCTGGCAGAAAACCAGGGGGGATATGGAGGCATCCGCCAGACTGCGAGTTCTGGAGGAAAGACAGCATATCCGGGAATTTCAGAGGAAGTATTCCTTCTGGTGGAAAATGGACAGAAACCTGAAGTACAGCGGGCTGTCTGGAAAATATCCCAGGCTTACAGCAGAATGGTGGATTGTGGGAAATCTGCTTGTGGCGGGGATGGGGATGCTGGCAGCATTTTCCTTCTGGGGTGTATGGCAGGCACTGGCGGTGGGGCTTGCGGAGGGATTGCTTGCAGAGGGTGTTTTGAGAGTACTCCGGTATAGGAATCTGAAAAGGGTAAATGACAATCTGTTGAAATTGCTGGATTTTCTGGGGAATTACAGTATTACCTGCGGAGAATTGACCGGGGTGCTGGGACAGGTGGGAAGATATATGGAGGCGCCAATCAGTGATGCACTGGAGGGCTGCTGCTATGAGGCAAAGACAACAGGGGATGCTTCCAGGGCACTGGCGGTCATGGCGGAGGAGATTGAACATCCCAGGTTTAAGGAACTGGCAAAAAATATGGAAATCAGTGTGAGATATTGTGCAGACTTTTCTTCCATGGTGAACAGCAGCCGAAAAAGTATGCGGGAATATCTGCGGGCACTGCAGGAGAGAAAAAGTATGGTGCGGGAAGCATTGATTCAGATGCTTCTTCTGGCAGGAATGTCTGTTGTTATGCTTGCCACGGTGAGCAGGCTGGTGGGGATTCCTCTGTCGGAACTGCTTGCAGGAAGTCTGCCGGGCAGGATTGGTATGGCAGGGATTCTTGGAATGTTTTTATTGTTTGCATTGCAGATACAGAAATTGCAGGAATAAAGGGGGAGAGAGGCTTTGAGAGTGATAGTTTTCTGGCTGGCGTTTCTGGCAGCAGGACTTGTCTTTTTCCTGATTTGGAATCTACAGAAGCAAAAAAACAGGCAGTGGAACATCTGGAATACTTATCAGGAAATAACGGGTTTTTTGCAGAAGAGCAGCGAAACAAAAAACTGGTATCAGAAAAAGGAACGATGGCTGAAAAAGCATGGAGCAGCGTTTCATTATGGAAGAAAAATACAGCCCATTTCCTATCTGGAAATACAGTTGGCACTGGGGGCGGCAGGGATGTTCTGCTTTCTGGCGATTTCTCCGGTGGCAGGGCTGGCGGCAGCAATCATTCTGTTTTTTATGCCGGATATTCTGCTGTTGTATCTGGATAAAAAGGATAATGAGCAGCTCCTGCCGGAAATCAAGCTGGTATATCATGCACTGCAGATACAGATTCAGGCAGGGGTTTATCTGGCAGAGGCATTGACGGAATGTTATGGAAGCGTGGACAATGTGCGCCTGCGCAGCGCTCTTTTGGGACTGGCAGGAGATATTGCCCTGCATGCGGATTTGTATCAGGCACTGGAAAATTTTCAGGATTGCTTTGATAACCGCTATATAGATTCCCTCTGTATCATCCTGCTGCAGGCGTTGGAATCCGGACAGGTTGTGGAACTTCTGGGGGATATCGGAGAGCAGATAAAGGATATGGAGCAGAGTGTGCTGGAAAAAAAGAAAAATGCACTGGACCGGAAAGTGACTTTTTATCAGTTGGGGATTCTGGCGGCGGTTCTTGGGATTGCGCTGTATGCCTGCATGCGGCACATGCTGGGAGCAGCGGGAAGCTTTTAAAGGAGTATGCAGTGCCGCCTGAAAAAGTGTGACACAGTAGAGTCTAATTATAGTCCACCCTTGGAGAGAAGAGCGCAGAGATGGAGGAAAAATGGAGAGAGAAAAAAAGGCGGCAGAAGACAAAACGGAAGGGGAAGAGAAAACGGAAGGGGAAGAGAAAACGGAAGGAAAAGAGAAAACGGAAGGAAAAGAGAAGATGGAAGGAAAAGAGAAGATGGAGAGAGAAGAGAAATCGGAAGAAAAGGAGAAAGTGGAGGAAGAAGAGAAAATGGAGAAAGAAAAGAAAACAGGAAAAAACATCGTGGAAAGATTCAGAGAAAGAGTATTCAGGAAAGAAGCGGGCATTGACGGTATTTTAGTAACGGTGGGACTTTGTATTATTGCATTGCTTTTATGTGTGGTGATGAAGGACAGTCTGACTGTATTTATCCAGACGATTGTGACTTCCATGACCAGTCAGGCGCAGAAAATATTGACGGGAACAATAAGCTGATGATATGGGCAATATTGTGTGCAGATGTCGCAAAGCAGCTTCTGGCGCAGAAATCAGGCTGATATTTGGTGTTG
>ENA-UESE01000676-UESE01000676.1-human-gut-metagenome-genome-assembly--contig:-NODE-676-length-35264-cov-4.313837_pt1 | contig 35264 bp, 32 predicted proteins | sample MGYA00242995_ERZ507996 | MGnify/ENA primary metagenome ERZ507996 (study PRJEB26167, sample SAMN06115489) | human gut metagenome | host: Homo sapiens | place: China:Sichuan | collected 2015-04-15... | reverse complement strand
AGCAAAGCCAAGCGGAGCTGCGCTTTTACAGAGGGGTCTGCGTCCTTCAGAAGTTCCAACAGTGCCGACACGGAGATGGTCGGTTCTGCTTCAACCGGGGCAGCCTGCACAAGTGTTGCTCCCGGCTTGTAGAAGCCTTCCTCGAACTTTTTATGGAGAGTGGGCTGTGTGTTATCTATTCAGTATAGAGCATCTCCGATTTCCCAGCTAACCTTGAAGATAGGGAACACTGGTGGGCGATAAAAAATCTGATTAATACCTAATGGACCGACAATTGCGAAGAAGAAAAACACGATAATAAAATTAAATGCCTGCTGATGATCCTGAAAAAACTTTTTGAATTGTCGAAATTTTCGTTTTTTCGTTTTAAAGAAATAAGAAATCCCAATGTACTCAACTTCTTTTTATGGTTTAAGCTACATAAAGTTCATTTTAATAATATCGTAACCGACATGTAAAATCAACCTGTCATATGATGCCGCATTGGAATTTATGCGAGCATTACATTGACATAGTCTGCAAGAAGGCATATAATATAATCGAAATTATCATAATTCAAATTATATTAAGCAAGAGGTGAACAGTATGGAATTCATCGGCAGAACATCCGAACTGGCAACGCTGAATGCAGAATTAGAGCATGGCAGCGGTTTTGTGGTGATTTACGGCAGGCGGCGCGTTGGAAAAACAACGCTGATCAAAGAGTTTATCAAGGATAAACGTGCGTTTTACTTTCTGGCAACCACAGAAAGTGAAGCCCAGAGCATGAAGCGGTTTGCCGGAGTGCTTTCCCGTACCACAAAGAACCCCATGCTCAGCAAGGTCACATTTACTGACTGGCTGGATTTATTCCAAGTGGTAGCAGACGACCACCCGGACGAGAAAAAGGTGCTTGTCATTGATGAATTTCCGTATCTGGTCAAGACGAACCCGGATTTCCCGTCCATCTTGCAAAACGCATGGGATGAAGTGCTGAAAGACCATAACGTGATGCTGGTTCTCTGCGGTTCCCTCATCAGCATGATGAAAAAACACGCTCTGGCATACGACAGCCCGCTCTATGGCCGTAGAACGGCACAGATTCGGCTGATGCCGCTACAATTTACGGATGTGTATGCGGCGCAGAACCTGTCGTTTGAGCAGGCAGTGGAGCAATATGCCATCACGGGCGGCGTACCGAAATATATGGAGTTTTTCCAGACGGACGAGCCGCTGATGGAGCAAATTCGGCGTGTGGTACTGTCGAAAAATGGCTTTTTGTATGAAGAACCGGATTTCTTACTCAACGAGGAAGTGCAGACGCCCATCAACTATTTCTCCGTGCTAAAAGCGATTTCGGACGGCAACCACAAGCTGAGCAAGATCGGTATGACGATGGAGCAGGACACGTCAGCTATTACGCCGTACCTGAAAACACTGATCGACCTTGGTTTTGTTATCAAGAACGTTCCCATCACCGAAAAGAATCCGGAGCGTTCCCGGAAAAGCCTGTATTATGTTTCGGACAACTTCATCCGCTTCTGGTTCCGCTATGTGTACCCGTTTAAGGGGGAGTTGGAACTGGACAACCAACAGATCGTGCTGGACGAGATGGGCAAAGACTTTAAGCAAAAATTTGTGGCTTTCGCTTATGAGAGCATCTGCCGGAACATCTTTGCGGAGCTGTGCCGAAAGGGGCAGATCGACTTTGCACCCTCACGCATTGGCTCTTACTGGCGAAATGATAATGAGGGCGATACAGAAATTGATGTTGCGGCTGTGGACAACCAGCACAAACGGCTGTTCCTCGGTGAGTGCAAGTACCATGCGAAGCCTGTGGATGTGGCGGTCTACTCTGCTTTGCAGGAGAAGGGGCAGTCAAAAGAGCTTGCAGCAGCATTTAAGGGATATGAGGTCGTGTACGGGCTATTTTCCAAAAGTGGTTTTACAGATCGACTGGTGGAAATGGCAGCGGAGAATTCCGACCTGATTCTGATTCAGGAAGATGCAGTTTACAAGAAATAATATAATCTGGATTATCATAAGTTTAATTATATTATTGTGGGATTTTTCGTTTTCTGGAGCTCTGCACACTTTTGCACACTTTTGCACACCGGCGGGAAGTTCAAATTTTGTCAAACTGCCCAAAATACGCCCTTAAAAGTTTACTTGATGCAATTTTCAAATCAATATATAATTGGGTTAGAAACCAATTATAGAAAAGGATGATTTCCAATGGCGCGCAGATACGACAGCAAAGAAGCAAAACGGCGGATCCTGACCGCCTGTGTCCGGCTTTTTCTGGAAAAAGGCTACACGAACACCAAGGTGGCAGAAATTTTAAAGGAAGCAGATGTTTCTGCCGGGTCGTTCCAGAATATTTTCCGCACCAAGGACGGTGTGCTGACCGAGCTGATCGGCATGATGTTCAGCAGGCAGTTCGGCGCGGTAAGGCCGCTGGCGGCAAACGCCCCCTCGCCGGTGTACCTTTACGCGGTGGAAACGGCTTTGCAGCTGGCGATGACCGAGCTGAGCGAGAATCTGCGGGATATCTATGTGGAAGCGTACACCTTCCCCGCCACGGCGGAGATCATCCACCGCAGCACCACGGCCGAGCTGCAGGCGGCGTTCAGCGCGTATCTGCCCGGGTGCGCCGAGTGCGATTTCTACGAGATGGAGCTGGGCACGGCTGGCATGATGCGCGGCTACATGGCACGGCGGTGCGACCCCTACTTTACGCTGGAGCGCAAAATACGGCGCTATCTGAGTATGAGCCTGAGTGCGCTGCAGGTCCCCGCGCAGGAGCGCGAGCAGGTCATCGCTTTTGTGGCGGAGATCGATATGCTTGCCCAGGCGCGGAAGGTGGTAGATGCCGTGCTTGCATCGCTGTCCGTGCAGTTTGATCTGAAAGGATAACAAGGTTTGATGACAAGGAGGGAGCAACATGAAAAAATGGCTGATCGGGTGCTTGACGGTGCTGGCAATGGTGTGCCTGATACCGGGGATCGTGTTAAAAGCGGCGGCAGAAACAGTCACGATAAAATGCGGCTGTGGGTATGTTAGAGAAGATGAGGTCATCAGATATGAACAATATGATTCAAAGTACCATTCGATCATTGTAAAAAATGAATGCCCGAACTGCAAAATCCATCATAAGTTTGGTGAGAAACACTCCGGCGGCACCGGAACGTTCACCTGCATCACAGGAAAAATCTGTGAAAAATGCGGCGCGGAATACGGCGTTCTCGGTCACGACTGGGGCGCGTGGACGCCTAAGTACGACGGCACGAACACGCACACCCGCAGATGCAAGCGCTGCAACGCAGAAGAGACTGGAAGCTGCAGCGGCGGCTACGCGACCTGCGACAGTCTGGGAATGTGCAATACTTGCGGAGGGAGTTACTACGGCGGTCACGCATGGGGCGAGTGGTCATCCGCCGGCAACGGCACGCACACCCGCAGCTGCACGAACTACTGCCGCGAAGTTGATACTGCAAACTGTACCGGTGGCACAGCAACCTGCAGCGCCAAAGCGGTCTGTGAGGTGTGTGGTGGGGAATACGGCGAAAAAGACCCAAATAACCATGATCTGGTGCATTTCCGTGCAAAAGCCCCCACCTGTACGGAAATCGGCTGGGACGCTTACGACCGCTGCATCCGCTGCGGCTATACCACCCGCAAAGAGCTGCCCGCACAGCATGATTTGAAGCAGCACGCAGCAAAAGCCCCCACCTGCACGGAAAAGGGCTGGAACGCTTACGAAACCTGCTCCCGTTGTGACTATACCACCTATACAGAGCTGACCGCACTGAACCATGATCTGGTGCAGCACGAAGCGCAAGCCCCCACCTGCACGGAAAAGGGCTGGGATGCTTACGACACCTGCTCCCGCTTGGGCTGCAACTATACCACTTATCAAGAAATCCCCGCACTGAAACATGATTTTGTGTACTACAAAGCAAAAGACCCCACTTGTACGGAACCCGGCTGTGATGCTTACAAAACCTGCTCCCGCTGTAACTATACCACTTATCAAGAAATCCCCGCGCTGAACCATAATTTGGTGCGTCATGACGCGCAAGCCCCCACCTGCACGGAAAAGGGCTGGGATGCTTACGACACCTGCTCCCGCTGCAACTATACCACTTATCAAGAAATCCCTGCGCTGAACCATGATTTAGTGCACCACGAAGCAAAAGCCCCCATCTGCACGGAAAAGGGCTGGAACGCTTACGACACCTGTTCCCGCTGCGATTATACCACCTATGCGGAGCTGTCCGCGCTGAACCATGACTATCAGGCTGTTACCGTAGAGCCTACCTGTGAAACAGACGGCTATACTGTTTTTACCTGCTCCCGCTGCAAAGACAGTTACACCGCAGACCCGACCGATAAGCTGGGACACCAGTTCGGTGCATGGTCCCCGAATGGAACCGGCTCTCAGAGCGCCGGTTGTCTGCGGCAGGGCTGCGCGCACATCGGCAGCACCGATTGCCGGAAGTTTACCTTCCGCACTGCGGAAGGCGAGACCCTGACCTTCTGCCCCGTGTGCGGGCAGGCAGAAAACGCCGCGCAGCTGGAAAAGATCGAAGCCGCAACGGCGTGGACTATCAGCGGCAGTCTTTCTGCGGAGGATGTGACCGCACGGACGAACGGGGAATACCTGAGTGTGGCATTTGAGACTGCCGGCAGCCTGACGCAGCCCACCGGCCTGGTAAGGCTTGCGCTGCCCGCCGGACTGCTGGAAGGTAAAAAGCTTGTGCGCATTGCCCCGGACGGCACGCAGACGGAGCTGCCTTTTGAAACAAAGAACGGCAAACTCATCTTTACGCTGGATTTTGCAAACAGCGAGCTTCCCGTAATGCTCTTCCGGCTGGTACCCCAGACCGCCGCCCTCTGAGCGCTTTTACAGCGCGCAAACGATAAACCATAAAATGCCCGCCCACCTGTGGGAAACCACGGTGGGCGGGCATTCTTTTATGTTATGGTTATGTGCGTTTTGCCCTCAGCCGCACACGCTGCCATCCGGGGCAAAGAACTGCACGTGCTTTTGCCACTGGGTAGGGCTGATGGTGCGGCGGTAGCAGTCGGTCAGGGCTTCCACTGCAGTCTCCGGGGCAAGGGACGCGCAGCCCGGGCAGTCCAGCACCAGAATGCGGAACCACGCGTCAAAAAGATGCTCGGTGTAGTGGGTGTCCCACGCGCCGCAGCGGGCGTAAAAGCCCAGCCGCCGCACTGCCATGGCTGCGTCCTCGGCCTTTTCCGGCATCTCGGCTTCAATTAAAATGGCCTCGGCGGTGTCCTCGTGGGCGGGCAGCTGCGCCAGCAGCTGCGCCCCAATGCCGTGGGCGCGGTAGGCGGGCACTACGGCAAAATAATCCAGCTGGCTCATCCGGCAGCCCTCGGGACGCACCATCAGCAGATAGGCGGCAAGGGTGTCCCCGTCAAACACGCCCCATGTGTGGGCAGTGCCATCCGCTTCGCTGTTCAGGATCATGCTCAGGGGCTTCAGCTCCCCGGCAGGAAAGTCCCGGCGCATCTCGTTCAGATACACATCGGTCAGCTCCGGGCCGGTGAGCAGCCGCCAGATAAACGCAGGCTCTCTCATACGATCCGGTTTCCTTTCTGGATGACAGCCTTGATGTTCAGCTCCTTGTCCGCAAGGATCACGTTGCCGTAGCGTCCGGCGGCAAGGCTGCCGTAGTCGTTGTCCACGCCAATGCTCTTGGCGGGGGTCTCGCTGGCGGCGCGGACGGCGCTTTCCAGCGGCACGTTCATCTCCAGCACGGCGCGCTTCATGCAGTCGTACAGACAGGTGTTGCTGCCCGCAATGGTGTCCGGGTGCTCGGTCAGGGTGGCGCGGGGTCCCTTGACCGTGATAGCCTGTCCGCCCAGACTGTATTGGCCGTCCGGCAGGCCGCAGGACATGGCGCTGTCCGCGATCAGGCAGACGCGGTCGTCCCCGAAGGTGTTGAAGGTGAACCGCACCATGGCGGGGTGAATATGCACGTTATCGGTGATGAGCTCCACCTCGGCATCGTGCTCCATAGCCGCAATGATAGGGCCGGGCGCACGGTGGGTGATGCCGGGCATGGCATTGTACAAGTGGGTCATGTGGGTGGCACCGGCTTCAAAGGCCTTGACGGCGGTGTCGTAGTCGGTGCAGGTGTGGGCGATGGAGATGCGCACCTCGTTATGGCACTCCTTGATAAAGTCCAGATTGCCCGGCTCTTCGGGTGCAACGTCCACCAGCTTGATCAGACCGCCCGCACGCTTTTGCAAACGGCGGAACATGGCGGCGTCTGCGCCCTGCACATACTCCGGGTTCTGTGCGCCCACCTTTTTGGGGCTGATGAAGGGGCCCTCCATGTTGATGCCCACAAGGTCGGCGCCCTTGCCGTTTTTATGGGCGGCAGCGGCGTCCATTACCTTGTTCAGGATCTCCTCGGGGTAGGTCATGGTGGCGGGGCAGATGGCCAGCACGCCCTTGCTGGCCTCAAAATCCGCCAGCGTCTGGATGGCCTCCTCGGTGCCATCGCAGAAATCCTTGCCCATCGCCCCGTGGAAGTGGATATCCACAAGGCCCGGCAGGGCGTACAGCCCCTCGGCGTCCAGCACCTCTTCGCCCTCTTCCGGGGCGGCAAAGGGCACGATACGGCCATTGCGGATGATGATGGTGCCGCGCTCAAAGGTGTGGCGCGGGGTATAGACCAGTGCATTCTGAAGGATCATACAAAACACCTCGTTCTCGTTTCTTTTCACCCAGTATAGCACGCCGGGTGTTTTTTCAAAAGTCCTTTTGTGTGAACATTGTACTGCTGTGCAAAAAAGCGGGCCGCCGGGAGGGGGCGCTGTGCACCCCGCCCCCGGCGGCCCGGTTCATACTGCAAAATCAACCAGACTTTTGCAGTTCATTCTTTTCAGAAGTGCAGGATCACAGCATCTTCTTCAGCTCGTCGTACACGAACTGCACCTTGGTGCCGATGATGACCTGGCAAGCGTTCTTGCTGGGACGGATAACACCGGCAGCACCGGCAGCCTTGACAGCCTTCTCGTCGACCTTGGCGTTATCCTTCACCTCAAAACGCAGACGGGTTGCGCAGTAACCAACGTCCTTCACGTTCTCCTTGCCGCCGACAGCAGCCAGAACAGCAGAAGCGACTTCGGTGTAGTTGTTGTTAGCCAGAACGACCTTCTTCTCAGCTTCCTCGTCGTCATCCTCACGGCCGGGGGTCTTCAGGTCGAACTTGGTGATAGCGAAGTAGAACACGAAGTAGAACACCAGGAATGCTGCGATGCCCAGAGGAATGATCATCCAAGTCTTAGCAGCTGCGGGCAGGGAAGCGGAGAACACCAGGTCGGTAGCGCCTGCGGAGAAGCAGAAGCCAGCACGGAAACCGGAGTAGTAGGTGATGACGGTGAAGATACCGTACAGAGCGGAGTACACAACGTACAGCGGGAAGCACAGGAACATGAAGCCGAACTCGAAGGGCTCGGTAACGCCGCAGACGAATGCGCAGATTGCAGCGGACAGAACCAGACCGATGGCGGCCTTCTTGTTCTTAGCGGTCTTGATCATAGCCAGAGCAGCGCCCAGGATACCGAACATCATGCAGGGGAAGAAGCCGGACATATACATACCAAGGCTCCAGCCCACATCAGCGGAGGTCTCGCCAGCCCAGAAGTGGCTCAGGTCGCCCAGACCAATGGTATCGAACCAGAACACGTTGTTCAGAGCGTGGTGCAGGCCGGTGGGGATGAGCAGACGGTTCAGGAAGGCGTAGATGCCGGCGCCGATGCCGCTCATGCCAGCGATGCCCTTGCCCAGAGCGACCAGCGCGCCAAAGATGACGGGCCAGACGAACAGCAGAACCACGGACACCAGAATGGAGATCAGGCCGGTAGCAATTGCAACGAAGCGCTTGCCGGAGAAGAATGCCAGCCAGTCAGGCAGCTGGATATTCTTGAACTTGTTGTAGCAGGCAGCACCCACAACAGCGGCCAGAATGCCGATGAAGGAGTTGCCGGCGACCTTCTGGAAGGCAATGTAGGTAGCGGTGCCCTCTTCCAGAGTGCGCACCATGCTGACCACGCCGGGGTTCAGCAGCTGCTGCATCATCAGGAAGCTGACCAGACCGGCCAGACCTGCGGTACCGTCGTTGTCAGCAAGGCCGACAGCGGCACCGATGGCGAACAGCCATGCCATGTTATCGATCAGAGCGCCGCCTGCCTTGACCAGCAGGAAGCCAACGGTGTATGCTGCGCCGGAAGTCGGTGCACCGGGAACGCCCATAACGCCCGGAGCGAGGGCATAACCAAGACCCATCAGGATGCCGCAGATCGGCAGCACGGCGACGGGAAGCATCAAAGCTTTGCCCAGTTTCTGGAGATACTTCATCATAAGACACATTCCTCCTTAAAGAATGTTTGTGTTTACAGACAGTCTCTGGTTGCAGGCCGTCCATAGTTCCGTAACAGAATAGTAACATATTTTTGCAAAAAAAGAAAGTGGTTTTCGTCTTTTTTCTATCAAAATGCGTCAAAAGTCCTTGTTTGACGGCATGGCTGTCAGTATTTTTTGTTTTTTCTGCACGCGTTCTGATTTAAGTGCTGAAAATTCTTTTCTTTTTATGTCTATTTTGTCCAAATGCTTGCATCCCAGCGCAGAATCGGGTACTATACAGATAAGAGAACTTTTTTCCATCTGCCCCGCCGGGCGGCATGGATACAACGTAAAAGGAGAATGCCTTATGGAATGGACCGATATCCGCCTGACTGTGGCCAAGGCTGATGCCGAAAACGCCGAAGCCGTTGCTACCCTGATCGCCGAGGGCGGCATCTACATCGAGGATTACAGCGACATCGAGCAGCAGGTGGCCGAGATCGCCCACGTGGATCTGATCGAGCAGGAGCTGCTGGACAAGCCCCGGGATACCGTGATCATCCATCTGTATCTGGAGCCGGGCGCTTCTCAGGTGGAAACGCTGGCGCTTATCGCCGCCCGCATGGAAGCCGCCGGCATCCCCTACACCGTGGAGACTGAGGGCGTGGAGCAGGAGGACTGGCAGAACGGCTGGCGCAAATACTACCACCCCATGGAGATCGGCAGCCGTCTGGCTGTGGTGCCCTCGTGGCAGCAGTACGACACCGACCGGGTCAAGCTGATCCTTGACCCCGGCCTTGCCTTCGGCACCGGCGGTCACGAGACCACCAGCCTTTGCCTTGAAGCGCTGGACGAGCAGGTGCGCGGCGGCGAGCGGGTGCTGGATATCGGCACCGGCAGCGGCATCCTTGCCATTGCCGCCCTCAAGCTGGGCGCCGCCAGCGCCGAGGGCGTGGACATCGACCCTGTGGCGGTGCGCACCGCCGGGGAGAACGCAGCCCTGAACGGCGTGCAGGATAAGCTCACCGTGCTGGTGGGCGACCTGTCCGATAAAGCCAGCGGCACTTATGACATCATCACCGCCAACATCGTGGCAAACGCCATCCTCAGCCTTGCACCCGCCGTGCCCGGCCTGATGGCGGAGGGTGCCACCTTTATTGCCAGCGGCATCATCGACAGCCGCAAGGACGAGGTGATCGCCGGGCTGGAAAAGGCTGGGCTTGCCATTGTGGAAGTGAAGGAAAAGCGCGGCTGGGAGTGCATCGTCTGCAAAAAGGCCTGATATCCATACATTATGAGAAGGAGCGCACAGTATGCCGCACCGCTACTTTACCACCGAGATCTCTGACGGCACCGCCACCCTGCGGGGTGCGGATGCCCATCACCTTGCCCGGGTGATGCGGGCAAAGCCGGGGGATACCGTCATCCTCTGCGACGGCAGCGCCGTGGAGTACACCGCCACCATCACCGGCTTTGGAGAGGACAGGGTAGACTTTGCCGTAGAGCCGGGCTACCCCAGCGCCGCCGAGCCCACCGTGGAGGTAACTTTGCTGGCGGGCTACCCCAAGCAGGATAAGCTGGAACAGATCATCAAGCACGGGGTGGAGCTGGGCGCTGCCCACATCGTGCCCTTTTTCAGCCGCTACTGCGTGGCTGCCCCCAAAAAAGAGGAGCAGAAGAACGAGCGCTACAACCGCATTGCGCTGGAAGCCGCCAAGCAGTGCGGCCGGGGCGTTCTGCCGGACGTAGCCCTGCCGCTGCCGAACTTCGGGGCGGTGTGCCGCAGCTTTGACCAGTACGATCTGGTGCTGTTCTGCTACGAGTGCGGCGGCGCACCCCTGCGCCAGCTGCTGGCTGCGGCAAAGCCCGCCAACGGGCAGAAGCTGCGCCTTGCCATCGTTACCGGCGCAGAGGGCGGCTTTGCCGCCGAGGAAGCCGAAATGGCTGCCAAGGCCGGGGCAAAAACGGTAGGCCTTGGCCCCCGCATCCTCCGGTGCGAGACCGCCCCGCTGGCGGTGCTCTCCGCCGTCATGACCCTGACGGGGAATCTGGAGTAAAAAACACAATATCAAAGAGGCTGCTGCACAGGGATTTGTGCAACAGCCTCTTATTATTTCGCATTATATTACGCTTTGTAAAGTGCTTTCAGTCCTTTTCCCCTGCATCCGGGTGGGCATCGGTGTCCAGCAGGGCTTGCTTTACCTTGAGCAGGTTTTGCGGGCTTACCGAGAAGCTGCGCAGACCGAGGTGCAGGTACTGCGCCGTGTTGGCGGGGTTGCCCACGGCAAGGCCGCAGATGGTCACCGGGACGTGGTGTGTGCTGGCGGCATCCATCACCATGGTGATCAGCTTTTTCATGGCCGGGCTGGCGGGGCGGTAGTAGTGCTCGGCAATGGCCAGCTCCCGGCTCACGGCGTGGGTGTACTGGGTCAGGTCGTTGGTGCCGATGACCAGAAAATCGCAGCCGTGGGCTACAAAGTCCTCCACGGTCAGGCAGGCGGCGGGGATGCTCAGCATCACGCCGAATTTGACATCCTCATTAAAGGGCACGCCCCGCTCCCGCAGGCTCTGGCGGCAGTGCTCCACGATGCTCATGGCGGCGTCCCAGTCCTCCACCTCGGTCACCATGGGGAACATCACCCGCAGCGGCCCCCGGGCGGCGGCGCGCAGCAAAGCGCAGATCTGGGTCTGGAACTGCTGGGGCTGGCGCAGGCTGTTGCGGATGCCGCGCAGGCCGAGTTTGGAGGACTGCGGCCCCTGATTGGCATCGGCCACGGTGCGGTCAGAGCCAAAGTCGAAGGTGCGCACGGTCACCGGGCAGCCGTTTGCCGCTGCCAGACAGGAGCAATAGAAGAAATACTGCTCCTGCTCGTCCAGAATGCGCCCGGGTAGCATCATGTAGCCGCTGCGCAGCAGCCCAACGCCCTTTGCACCGGACTGCATGGCGGTGTCGATGTCCTCCGGGCCGAAGCAGTTGGCCAGCAGCTCAAAGGGTTCGCCGTCCCGCGTTTCATCCGGCAGGCTGTGCAGCTGCTTCATCTCCGCGTCCTCGCGCTGGAGCTGACAGATGCTGGCTTCTGCCTGCTGGCGGGCGACGGCGTCCGGGTCAAGGATGCAGTTGCCGTTGGTTGCATCCAGAATGACGGTGCGGCCGTCGCAGTCGTCCAGAAAATCCTTGCCCACCTGCACGATGCCCGGGATGTTCATTGCCCGGGCAATGATGGCGGCATGGCTCTGGCCGCTGCCCTCTGCGGTGATGACGCCCAAGATCATGCCGGAGGGCACACTGAACAGGTCGGTGGGCATCAGCCGGTCGGCGGCAAGGATCACCGGATGATCCAGCGCCAGCCACACCCGGGGGCGGTTGGTCAGGATATTGATCACCCGGCGGGTGGCGTCCAGAATATCCACGCTGCGCAGCTGCATATAGGGGTTATCCTTCATGTTGGCAAGCTGGTCGGCGTAGCGCTGCCCCACCTGATGCATCGCCGCCGAAGCGCTGATGCCCGCATTGATGCAAAAGCGCACCTCGTTCATCATGCCCTCGTCGTCCAGCATCATGCTCTGGAACGAAAAGATGGCCTGCTCGGTGGGGGCGGCGCGCTCCGCCATGGAGTCCAGCTCGTTCTGCGCCGTGTGCACGGCATTTGCCAGCAGCCGCAGCTCCCGCTCCGGGTTGAAAGGCCCGTGGCTGAAGGTCTCCACATGATGTTCCAGTCGGCTCACCTGTCCCAGCACCAACCCCGGGGAAGCGGATACGCCTTTATAAACCTTCATCTTCTGTCACCTCCGGCAAAGCCGATGCGGTCAAAGTGCGCCACACCAGCGCCTGTAAGAATGTATTGGGCAGCAACGCGGCCAGCGCCGCCTGCCCGGCGGTGCTGCTGCCAGTGAACAGCGGGGCAAAGCTTTCCATCCGGTCTTTATCGCACGCCGCCAGAAACGCCTGGGCCAGCGTCCGGGTGGTATAAAAGTGGGTGGGGTCTACCCCGGCGTCCTCGGCGGCGGCTTCCAGCGGGGCAAGCTGGTCGTCCTTCATCCGCGCCAGCAGCAAAGCGGCATCTGCGGTCAGGGTGACGGGGTACTTCTCCCGCACCTCCTTCTGCACCGCGTCAAAGGCGGCACGGAAGGCTTCGGCATCGGCGCTGCTGTCCGCACCGCTGTCCACCGCGTAGGCACAGCCCCGGATGCGGCCAAAGGCGCGCAGGGTGTCGTAGTAGCCCAGTTCGATGTTGCGCTTGGCGGTGTCAGGGTCGAAGTGCAGGATATCGCCCAGTTCCCAGTAGCTGCGGATCATGGTGGTGGGCAGACCGGTCAGGTTGGGGCGGGTGATGCCCACGCCCTCAAGGTCCACACAGACCAGCTCCTCTGCACCCATGGTCTTGGCAAGGCCGGTGGGCATATTATCGCTGTACCCGCCGTCCAGAAACTTTACCCCGTCGATCTGCCGCGCCTGCAGGGCGGGGAAGCAGGCCGCCGTAGCCATCAGGTAGTCCCGCACCTGCCCGGCGGGGATATCCTCCAGCGTCAGTTCCCGGGGGCGCAGCCCCCGCTGCTCCACCGTCACGATGCCGAACCGGATAGGCGCTGCCCGCAGCGCGTCCTCGTCCAGCACCCGCTCCACGATCTCTTCCAGCGGGGTCACGTCCATGCCGCCCGCCTTTACCACCCGGCGCAGAAACTGGTGCAGGGCGGAAAGGTCTGCGTTCTCCTCCGGCAGTTCCATCACATCCCGGCTGCGGATGGTCAGCCACATATCCCGGGCAGTCTCGTAACGGTCCAGCACGAACATGGCACCGTTCAGCCCGCCCACGCTGGTGCCGGTGATGATCTGCGGGTGCCAGTCCAGCTCCATCAAAGCCCGCCAGACGCCCACCTGATAGCTGCCGCGCGCGCCGCCGCCTGCCAGCACCAGCGCCTTTTGCGTGGGATCTCTGCGTTCCATATCAAACCCTCCCGTGCACGTTCCCGGTATTTCCAACATTGTTATAATTATACCATACTTTTAGGTAAAATTCTCCCGTTTTTTCGGGGATGATGCCTTTTTCCTGTGAAAGTTTCGTGCTATACTAGCCAGAGACGTGTATCACTGCGGCCCGGAGGGGCGCACAACAGGAGGAAAGTATGCACTGCAAACAATGGATCTTTGATATGGACGGCACCCTGACCGACAGCATGGTGGTGGTATGGGAGGGTGCCCCGGAGGCGCTGCTGGCGCGCTTTGGCCGCACCCCGAAGGCAGACCTGCACGAGACCCTGCTGACCATGGGCATGGAGGACGGCGCACAGTACCTTATCCGGGAATATGCGCTGCCGCTGGATGTGAAAAGCTATCTGGACGTGATGCGCGAGGTGATCGCCCAGCTGTACGAAAAGGTGGAGCTGAAGCCCGGCGTGCGGGACACCCTTGCCCGGCTGCGGGCAGAAGGCGCGCGGATGTGCATTTGCTCCAACACATGGAGCAGCCAGTGCCGCGCCGTGCTGACCCGCCTTGGCATCGACGAATACTTTGATTTTTACATCGAAGCACGGGGCGCGATGAGCAAGAGCAGCCCCGCCCCCTTTATGGAGGCGCTGCACCGCCTTGGCGGCACAAGCCCTGCCGGGTGCGCTGTGTGCGAGGACGCCATTTACGCCGCCCAGACTGCCCACGATGCCGGCTTCTATCTGGTAGGCATTCAGGACGTCTCCAGTGCCGCCGATGCCCCTGCTCTGCGCCGGGTATGCGACCAGTTCCTGCCGGACTGGACCGCGCTGGACTGGGCGCAGGTGTAATATTTCCCAGCGCAGCGCTCTTGTAATCCGGGCGGCGCAGGAGTATGATAATAATAATACTCAAATCTTGTCGTGAAAAAGGAGGCCCTGTCATGACGAATCCGCTCGTCAGCATCATCGTGCCCGTGTACAACGCCCAGAAGGGGCTTTCCCGCTGTCTGGAAAGCATCTGCAGCCAGACCTATCAGGAGCTGGAGATCATCGTGCTGAATGATGGCTCTACGGACGACAGCCTTGCCATCTGCGAGCAGTTCCGGGCAAAGGATCCCCGTCTCGTGGTGGTGGATAAGGAGAATGAGGGCGTTTCCCGCACGCGGAACGCCGGGCTTGCCCTTGCGCAGGGCGACTATATCCAGTTTGCGGACAGCGATGATGTTCTGGACCCCGATTACACCCAGAACCTTGTGCAGGCCGCCTTGCAGCACAGCGCGGATCTGGTGATCGCCCCGTACTGGATGGTGATCCCCTCCAACTCCAGCAAGACCGGGCACGCGCTGGAAACATTGCAGGAATCGCTGGGCATCGAGCCGGAAGCGCCCAAGACCGAGGTGCACAAGTACGGCTTTCTGCCGCAGGGCGTTTACAGCCGGGAGGACTACGCCCGCCGCCTGATGCAGCAGCCCGCCTCCTTTTACTACGGCGTGCTGTGGAACAAACTCTACCGCCGGGAGATCATCGCGGAAAACCAGCTTGGCTTTGCGCCCGATGTCCATTGGGCGGAGGATCTGCTCTTCAACATGGGGTATCTCGAACACGCGGAGGTGTTCGTTTCCATCCCCGATGCCGGGTATCACTATATCCAGAACCCCAAAAGCATCTGCCACACCCAGATCGACCTGCGCGGGATCGTGGAGAACAAAACGCAGGTCTTTCAGCTGTTCAAGGAGGTGTACACCCGCCTTGGACTGTACGAGGAGCTGCAGCCCCAGATCTACAAATTCCTGTTCGCCTTTTCGGAAAGCGGTGTGCCCTCGGACAGCCTGCAGGGCGCTTTGCTGGATGCCGTGTCCCGCCTGAACGATGCCTCTGTCCAGCCCGAGCCCTCCCGCAAAAAGCCCCGGCGAAAGCCCAAAAAGCACGCCCGCCGCAAAAAGCCCCGGGATAAGACAGAATAAGCCATTTACAGCCGGGACGCTTTGAACGACCGCAAATGCCGTTTGCCTTTACGGCCTTTCCCGTGAAAAGGCAATTATATCGTCAAGCAAAAAAAGCCGCCGCACAAACGCTGTGCAGCGGCTTTTGCTTTTATCCCAACCGGGCGCAGAAGGCTTCCCGGACGGCGGTTTCCCGTCCGCGGGGGATGGGAATGCGTGCCCCGCTGCGCATCCGTACCTCGCCGGGGGAAAGCAGCTGCACTGCTTCCAGATTGACCACATAGGAGCGGTGCGGCTGCACAAAGCGTCCGTCTGCCAATAGCGGCTGCGCCACGGCGGAAAAGGGCACCCGCAGCGAGAGGGAAGCCACATCCTCCCCGGTGGTCAGGTGGAAGTGCACGATATGGTGGGTGCACTCCAGATATTCAAGCTCGGCATAGGCCAGCGCCCGCACGCCGTCTGCGGTGGTCACGGTAAGGGTGGGGCCGTATTCCGGCTCCACCGCCCGCTTGAGCAGGGCAGAGACCTCCGTCTGGTGCACCGGCTGCAGCAGATACTGCATGGCGTCCACCCGGTAGGCGCTGTATGCGTGGGCCGGGGTGCGCGCCACAAAGGCCAGTGGGGCGCGGCGGCCCCGGCGGCGCAGCTCTGCCGCCGCTGTAAGCCCTTCGGGCCGGGCTACCGCTGCAAGCTCGATAAGGTACAGTTCGTACCGCAGCCCGGCGGCATCCTGCTGCAAAAGAGCTTCCGGGCCTTGCAGCTGCTCCACGATGCAGGCGTCCTCCCGCCGGGCGAAGAACTCTATGCACTGGTGCTCCAGCCTGCTGCGCAGCGCTCCGTCCGGGCTGCATATCGCAATGTGAAAGATCATGGTTCGGTTTCCTTTGCGGCAAAAGGGCTGCTGCAGATGCTTTTACTTTAACAAGCTCGCCCTCTCAGTCAAATCCTCCGGATTTGCCAGCTCCCCCAAAGTGGGAGCCCTTGGCAGTCCACGCGAGGTTCATCTCTTTGCCAAGGCCTCTCCCTTTGGGAGAGGTGGATTTGCGAAGCAAAGACGGAGAGGGCGAGGACGCTGACCTTGTGCAGCGATCCTGTTTTATTTTCTGTATCAGCAGCCGATGGCGGCGCACTTCTCAGCCAGCCATGCGCGCTCGTCCTCGGTCAGGCGGGGTGCCAGCTGCTCGAACACCTTGCGGTGGTAATCGTTCAGCCAAGCGATCTGCTCCTTGTCCAGCACGCCGGGCACGATGGGGGAGGTGGCAATGGGCACAAAGGTGATGGGACGGAAGGCAAGGAAGGTGCCGTACTGGTTGTCGGCCTTGTGGTAGCACTCGATCTCGTTTTCAATGCGGATGCCCACTTCTCCGGCCTCGTATACGCCGGGCTCGTCGGTGACGATCATGCCCGGGCGCATCAGGGTGGTGTTGCGGCCGTTCAAAGCGTGGGGGCCCTCATGGACGTTGCCCACAAAGCTGACGCTGTGGCCGGTGCCGCAGCGGTAGTTGATGAGGTGGCGCCACAGCGGCTCGCGGGCGATGGTGTCCAGCATATGGCAGTCGCAGTAATCCAGCCAGACGGCCTTGGCGATGTCGATGTGGCACTGCAGCGTCCAAGTATAGAACAGCCGCTCGTCCTCGGTCAGCTCGCCCAGCGGGTAAGTGCGGGTGATGTCGGTGGTGCCGTCCATGTAGGTAGCGCCGCTGTCCACCAGCAAAAAGCCCTTGCGCTGCAAGACGGCGTGATCCTCCGGGGTGGCGTGGTAGTGCATCATGGCTGCGTTGCCGCCGTAGGCTGCAATGGTACCAAAGCTTTCCACAAGGAACTTGTCGTCCGCGCTGCGGTACTTGTGCAGGATCTCGTCCACGGTCAGCTCGGTCAGCTGTTCGCCGGAAGCCAGACGGTTTTCCAGCTCGATCTGGAACCGCACCATGGCTACGGCGTCCCGCAGATGGGTCTCGCGCAGGTGTGCCAGCTCCACCTCGTTCTTCACGCCCTTCATGGCAAGCAGGGGGTCGGAGGCGTCCTTTACGGTCAGGGCGGGGTTGTTTTCCAACACCTGATACACGGCGTAGTTCACAGTAGCGCTCTCCGCCAGCACAGTCTGCGGCTCGGTCTCGGCAGCCATCACGTCCAGAATGCTGTCGTAGTCGGCCAGCGTCACGCCGTTGGCTTCCAGCTCTGCCTTTGCCTCCGGGGTGACCCGCGCCTGATTGATGAACAGCACGGCGCGGCTGGGGGTAACATAGCAGTAGGCCATGGCGTAGGGGGTGCACTCGATATCCATGGCGCGCAGGTTCAGAAGCCAAGCCAGATTATCCAGCTTGCCAACCAGCTGGGCGGTGCAGCCCTGCTCCTTCAACTTGCCGCGCAGCTGCTCCAGCTTTTCTGCCGGGGAGAAGCCTGCGTACTCCTTGGGCAGGATCCATGCCGGGGTAGCCGGGCGGGCAGGGCGTCCCTCCACCCACAGCTCGTCCTCCAGGAACAGGGTCTTGATGCTGCCGTGCTTGGGTTCCAGCTCCTTTTTCAGGCTGTTGACCAGCGCACAGTTGGCGGTCAGGCCGCACAGACCCAGCGTGCCGCCCTCGGGCAGCACCTTGCCGCAGTATTCCTCGGCGGTGGGCACGCCCGGCTCGCCCATGCGCATCAGCTGGATCTCGGTGCCGGCGATCTCTTTCTCTGCCTGCACAAAGTACCGGCCGTCTGCCCAGACGGCGCTCTCGGTCATAGTGACCACAAAGTTGGAGTTTTCGCCGTGGAAGCCGGAAAAGTAGGTCAGGGAGGTGTAGTGGTCGGGCAGATACTCGCTGGAATGCGGGTCGCCCACCGGGATCAGATAGACGTCCACGCCGTTTGCCTTCATAGCGGCACGCAGCGCAGCCAGACGCTCGGGAACTGTGTTCATACTCATAACAAAAGCCCTCTTTCTGTCATTTGCCGGAAAAACGTCCGGCGGCGATGGTTTGCTGCTGCTATTGTATCATTCTGCGGGGAAGAATGCAATGCAGGGTGGGATGATTCGGAATGCACTCCGCTCGCGGGGAATACCCCTGCAGATTACGACAACGAGACCGCGTTTTCTGGAATGCACTCCGCTCGCGGGGAATACCCCCTCAGGCTCACTACGTTCGCCAGCTCCCCCAAGGGGACGCCTTTGCGCCGCGCCGGAAACTTTGCCGCCACCTCTGAAGCCGTCCCCTTGGGGAAGGTGGCTGCGACCAACGGGAGCAGACGGAAGGGGTAAACTGCCGTCAGATTTTGACTGAGGGAGTTCGTCCCCGCCCCAAAACGCCGTCAATTTGCAAAAAAAGTTACAAATTTTTCTTGAAAAAGGCCGGTTTCCCATTGACAGCCTTGTTATAATAGAGGTGTAGTATTTTTATGGGTCAGCACTCTGCGGCCCTTTGCGCTAACAATTGCGAATATTGCGATAAAAAGAAAGAGGCATTTGGAACATGACTAAAATCGATATCTTCTCCGGCTTCCTTGGCGCCGGCAAAACCACCCTGATCAAAAAGCTGATCACCGAGGCCTTTGCAGGCCAGCAGGTGGTGCTGATCGAGAACGAGTTCGGCGAGATCGGCATTGACGGCGGTTTCCTGAAGGAAAGCGGCATCCAGATCAACGAGCTGAACGCCGGCTGCATCTGCTGCTCTCTGGTGGGCGATTTCCGCACCGCTCTGCAGCAGGTGGTGGAGCAGTACCACCCCGACCGCATCGTCATCGAGCCCTCGGGCGTGGGCAAGCTGAGCGATGTGACCCGCGCCGTGGAGGGCGTGGCAGAGCATCTGGACGTGCAGCTGAACAGCTTTGTCACCGTGGCCGATGTGAACAAGGTCAAGATGTATATGAAGAACTTCGGCGAGTTCTACGATGACCAGATCAGCCATGCAAGCTGCATCCTGCTCAGCCGCACCCAGACCGCCAGCGAGGAAAAGATCGCCGCTGCCGTGGCAATGCTGCGAGAAAAGAACCCCACCGCCACCATCGTGACCACCGCATGGGATCACCTGACCGGTGAGCAGATCTTGAAAGCCATGTCCACCAAGGACGACTTCAAGGCCGAGCTGATCGCCATGGCTGCCAAGGCCAACGAGGAACACGCCCACGAGGACGAGGAAGAAGAGCACGAGCATCACCATCATCACTACGATGAGAACGGTGTGTGCAGCTGCGGTCATCATCATGACCATGACGACGATGACGACGATGAGGACGAGCACGAGCATCATCACCACGACGAGCATGACCACGATCACGATGACCACTGCTGCTGCGGCCACCACCACGATCATGATGAAGATGATGACGAGCACGAGCATGAGCATCATCACCATGACCATGATGAACATGACCATGACCATGATGACCACTGCTGCTGCGGTCATGACCACGATCATGATCACGAGGAGCACGAGCATCATCACGACCATGACGGTCATTGCTGCTGCGGTCATCATCATCACGACCACCACGCCGATGAAGTGTTCACCAGCTGGGGCGTGGAGACGGCCCGCAAGTTCACCAAGGCTGAGGTGGAGCACGCCCTCACCGAGCTGGATACCGGCAATTACGGCATGATCCTGCGCAGCAAGGGCATCGTGGACGGCGGCGCAGACGGCTGGCTGGAGTTCGACTATGTGCCCGGCGAATGGGAAGTGCGCAGCCGCAGCGCAGACGTGGGCGGCAAGCTGGTGGTCATCGGCTCCAAGCTGAACGAGACCGCTATCGCCCAGCTGTTCGGCTGCTGACCCCTTCAGTCAATGCCTGACGGCATTGCCAGCTCCCCCAAGGGGGCGCCTATCATTGATAAAAGGAGCAACCATTTATTATGGCAAAAGAAATCCCGGTCTACCTGTTTGTGGGCTTTCTGGAAAGCGGCAAGACCAAGTTTATTCAGGAGACCTTTGAAGACCCCAATTTCGACTCCGGCGACAAGACCCTGCTGCTGATCTGCGAGGAGGGCGAAGAGGAGTACAACGAGAAGAAGTTCGCCTTCCCCGGCGTGACCGTGAAGGTGCTGGAGGATAAGTCCGAGCTGAACCCCCAGAACCTTGCAAAGCTGGGCAAGGAAGCGGACGCAGGCCGCGTGGTCATCGAGTACAACGGAATGTGGCTGCTGCAGGATTTAGCGGATGCCCTGCCCGAGAACTGGCTGGTGTACCAGTGCATCGCCACCGCCGACGGCACCACCGCCCTGACCTACGCACGCGACAACTCCATGCGCAGCCTGATGCTGGACAAGATCGCCCGCAGCCGTGAACAACGATGACGCCCGGCAGGAGCTGCACAAGCTGGTGCGGCAGGCCTCCCGCAAGTGCGATATCGCCTACGAGTTCAAGGACGGCAGCGTAGCCTACGATGATATCCCCGACCCGCTGCCCTTTGATATCAACGCCGACCCCATCGACATCCCGGATGACGATTTCGGCATCTGGTACATGGATTGTCAGGACGAGCCCCAGAAGTACACCGGTAAGACAGTGCGTTTTCTGGCACAGGTCTGCCAGACCAACCGCGCCGGCAAAAACAGCTTTGTGCCCGGCCGCTTTGCCATGACCTGCTGCGTGCAGGACATCCAGTTTGTGGGCTTCCCCTGCAGCTACGATGGCTACAAGGCGCTGGAGCAGCGCGCATGGGTGCGGGTGACCGCCAAGGTGGGGTACAAATTCCACAACATCTACCGGGGCAAGGGCCCGGTGCTGACCGCCGTGTCGGTGGAGCCCGCCGAAAAGCCCCTGGAAGAGGTCGTAACGTTCTCTTAACGTTTCTTTATAACAAGGAGGTTCTGGTATGAAAACTCTGTTCCGTATTCTTGGCACGGCTGCTGCCGTGGCCGTCACCGGCGCTGCCATCGTGGTGCTGGACAAGATCCTGAACCAGAAAGACCCGCTCCATGTGGAGGAGGTCGAGTTCCCGGAGGAAGCCGAAAAGGACGCCGAGGAGGCCGAAAAGACCGCCGAAGCCTACGCGGAAGCCGGAGCCAAGGAAGAAGCAAAGGCTGCCGACACTGCCGCTGAGGAAGCCGCACCGGAAGCACCTGCCCCTGCTGAGAACGCACCCCAGACCCAGCCGGAGACCGCTGCCCAGCGCCCCGCCTACGACCCCGAAGCCCCGAACGCCAACCCCGTGGAGGCCGGCCCCGCCGTTGCCCCCAAGGACGAGAGCGGAAAGTTCGATGCCACCAAGATCGCCGATGCCAACGATTTCGGCGACTGGGAGGAACAGGGCTGCAAGGGCTGAAAACCAGAGAACCACAAAAAGGCTGCTGCACTTTCGTGCAGCAGCCTTTTTTCAGGAAGTATCTCCGGGAATGTCACATGGTAAACTGGATGGCGCAGAAGGCGGCGTAGATGCACAGCAGGATAATGCCCTGCGCACGGGACAGCTTGCCGCGCTTCAGTGCGGGAAGGGTCATGATCGCCATGACAGCCAGCATGACCGGGATCTCCAGCACAAGGCTGGAATTGATGCCGAACAAAGTAGAGCTCTGCGGCACGGTGAAGGGTGCCAGCGTGACGGACACGCCGCTGACCAGCACCAGATTGAACACGTTTGCGCCCACGATGTTGCCAAGGGACAGATCGCTGCAGCCCTTGACCAGCGAGGTGATGGCAGTGACCAGCTCCGGCAGGGAGGTGCCAAGCGCCACAAAGGTCAGCGCAATGACCGACTCCGGCACGCCCAGTGCCTGCGCGATGAGGGTGCCGTTATCCACCAGCAGGTTTGCGCCCAGTGCGATCAGCACAGCGCCCAGCACCAGCAGCACCAGCGTTTTGGTAAGGGACATTTCCTCCCCGGCATTTTCGGCCTCGGCCTCCGCTTCGGCGGCGGCAGGGGCTTTTTTCATCTGCAATACGTTTGCCACCATGTAAGCCACAAACATGGCCAGCATCACAAAGCCCAGCGGGCGGGTGAACTCGCCCATGGCGTAGGCAGCCACGCAGTAGATGGCGGCTGCGGCAAAGAAGAAGGCTACCGGCACCCGCAGGGTCTTGGGGTCTACCTTGCCCGGACGGACAGCGATGGTGATGGCGGCGATCAGGGCAGAGTTGCAGATGACCGAGCCGATGGCGTTGCCGTAGGCGATCTCACCATGGCCGGACACGGCGGACATGGTGGACACCATGACCTCCGGCAGGGTGGTGCCGATGGACACCACCGTTGCACCGATGAGCAGCTCCGGCAGGTGGAACCGCCGTGCCAGTGCCGAAGCACCGTCCACGAACCAGTCGCCGCCCTTGATCAGGAACAGCAGACCGACGATAAATAACAATACAGGAACCAGCATAATTTTTCTCCTCTGAATTTTCGCGGGGCATGAACCTGCAGAACCGGGAACGGATCGCTCCATCCCCGGTTCTGCACAAGATCGGTCAGTTGGCGTTATTTCTGCATGATGTGGATGGCAAAGCCGCCGTACTCGCCGTCAAGATATACGTTCTTGATACGGCCGTCCTCAAAATAGGCAGCAGTCTCCATGCGGAAGCTAAAGCCATTTTCCTCCAGCTCCTCCATCGCAGCCTTCAGGTCGGGGGTGCGCATTGCGATGTGGCCGTTCTTGCCCAGAAAAGGGCTCTTCATGCACTCGAAATAGTTGCCGGCAAACTCGGACTTCTGTCCGTGGCGGGGCTCTAAGTTGAACAGCTTGCACAGCAGCAGCGCCAGCTGCTCGGCCTCGCCTGCGTTGTCGGTGTTGATGCCGACGTGCTCCAGCTCAAACGTGTTTTTCATTTGGTGTTTCTCCTGTTACTTCATGGGGAAGATCAGCACAGCGCCCACCGTCAGCGCCAGCAGACGGATGAAGTACTGCGGAATGGTGAACTTCCAGAACTCGGTGATCTTGTAGTCACCGGCGCCCATGATCATGGCGGGCATACCGTCAATGGGCAGGAAGTGTCCGCACCAGCCGGAGACCACGATAGCGGCAGCGGCTGCGGTGGGATCCAGACCCAGATTGACGCAGGTGGCAATGGCCATGGGAGCAAAGACGTACACGGTGCCGATGGTGGAACCGGTCAGGGTGGCCAGCACACTGGTCAGGATGCAGAAGGCGAAGATCAGCACGAAGGGGTTGACGTTGGTGCCCAGCATCTTGGCAACGGTCTCGCCCACCAGACTGGTCAGGCCGGTGTTGCCCAGAGCATCGGCGATGCCGATGACGCCTGCGGACATCAGGATGATGGGTGCGCTGATGGAGTTGCGGATCTCGTTGAAGTCCATGACGCCGGAGATCAGAATGATGCCCACGGCCAGACCGGTGATGGCGTAGCCTGCGTCACCGATCTTGCTCTGCAGGATCATGCCCACAACGGCGAGCACAAAGCTGAAGTAGGTGATGAGCTCCTGATTCTTGGTCAGAGCGACCTTCTGCTCACCGGCGTGGAGAGCCTCTTCCTTGGCCTCGGCAATGGGGTGGTCAGGCAGGATCTTGTAGGCCAGGATGCACCACACCAGGAAGCCGATGGACAGGCACAGGTTGACCAGAGAGAACTTGACCAGATTGACGTTTGCCGCAACGCCTGCGCTTTCCAGAACGGCGATCACGATGCCGTACTGCAGAGCGGTGTTGAAGGGCAGCAGGGGATGGTTTGCTGCAAAGCCCGCAGGCATCAGAACCCTGGACGGGGGCAGCTGCTTGGAGTAGGGCAGAGTGGACAGCAGGCCGATGACCAGCACATAGTAGGCGGTGGAACCGGTGCCGAACAGGCTGCAGCCCAGCATAACAATGAGGATCAGCAGAACGTAGGCCTTAAAGCCGCCCTTGCTGGCCATGTTGAACATGGTCTGCTTGAACTTGACGATGAAGCTGGTCTTCTGCAAGGCCGCGATGATGGCCATGAAGGATGCCAGCATGACGATGGTGGGGTTTGCGAAGCCGCCGAAGGCGGTCTTGATGTCGGTAACGCCGAACACCACCAGCAGCAGCAGCGCCAGCAGCGGGGGTGCACCGAAGGGCAGTTTATCCACCATGATCAGGATGATCATGAGGACAGTCACTGCCAGAGCAATGATCATGGGAAGTGTCATAGAACGTTTCCTCCTTTTTTGTGTCCGCAGTCCCTGTTGCGCAAGAGCCCGACCCTTTGCACAATTCCGATGCGGCTTTCTTGATTAAAAGTATATAGTTTTCCGCTGTGCGTCACAATCATTTTTTGACTCGTTGTGTTCTTTTTTGAAACATATTCAGAATTTGTTCAATTCTTTTGCCGCAATGTGTCGCTTTTTGAAACATATTGCGGTTAGTTTCGGCTGATTCGTCACTTTTTGAAACGGACAGCAGAAAGATCCCCCCGCTGCGCGGCTGCTTCTGTTAAAAAAAGAGGTCCAGAAAAGTCCGCAGACCTTCCTGAACCTCAAAAAATATTCTTTTTGCTAAGGATGTGCAGCTTAGACCATTACTTTCCGGCAAGGTCTTTGGTATATAGGGCGCGGGTGGCGTTGAGCACGGCAATGACCATCACGCCCACGTCCGCAAAGATGGCTGCCCACATTCCGGCAATGCCCAGTGCACCCAGCAGCAGGCACAGCGCCTTGATGCCCAGCGCGAACACGATGTTCTGGTGCACGATGCGCAGGGTGCGGCGGGCAATGCGCATGGCAAGCGCGATTTTGGCGGGGTCGTCATCCATCAGCACCACGTCTGCGGCTTCGATGGCGGCGTCCGAACCCAGCGCACCCATGGCGATGCCCACGTCTGCGCGGGACAGCACCGGTGCATCGTTGATGCCGTCACCCACAAAGGCAAGGTTTTCTTTGGGCTGCTTTGCGGCAAGCAGCTTTTCGATCTGGTCCACCTTGTCGCCGGGCAAAAGACCGGCGTGGTACTCGTCCAGACCCAGCTGCTGCGCCACCGCCTGCGCCACCGGCTGTGCATCGCCAGTCAGCATGACCGTCTTGCGCACGCCGGAAGCCTTCAAAGCGCGGATGGCATCGGCGCTGTGGGGCTTTACCACGTCCGAGATCAGCAGATAGCCCGCATAGCGGCCCTCTACGGCAACGTGCACGATGGTGCCCACGCCCTCTACGGCGGGCACGGTGATGCCCAGCTTTTCCATCAGGCGGGCGTTACCGGCGGCAACGGTCCTGCCATCTACCTTCGCGGTCACGCCATGACCGCCCAGTTCCTGCACGTCTGTGACCCGGGCGGCGTCGATGGGCTTGCCATAGGCAGCTTTGATGCTCAGGGAGATGGGGTGCTTGGACCAGCTTTCCGCCAGCGCGGCGGCTTCCACCAGTGCAGCGTCGGTCACGCCCTCGGCGGGGTGGATGCCAGTGACCTTAAATGTACCCTGCGTCAGGGTGCCGGTCTTATCGAACACCACAACGCCGGTGCTTGCCAGCTCTTCCAGATAGGTAGAGCCCTTGATGAGGATGCCGCAGGAGGAAGCGCCGCCGATGCCGCCGAAGAAGCTCAGCGGGATGGAGATGACCAGCGCACAGGGGCAGCTGATGACAAGGAAGGTCAAAGCGCGGTAGACCCAATCGCCAAAGCGGGCGGGCTGTCCCATAAGCAGCAGCACCACCGGCGGCAGGAAAGCCAGCGCCAGTGCGCCGTAGCAGACAGCGGGGGTGTACACCCGGGCAAAGCGGGTGATAAAGTTTTCTGCCCGGGCCTTTTTCATGCTGGAATTTTCCACAAGGTCGAGAATTTTAGAGACGGTGGACTCGCCAAATTCCTTGGTGGTGCGCACCTTCAACAGGCCGGTCATGTTCACGCAGCCGCTGATGACCTCGTCCCCGGCGTTCACGTCACGGGGCAGGCTTTCGCCGGTCAGGGCGGCAGTGTTCAGGGCGGAACTGCCCTCCACGATGACGCCGTCAATGGGCACCCGCTCGCCGGGCTGCACCACGATCACCGTGCCCACCTCGACCTCATCGGGGTCTACCTGTTCCAGCTTGCCGTCCTCGTCCTCGATATTGGCGTAGTCCGGGCGGATATCCATCAGGCTGGCAATGCTCTGGCGGCTTTTGCCTACCGCCACGCTCTGGAACAGCTCACCGATCTGGTAGAAGATGATAACGGCGCAGCCCTCCACATAGTCGCCCAGCGCAAACGCGCCCACGGTGGCGACTGCCATCAGGAAGCACTCGTCAAAGGGCTGGCGGTTCTTGATGCCCTTCAGCGCCTTGCGCAGCACATCCCAGCCCACCACAAGGTAGGGGATGCAGTAGAGCGCCAGCTCCACCGGCATGGGCAAGGCGGGCAAAAGCTTGAGCACGATCACCAGCGCCACAGCGATCAGGATCCGCTCAAGGGTCTTTTTTTGTTTCTTGTTCATAAGCAACGCTCCTCGTTTTGGGGTGCATCGGGTGAAAAACGGGTGGTTTTCCACAAGATTTTCGGCAAAAAATGGGTATTCCACAGTTTTAACCGCGTTTTCCACACAGTTTTCCGCTAAAAAAGCGCTTTTCCACGCTTCTTTTTCTCTTTTTCCGCAAAGTCTGTTGAAAACCTGGTGGAAATTGTTGAAAAGTGGCGGATTTTTCCACAGAAAAACTCCCCCAGTCCGTACCGACCGGGAGAGCTTTGCTGCACATCAGATATCAAAGATCTCGCAGTCGTCCTCTACCTTCTTGCAGGCAGACAGCACGTTCTCCATGGTGGCGTGGGGGTCGGCACCCTCGGCGAACTCCACCTTCATCTTCTGGGTCATAAAGCTGACGGTCGCCTTTTCCACACCGGAAACGGTATTGGCGGCATCCTCCATCTTCTGGGCGCAGTTGGCGCAGTCCACTTCGATCTTGTAGGTCTTTTTCATAATAAGTACCAGCCTTTCTTTTTGTGCGGGCGTGTGCCCGGTCATTCTTCGATATGGTCCATCCCCATGGAGAGGATGCTGCGCACATGGTCATCGTCCAGTGCGTAAAAAACAGTTTTGCCCTCCCGCCGGAAGCGCACAAGCTTGGAATCCTTGAGCACCCGCAGCTGGTGGCTGACGGCAGACTGGCTCAGCTGCACGGCGTCCGCGATATCCTGCACGCAAAGTTCGCTGTCATGTAAGGCATACAAAATTTTGATGCGGGTGGAATCGCCGAACACGCGGAACAGATCTGCCAGTTCGTACAGCACCTCATCGTCCGGCATCTCCACCGGCTGCTTTTCCGGTGCGGTCTGTTCTAGCCCGGTCATGCTGTCCTCTCCCTTCGTTTCGATATATGAGCATCTGTTCATGTGTTCATGATAGCACACAGACAGCCCCCTGTCAAGCAAAATCCGCAAAGTTTTTTACATCCCCGTAAAATTGCTGAAAATCTCCGTAAAACGCAAAAAAGATGCAATTTTAATTTGCAAACAGGGTGCGGGTTGGAACTCCCCCAGTCAAAGCCTGACGGCTTTGCCAGCCCCCTCTGGGATGGGGCCTTTGGCATGGCGGGAAAGTTTCCGGTTTCGCCAGAGGCTCCCTCTCCGAGGGAGCTGGCACGGCGCAAGCCGTGACTGAGGGAGTCCCTCTCTGAAAAAATATGCAAAAAATAGTGCATTCCGGCGCGTTTTGTGATATCTTATAAAAGTGCGTGAAAACAAACAACACATCTGCGTCTAAAGGGCGCATAAAGGAGGAACTGGATATGAAGTTGGAAGCCGGGATCTGCGGCGAGCAGAGCGTGCGCGTGAGCGCGGAGAATACCGCAAAGACCATGGGCAGCGGCACGTTGGACGTGTTTGCCACCCCCGCACTGGTGGCACTGGCCGAAAAGACCTGCTGGCAGAGCGTTGCCCCTGCACTGGAAGCAGGCAGCGGCACGGTGGGCACCAAGCTGGAGCTGGAGCACACCGCACCCACCCCTGTGGGCATGACTGTGACCTGCCGCAGCGAGCTGGTGGCAGTGGAGGGCCGCAAGCTGACCTTTAAGGTGACGCTTGCGGACGAGAAAGGCCCTGTGGGCGGCGGCACCCACGAGCGCTTTGTCATCTTTGAGGAAAAGTTTGCCGCCAAGGCTGAGGCCAAAAAGGGCTAAGGATCGTCCGGTTCTGTTTCGTCCAGCCGCAGCGGCGGCAAGTCTGCGGCCAGCAGCTGCTGCTCGGCGCGGGTCTGCGCGTCCTGCAAAAGCTGCACAGCCTGCACACTGGCGCGGAACAGTTCAAAGTACATAGCCTTGTAATCCGGCACGGTGCACACCCCCTTTGCGTTTCTGTGGGTAGTCTGCCCCGCAGCCTGCGCCCCGATACGCCGGACGAACCCCGCAGACAATGATTGAAACCTGATATGAGGAGCTTATGAAAAACAAAAACCTTTCTTGGGCGGGGGCGCTGTTCGTCTTTGCCCTGCTGCTGTGGTGCACGGCGGTGACCCCCGGCAAGGTAGCCGACCCCGCCACCTACACCTGTGCGGTGTACAGCACCTTCTTTTCCCTGCTGCCGCCGGTCATTGCCATCGTGCTGGCGCTGAACACCAAGGAGGTGTACACCTCGCTGCTGGTGGGCATTGCTTCCGGTGCGCTGCTGTATGCCAACGGCAACCTTGAGCTGGCGCTGAACACCCTGTTCTTCAACGAGGACGGCGGCATGATCACCAAGCTGTCGGACTCCGGCAACGTGGGCATTCTGGCCTTTCTGGTGATGCTGGGCATTCTGGTGGCGCTGATGAACAAGGCGGGCGGCTCGGCAGCCTTCGGCCGCTGGGCGTCCACCCACATCCACAGCCGGGCGGGCGCACAGTTTGCCACCCTGCTGCTGGGCGTGATGATCTTTGTGGACGACTACTTCAACTGCCTGACCGTGGGCTCGGTGATGCGCCCGGTGACCGACCGGCAGAAGGTGTCCCGCGCAAAGCTGGCTTACCTGATCGATTCCACCGCCGCACCCATCTGCATCATTGCGCCGGTGTCCAGCTGGGCGGCTGCGGTCACTTCCAGCGTCCCGGCGGGTTCCGGCATCAACGGCTTTACCATGTTCCTGCGCACCATTCCTTATAACTATTACGCCGTCCTGACCGTTGTGATGAGCCTGTTCCTCATCTTTACCGGGGCAGAGTTCGGCCCTATGAAGCTGAACGAGGACAACGCCAAAAACGGCGACCTGTTCACCACCGCCGACCGTCCCTACGGCGACGATGTGGACGATGGGAATGATACCAACGGTCATGTTATCGACCTGATCGCGCCGGTGCTGGTGCTGATCGCGGCCTGCATCTTCGGCATGGTGTACACCGGCGGCTTCTTTGAGGGCGTGGACTTCATCACCGCTTTTGCGGACTGCAACGCCTCGGCGGGTCTGGTGATGGGCAGCAGCATCGCCCTGCTGTTCACCTTTGTATTCTACCGGGTGCGCAGCGTGATGACCTTTCAGGACTTTGCCGCCTGCATCCCCGAGGGCTTCAAGGCCATGGTCAGCCCCATGCTGATTTTGTCCCTTGCATGGACGCTGTCCGGCATGACCGGCCTGCTGGGTGCAAAGTATTATGTGGCAAACCTGCTGGGCAGCTCTGCGGCGGCTTTGCAGTATCTGCTGCCGGTCATCATCTTCCTTGTGGCGGTGTTCCTTGCCTTTGCCACCGGCACTTCCTGGGGCACCTTTTCCATCCTGATCCCCATCGTCTGTCAGGCCTTCCCGGACGGCGAGATGCTGGTGGTGTCCATTGCCGCCTGCCTGTCCGGCGCGGTGTGCGGCGACCACTGCTCCCCCATCTCGGATACCACCATCATGGCTTCGGCGGGCGCACATTGCAGCCATGTGAACCACGTTTCCACCCAGCTGCCTTACGCCATTACGGTGGCAGCCTGCTCGGCGGTGTGCTACATCATCACCGGCCTTGCACAGGCGGTGCTGGGCAGCCGCGCAAGCCTGCTCACCTCGCTGGTGCTGCTGGTGGTGGCCATCGTGCTGGAACTGGCGGTGCTCAGCGTCATCCGCGCCCGCACCCGGACGAAAATTTCCGGGGATGCTGCGTAAAAATTCCGCTATGCAGCGGGGCATTTTCGTGGTATACTAGCCGTATAGCAAGAAAACTAAAGCATCGGAGGCGCATGACCCATGCTGGAAAAAGCTTTTCAGGATGTCTATACCAAATTCAAGCTGCATTTTTATCAGAACGTGTTCCAGCGCTTTGCCACCCGTGAGGCTACCCTGACCACGGTGGAGTCCTTCTGCATGGAGGGCATCATGGCGATGGGCGAGCCCACGATCGCGGAGTTTTCCCGCATGATGCAGATCTCCACCCCCAATGCGGCATATAAGATCGGCAGTCTGGTGAAAAAGGGTTATCTGGAAAAGATCCAGTCCACCACCGACCGGAGGGAGTACCACCTGCGCCCCACCAAAAAGTATATCGATTACTACAACATCAGTTACTCTTACCTGCACACCGTAGTGGAGCGTGCCCGGCAGCGCTTTACCCCCGCGGAATGCGCTAAGCTGGAGCAGATGCTTACCATTGTGAGCACCGAGCTGATGCCGGAACTGGATATGCTGAAAAAAGGCGAGGAATAAAAACGATAAAACGGCTGCTGCACAAGAACGTGCAGCAGCCGTTTTGCATATCTCGTTACAGCACCATAAACAGCGTACCGGCAGTGATGAGGGCGCAGCCGATGAGGTTTTTGGCGGTGAAGGGCTCGTGCAGCACCACAAAGGCCAGCGCAAGGGTGATGACCACGCTCAGCTTATCAATGGGCACTACCTTGGACGCTGCACCCACCTGCAAGGCGTGGTAGTAGCACAGCCAGCTTGCACCGGTGGCAAGACCGGACAGCACCAGAAACAGCCAGCTGCGGCGGGAGATATCCGCAATGCCGGTCTGGGTACCGGTGAGGAACACCATGCCCCAGCTCATCAGCAGCACTACCGCCGTGCGGATAGCGGTGGCAAGGGTGGAGTTGACCCCCTCGATGCCGATCTTCGCCAGAATCGAGGTAAGGGCAGCGAACACCGCAGACCCCAGCGCGTAAACGAACCACATGGCAAACACCTCCTTTTGCCCCAGTATACGCCTTTGTGCGGCGGAATACAAGGCTGCTGACCCGTTCGCAAAAAAGGAGCCCTGAAACGCCCGCAGGCGTTTTTTCAGGACTCCCCAAATGCAAGCTTGTTTTTGCCGTGCGCGGCAGACCCGCCGCTTTTACAGATTTTCCACCATCGCTGCCACGATCTTGGTGGCGGTGGCGACATACTCCCCGATGCTGAACTTCTTCACCACCAGTACCTCGTGGCCGTCCTCGTCGGCGTTGTCGCTCATGGCGCGCAGGATGACGCAGGGCACACCGTTCTTGGCGGCGATCTGGCTTACCGCAGCGCCTTCCATCTCCACGCAGTCCGGGGCGCACTTGGCTTCAATGGCGGCTTTCGTCTCGCTGTCGCCCACAAACAGGTCGCCGGTGGCGATCTTGCCCACCAGTGCCTTTACCCCGGCTTCGGCGCAGGCAGCTTCGGCGGCGGCGATCAGTTCCGGGTCGCCGGTGTACTCCTTCAAAAAGGGCGGGTTCTGACAGATCATATCCAGCTGGGCGTCATGGTACAGCACCGTTTTGCCGATGACCACATCGCCGATGCCGATCTTGTTGGTCATGTTGCCGGCAATGCCGGAGAAGATGATCTTCTCCGCGCCGAACTTGGTAATGAGCACCTGCGTGGTGGCGGCGGCGTTGGCCTTGCCCATACCGGCGCAGCACACCACCACCTGCTTGCCGGCCAGCGTACCCTTGTGGTACTCCACGCCGCCGTAGGGCTCAACGGTGACATTTTCCAGCTTTGCACACAGCTGGTCTACTTCATCGGGCATAGCGCCCATAATACCCAAGATCATGGTAATAAGCTCCTTTTACGATCAAAAATGGCCGCCGCGTGCGCTTTGGCCATATTCAGAGGAATGATTCTTTTTAATTCAGGAACCCGAACCGCCTGCGGGCGGTTCGGGTTCCACTTTTCACGGGAAGAACTTTAAACATTAAACAGGAACTCGATGACATCGCCATCGTGCACAACGTACTCTTTGCCCTCGGTGCGCTGCAGGCCCTTGGCCTTGACGGCGGCGTAGTCGAAGTTGTTGGCTTCCAGATCGTTATAGCCGATGACGCTGGCGCGGATGAAGCCGCGCTCGAAGTCGCTGTGGATCTTACCGGCAGCCTGCGGAGCCTTGGTGCCCTTGCGGATGGTCCATGCGCGGCACTCCTTCTTGCCGTCGGTCAGGAAGGAGATCAGGCCCAGCAGGTCGTAGCTGGCGGTGATGAGGTTGTCCAGACCGCTGGCTTCAATGCCCATCTCAGCCAGAAACGCTTTCTTTTCCTCGGGGCTGTAATCCGCGATATCCTCCTCGGTCTTGGCGCAGATGGGGATGTAGCGGGCGTCCTCCTCCTTGGCGCGGGCAGCCACCAGCGGGACGTACTTGTTGTTCTCGATGCCCTCCATCAAATCGTCCTCGCCCACGTTGCAGGCGTACAGCACCGGCTTTGCGCTCAGCAGACCCATCTCGTGCAGCACGGTCTGCTGCTCGGTGTCGGCAGGGTCGAAATCAAAGCTGCGGGCGGGCTTGCCGGTGCTCAGATGGTCGGCAAGCTGCTGCAGCCAAGCAGCTTCGGCGGCAGCGCCCTTGTTGTTGCCGCTCTTGGCAGCTTTTGCCATGCGGCCGGCGCGGTTTTGCACCACCTCAAGGTCGGAGAGGATCAGTTCGTAGTCGATGGCTTCAATATCGGCAATGGGGTCCACGGCCTCGGCCTTGGTCACGTCCTCCACCACATGGATGATGTTGTCATCGTCAAAGCAGCGCACCACGTGCACGATGGCGTCGCACTCGCGGATGTGGCCAAGGAACTTGTTGCCAAGGCCGGCGCCCTGACTTGCACCCTTCACCAGACCCGCAATGTCCACGAACTCCACGATGGCGGGGGTCTTTTTGTTGGTCTGCCAAATCTCGGCCAGCTTGTCCAGCCGCTTGTCCGGCACAGCCACGATGCCGGAGTTCGGCTCGATGGTGCAGAAGGGATAGTTTGCAGCTTCAGCATTTTTGGTGGAGGTGATGGCGTTGAACAGAGTGGACTTGCCCACGTTGGGCAGACCGACGATACCTAACTTCATATAAAATACGCTCCTTACACGTTTTTTGGCATAACGATACATCTATCATTATACGCGATGAACCCCGCCAGCGCAAGGGGGAGGGGCTATCTTAAAGTAAGGAATCCTGAAATGATCCGGGCAGAAATGTGAAAAAAACTACACTTCCTTCTTTATTTTGTCATAACTGTTCCGTATAATAGAAGGGTAAGAGACTGTCAAAACGCCCGGAAGGGCTGCAAATACTACAAAAACCTGCATAAAAGGGGAGGAAACACTTATGGCAAACGAAAAGATCCTTGTGGTGGACGACGACGCCAACATCTGCGAGCTGCTGCGGCTGTACCTGACCAAGGAGGGCTATCAGGTCACGGTGGCGAACGATGGCGAAGAGGGACTGGAAAAGTTCAACGCCGTCAAGCCGGACATGGTGCTGCTGGACGTGATGATGCCCCGCATGGACGGCCTTGAGGTCTGCCGCCGCATCCGCAAGGCGGGCAACACCCCGGTGATGATGCTTACCGCCAAGGGCGAGACCTTCGACAAGGTACTGGGCTTGGAGCTGGGCGCAGACGATTACATGGTAAAGCCCTTTGACGCAAAAGAGGTGGTGGCGCGCATCAAGGCGGTGCTGCGCCGCTGCCAGACTACCTCCGCAGCCGCCGAGAGCACCGAGGGCGTCATCGAGTTCGATAACCTCCGTCTGGATATGAACAGCTACGAGCTGCGGGTCAAGGGCAAGGTGGTGGAAGCTCCCCCCAAGGAGCTGGAGCTGCTCAACTGTCTGGCATCCCACCCCAACCGCGTGTACACCCGCGACCAGCTGCTGGACGAGGTGTGGGGCTTTGAGTACTACGGCGACAGCCGCACCATTGATGTCCACGTCAAGCGCCTGCGCGAAAAGCTGGCCGGTGCTTCCGATAAGTGGGAGCTGAAAACCGTCTGGGGTGTGGGCTATAAGTTCGAGGTGCGTCAGTAATGCGTAAAAGTATCTCCACGGCCTTTTTCTCCATGGTGTCCACCCTGATGGTGCTGGGCATCGTGCTGATGGGCTGCTCGGAGTGGGTGCTGTTCAAGAATTATTTTGCGAAGGACCGCTATGAAACGCTGGATCAGGTGGTAAACGTTGCCAAGCGCACTGCGGAGTATCTGGTAAACAGCGAGACCATGCCGCAGGGTGCAGAGCTGGACGCGCTGAACACCAAACTGGAGATCATCGGCGAGAGCGCCGAGGCGTATCTGTTTTTCACCGACCGGCAGGGCAATGTGCTCATCGCCTCCGACCCGGCAAAGCTTACCACCGGCACCGTGCCGCTGGATATCTGCCAGCGCGCCAACGCAGTGGCAGACCCGGACGCCCGGCACTACCACGCTTTCAGCGACTTGGGCGGTGCACTGACCGAAAAAAGCTATATCGCGGCGGTGGAGACCATCGACGACCAGAGCCTGTTCAGCGGCTGGCTGTTTTTGTGCTCCTCCGGTGCGCAGCTCACCGACTTTAAACAGCAGTTCTGGTCGAACTTCCTCATGTCCGCCTGCGTGATGCTGCTGTGCGCCAGCGTGCTGACCCGCCTGTTGATGCGTCAGCTCACCGACCCGCTGCAAAAAGTCACCGATGCCGCCCAGCGCTTTGGCGGCGGCGACCTCTCCGTCCGCGTGGAGGGCGTGGAGGGCGACGGCGAGGTGGCAGACCTTGCCCGCACCTTCAACCAGATGGCAGAGAACATCCAGTCCAACGATAACTCCCGGGGACAGTTCATGGGCAACATCGCCCACGAGCTGCGCACCCCCATGACCACCATCAAGGGCTTTGTGGACGGCATTCTGGACGGCACCATCCCGCCCGAGATGCAGAACCACTATCTGCAGCTGGTCAGCGAGGAGACCGGGCGTCTGGCGCGGCTCATCCAGAATATGCTGGATCTCTCCAAGCTGGAAAGCGGGGAGTATCAGGTGAACGCCCGGATGTTCAATATCTGGGAGACCCTGACCGGCGTGGCGCTGGCGGCAGAGCAGCGCATCAATGACGGCATGATCGAGCTGGAAG